>Ga0209278_1000579_pt1 | contig 27122 bp, 27 predicted proteins | sample JI81BgreenDNA_FD_187504 | JGI IMG/M metagenome (GOLD analysis project Ga0209278, IMG submission 187504) | Wastewater effluent complex algal communities from Wisconsin, to seasonally profile nutrient transformation and Carbon sequestration -... | ecosystem: Engineered > WWTP > Effluent > Algae...
CGCCGTGGATTTCCTATCTGGCCTTTGTGGGTGACGAGATGGTGGGCGGCGGCGCCTTCGTTGGCCCGCCCACGGCCGACGGCGTGGAGATCGCCTATTTCACACGGTCTGATCTTGAAGGCCGGGGCCATGCCGGGCGCACAGCCGCTGCACTGGTGGCCATCGCACACGCCGCCGATCCGGCTTTGCCGATCTGGGCCAAGACCTTGCCGGAAGACAACGCCTCCACCCATATCCTGCGTCGCCTTGGCTTCCAACAAACTGGCATCGTGCAGGATCACGAGATTGGCGACGCCTGGCGCTGGCAACTGCAGCCGCTGGCTTGATCGGCACCCGAACCGGCCGGATCAGGCCGCGTTCGGGAGCAAGCTGTGTATCAGCGCATGCGCGCGCGGATCTCGGATCATGGTCAGTGCACCTTCCACCCCGCCCAGTTCCGCCATCCGTGCCGCCGTTGCCGTGGCGGCCGCGCTATCGCCCGAAAGCGCCTGCGCCAGGCACAGCGCCGCCAGCGTGGGCGGATAGGTCGGGATATGCTGGGCCGCTTCGTTCAGCAGCAATAGGGCATCGGCAGTCTTGCCCAAGCCCAACATGCACAGCGCCGTGCCGGTATAATTGTAGGGCCGCACCGCCGATCGCGGATTGAGGCGCAGCGCCAGCTGGAAACGTTCCAATCCGCGTTCCGCATTGCCATTGGCAACATCAACCCAGCCGCCCCAGAACAGCACGGAAGACGACGTCGGCTGCAGCGCCAGCGCCCGGTCGATCATCCGGTCAGCCGCCGCCATGTCGCCGCCCAATCGCAGCTGCACACCGGCGGCATAGCCCAGCACGAACGGATCATCGCCGCCGTGGCGCAGTGCCAGATCATAATATCGCTGCGCCGCGACCCGATGCGGCGCCGGATCATCAGACCAGCCTGATCCGGCGATCATCGCGTGGCAGAACGCTGCCAGCGCTGCTGCCCAGGCATTGGTTGGCTCCAGCGCCAGCAATTGCGCCGTCAGTTCGGCCGCTTCCAGCACGGGTTCGCGCTGCCATTGCCGGAACAAGGCGTTGGCGCGCCAAAACAATTGATAGGGATCGTCCGGCACCAGCGGCGCGGCCAGTGCCCGCTGCCGTTCGCAGATCTCCACCCGCGAATCGATCAACGGCGCGATGGTGGCGGCGACATGATCCTGCAGGCCGAACATGTCATTGATCGGTCCTTCAAAACTCTGCGCCAGCAATTGCCGATTGCCCGGCCCATCGACCAGCCGCAGGCTTACCCGCACCTTGCCGCCATCAGCGCGCACGCTGCCTTCCACCAGGTAGCGCACGCCCAACTGACGGCTCAGCGCCAGCCGGTTGCCGGCCAGCGGCGGGCCGTCAACCGATCCGGCCGCCACCACGAACAGGGTGGAACAACGCGCCAGTGCCCCAGACACTTCTTCGGCCACGCCATCGGCGACAAAGCCCAGTTCCCGATCCGGCGACAGATCGGCAATGGGCAACACGGCGATCGACGGCTGCACCGGCAGCGTCGGCGGCATAGCGCCCAGCGGTTCAACATTGGTTGCAGACGCTGACGGCGCCGTCGGACGGCTGGTGCCTTCCAGCGCCTGGCGCTGTTCGCGCAGCCAATCCTCGAAGCCGTCTTCACCGGGCAGATCGATGCCCTCCAGAAACTCGCCGCGCCCGCCGCCGTTCAGCGCGTCCACCTCCAGCCGGGACAGATCGATCCACGCCCGCTGATAATCGGCATGCAGCAGCGGCAATGCCGCGGTGCCATTCACCGCCAGCCGCAGATTGGCCAGTTCGCGGCGCAGGCTGGCCTGGGCCTGCACAGCCGGGCGACTGCCCCACAGGCGATCCTGCAGCCAGCCGCGACTGCGTTCCCCATCCGGCGCCATCACCAGCATGGCAACCAGGGCACGACCCTTGCGACTACTGATTTCGATGCGCACGCCATCAGGGCCGCTCAGCCGAAACGGCCCAACCAGTCGCAGGCGATAGATATTCCCCCGGGAAAGCGGCATTCACAAAACCCCCACTGCCCAGCTAAACCCTTGATGCCTATTGGATCAAGCGCAGATTTCCCGTTTGGTTCACGCCGGTTTCACATAAGGGCAGCGCTGATCAGGCCAGCGTACGCAAGATGCAATCAAGCGTGATCGGCGCTGGATATGGGTGGGAGGCAATGGGGCCGGTTGCGGCGTTTCAACCGAACTTCACATCAGCATGGTCGAAAAAGCTGGCGCACGTGTCACGTCAGTGTCGGTCATGGGGCGGCCACCAAAAAGAAATGGGTAGTGATATTCCCGCACATCCTGGTGGAAGCCGCGCACCTGCGACTTGAAGGCCAGATCGGCCACCACATCGCTGCCAGCAAGCTGCTGCATGGCCTGTGCCGCCTTCAAGGGCGGCAGCAGCCATCCCAGTTGCTGCGCCCAGGCCTCCCGGCGGGCGATGCCGGCATCACGGGCGGCGCTGTCGGCAGCAACGGCGTGATCGCCCAATTGCTGGAAGGCGAAATACCATTTCCATTCAAAGGCGGTTCCGGTGGCCGATTGGTCGCGATAGGCCGGATAAAGCGCCACGAAACGCGCCATGGTCTCCGCCTTGGGCCGGTCCCAGCCGGCGTGCACCTCCTCGCGGTTTTCGCGCGCGATGGCGGCGGCATCGGGCAGCGGCACGGCGGCATTGATGGCCAGGTGGGCCGCGGCCGGCACCACCAAGGTAATCGCGAACCACAGCCCGGCCAGCACGGCGGCCTGGGTGGCCGATGCCGCCTGCACCCGTGCGACGCCAAGGGTAACAATCATCCAGAAGCCCAGGCTGGCCAGCACCAGCGCGACCGCAGTGACCAGACGCAGCGGCGCCGCGCCTTCGACCAATCCACCCATGGCCAACGGCACCAACAGCGCCAGCCCCACCCCGCCAGCGCGCAGCACAACGCGTAGGCTCCACAGCCGCTGCCGGGCGCGCGGCAGGCTATCGAGCGCCGCCAGCCGCCCGGCTTCGCGCTCGCCCGACCACAGATCGTGCAACAACGCGATCAGCAGCAGCGGCGCCAGATAGAGGGTGACGAAGGCGAAATCGAAGCGGCCGGCCAGCAGCAGCTCGGGATTGGCGGCCTCGTTGTCGTTGATCTGGCCTTCCAGCGCCAGCATGCGAATGCGCATCACCGCCGGCACCGCATCGCCGCGCGAGGGCGCCAGAAACGCCAGATCGCCGGGCGCGCGCCACACCGGATAACTGCGGTAATAACCGAACTCACCGGCGTCCCCCTTGGCAAAGGCGGCGATGGCCTGGGTTTCGCGGGCTTCCAGCGCCACCACGCGGGCGATATCGGCGCGGGTGGCCGCCACATCGGCAAGGCCAAGCGCGACCGCAACGCTGGCCAGCGCAGCCAGCACGATCAGCCCCAGCCGCGCCGGGCCGGCCAGCAGCCGCCATTCGCGCACCAAGCCTGCGATCATGGCTGTTCCTGCCGGCCAGCGCGGACCAATTGCCACAAGAGCAACACAGCCCACAGCAGCATGGCCGCCAACCCCGGCGCCATCCCGGCCATCCGATCGGCCATCGTTGGCCCGGCATGGTGGAACGGCTTCTGATCAGCCCAGAAACGCGTCGAAATGCGGCTCTGGCGCTCGGCAATCGGATCCTTGTTGCGGGCCGCATCATCGGTGCCGCGCACCTGATAGGTGTGCAGGCCATTGAGTGACTGGATCAGGCGATAGCGATGCGCTTCGGCCGCATCGAGGAAGGCGATGTGGCTGGCCAGATCAGTGGCAGCGCCGGCCATGCTGGCCTGGGCAAAACCGATCGCCGGGCTGATCACGCCGACCAGCGCCAACAGGCGGTGCTGCTGCATCTGCACGGCAGCCGTGTCGGCGGCGTGGCGGGCAAAGAGCTGGCTGGTGAGGCGCTCGCCTTCACTCGACAAGGCGCCGCGGAAATTGAACGGCAGATCCTCCACGCGGGCGACGCCGTAGCGCTTCAGCAGCCCGGCCTTGAAGGCGGCAAAATGCGGATCATCGGGGTTGTGACTGTCGCCCAGCGCACGCAGTTCCTGGTGGATCACCAGGTCGGTCTCCGCCTTGGTGGGCAATGGATGCGCCAGCGCCGCCACGCCGGCCGCCGCGCGCGGCACCAGCACCACCAGCACCGCCCACGCCAACACCAGCGCCATCAGCGCCGATTGCGCCGAACGCGCGCGCGCCGAAACCAGCGTGATGCCCAGCACCCACAGGCCCAGCCACAGCAGCGCCGCCACCGCCATCAGCGCCGCGATGCCGGCTTCGGCAGGCGATTGCGCTGCCGCCCAGGCCAGCGCCGCCAACGCCGGCAGCGCGGCCAAACCGGCCACCACGGCCAGTGCCAGCGCCTTGCCGGCAATCAGTTCGCCTGCGGTTGCGCCGTGGGTCAGCTGCAGCGTGAACAGCCCGGCCTGTCGTTCAGCCACGATCATGGCGAAACCCACAAACACCAGCAACAACGGCACCAGCACGCGCAGCACGAACGCCGGGGTGAGCTGGCCAAAGCGGATAAGCCCTGAGGATTCGCGCGCCGCGCCCAACGTGGTGGCGTTCTGACGATGGCCTTCCAGATAGATCAGCGACCCGGCAAAGGCATCAACCCCGGGATCGAACGCCGCCAGCGCACCCAGCGGGCGCAGCGCATAAGTGCCATAATGCACCATCCGATGCGGGTGGCGGTCGGGCTGGTTGGCAAATTCGGTGTTGGCGGCTGTCTGCGCCGTGTCGCGATCCGCTGCCATGCGGCTGGCCTGTGTGGCACCCGTGATGGCAGCAATGCCCGACAGCATGGCCAGCAGCACCAGCGCTACCACGGCAAGGCGCGAACGCAGCAACAGCCGCAGCTGCGCCGCCGATATGGCGCGCACCCGGCTCATGCCGCGACAAACCCATCGTGCAGCGCGTTGAGATCAAAGCGCGGCGCACTGTCTGCCGCCGTCCATTCCCGCGCCAGCCGCCCCCCGGCCAACAGGCCGATGCGCCCCGCCACGTCGGCCGCACCAAACAGATCGTGCGTAACCATCAGCACCGCAACGCCACGCGCCGCCACCGCGCCCACCAGCGCATGGAAATCGCGCGTGGCCGCCGGATCAAGGCCCGATGTCGGCTCATCCAGCAACAACAGCGGCGTGCGCCTGAGCAGTGCCAGCGCAATGGCAGTCTTTTGCCGCATGCCCTTGGAAAAACCGCTCACCGGCCGGTCCCAGGCGCGCGCGTCGAGCTTCACTGCGGCAAAGGCCTGTTCGGTCTCAGCTCGGTCACGCGGGCTGCCGGCCAGTTCCAGGAAATAGCCAACATTCTCCCGCGCCGTGAACGCCGGGTACAGCGCGACATTTTCGGGCAGATAGGCACATGCGGCGCGCACGTCATCGGGTGCTGTGGCGGGATCCTTGCCAGCCACCCGGATGCTCCCGCCACTGCGCGGCAGCAGGCCCAGCGTGGCAAACAAGGTGGTGGACTTGCCGGCACCATTACCGCCGAGCAGCGCATAGACCTCACCGGGCGCGAGCGTCAGCGTCAGGCCATCGACGATGCGGCGACCGCCCCGCTCCACCACCAGGCTGTCGATGGCCAGCGTCGCGCTCATCAGAACTTGACCCTTACAGAGGCGGTCGCTGCGCGCGGCTGGCCGGGCTGCACCCACAGCTGGGCAAAACTGTTGGTGTAGTAATTGGCGTTGAACAGATTGCTGACTTCGGCGAACAGCTCGATCCGCTCCGTGATGTCAGCACGGACGAATGCCCGCGCCAGCGTGTAGGCCGGCAGGAAGAACTGGGTCGCGGTCTCACCCAGCCGGCCGCCGGTGTGCTGCACGCCGCCGCCCAGTGTCAGCTTGAGATCATCGGTCAGCTGGAAACCCTTGGCGGCCTGCACGTTGAACTGGTGGCGCGGGATGTTGATCAGCCGATCGCCGACGCGGATGTTCAGGCTGAAATTGGGATCAAGCACGGCGGCGCGCGCGGTGGCATCCACAAAGGCATAGCTGAGCAACAGATCAACGTCGCCGGGCAGCTTGCCGTTCAGATCGACTTCCAGGCCGCGGCTGCGCGCCCGGCCGATCGGCACCGAAAAGCCCGGATTGGCGGGATCGGCGGCCAGCACATTGTCCTTGGTGAGGGTGAACAGCGCCACAGTGCCGGTGAGCTTGCCATCGAGCAGATTGAGTTTGGCGCCCACTTCGGCCGACCGGCTGGTTTCCGGATCGAAGATGCGGCCCGCCACATCGGCGCCGATATTGGCGCGGAAGCCCTCGCCATAGGCGGCATAGAGCGAGAATGCCTTATTGGCTTCGTAGACGATGCCGGCCTGCGGTGAAAAGCGGCTGAAATCGCGGGCGCTGGCAACGCCGTTGGCGCGGTTGAGCGTGGTCAGCCGGATATCATCATAACGCCCACCCAGCCGCACCTGTACGCCGCCACCCAGATCGATCTGATCCTGCACATACAGGCCGAACGCCTCTTGGCGGTCGAGCCGGTTGGTCTGCGGGCCGGGGGTGGGCAGCGGGAAGCGGCCATATACGGGTGCCAATATGTCGATGTCGTTCGATTGCTGGGCCGTGGTGGCCGCCCCGATCACCGCCGGGCGGAAACGCAGGAACAGCTGGCTGTTCTCAAAGCGATCATAATCGGCGCCGAACAGCACGCGATGCTTCAGGCCGCCGGTTTCAAAACGGCCCTGCACTTCGCCGCGCAGCACCTGATGTTCGGCATCATAATCGCGGAAGCGACGCTGGCGCGACAGCGAGCGGCCATCCCGGCCCAGCCGTTGCCGGCCGCCGGCCAGTTCGGCCTCGGTCGAAAAGCCGCTCAGCCGCGTGTCGCGGTGCTGGCCGCCGATCAGGATCGACCAATCGTCGTTGAATTCGTGGCTCAGCTGCAACTGGTGGCCAGTCACTTCGGCATCAAGCGGGCCATCGCCGGGCTCACCCAGGAACGTGCGGCGGTCCATCGCGTCCAGCTGGCCATTGATGGCAACCACGCCGCGATCGAACTGGGCTTCGGCCCGCGTCAACTCCAGCTCATAGGTCAGCGCCGTCTTCTCACCCAGTTTGACCAGCACCGATGGCGTGAAGCCCCAACGTTCGGAACGGGTGCCGCGGAAGCTGCCGGCATCCTCGTAGAAACCGATCAGGCGCACCGCTGCCACGTCGCCCAGAGCCAGATTGAAGTCTCCATCCAGCCGCTGCCGATCCCAACTGCCGGCCTGAACCCCAATCGTGCCGCGCGTATCGAAATCGGCCTTCTTGGTGACGATGTTGATCACCCCGCCCGGCTCGCCACGGCCATAAAGCGCCGCCTGCGGGCCTTTCAGCACCTCGATCTTTTCGATGCCCGAAACATCACGGACGCCACCAAAGCCGCGCCCGTTGTTGTAACCGTTGACGAGATAACCCGACGGCAGATTTTCATCCCCGGCAAAACCGCGCACGGCAAAGGCATCCCACAGGCCGCCAAAATTATTCTGCCGCGCAATCGAGGCATTGAGATCAAGCGCATCGGTGAGACGCAGGATATTGTTGTTGTTCAGCCATGTTCCATCGATCGTGCTGATCGCCGCCGGCGTTTCCTGCACGGTAAAATCGCCGCGATAGGGCTGGCGTGTCGCCGTGACGGTGATTTCGGTATCTGCTTCGGCGGCCATGACTGGAAGTGCGGCGGACGTCAGCAGAACAAGCAGCAGGCTGCGCATCAATTCGAATCCCCTTGCAGCGCGCCTCCCGGCGCGAAACGGCGTCACGCCTGATACAGAATATCATCACGGGTGCAAGCGGGTGATTGCGCACTTTCGGCAAAAGCGCGGCCTTTGCACGAAGCCGAAAGCGTAAGGCGAAATCGTATCCCCGGCGGCGCGGCGCCAGGCGTATGCGCATGACGCTTTCGACGATGGAGGGTATCTGGCGGGAAAGTGGCGGAGAGGGTGGGATACTGCATTGTCCAGATAGATAACATTATATTCAACAGTTTATGATTTAGGCGCCCGCCATTTTTGTAGCAGGAATTGTAGCAAAGCATCCCTACAAGGCGGCAGCACAATGACGGAGGGATGATGATTGTCGCGCCTGCGCGGAAGCAAGGGGTCATGTCCAAGCTTCCTCAAAAGCGCGTCGAGATGCCCAAATAGGCAATCAGATCGGGCGTGTTGCGGTTGAGGCCGATGTTGGCACCGATGTCGAACTGCAGCGTCGGCTGCGGTAGCCAGGCCAAGGACACGTCATAGCTGTATTGGCTGACCGTGCCACCGGGATCGTAATTCTGGCTGGTCCAGATCTCGTTGTAGAGGGTGAATTTGCCGAACTGCTTGGCGATGTTGATCAGCCCTGTGAAACCGGCGTGGCGGCCGTTGCCGTTGAAATCGGCGAGCACATCCAGTTGCGGTCCCAGCGTAACGGTCCAGCCGCCGGGCACGCTGATGTTGATTGGCAGGGCAATGCCGCCTTCGACTTTGCCATTGCCAACGCCAAGTTTGGCCGTCGGCAGCTTGACGAACGGCAGGATCGCCAGCTGGAACGCACCATCAGCGCTGGTAAGCCGCTGCTTGAAGCGCACCGTGACATCGCCGACCCCTGACAGCGTTTTCACCCGCCCTGCCGCGTCGCGGCTGCGAACAGCGGTGAAGGGTACCCAGTTCAGCTGGACATCGCTGCTGTCGCTCACGCCATATTTGAAGGTCGGATTGGTGAACAGCAACTGATCGGTGCGCGTGCCGCCGCTGCTGCTCTGCAGCCAGTTGAAACCATCGGCCTCGATCTGGATGAGCCCCCTGGGCACCGTGCAGGCAAAATTCGACTTGGTCGGCCGATCAGTGCAGATCGGCGCCTCGGCCGTCGAAGCGGTGGGCACGGCGGTCTGCTGTGCTGCCAGTGGGCCGGCGGTCAGGGCGGCAAAGAGCAAGATGCGCATGCGAGTGACTTTCAGGCGAGAGAATGGGCACCGACGACGAAATCGATCGTATCCGCTCAAGTGATCATGAGCCGATAGCCGATACCCGGCTCATTTCGGACCAGCTGCGGTTTTGTCGGATCGACTTCTAGTTTTCTGCGAATTGCGCGAACGGCGACGCGAAGATATTCGACATCATTCTCGTGGGCTGGCCCCCACACGGTCTTCAGCAACTGCGCGTGGGTCACGACCCTTCCGGCATTGCGCGCCAGCAACTCCAACAGGGCATATTCCTTGGGGGCAAGCCGGACTTCCTGGCCCTGGCGGTGGATCAGTCGTGCATCGAAATTGATCACCACGTCGCCAAAGACGACTTCACCCGATTGGGCGGTGTCAGCTGATTTCGTTCGCAGCGCCGCGCGCAGGCGGGCCAGCAACTCGTCAGTGTCGAACGGTTTCACCACATAGTCAGCCGCGCCCAGATCAAGTGCCGCGATCTTTTCGGCCGTGGCGTCGCGGGCTGAAACGACAATCACGGCCATGCCGCTGCGCGCAAATCGCTGGACAAGTTCGATGCCGTCACGATCGGGCAGCCCCAGATCGACCAGGGCGCCATCGGGCGAATGCGTTTCGGCCAGATGGATCGCCTCCCGCGCGCAAGCGGCGGCGAGTGCGCGGTAGCCGCCACGGGTGACCGCCGCTTCCAGAAGGCGGCGGATTTGCGGTTCGTCATCGACGATGAGAATTTGGGCGGTGGTCATGCGCGCGGAAGGCCAGGGATGGCGACGGCAAAGACAGACCCGCGACCGTCGGCTCGGTTCGACACATTGACGCCATGCCCAATCGCGCGCGCAAAGGCATCGACAACGGCAAGCCCGACACCCGATCCCGGCGCGCTGTCCGCATTCTTGCCGCGCCGGAACAGGCCAAACAGGTCCTGGGCGTCGTCACCAAGGCCCGCGCCGGAATCAACAACGGACAAGACAGCCCCGCCCGAGCCGTCTTCGATGACACACACCCCGATTGCGGACCCTTCAGGACTGTATTTTGCGGCATTGTCGATCAGGTTCATCGTGATGTGGTGCAGCATCACCGCATTGCTGGCGACCAGCGGCGTGCCCGGCGCGATGTCGATCTGGACTCGGCTGCGAACCAGAGCAGGCATGGCATCGACGGCAGCGGCAATTGTGTCCGTCAGATCAATCGCTTCAACCGCTGGCGGTTCGGTGGTGGATTGCAGGCGGGCCAGTTCCAGCAAGCTGAACAGGACCTGCTCCAGTCGCAAGGCATCGCGCCGCACGAGTTCCAGTTGGGAAGGATCGACCCCTTCCAATGTTTCAAGGCCGGCCCGCAGGCTGGCCAGCGGGGTGCGCAAATCGTGGCCGATGGACGCGAACAGGGCGTCCCGCATGGCGTTCGCCTCGGCGCGTTGCCGGTCTTCCGCTTCCCTGTGCGTCAGGTCCAGCCGGTCAAGCGTGTCGGCTGTTTCGTCTATCATCGTGCGGAGCAGCGAAAGCGCCTTCCCATCCGGGGCGTCGCCCGACACCTTGACGATCAGACTCCGATGGCCAGCCCGCGACGCCGCATAAAAGGCTGACGCTGCCGGCAGCATCGGCGATCCTTTGCCTGCGACGTCGCGGTGCGCCAAGGCCCAACGCGCGGCGGCATCGTCCGCAGAGCCAGTGATTTCGAGATGCTCGACGGCTTCCACAAGCGAGCATGGCGCGGCGATCACCTTGCCCATGGCCTCGCTGGCAACCGCCAGAACAGAGGCGCGGCTGCCCTGCGTGAGCAGACGCTGGGCCAGGCCCGACAGCGCAGCGCTGTTTCGGGCCTCGGCACGCGCTGCTTCTCCGGCCTCTGCCAGCCGCGCCGCAACCGCGGCCGTGAGCAGGGCAACGAGCGCGTAGACCGCCAGCGTCACCAGATCGCTGGCGCGCGCAATATGCAATGTCAGGCGCGGTTCCAGCGCGACAAAATTGAAAGCCGCCCCGGCGATCAAGGCAAAACCGATCCCCGCGCGCCGCCCCACGCCCGATGCCGCGGCAACCACCGGCAGCAGGAACAGCAGTGCAAGATTGGCCGTGCCAAAGGCCGGAACCACCAGCCCCAGGGCCGTGAGGCCAGCGACCATCAGCGCTGCCGAAAGCAGCCACCCTCGCTTTGATGCGCCAGACCGCACGTCAGCCACAAGCGTCAGACGCGGACACGCGACCCGAGCTCGACAACACGCTCGGGCGGTATCTGGAAAAAGGCGGTGGGGTCTGCTGCATTGCGATGCAGGAAACTGTAGACGATGGCCTGCCACAAGGGGAGGCCGACCTCCGCGCTTGGTGAAAGCGAATTGCGGCTGACAAAGAAGGACGTTCCCGCGGCCCGCACCGGAAGCCGTCCATCGCCGTGCAGATCGCTCGGCACATCTGGCGTTTCCATATAGCCATAATTCAGCGTGACGCGGGCAAACCGGTCATCAATGCGTTCCAGGGTCATGCGCTCGGCGGGATCAATATAGGGGCGTGTCGAGTTGCGAACGGTCAGCAGGATATTCTCCTCGTGGAGAACCTGATTATGTTTGAGATTGTGCAGCAGTGCGGGCGGCGCGACGTCCGGATCTGATGTCAGAAACACGGCGGTTCCCCTGGCGGTCGAGGCCGAACCCGCGCTGAGCGAAGGGGCAAGCTCGTTCATGTTGACCGTGGTGCGGCGCGCATCTTCAGCGAGAAATGCCCGCCCCCGAACCCATATGGTGATCAACAGCGCGATGCATGCGCCCACGGCCAATGGCACCCAGCCACCTTCGATGACCCGCAGGATATTCGCCCCAAAGAAGAAGAGATCCAGGGCAAGGAAAGGGATGATGAGCGCCAATGCCCCTGCCAGCGACCATTTCCACAGCTTCCAGACTACAACGAAGGCAAGCATCGTCGTAACCACCATCGTGCCGGTGACAGCAATTCCGTATGCTGCTGCCATCTTGGACGATGACTGGAAGCCCAATATCAGGATCAGCACGCCCAGTGCGACCAGCCAATTGACGGCGGGCACGTAGATCTGTCCGGCGTGATCGGCACTGGTCTGCCGGATCGCCATGCGCGGCAATAGGCCCAGGGAAATCGCCTGTTGGGTCAACGAGAAGGCGCCGGTGATCACGGCCTGGCTGGCAATGATTGTTGCCGCCGTCGCCAGCGCCACCATCGCCAGTCGGAACCATTCCGGCGTCATCAGGAAAAACCAGTCGGCAGGTGCCAGCGGCTTCCCCTGCAGGACGGCGGCATCAAGCTGCACCAACGCAAAAGCGCCCTGGCCGAAATAGTTGAGCAGCAGTGCCGGGAAAACCAGCGCATACCAGCCCAGCCGGATCGGAAAGCGCCCGAAATGGCCCATGTCGGCCGTCAGTGCCTCGGCACCCGTCACAGTCAGGAACACGGCACCCATGACGAGCAAGCCGACCGTTCCATGCGTAAGCAGGAACTCGACACCATACAGCGGATTGAGCGCGGCCAGAATTTCGGGCGCGGCTATCAGATTGCTCAACCCGACGCCGCCAATTGCCAAAAACCACAGAACACAAATCGGCCCGAACCATCTGGCAACGCTCGCCGTTCCCGAACTCTGGATCGCGAACAGGGCCACCAGCAGGCCGATGGCCAGCGCAAGGATCAGTCCTTCACTCAGGTAAGGTGCGGCCGCCGGAACCGATTTCAACCCTTCAACGGCGGACAAGACCGACAAGGCGGGCGTGAGGAAGGCATCGCCGTAAAACAACGCGGCGCCTATTGCGCCAAGGACTGTCACGATGGCCCATTTGCCCCCGGTTGCACGTCGCGCCAACGCCATGAGCGACAACACGCCGCCTTCGCCGTTGTTGTCGGCGCGCATCAGAAAACTGACATATTTGACCGTGACGACGAGGATCAGCGCCCAGATGGCAAGGCTGAGCACGCCGACAATTTCCGGTCGCAAGATGCCGCCCTCGGCAGTCTGCGCGAGCGCTTCGCGATAGGCATAAAGCGGACTTGTTCCAATATCGCCGAACACGACGCCAATCGCGCCCAGGGCAAGGATCGCCACCTGCTTGTGGTCAAGACCGGCAGGCGGATGTGACGCGCTCGACTCGACAACCGACATGTTTGCGCTCCGACGGGATGATGCCCCGCGAAGACCATGACCGGCCGTAAACTTTCCATGTGAGGGCGGACGAGCAGCATAAAGATTACATAAAAATCCAAGGAGGCCTGCCAGGAATGGCTGCAACATCCCAATCTCGGTCGTTCCCGCGAACCGGGGCTTGACCGAGGTAAATGGCCGCTTCTGGGAAAGGTGCTGGCGACCAGCAATGACCGAAATAAGGCGCCATGCGGATGAAGTTCGCGTTGGCCGCGGCTGCTCATACGGAGCAATTTGTAGCAAGAAAGGTGACAGCGCCGCCGCTGTAGAAAAATTCTTCAAATTATTCTTTTATATCAATTACTTTGAAGAAATTGGCGGAGAGGGTGGGATTCGAACCCACGGTACCCGTAAAGGCACAACGGTTTTCGAGACCGTCCCGATCGACCACTCCGGCACCTCTCCGCGAAGCGCGCCGGACGGTGGCTGGGCCGCTGTCCGGGTCGAGGGGCGGCGTATAGCGGAGGGGACGGGGCCTGCCAAGCCCGGCTTTGCGGCATTTTGAACAGGCGTACGCGACACCGCAGCCCTTTCACGCCAGCACGCGACATCCTATATTGCAGATGCATGACGACCGACTGGAAATCGATGAACGCCCGCCCCGGGTCCGCAACCTCCGTTGAAGCGCCGACCCCGGCGACCTTCACCATTGGCGACGTGGTGAAACACCGGGTGTTCCCCTTCCGCGGCGTGATCTTCGATGTCGATCCGGTGTTCAACAACACCGAGGAATGGTGGCAATCCATCCCCGAAGCGATCCGGCCCCACAAGAACCAGCCGTTTTACCACCTGTTCGCCGAGAACGAGGAATCGGCCTATGTCGCCTATGTCAGCCAGCAGAATTTGCTGCCTGATGGCGAAGGCGATCCGATTGGCCACCCGGGTGTGACGCAGATGTTCTCCGGCCGGGTGAACGGCCGCTACCAGTTGCGCGACCAGATCCGGAACTAGATTTTCTTCGCCACCGCAATGGCTGTGCGGCAGCCGGCCTTGATCACCGCTTCGAGCACCGGGAAGGCCCCGCCGCCGGTGTGGGCGGTCGCGGCCTCGCGGTGTTCCACTTCGTCGGCGCGATAATCGTCAATCATCGCTTTCAGTTCCGGGTCGCTGCCGTCCGCCAGCGCGTCGGTCTGCTCGCCATAATGTTCGTCGATCACGGTTTCGACCGCTTCGGTGCAGGCCATCGCGGCCTTCGGCCCCAGCAACGCGGTGCCGGCGCCCAGCGCAAAGCCCGCAACATGCCAGAACGGCCCGAACAATGTGGGCCGCACGCCGCGCCGCGCCATCACGGCGTTCATGCCATCCAGATGCCGTTGTTCCTGGTGCGCCATGTGGCGAATCTCGCCGGCCATCTTGTGGCGGCCACCCAGCACGGCCAGTTGCCCGGCATAGATGCGCGCGGCGCCGGTTTCGCCGGCCTGATCAACGCGGATCATGGCGCGCGTGTCGGGACGGCGATCACCGGGAAGGTGGCGTTTACCAGTATGGGGTGGCTTTATCGGGGCTTCAGCATCAGCCATGTGGCGGTTCCAACCAGAATCAGGGAGGTGATGAAATTCCATCCTGCCATGGAAATCCCGAACATCTGCCATGGTATGGCGTCGCAGCGCACCAGCGGCTGTGCCAGGATATCGGCCAGCATCGATTTGGCATCGCCAGCCACCGGCGGTGCCGTGCAGCGGGTAAGGCCCTGCCACCATTTCTGTTCCACCCCGGCATGAAACAGGGCGATGCCGGCATTGCTGGCAAGGGCAAGGATGGCCACCCAGCCCGTGGCCGTCACCGCCGGTATCATCGCAGGTTGGCGGCGGGCAACAACACCCAGCATCAGCGCATCGGCGGCGAAGAAGGCCGTGGCCATCAGCGCCCAGCGCTGCCACCAGCACATCTCGCACGGCACCAGGCCGCCGATCAGCTCAAAGCCGTACGCGCCCGCCAGCAGCGCCAGGCTGCCAGCCAGCACCAGTGCCGGCGCTTCAGAACGCATAGCGGACAACGACAAAACCACCCACGAACAGCGCCGTGGCGGTGATCGCCAGCGCATTGAAATAACGATCGATCAGCAGCTGCGCCTGCGCGCCGAAGCGTTTGAGCACCAACGCCACCAGGAAAAACCGCCCGCCCCGGCCCAGGATCGAAGCCGCGATCAGCACGGGAATCGAGAGCGACACCGAACCGGCGGCAATGGTCGCCACCTTGTAGGGGATGGGCAGGAAGGCAAAGGCCAGCATCCACAGGAAGCCATTGGCCTTGATGTCGGCAGCGAAGGCCACGAACTTGTCTTCATAGCCATAGAGGCTGAGCAGCGGCACGCCGATCGTCTGATAGAGCACGGCGCCGATCAGGTAGCCAAGCAGCGCGCCCGCCACCGAAGCGACCGTGGAGACCGCCGCATAGCGAAACGAGCGTTCCGGCCGCGCGATCGACATCGGGATCTGCATGACATCGGGCGGCACCGGGAAGAAGCTGCTGTCGGCAAAGCTGATGCCCGCCAGCCAGCGTTCGGCACCGGGGCCGGCAGCCTTGGCCAGGGTCCAATCATAAAGGCGGCGCAACACGGGCAGCGAAATCCTTCGCGGATAAAATCAGCCCAAAGGGCTTAGCCGGCGTGTGTGACAGGTGCAATCACCGCGAGGCGGTGCGCCCCGCCCCCGTTGTAGCAGGAGCCCCAGCCGCCACCTGCACCGCCGGCGGCGCTGGCGGGGCCAGGCGACCCAACAGCCGGATGGCATAATCCTGCTGGTAATCCAGCACGCCCTTGGCCTTCAGATCCTCGGCCTTGGCGAGGAAGCGCGGATCCGCCACGCTGTCCTGCTCCACCAGCTTGGCGGTGGCGTCCTTGACCTCGTTGATCAGGTGCTTCTTCAGATCGGCCTCGCGCAGCGGCTTGCGTTCAGCCACGCGCGGATCAGACAACTGCGGCACCGGGATATCGGGATCGATGCCGTTTTCCTGCACGCTGCGGCCCGACGGCGTGAAATAACGCGCCGTGGTCAGCCGCAGAGCGGTTTCGGCCGAGAGCGGATAGACGGTCTGTACACTGCCCTTGCCGAAACTGCGCTGGCCCAGCACGATGGCGCGGCGGTGATCCTGCAGTGCGCCGGCGACGATTTCGGCGGCCGAAGCACTGCCTTCATCCACCAGCACCACCATCGGCTTGCCGTCGGTCAAGTCGCCCGGCTTGGCAAAATAGCGATCAACGTCATTCTTGGCGCGGCGCCGTTCCGAAACCACTTCGCCGGCATCCAGGAACACGTCCGATACCTTGATGGCTTCATCGAGCAGGCCGCCCGGGTTGGATCGCAGATCGACGACATAGCCGACGATAGTGCTGCCCAGCTTGGCCTTGATGCCTTCGACGGCGGCACGGGTGGCTTCGCCGGTCTTGCTGTTGAAGGTGGAAATGCGGATCAGGCCGATATTGCCGCGCGTTTCCCACTTCACTGGCCTGATCACCACCACTTCGCGGGTGAGCGTGAAGTCGAGCGGCTTGGGCTCACCCTGGCGCACGATGGTGAGCTTGATCTTGGTGCCGGCCGGGCCGCGCATCTTGTCGACCGCTTCGTTCAGCGTGCCGCCATAGATGAGCTGATCATCGAGATGGGTGACATAGTCACCGGCCTTGATCCCGGCCTTGGCAGCCGGCGTGTCGTCGGTGGGGGTCACCACCTTCACCGCGCCGTCTTCCGATGTGACCGTCAGGCCCAGGCCGCTGTATTCGCCGTCGGTCGATTGCTTCAGATTGGCATAGTCGCGGCCATCGAGATAGGACGAGTGCGGATCAAGGCTGGCCAGCATGCCGTTGATGGCACCGCGGATCAGCGTCTTGTCGTCCACCTTGTCGACATAGGTCACGCGCACCCGCTCGAACACGTCCATCAACGCGTCGAGTTCCTTGTAGGTATCGGTTTCGGCCGCGGCCTGCACAGCGGCATAGCCCGGCACCAGCGCCAGGGCGGCCAGCGGCAGCGCGATCTTCCAGCTCTTGTTCAGGCTCATCAGGCTACAGACTCACGCGTGAATATCGGCAGAGGATAACAGAAGTGACACACAGCGCTACTCCCTGCGGCCTTTCGGGCCGGTGAATGCAGCGAGCGGGTACGCAGGCAGACCGAACCCGCTCATGCCGAGCTTGTCGAGGCACGCTCGGACTACAGTGCGTGCCTCGACAAGCTCGGCATGAGCGGGACGGTTCAAATTCAACTGGCGCTATTCGCGGTGATAGGGGTGGCCATCAAGGATGGTGAGGGCGCGATACAGTTGTTCGGCCAGCATGGCACGCACCAGCATGTGCGGCCAGGTCGCCCGGCCAAAGCCCAGCAGCAGATCGGCCTTGTCCCGCGTGGCGGCATCATGGCCATCGGCGGCGCCGATCAGGAAGCGCGTTTCGCGCACCCCATCATCACGCCAGCGTGCCAGCAAAGCGGCCAGATCGGTGGAGGGCAGATCGCGGCCGCGTTCATCCAGCGCCACGGTGCGGCCGGGGCCCAGATGAATGCCGAACAGCGGCCAGGGCGCGGTATCGCCGATCTCCGTCACCACCAGCCGGCCGCGCAGCCGCTGCGCATAACGTTCCACCAGCTCGGCTTCCGGCGATTGGCCAATGCGGCCACGCGCGATGATGTGCAGCTTCACCGCTCAGCGCGGAGTTGCGATCACTGGGCCAGTGACGGGCGCGAAGGCCGGCGACGGGTTGGGCGCATCATCCAGGCCCCACATCTTTTCCAGATTGTAGAAGGCGCGCACATCCGGGCGGAACAGGTGAACGATGATGTCCCCGCAATCGATCAGCACCCAGTCCGCCGCCGGCAGACCCTGCACGCGGGCGGTGCGGCGGAAATCGGCCTTCATCTTGTCGGCGATCTTCACCGCCATCGATGCGACCTGCCGACCGCTGCGGCCGCTGGCGATCACCATGAAATCGGCAATGCTGGTCTTGCCGGCCAGCGGGATGGAAACGGGATCCACGGCCTGATCATCGTCAAGGCTCTTCATGATCATGGCGTGGAGCTCGTCCACGCGGTCAGTCTTGGTCAAACGAACGTGCCTTTTCTTCAATTCGGGCATCTGTGGCCCAGCCGGGATCGGCGCTGCGGATCTCTGTAGCCGATTCTGGCCGCAAACGGGAGTGCAAGCTGATTATCGCCGGCAGAGCGGCCTGCGTCCAGCGTGAAGGCTTGGCTGACGACCAGCCGGACCAGCTCAGCGCCGGGGCGCCAAGCAGCGAAACGCCGGGGCGCGGTACGACGGCGAGCGGCACGGCACGCAGGAAATGCCGCCAGCGCCGCCAGCGGTGCAGTTCGCCAACGATGTCACTGCCGGCCAGCCAGACGAACTGGTGCTGCGGGAAGCGGCGCTGCAAGGCCGCCACTGTATCAACGGCGAAACGCGTGCCGAGCTGTTCTTCCAGCGCCGTCACCTTGATGCGCGGGTGAAGGGCGACGGCCTTCGCTCGTGCCACCCGTGTAGCCAGTGGCGCCATGCCGGCCGCCGATTTCAACGGGTTGAGCGGGGAGACCAGCCACCAGACGGCATCCAGCCGCAACTGCTGCAACGCCACCAGGCTGATGTGCCGGTGTGCGCCGTGCGCCGGATTGAAGCTGCCGCCCAGAAGGCCAATGCGAGCCATCAGGGCCGAACCTGGCCAGACCCACGCACGATGGTCTTGAAAGTCGTCAGCCCTTCCAGCGCCACCGGGCCGCGCGCGTGCAGGCGGCCGGTCGCGATGCCGATTTCGGCACCAAAGCCGAACTCCCCGCCATCAGCGAACTGGGTGGAGGCATTGTGCAGCACGATGGCCGAATCGACCCGCGCCAAGAACCGTTCGGCCACGGCGGCAGCTTCGGCCACGATCGAATCGGTGTGCTGGCTGCCGTGGGCGGCGATATGGGCGATGGCGCCATCGACGCCGGCGACCTCGGCAACGCTGGCGATGGCGTCGAGATATTCGGTGTCCCAGTCCTCAGGCGCGGCCGGCTTAACGCGAGGATCGAGCGCCTGCACCGCCGCATCGCCGCGCACTTCGCACGGCCCCTCCAGCAGGGCCGAAACCAGCAGACGTTTCAGGCTTTCAGGCGTAGCGGCATCGATCAGCAGCGTTTCCATCGATCCGCATACAGCGGTGCGGCGCAGCTTGCTGTTGATCACGATGGCCACCGCCTTTTGCGAGTCGGCGCTGGCATCGACATAGACATGATTGATGCCATCAAGGTGGGCCAGCACCGGCACGCGCGCCTCTTGTTGCACCCGCGCCACCAGGCCCTTGCCGCCACGCGGGATGATCACGTCGATCAGGCCATGCGCGGCCAGCATCTCACCAACCAACGCGCGATCCCCGGCCGGCACCATCTGCACCGCCGCAGCTGGCAGCCCGGCTTCGCGCAGACCATGCGCCATGCAATCGAGCAGCACCGCGTTCGACCGCGCCGCTTCCGACCCGCCGCGCAGCAGACAGGCATTGCCGGCCATCAGGCACAGCGCAGCCGCATCGGCGGTCACGCCCGGCCGGCTTTCATAGATGATCCCGATCACGCCCAGCGGCACCCGCACGCGTTCGAACTGCAGGCCGTTGGGCTGGCTCCAACGCGATATGCTCTGGCCAACCGGATCGGCCAGCCCGGCAACGGTATCGAGCCCGGCGGCGATGCCCGCGACGCGGCCGGCATCCAGCGCCAGCCGGTCCACCAGCGCCGCGGACAGACCGGCAGCAGTCGCCACATCGGCGGAATTGGCGGCCAGCAGCTCATCGCGGCGAGCGCGTATGGCAGAAGCTGCGGCGCGAATTGCCAGCGCCTTTTGCGCCGTCGGCGCCGCAGCCAGCGCCGGCAGGGCCGCCCGGGCGGCACGGGCCATTTCATTGATCATAACATCACCAGATGATCGGCGTGGACGAGAGCGGCGCGCGGTGCATAGCCCAATATGGCGCCTTGCGCTTCATTACGCTGGCCCAGGATGGCGCGGGCATCATCGGCGTCATAGCCGGCCAGGCCGCGGCCGAGCAGTTCACTGGCCGGGCCGACAATGGCCACAACGTCACCGCGACGAAACTTGCCGTCAACGCTGCGCACACCAGCGGCAAGCAACGATGCACCGCGTTTTATCGCTGCTGCAGCGCCGGCATCCACCACCAGCGTTCCGGCCACGGTAATGCGCCCGGCCAGCCAGGCTTTGCGGCCCCTGGCAGCGCGCGGCGGCAGGAACAGCGTGCCGCCACCGGCCTGGGCAAAATGGCTGAGCGGGCGAGCGACGCGGCCATCGCAGATGGCAAGCGCGATGCCGGCCGCTCCGGCCATGCGCGCCGCCAGCAATTTGGCCGCCATGCCGCCCGAACCCATGCCTGAACGCGTTTCGCCGGTGGCCATCGCCATGATATCGGAGGTGAGCGATTTCACCACCGACAGGCGTTGCGCGGTGGGATCGGTGGCCGGGTTGGCGGTGTAGAGGCCATCAACGTCCGACAGCAGGATCACCCCGCTCGCGCCCGCCGCCTGCGCCGCCCGCGCCGCCAGCCGATCATTGTCGCCAAAGCGAATCTCGGTGGTGGCCACCGTGTCATTCTCGTTCAGCACCGGTACCGCACCCAGATCGAGCAGGCGGGCAATGGTGGCCGCCACGTTCAGATAGCGCCGCCGGTCTTCCAGATCGCCCAACGTCAGCAGCACCTGGGCCGCCGTCAGTCCCTGTGCAGCCAGCAAGGTTTCCCATACGCCCGCCAGCGCCACCTGGCCCACGGCAGCGGCGGCCTGCGCGTCTTCCAGGCTGGCGCGGCCACCCTTTTCCAGGCCCAGCCGGCGCGCGCCCAGCGCAATGGCGCCCGATGAGACGATCACCACCTGCTGGCCGGCCGCCCGCCGCTCGGCGATATCGGCCACCACGCCGGCCAGCCAATCGGTTCGCACACTGCCCGAACCATCCACCAGCAGCGACGATCCGATCTTCACCACCAGCCGCGGGCAGGTGGCGGGATCGAAGGCGCCTGCCGGCGTCTGTGTCACAGGGGAGACCATGCCTTGTCGTCGGCCAGCCGCATCGCCTGCGCCCGGCCGGCCATCTCCATCAGCTTGTCGAGCACCGGTTCGACCCCCTGCCGCGTGGCGGCGCTGATCGTGTAGACATGCGCGCCGCTGGCCTGTTCCAGCGCGCGCTTCTTGGCGGCCAGCGCTTGCGGCGTCACCAGATCGACCTTGGACAGGGCAAGGATTTCCGGCTTGTTCTCAAGCCCGCCGCCATAGGCCGCCAGTTCCTCGCGCACCACGCGCCACTGGTCCACCGGGCCGGGCTGGCTGGCATCCACCAGGTGGAGCAGCACGCGGCAACGCTCGATATGGCCCAGAAAGCGATCCCCGATGCCCACGCCGTCGGCCGCACCGGCGATGAGGCCCGGAATATCAGCCATCACCAGTTCCTGGCCCTTGTGGGCCACGACGCCAAGCTGCGGCTTCAGCGTGGTGAAGGCATAATTGCCCACCTTGGCCTTGGTGTTGGAAATGGCGTTGATCAGGCTGGATTTGCCGGCATTGGGTTGCCCCACCAGGCCGACATCGGCCAACAGCTTCAGCCGCAGCCAGATCCACATGTCCTTGCCCGGAAAACCGGCCTGGAACTGGCGCGGGGCGCGGTTGGTGCTGGTCTTGTAATGATCATTGCCCTTGCCGCCGTCGCCGCCCTTCAACAGGATGGCGCGCTGGCCAACGCGGGTCATGTCGACGATCAGCGTGCGTTCTTCATCATCAGCCAAAATCTGCGTGCCGACAGGCACCTTGATCAGCAGATCATCGCCGCCGGGGCCGGTGCGGTTGCGGCCCATGCCGTGGGCGCCGCGCTTGGCCTTGAAATGCTGAGTATAACGAAAATCGATCAGCGTGTTGAGGCCGTCGACACATTCGAAGATGATGTCGCCGCCCTTGCCGCCATCGCCGCCATCGGGGCCGCCATATTCCACGAACTTCTCGCGCCGGAACGACACGGCCCCATCACCCCCGGCACCGGAGGCAACGAAAATCTTGGCCTGATCGAGAAAGTGCATGGTTAGGGTCCAAACAAAAAGGGGAGCCGGTTGCCCAGCTCCCCTTTTTTCAAATCAAGCGAAAAAGAGCCGGGCTTATTCAGCCGCGAGCGGTTCCGCCACCGGGTTGACCGACACGTACTTGCGGCCGAGCTTGCCGGTGTGGAATTCCACGGTGCCGGTTTCCAGCGCATACAAGGTGTGATCCTTGCCGATGCCGACATTGCGGCCGGCATGCGTGGGGGTGCCACGCTGACGGATGATGATGGTGCCGGCGTTCACCGCCTGGCCGCCGAAGCGCTTCACGCCAAGGCGCTTACTTTCCGAATCACGGCCGTTCCTGGACGAGCCGCCTGCTTTCTTGTGAGCCATGGTGGGTTGCTCCCTTTACGCGACGGTCAGGCGACCGAGGTGATCTTGATGACCGTCAACTGCTGACGGTGGCCATTGCGGCGGCGATAATTGTGGCGACGCTTCTTCTTGAAGATGATCACCTTGTCACCCTTGGTCTGGGCGACAATCTCAGCCTTCACGGCGCCACCCATGGTGAGCGCGGCGCCTTCGCCGGTCATCAGGGTTTCCAGGGACACGGCAGTGCCGGCTTCCCCTTCGATCTTTTCGACGATGATCTTGTCACCGTCTGCGACCCGGTATTGCTTGCCGCCGGTGCGCACCACTGCGAACATGGTTGGAGCCTTGAAGTTAGAAGTTTCAAACAAATCGCGACGCCAGAATCAGGTGATTCCGGCCCCGAACGAAGGCGCGGCACTAGAGGATGGTCCAAATCTTGTCAACGCCGGCATTGCAGTGCCGGGCGTTCAGTACCGGCGGCTGCGGCACCCCAGCCGGCGCGTGCCCCCTTTTGCCGTGCTGCAAGTTGATGCACAAGGCATGGCAGTGACCCGCCGCCTCCTCCTGCTGATCATCGCTGCCTTCGTGGCTGGCGGCATTGCCATGCTCAGCCTGTATGATCCGGCCATTGATCCGCAAGCGGCCGCGGCGCTGGCCGATCGGCTGGCCACTGACTATCATCGCCAATCGGGCAACCCGCGCGCCGCCTTTGCCGCGCGTGAGGGCCGGCAATGGGCCGATGGCTGGGAATTCCGCTGGCGCTATCGCCCCTGCCCGGAATTTGCCTCGCTGCGCGTGTGGATCAGCCGCAATGGCCGCCGGGCCAGCTACGCCGAATTCCCCGATTGCGCCCCGGTGACGGGCCTGCCGGCCGATCCGCGCAAGACCTGAACGAAAAAGGCCGGCCCGCGCGCTGCGGACCGGCCCTGTTTCGTTGGCCGTCAGGATGCCGGATCAGGCACCCAAACCGTTGCCCTGCACAATCATGCAATAGAGCATCGGGAACGACAGGATGAAGTTGGTGCGGCTGAAGATCATCGCGGTCTTGCCGGCCTTGGCCTTGGCATCGGCGTCGCCATCAACGATGCCCAGTGCGATCTTCTGATTCGGCCAGATCAGGAACCACACGTTGAAGGCCATGATCAGGCCCAGCCACATGCCGATGCCGATCACGCGGAAGCCTTCGCCAAAGGTCAGCGCCGGCACCAGATAACCGGCGTGGCCGGCAATGCCGAGGCCCAGGATCACGGTGAGCAGCGCGCTGTGACGGAAGAACAGCAGCGCCTTGGGCGCGATATATTTGGTGACGCCCGGCTTCAGTTCGGCCGGCACGCTCGGCATCGTCGGGATCTGCACGAAGTTGAAATAATAGAGCAGGCCGATCCACAACACGCCAGCCCAGGCGTGGGCGGCGCGCAGCGTGCCCATCACCACTGCCGCGCCATCGGCACCAGCGGAAAGATTATAGCCGATCATGCCGGCCAGCAGCACCAGGCCGATAATCAGTGCCTGACTGAGGTTGCCGAGAATATTTGCCATGGTTGAATGCCCCGTGAAATTGCAGTTGCGCACCCTATAGGCGACCGGAACGCTCTTGTTAACCCCGCTGCGACGACTTGGGGGCGACACCCCTTGCTGCCTGCCCGCAACTGGCGTATAGCGCCGCTCGTTCCTGCATGGCTGATGGTTTGCAGGCTGCGCCGCTCCGCTGCGCAGCACCCAAACCGCTTGTCCGTGTGTTTGCCCTTTTCACCGGAGTCGCCGAAACTTGGCCCAGACCGATCTTGATGCCCGCCTGACGGCCATCATCGCCCCCGTGGTGGCGGCGATGGGGCTTGAACTGGTGCGCGTCATGCTGTCGGGCCAGGTGGGCAGCCTCACCCTGCAGGTGATGGCCGAAGATCCGGCCACCGGTCAGTTGACCATTGATCAGTGCGCCAAGCTGTCCCGCGCACTCGATCAGCCGCTCGACGAAGCTGATCCGATCGCCGGCGAATATGCGCTGGAAGTGTCTTCGCCCGGCATCGACCGCCCGCTCACCCGGCCGCAAGACTGGGCCAACTGGGCCGGCCACGAAGTGCGCCTGAAACTGGAGCCCAAGGTGGACGGCCGCGCCCGCCTGCACGGCGAAATCGTTGGCCTTGATGGCGACGACGCGCTGGTGAAGATGAAGGGCAGCACCCTTGAAGGCGACAGCGTGCTGCGCCTGCCGGTGTCCCACATCAGCGGCGCCAAGCTCGTGCTGACCGACCGGCTGATTGCCGCAACCAAACCGCTGGACCCGACCGGCGCCGACGAAATCATCGAAAGCAGCCCCGATGGCGCTGCCGACAACGACAACGAAATCTCCACGGAGGATTGAGATGGCCACCGCAACTGCCCTCACCGCCAACCGCGCCGAACTGCTGGCCATTGCCGATGCCGTCGCCCGCGAAAAATCCATCGATCGCGGCATCGTGATCGAGGCGATGGAAGACGCCATCCAGCGCGCCGCCCGTGCCCGTTATGGTGCCGAGAACGACATTCGCGCCAAGATCGATCCCAAGTCCGGTGAAACCCGCCTGTGGCGCGTGCTGGAAGTGGTCGAGGAACCGGAAGATTTCTTCAAGCAGATCAGCCTGAAGGATGCGCTGAAGAAGGACAAGGCCGCCGAGATGGGCAGCTATGTCGTCGATCCGCTGCCGCCGGTGGAATTCGGCCGTATCGCCGCGCAGGGTGCCAAGCAGGTGATCGTGCAGAAGGTGCGCGATGCCGAGCGTGAGCGCCAGTATGAGGAATTCAAGGACCGCCAGGGTGAGATCATCACCGGCGTCGTCAAGCGCGCCGAGTTCGGCCACGTCGTGGTTGATCTGGGCAAGGCCGAGGGCGTCATCCGCCGCGATCAGCAGATCCCGCGCGAAGTGCTGAAGCCCGGCGATCGCGTGCGCAGCCTGATCCTTTCTGTCCGCCGCGAACCGCGCGGGCCGCAGATCTTCCTGTCCCGCGCCCACGGCGATTACATGAAGAAGCTTTTTGCCCAGGAAGTGCCGGAAATCTATGACGGCATCATCGAGATCATGGCCGTCGCCCGCGATCCGGGCAGCCGCGCCAAGATCGGCGTGATCAGCCGCGATGGCTCGATCGATCCCGTTGGCGCCTGCGTCGGCATGAAGGGCAGCCGCGTGCAGGCCGTCGTGCAGGAACTGCAGGGCGAAAAAATCGACATCATCCCCTGGTCGCCCGATACCGCCACCTTCGTGGTCAACGCGTTGCAGCCGGCGGAAGTCACCAAGGTCGTGCTTGATGAAGAAGAAGGCCGCATCGATGTGGTGGTGCCCGACGATCAGCTCAGCCTGGCCATCGGCCGCCGCGGCCAGAACGTGCGTCTGGCCAGTGCGCTGACCGGCAAGCAGATCGACATCATGACCGAAGCCGACGAAAGCGAGCGCCGGCAGAAGGAATTCGTCGAGAAATCCGAAATGTTCCAGAACGAGCTGGATGTCGATGAGACGCTGGCCCAGCTGCTGGTGGCCGAAGGCTTCTCCGAACTGGAAGAAGTCGCCTACGTTGATTTGGCCGAAGTCGCCAGCATCGAAGGCTTTGACGACGATCTCGCCACCGAGCTGCAGAACCGCGCCGTCGAAGCGCTGGAGCGCCGCGAAGCCACTGCCCGTGAAGAACGGCGCGGCCTGGGCGTGGAAGACGATGTCGCCGCCATCGAAGGCCTGACCGAAGCCATGCTGGTTGTGCTGGGCAAGAAGGGCATCAAGACGCTTGATGACCTTGGCGATCTCGCCACCGACGAGCTGGTTGGCCGTTCGGGTCTGCTCAAGGAATTCGGCCTGTCGGATGATGATGGCAATCGCATCATCATGGCCGCCCGCGCGCATTGGTTCGCTGATGAGGAGGACGCATCAGCGGATGGAAACCAATGATCGCCTGAATCCGGCATCTCCGGACACGCGTCAGGACAGCGGCAAGGATAGCTCCGAACGCCGCTGCATCCTGTCGGGCGAGTCTGCCCCGCGCACTGGTCTGATCCGGCTGGCGCTGGGGCCGGACGGCCAGGTTGCGGCTGATTGGTCGGAACGGCTGCCCGGCCGCGGCGCCTGGATCACGGCTGACAAGGCGCTGTTTGATACTGTGGCAGCCAAAGGCCGGCTGCGCGGCGCGCTGGCGCGGGCGTTCAAGGCCAACAATTTCACTGTTCCCGATGATATCGCTGACCGGATCGCGGCGTCACTGCAGCAACGGCTGCTGAACCGGCTGGGGCTGGAAAAGCGCGCCGGCACGCTGATTCTGGGCGGTGACCGGGTGCGCGAGGCGCTGGCCAAGGGCAAGGTGTTTGCGGTACTGCACGCGGGCGATGCCCGGCCCGACGGCAGCGACCGGATCGATGGCATGGCCCGCGCTGTTGGCGAATCCTTCGGGGAAGACATCCCGCACCGCCGGGTGCCGATCGCGCGCGACGCGCTGTCGGCTGCGCTGGGGCGGGACAATGTGGTACATATGGCGCTGCTGGATCAGGGCGCTGCCACCCGCGTCCTCGCTGATCTGGATCGACTGACGGGATTTTGTGGCCCGCAAACCACAAGTGAAACGACAAATGAAGTGGTGGCAGGTGCAACAGAGGTTGCCCTGAACACCGGCGAAAGGCATTAGGCGGCGGACTATGAGTGACGACAACAAACCCAAGCTTGGCACGCGTGCCCCCCTCGGTCT
>Ga0209278_1000581_pt1 | contig 27057 bp, 18 predicted proteins | sample JI81BgreenDNA_FD_187504 | JGI IMG/M metagenome (GOLD analysis project Ga0209278, IMG submission 187504) | Wastewater effluent complex algal communities from Wisconsin, to seasonally profile nutrient transformation and Carbon sequestration -... | ecosystem: Engineered > WWTP > Effluent > Algae...
GCCGCCAAGGCCGGGGAGACGGAGAAGGCCGCCGAACTGCAGGCGATGGGCCGCCGGCTCACCGATCTGTTCACCAGCGAGGGCCGCACGCTCTATCCCGCCACCAAGGCGGCGATGGACATGCTGGGCCTGCCCGGTGGCGGCACGCCGCGCCGGCCGCTGCGCAAGCTTGCCGGCGAGCCATTGAAGGGCCTGGAGGCCGGGCTGAAAACGCTGGGACTTTTGTGATCAGGAGAGGCACGATGACCATTCAGGAAAAGCTTCAGAAGCCGCTCACTCCGCCCGATTACAGCGTGACATTCGGCGAGTTCATCGGGATCGGCCCCAACGGCAATCTGTGGGTTGATGGCTGCGATGTGGCTGATCTGGCGGATCGCTTTGGCACGCCGCTGTACATTATTTCGGAAAACCAGCTGCGCCAGAATTATCGTGCCTTCCGCGATGCCTTCCGCGCCCATTATCCGGATGTGGAAATATTGTTCGCCAACAAATCGAACAATGGCCTGGCCATCCGCCACATCATGAACAGCGAAGGCGCTGGCGGCGACTGTTTCGGCGCGCAGGAAATGTACATGGCGCTGCTGGCCGGCACCAATGGGCGCACGCTGGTCTTGAATGGCTCCAACAAGCAGACCGAAGAGCTGGAACTGGCCATCGCCAATGGCCTGTGTGTCAACATCGATGCCATGGACGAACTGGACCGGATCGATGCGGTCGCGCGGCGGCTGGGCGTGGTGGCTGATATCGGCATCCGCCTGAAACTGGATCTGGAACCGCTGACGGGGCGCATGGGTGTGGCCATGCACGGCCCCGGCACGCTGAAGCAGCAGAGCGATTCCACCAAATGGGGGATGACGCGCGAGCAGACGGCGGACATCGTGAAGCGGGCGCAGGCGATGCCCCATGTGCGGCTGAAGGAAACCCATTTCCACCTGTCGCGCATGTCGAATGATCCGGCGGATTTCGCCGTGATGGCGCGGGAAATGATCACCTGGTCCGGCTATCTGCGCGATCACACCGGCTGGGTGCCTCCCTGCATCGATATCGGCGGCGGGTGGACGTTCGGCAAATGGTACGGCACCGGGCCGAACAGCCAATTGGATGACGCGAACGCACCGACGGCCGAAGATTATGCCCGTCTGTGCTGTGCGGCGATCAAGGACGAAGCGGCGAAACTGGGGCTGCCACTGCCGAAATTGCGGCTGGAACCGGGGCGGGCATTGTCGGGCCCCGCCGGTGTCGCGGTGGGGCGCGTGGGCGCCATCAAGGAAGGCGCCACGCGCAAGTGGGTGAACATGGATCTTTCCACCAATCACCTCAGCTGGGCGGCGGTGCTGGACTGGTATTATCACGCCGTGCCCGTGGTGAATGCCGCCGCCGCGCCCACCGAAACGGTCGATCTGGTGGGGCCGCTGTGCAATTCGGACGAAGTGGGCAAGCACCGCCGCATGCCGGCGCTGGCGCGCGGTGATCTCGTCGCCTTCCTCGATACCGGCGGCTACACGGAATCCTCGGCAGCGCGGTATAACGCGCAATTGCTGCCGGCGACCGTGCTGGTAACGGGCAGCCATGCCGAAGTCACCACCGAACGTGAGCAGCTGAAGGATGCAATCGGCCGCTTCCGGGTGCCGGCCCATCTGCTCGCCGCTTCCTTTGCGCCGGGGGAATAAGGGCCATGGATCTGGGACTCTCAGGGCGCCGGGCGCTGATCTGCGGTGGCAGCAAGGGGCTGGGCTTTGCCGCCGCGCAGGCGCTGGCCCGCGAAGGCGTGGACCTCGTGCTGGTATCGCGCACCGCCGAAGCGCTGGAGCAGGCTGCGCGCCAGCTTGTCGATGAAACCGGCGTGACGGTCACCACCGTGGCGGCCGATCTGTCGCTGGCCGACGCGCCGGCCACGGTGCTGGCGGCGTGCCCCGATCCCGATATATTGGTGTGCAATCCGGGCGTGCGGCAGACGCCGGATGATTTCCGCACCATGAGCCGCGCTGACTGGGATTTCTGGATGGAGGCGCATTATTTTGGGCCCCTGGAACTGATCCGCGCCATCGTGCCGGGCATGTGTGCGCGCAAGTTTGGCCGTGTCGTCAACATTTCGGTGAGCAACATCAAGTTCCCGCAAGTGAATTTTGCCCACAGCCATAGTGCGCGGGTGGGCCTGGCGGGCGCCATTGCCTCGATGGTGCGGGAACTGGTGCCGCACAATGTCGTGATCAACAGCGTGCTGCCGGGCTTCATCGATACCGATGCGCTGCGCACCAACCTGCACGCGCACGCCAAACGCGGCAACACCACCTATGAAGCCATCGTGGCCGACCGTATCAAGCTGACTCCGGCCAACCGCTTTGCCGCGCCATCCGAATGCGGCGATCTGATCGCCTATCTGTGCAGCGCCCAGGTCGGCTTCATGACTGGGCAGAACATCGTCATCGATGGCGGTGTTTATCAGGGGCTGTTCTGATGGAAGATGCCGCGCCCGCCCAGATGCTCGCCCCGGCTGATCGGGTGGTGATGATATCGGGCGCCTCGCGCGGCATTGGCCTGGCCATTGCGCGCCGGCTGGCGGGCGAGGGCTATCGCCTGTCCTTGGGGGTGCGCGCGCCCGCCCGGTTCGATGCGGCCGGCTTCGATCCGGAGCATATCCTTGTCCATCGCTTTGACGCGCTGGAACCGGCGTCGGCCGCCGACTGGGTGGCGGCCACGGCAGCGCGGTTCGGGCGGATCGATGCGCTGATCAACAATGCCGGGATCCTGCGCGCCATCGATTTCGAAACCGGGGAAGAAGCCGTTCTGGACGAGCTGTGGGCGGTCAACGTGAAGGCGCCGTTCCGGCTCATCCGCCACGCGCTGCCGCATCTGGCGGAGGCGGGCAACGGCCGGATCATCAACATCGCGTCCACCGATGGCAAACGCTATCGCCCCGGCGTTTCGATTGGCTATACGATGAGCAAGCATGCCGTGATGGCGCTCACGCAAGCGGCAAAGTTTGCCGGCTGGGAACGCGGCGTGCGCGCCACCGCGCTCTGCCCCGGCGCGGTCGATACCGATCTGATTGCCGGTATCCCCGGCGTCACCCCCCGTCAGGACCGAATCGCGCCGGAAACACTTGCCGAAACCGTGTCGTTCCTGCTGCGGCTGCCGAACAGTTCTTCGGTTGCGGAACTGGTGATTAACACGCGGCTGGAGACGGGGATCTAGGGGGAGGGACGCCCTGATTTCAGGCTGTTGGCGGCAACAGATTTGAAAACGTCATGCCCATGTTCGTCCATATTGCGTTCGCCATGTAGTCCATAAGTTCGCAATGCGAACATAATATTGAGTCGAAATCGTTCGAACGTCGGCCTCTGATCGCCAGCGCAATCGCGGATTCTGAGCGATGCAGGCGGCATATCCTGCCCACAAAATCGCCTTTAAATTCATTATAAAACAATATTTTAAGAGAGATCGCTCTTGCCGCCGCTGCATGGCCTCGGGGGCCGGATGGCGCCACCCTGGCTGCGCCACTTTGTGTTCGCATTGTCTCTATCCTGTAACGCCCTTGACACATCAACGCGTTCGCATTCACATTGCGAACATTGGTTCGCATATGGGGATAGGCGGGCCTGACGGACGATCAGTGGGCGGCATCAACGGGTTGAACCCTGCGCCGGGTTCGGCCCTCTAAAAGGGGAACAGGCACATGTCGGAACGTTATTCGCGTCGCACTCTGCTGTCGTCGACCATCATTTCGGCAATGGCCCTGATGTCCGCCAGTGCGGCCCTGGCGCAGCAAGCGGAAACGAAGGATGTGGCCGCCGCTGCGGCCGAAGAAGCCCCCGAAACCATCACGGTCACCGGCTCGCGGCTGACGTCAAAGAACGTCGTCTCTTCCAGCCCGGTGCAGACCATCACCGATCAGGCGTTCGACACGATCGGTGCGGTTGATACCATCGATCTGCTCAACACCCTGCCGGCCTTCACCCGCGCGCAGGACACCAGCTTTGCCAACGGCGCCAACGGCACTTCCACGCTCGATCTGCGCGGCCTGGGTTCGATCCGCACCCTTGTGCTGATGAACGGCAAGCGTCTGCCGCCCGGCTCGCCCACGCCCGGCGGCTATCCTTCGGATATCAACCTGATCCCGGCCCAGTTGATCAGCCGCGTCGAAGTCGTCACCGGCGGCGCATCGGCCGTGTACGGCTCCGACGCGGTTTCCGGCGTCGCCAACTTCATCATGAAGCGGGATTTCACTGGCTTCGAGCTTGATGGCCTGTTCGGTTTCAACCAATCCAACAACAACAGTGCGGATGCGCAAGCGCGCCTGACGGCCGCAGGCATCACGCCGCGAACAGGCAGCGACACTGGCAACCCCACCTTTGACGTATCGGCCGTGTTCGGCGCGTCGCTGGGAGAGGGCCGCGGCAACGTGACAGGCTATATCCGGTACATGCGCAACGATGGCCTGAACCAGTCGGAACGGGATTTTTCCCAGTGCGCGCTCAGCCTGGGGGCCAACCCCAGCCCGACCTGCCTGGGTGCCCCCACCGGGCCATTTCCGACCAATTTCATCCTGACACCGGTGTTCGCGCCGGGTGCCACCACGGCCATCCCGCTGCGCAACCCCGATGGCAGCATCCTGCTGGATGCCAACGGCAATCCGCGCACGTCGGCTGCGTTGGCGTTGCAGCCCGATGGATCGGTGCGCGATGGCACCAACAGTTTCAACTTCAACCCGTTCAACCCGCTGCGCCGCCAGGTGGAGCGCATCAATGCCGGCTTCAGCGGCTATTACAACATTACCGACAGCATCGAAGCCTATGCCGAATTCGGCTTCACCAAATCGACATCGCCGCAGATCATCGCGCCGTCGGGCGGTTTTGGTTCGGAAATCACCCGGGTGAACTGCGACAACCCGGTGCTGACGGTGCAGATGCGCCAATTGTTCTGCGGCAGCGCCTCGCTCACCGGCCCATGGCCGCGCGATGTGGACAATGATCGTTATGTGCAGGCGCAGGTGCAGCGCCGCTTCGTCGAAGGCGGCCCGCGCACTGATGAACGCACGCTCACCAACTTCCGCACCGTTTATGGCGTGAAGGGCGACATCGCCGAAAATGTGAAGTTCGATGTGTTCGGCCAGTGGGCGGAAACCTCGCTTGATCGCCTGCAAACCAACAATGTCACCCGCACGCCGCTGTTGAATGCGCTCGATATCGTCACCGATCCGGCCACTGGCCAGCCGGCCTGCCGCGTGGCGGTGGCGGGAACCGATCGCAATTGCGTGCCGTTCATCACCAATTACAATCCCAATGGCACCAACGATCCGCGCCTGAGGGCCTATCTCGACACGCCCACGCTGACCCGCGGCAAGACCAGCCAGGTGATGTTCGGCGGCACGCTGCAATCCGATCTGGGTGCCTTCGGTATTGCCAGCCCGTGGGCCGAAGATGGCATCTCGCTGCTGATCGGCGCCGAATATCGCAAGGAAACGCTGGTGACCCGCCCGGATGCCACCGCTTCGTCGGGGCAATTGTTGGCCGGTGCCGGCGCGCTGCTGCCCGGCGATGGCCAGACGCAGATCACCGAATTCTTTGCGGAAACCTCGATCCCGCTCGTTCAAGCCCGGCCGTTCTTTGAATCGCTGGCGCTTACGGGCGCCGTGCGGCGTTCGGAATACAAGTCGCGCAACAATCTCACCGGCGTGCGCGGCGGTGAATTCGCGCCGGTCAGCTATGCGCTCGGCATCAGCTGGGCGCCAGTGAAGGATCTGCGCCTGCGCGGCCAGTATCAGCGCGCCATCCGCGCGCCGAACATTCTGGAACTGTTCCTGCCGGTCAACACCGGTCTCGCCAACGTGGCCGATCCCTGCTCTGGCTTCGCCGGCACCAGCCAGGCCCCAACGCGCCCGCTCGCCGCCTGCCAGCTCACGGGTGTGACGGCGGCGCAATATGGCGCCATTCCGCCATCGGGCGCGCAGGTGAACATCCGCACCGGCGGCAATCCCAATCTGCAACCGGAAGTGGCCGATACCATCACGCTGGGCGCGGTGTTCCAGCCCAGCTTTGTCAGCAATCTTTCGATCAGCCTCGATTATTTCAACATCCGCGTGAAGGACGCCGTGGGCACGGTGCCGGCAGTGTTCACCATCGAACGCTGCCTCGATTCCGGCGCGCCGGAATTCTGCAGCCTGATCAACCGCGGCCCCGATGGTTCGCTCACCTTCCGGGGTGAACCGCCGTCGTTCGTGGACCAGCGCACCCAGAACATCGCCGGCCTTTCCACATCGGGCATCGATGCGCAGATCAATTATGCCCATGATATTGGCGGGCTGGGCCGGCTGAACTGGAATTATGCCGCCACCTATCTGTTTGCCTTCAAAACGACGCCGGTGGCCGGCGGCTTCACCGCCAACTGCGTGGGCAAATATGATCTGCAGTGCGAACTGCCGCGCTTTCGCTATCGCCACTCGCTCACCACCACATGGCGCACGCCGTGGACGGTCGATATCGCCCTGAACTGGCGCTACCAATCGGCGGTGGACCGCATCCTGTCGATCAACCCCACCACCGGCGTGCCTGTCACCTGGACAGAGGGCGGCCGCGGCAACTTCACCGGCGCGCGGCTGAACGCCGAAAGCTACATCGATCTCACCGCGTTCTGGAAGGTGACCAAGGGTCTGCAACTGCGGGCCGGTGTGCGCAACCTGCTGGACAATGATCCGCCGGTGGTGCCGCAGTTCAACCCGGCGCCGTCGTTCACCGTGGAAGGCAATACGGTTTCGGGCGTGTACGAAGCCGTGGGTCGGTTCATCTTCGTTGGTGCCAACGTCAGCTTCTGACGCCGGGCCTGGCGCTGCTCGCAGCCTGGTCAGCATGCTGGTTATGGCTGCACATGGGGCCTGTCTCTCATCCCCGGGACGGCCCCATGATTTCTTGAGTTACTGTCGACGGCCCCTAGACTGGCTGCATCGCATTGAGGAGATGCCGAAATGTCCGCTTCCGCTGATCGGTTGAAAGCCGCCTTCTGGCTGGCTCGCACTGCGATAGCCGCTGCGCTGCTCGGTTCCGCTGCCTTTGCCGCCGCGCCGGATGGGCTGGTGCCGGACGATCTGAAGGCACTGGAATGGCGCGAAGTTGGCACGGCCATGCCAAGCGGGCGCATGGCGCGCTTTGCCGTGCATCCCACCGATCAGCGCATCATCTATGCCGCCAGCGCCTCGGGCGGCCTGTGGAAGACGGTGAATGCCGGGGCAAGCTGGACGCCGATTTTCGAAAAGCAGGGCAGCGTTTCGATGGGGGCGGTGACGCTCGACCCGAAGGATCCCAACACCGTCTGGCTCGGCACCGGCGAGCAGAACAATGTGCGCAGTTCGCTTTATGGTGATGGCGTCTATCGGTCGAAGGATGGTGGCGCGACCTGGGAGCATATGGGGCTGAAGGACAGCCGGCATGTGGGCCGCATCCTGGTGCATCCCGATGACAGCAACACGGTTTACGTGGCGGCGCTGGGATCGCTGTGGGGGCCGGGCGAGGAGCGCGGCCTGTATCGCACGCGCGATGGCGGCAAGACGTGGACGCGCCTGCTGCGGCCCAGCAAGTTCACCGGGGTCGTGGAAGTGGCCATGCATCCCACGAACCCCAACATCCTCTATGCCGCCACCTTCCAGCGCGAACGGCGCCAGTGGAGCATGATCGGCGGCGGCGAGGAAGGCGGCCTGTGGCGCAGCACCGATGGCGGCGATACGTGGGCGAGGGTGGGCAATGGCTTTCCCACCACCGCCGTTGGCCGGGTGGGCGTCACCTTCTGCCCCGGCAAGCCCGACATGCTGTATGCTACCGCCGTTGGTCCCGATGGCGGCACCTTCCGTTCCACCGATGGCGGCAATTCATGGGAACGGCGCAACAAGGAGATTCAAAGCCATTGGTATTATGGCGAAATCTTCTGCGATCCGATGAATCCGGAGCGGATCTATGTGCCAACCACGCCGCTGTCGCGATCGGATGATGGCGGCAAGACGTTCACCAACGTGCTGAAGGGCCAGGTCCACGCCGACAATCACACGATGTGGATCAACCCCAAGGACAGCAATCACCTGATCCTGGGCAATGATGGCGGCATGTACACATCACGCGATGGCGGCGCGAAATGGACTTGGGCTGCCAATCTGCCGCTGATGCAGCTGTACACCGTCGCGGCCGACATGCAGGAGCCGTTCTACCATGTTTATGGCGGCACCCAGGACAATGGCAGCTGGGGCGGCCCCATCGGCACCCGTTTTGATGACGGGATCGCCAACGAGGATTTCCTGTTCCTGTCGGGCGGCGATGGCTTCTATGCGGTGGCCGATCCCACCGATCCGGACATCATCTATTCCCAGTCGCAATATGGCGGGCTGGTGCGCACCAACCGCAAAAGCATGGCGCAAAAACGCATCCAGCCGTGGCAGCCGCAGAAGGGCGAGTTCCCGCCCTATCGCTGGAACTGGAGCGCGCCGTTCGTCATTTCCCCGCATGATCCGAAAACGCTGTATTTCGGCGCCAACGTGCTGTTCCGCAGCCGTGATCGCGGCGATACGTGGGAACGCATCAGCCCGGATCTCACGCGCCAGTTGAGCCGCGACGCGCTGCCGCTGCAGGGCAAGATCCAGCCGGCCAACGCCATCGATCTGCATTCCAGCACCGCGCTTTATGGCAACACCCACTCGCTTTCGGTGTCGACCATGCGGCCCGGCCTGATCGCCGCCGGCACCGACGATGGCCTGATCCAGGTGAGCCGTGATGATGGCCGCACGTGGGCCAAATCGGCGCGCTTCCCCGGCGTGGCGGATCAGAAGAAGGTCGGCATGGTCGCGTGGTCGTCCACCAACGAGGGCACGCTGGTCGCCGTGTTCGATGGCCATCAGGACAATGATTTCGCGCCGCACGTGGTGCGCAGTGATGATTATGGCGCGACGTGGCGCAACATCACCGCCGATCTGCCGGCGTTCGGGCCGACCAAGAGCATCGCCGTGCATCCGAAGAATGGCGAATTGCTGTTCGTTGGCACCGATATGGGCGTCTATTTCAGCCGCGATGGCGGCGGGCACTGGCTGCCGCTGCGGTCTGGCCTGCCCACCAGCAGCGTGCAGGGCCTGATGGTCCACCCGCGCGAGAATGATCTGGTGATCGGCACCCATGGCCGCGGGTTCTGGGTGCTGGACGATATCAACCTGGTGGAGAAACTGACGCCCGAAGTGGTGGCCTCGCACAGCTACCTCGCGCCGCTGCGCCGGGGCACGCAGATCCGCGACGTGCCGCGTGGCCGCAAGAACACCGGCAACATGTATTTCACCACCAAGAACCCGCCGCGCGGCGCGATCATCGATTACTGGGTGGGCAGCGCCGCTGCTGGCCAGACCGTGAAGATCGACATCATGGATGCCAACGGCACGCTGGTGCGCAGCCTGGCCCAACCGGCAGCGGTGCGCGGGGCGCGACGCGCGGTGTGGGATCTGCGTTTCGAAGCGCCGCCCAATGCCTCCATGTCGGAATATCGCCGCATGCCCGGCCGCTTCGTGATGCCGGGCACCTATCAGGTGAAGCTGACAGTGGGCGACAAGGTGCATCTGCAGCCGCTCAGCGTGCGGCTCGATCCGGCGATCAGCCTCTCGGCGGCAGACAGCGCGGCGTTGGATGCAATCGGCGCCACGCAGGCCCGGCTGGTGGCGGCGACCTATCAGGCGAACAAGGCGCTGGCCCCTAGCCTGTCGCAACTGGCCGCGACGGTGAAGGCCCTGAAGGATGCCAAGGCTGATCGCAAGCTGCTGGCCCAGGCCGAAGCCGCGCTGAAGGAGGCCGAAAGGCTCAATGTGATCCTGAACGGCCGGGAAGAGGGCATTGCCCAGCAGGAAACCTTCCTGCCGCTGGCCGAACTGACCCAACGCCTGTACACGTCAACCCAGGAATATTCGGCCGCACCCGATCCGGCCCAGCGCCAGTTGACGGCATCGGCCGACGCTGATGTGAAGGCATTCACCAAGGATTTGGGCGTGCTGGTTTCCGATACACTGCCATCGCTGCAGAAGGCGGTGGCAGCAGCTGGCGTGGCGTGGCCGGGCGAACTGCCGCGCATGCCGGCCCAGCCGTGAACGAGGTGATGATGCGCAAGAAAATCCTGGCGGCCCTGATCGCGGCGGCGGTGGCTTCCCCATTGCTGGCCCACGGCACCAGCCTGCTGCCAATCGAAACGGTGAAGATGCGCGAAGGCCATCGCGACGCCGCGATTGCGCGCCGCGCCGAGTTCATGAAACGCATGAAGGGCGGCCTGGCGGTGATTACCAGCGCCGATCGCACGCAGCACAATCTGTATGAATCATACACCGACGACATGGAAAACAAGGACTTCGTGTTCCTGACCGGCATCTACGACAGTCTGCCGCCCGGCCATGTGCTGGTGCTCAATCCCGGCGGCGGCACCTACAAGGAAATACTCTATACCGACATGAGCCCCTATGAGGCGGCGCGGCTTTCGGGCATCAAATATGTGTTCCCGCGCGCCAAGTTCCTTGAACATATGAGCAGCGCGCTCACCGATTATCGCAACCTGCGCATCACGCAGCTGCGCTTCAAGGAAGTCGCCTCCGATCTGTCGCGCGGCTGGGGCGATGGCGAAAAATTGCTCTATGTGAACTATCCGCACATCGACAATCTGAACGAGGCGCCGGCACCGCGCCTGGCCTTCATGGATCGCATCCGCGCCACCACCAGCGAAGTGGTGTTCAAGGATGCCGGCGACATCATCGATGCGCAGCGGGTGATCCTTGATCCCTTTGCCCGTGCCAACATGGACCGTTCCATCGCTATCACCCGCATGGGCCTGATGGAGGGCATGAAATTTGCCAAGCCCGGCCTCTCCACGCTGCAGGTGATGCAGACGGTGGATTATGTCTATCGCTTCCACGGCGCGACGTTGGGCTTTGCCACCGGCGTGGCGTTGGCCAGCAACATGAACGAGGAACTGAAGTGGGAATCGGCCGCCGCCGAGGAAGCCGCGCGCAAGGGCGATGCGATGATCAAGCCCGGCATGCTGGTGCATTTCGATACCGGTGCGGCCATGAACCATTATTCGTCTGACGTGCAGCGCACGGTGCCGGTGGATGGCAAGTTCACCCCCGAACAGCGCCGCATCTATCAGGGCGTGCTCGATGTGCAGAAGGCGGTGATTGCCGCTGTGAAGCCCGGCGTGACCTGGGCCCAGCTGCAGAAACTGGCCGAGGATGAGCTGCGCAAGAAGGGTGGCTGGGACAAGAGTTACACTTATGGCATCGGGCATTTCATCGGCATGGAAACCCATGAACACGGCGATTATGTCGGCCCGCTGAAGCCCGGCATGATCATCGCCATCGAACAGGGCGCTGTGGTGAACGGCACCCGCGTTGCCTTTGAAGATGACGTGCTGGTGACGGCGACGGGGCATGAGTGGCTGACCCGTTCCATCCCGATCGAGATCGACGAAGTGGAGGCGCTGCTGCGTCAACCTTCCATGGCAGTGCCCAAGGCAGTAGGCTCCCCGTAAGTGCTGCTGCGGGCCACGCGGCCCAGGACGAGTTTTTTTCATGTTGCCCGATCAGTTTACCCCCATCACCGATCTGCTGCGGGTTCACGCCCGCGCTGGCAGCAAAGCGGCGATCATTGATGGCGACGCCGTCATCACCTGGGCCGCGCTGGACGCGCTGGTGGACCGGGCGGCGGTCGCGCTGCTGAACCGCGGCCACGGAAAAGGCCAGTGCATCGCCATCGCGGCCGGCATGCGTTGGGCCTATCTGGTGCTGTGGCTGGGGGCCTTGCGCGCCGGCCTTTCCGTGGCGCCGTTGCCGCAATCGGCGACCGAAGAAACCATCGCGATGATGGCCGACGATGCCGATGCGGTGCAACTGTTCCGCGATGCCGATCTGGCCGCCATTGCAGACTGGCTTGCGCCAGAGGGCGCGCGCGCGCCGGATGTGGCGATCGGGCCGGATGATCCGTTCAACCTGATCTATTCCAGCGGCACCACCGGCCGGCCCAAGGGCATCGTGCAGCCGCACCGCCAGCGCTGGGCGCATGTGCAGCGCGGGGTTACCCAGGGCTATGGACCCGATGCCGTCACGCTGGTGGCGACGCCGCTCTATAGCAACACCACATTGGTCAGCCTGTTTCCGACTATCGGGCTGGGCGGCACGCTGGTGTTGCTGCCGAAATTCTCGGCGCAGGCCTTTCTTGAGCTGAGCGAGCGCCACCGCGTCACCCACGTGATGCTGGTGCCGGTGCAATATCGCCGCCTGATGGAGTATCCCGATTTCGACCGGTTTGACCTTTCGTCCTACCAGCGCAAATTCTGCACCTCTGCGCCGTTCCCGGCCGCGTTGAAGGCGCAGGTGCTGGCGCGCTGGCCGGGCGGGCTGACCGAATATTACGGCATGACCGAAGGCGGCGGCACCTGCATCCTGCAATGCCACGAACATCCCGACAAGCTGGCCACCGTTGGCCAGCCGGCGGCCGGCAGCGACATCAGGATCATCAACGAGGCTGGCGAACAACTGCCGGCCGGCATGACCGGCGAAGTCGTCGGGCGATCACCGGCAATGATGACCGGCTATCACAAGCTGCCGGACGCCACGCGCGGCGTCGAATGGTTCAGCTTGGCTGGCGAGCGCTTCATCCGCACCGGCGACATCGGCCGCTTTGATGAGGACGGCTTCCTGACCCTGCTCGACCGCGCCAAGGATGTGATCATTTCGGGCGGGTTCAACATCTATCCCATCGACATCGAACAGGTGCTGCAAACCCATCCAGACGTGGCCGATTGCGCCGTGGTGGGGGTGCCATCCGAACAATGGGGCGAAACACCGGTGGCCTTCGTCGTCGGCACCGCGCTGCTGGATGTGGCCGCCGTCAAGACGTGGCTGAACGACCGGCTGGGCAAGAACCAGCGCGTGCTGGACGTTATCCAGATCGATCAATTGCCGCGCAGTGAAATCGGCAAGGTGCTGAAACGCGATCTGCGTGATCGCTATGTCGCCGTACAGGCGTAACAGGAGAAGACCATGCGCGTTGGCGTTCCCAAGGAAATCAAGCGGCAGGAAGGCCGGGTCGGGCTGACCCCGGAAGCCGTCCGCGAATATGTTGGCCACGGCCATCAGGTGCTGGTCGAAACCGGCGCGGGCGCTGGCATTGGCGCGCCTGATAGCGCCTATGTGGCGGCCGGCGCGCAGATCGCGGCCGCGGCGGCAGAGGTGTTTGCCGCCGCCGAAATGATCGTGAAGGTGAAGGAACCGCAGCCATCCGAATGGGTGCAACTGCGCGAAGGCCAGATCCTGTTCACCTATCTGCATCTCGCTCCCGATCCGGAACAGACCAAAGGCCTGCTGGCCAGCGGCGTGACGTCGGTGGCCTATGAGACGGTGTGGGACGGCCACGGCCTGCCGCTGCTGATCCCGATGAGCGAAGTCGCTGGCCGCCTATCCATTGAAGCCGCCGCGCTGGCTTCGCGCCACTATAATGGCGGCAATGGCCTGTTGATGGGCGGTGTGCCTGGCGTGGCGCCGGCGCGTATCGTGGTGCTGGGCGGCGGCGTGGTCGGCACCCAGGCGGCCCGCATGGCGGTGGGGCTGGGCGCGGATGTGTGCATTTTCGATCGCTCGCTGCCGCGGCTGCGGCAACTGGATGATCTGTTCCAGGGCCGGGTGCGCACGCTCTATTCCAACCGCGCCGCTATCGAGGCCGAAATTGCCCAGGCCGATGTGGTGATCGGTGCCGTGCTGGTGCCGGGCGCCAGTGCGCCGCGCCTGATCACCCGCGACATGCTGGGGTTGATGAAGCCCAAAACGGTGCTGGTGGATGTCGCCATCGATCAGGGCGGCTGCTTTGAAACCAGCCACGCGACAACCCACGAAGCGCCGACCTATGTGGTGGACGGCATCATCCATTATTGCGTTGCCAACATGCCCGGCAGCGTGCCGCGCACCTCCAGCTATGCACTCAACAATGCGACGCTTCCCTTTGGGCTGGCGCTGGCGGGCGGCGGCATGGAGGCCATTCGCAACAGCCCGGCGCTGCTCGCCGGCCTGTCAACGCATCAGGGCAAGCTGACCAGCCAGCCGGTGGCCGAGGCGCTGGGCCTGGCCTTCACCGCGCCCGAGGCGGCGCTGGCGGGTTAGAGCCTGTTACAGCTGAACCAAACCCGCTCATGCCGAGCTTGTCGAGGCACGCACCACAGCCGGTTCGTGCCTCGACAAGCTCGGCATGAGCGGGTTGTTTGAGTTCCGGTCAATTCTCGCCCGGAATCGGCGGCCTCGCAAACAGCGCGGGTTCCATCGCGTCGTCCCCCAGCATCTCATAGCGGATCAGCGCCATCGGGATGCGGCCACGCCGGATGAAATCATCGTGGAAGGCGCGCAGGTTGAAGCGCTCACCCTGTTTGTGGCGCGCCGCGGCCAGCAGTTCCCACATCTGCACATTGCCGATCGTGTATTCCAGCCCATGGCCGGGCAGCGTGCGGATATGGGCATATTTGCGGGCGACATCGGCATCCAGGAAGGGCGTTACCTTGCGCCACCAGGTCGCCACTTCGGCGGCGGTCTTTGCATTCAGCTGGTTTTCGATGTCCCCCACGGTGCGCGCCGCGCGCCACAGGCCGAAATGGTAGATCAACTCCTTTACCTGGGGGCGATCATCGAAGAAACCGGCCTGCAGCGCGGCTTCCTCCAGATACACCGCCCAACCCTGCCAGCGCGCACCGTCAAGAACGGCGCGGCGGATGGGATTGGGATGGGCGTTGGCCAGCATCAGATCCATGCGATGGCCGGGGATGACGGCATGGAGATGATCGGGGGAGGGATCGCGATACTGGATCTGTTCCCAGTAATTGGGCGGCGTCGCGCGGCGGATGAAGGGCACATTATAGGGTTCAAGATAGGTCGGCGGCACGGCCATCCCGCTCAGCGTTGGCGGAATCCCCGCAGGGATGGTCATGAAATCGCTGCTCACCAGGAATTTGCGGATGCGGGCATCGGTACCGGCGACGCGTTGCTTATAATCGGCATCATTGCCCGCCATGGCGATGGCCGGCACCGCCCGGTTCCTGTGTTCGGCAATGGCCAGGAACGCCCACATCCGCTCCAGCTCACGCTGCCCCAATGTGCGCGCGGCATCGCTGTCATAGGGCATTTGCAGAGCGTGGCGCAGATACCAATCCAGCCGCGCCTTGCCCACGCCAGCGCGGGCGGTGACGCCGGGCCGCGCGGATTTCAGCCAGTCGCGATACGCGGTGAGCGCCGCGATGGCCCGGTCAATATCGGGCACCAGTTCCGGCTGCTCGCGCACCGCCCGGCCGCGCAGATCGCGATACCAGCCGATAACGCCGGCCGGCGGCACGGCGCGTTGCGGAAAGCCGTCTTCCACGCCATCTGACTGATCGAGCGAGCGGATCGCCAGATCGACATGATCGGCCGCCATCGCGTCCAGCGTGAGGCGCGCGGCGGCCAGTTGCGCCGGGATCGCCCGCACGCGGCCGGCAAGGCTGGCATTGGGCAGCGGCGTGAACGCCAGGCGCTGCAACGGTTCCAGATAGAAGCCCGGATCGCGCGCCCATGGCCGCGTCACCTTCAGGGTGAATTCGGCGCGATCCATCTCTGAACGCACCACCAGCCAATCCACCTTGGCCCCGCGTGACCAGCCGGCAAGCTTGATGCCCGCCAGCCGCTGTTGCAGGGCAGCCAGCGCCGCCGTCTGCCGGGCCATGGCGGCCGGGCCGTAATCGCCGGCCATGCCGCGCTGCCAGGCCTGGTAATCGCTGAAAACCTGGGTCAGGGCTGGATCTGGTGGCGATTGGGCCAGGCTCATGCTGGCCGCTGCCAGGCTGATCGTTGCTGCCGCCAATGCCCGCACGATACCACGCATCATCGGTCCTCCCCTGCTGGACGCCGGGGCAGCATAACCGCATTCAACCACAAAGCGAACGTTTGTTCGCTAGGCGGCGTTTTTCGGCTTTGCGAGACCCAAGCAATATGCCAGACCAAGGCCATGGCGATTGCGATTGATCTTTCCGGCAAAACCATCCTGCTCACCGGCGCGTCCAAGGGCATTGGCGCGGCCACGGCGGCCATATTGGGCGCGGCCGGCGCGCATGTGGTGGCGCATTATGGCAGCGACCGCGCTGGCGCCGAAGCCGCCACTGCGGCCATCCCGCCGGACCGCCTGCTGCTGGTGCAGGCCGATCTGGCCGATCTTGATGCAGTGGAGCGGTTGTGGAGCGAAGCTGTGGCCTGGCGCGGCCGTATCGATGTGCTGGTCAACAATGCCGCCGTGATGGATTTTTCCGGCAGCTTTTCGGCCCCGCTGGAAACCTGGGACCGCGTGTGGGATCAGGCGCTGGATGTGAACGTGAAGGCGCCGGCGCGGCTGATGCGGGGTGCGGTGAACCATTATCTTGAACATGGCGGCGGCGCGATCATCACCATCAGCAGCTGGGCGGCGCAGCGCGGCGTGACCAACCCGGCCACCATCGCCTATGGCGCCTCCAAGGCCGCTGTGCGCTCCGCCACCCAGTCCATCGCGCGGGCGTACGCGCGGGACAATATCCTGGCGTATGTGGTCACCCCCGGCGTGGTGCGCACCCGGCTTTCGGAACAGTTTGCGGCCACGCAGGGCGGTGAGGACAAGATTTCGGCAACGCTGGCCAGCGGTGAGTGGGTATCGCCCGATGAACTGGGCCGGCTGGTGGCGTTTCTGGCCTCTGGCGCCGTGCCGCAGATGTCGGGCGCCACGATCGACGTGAATGGCGCAAGCTACGTCCGCTGATGCGCGTTTCCCTGCCCGGCATCGCGCGGAGCGGCCCCGGCTTCCGCTTCCGCTTTGCCGGCCACGACATCACGGCCTGGCCCGGTGAAACGCTCGCCGCTGCACTGACGAGCGCCGGCCAGTTGGCGCTTTCCACCAACGGCCCAGATGAGCGCCGCGGCGTCTATTGCGGCATGGGCGCCTGCGGGGAATGCACGGTGCTGGTGGATGGCCGCAGCCAGCGTGCCTGCATGGTGGCGGCAGCGCCCGGCATGGTGGTGGAACCGATGCCCCGCCGGGTGGTGGCGACGGCCGATGCGCCTGCCTCCGCGCCGGCACAGCTGCTGGCCTGTGATCTGCTGATTATCGGTGCCGGGCCGGCCGGGCTTGCCGCCGCCGAGGCTGCGGCCGGCCTGAACATCATCATCATCGATGAACGAGCCAAGCCCGGTGGCCAATATTTCAAGCAGCCGGGCAAGGGCTTCGCGATCACGCCGGCCGCGCTGGATGCCCAGTTCAGCGAGGGCGCGGCGCTGATTGCCGATGTGGCAGCATCGCCAGCAAAAGTGATGCCGGGCCGCATTGCCTGGTCTGCGCGGCGGGATGGCGAACAGATCGTGGTGGAAACGTCGGGCCCGGAAGGGCCGGCGCGGATCACGGCAGCGCGCCTGATCATCGCCACCGGGGCGACGGAAAAGCCGTGGCCGATGCCGGGCTGGACGCTGCCGGGCGTGATGACCACCGGCGCTGCACAAACTCTGCTGCGGTCGGGCGCGGTGTCGCCGGGGAAACGCGTGCTGGTGGCCGGCAATGGCCCGCTCAACATCCAGCTCGCCAACGAACTGCTGAATGCCGGCATCAGGGTGGCTGCCGTCGTTGAACAGGCGCCGCGGCCCGGCCTGGCGCGGGCAGCCAGTGCGCTGGCGATGGCCCGGCATGATGCCGGGCTGGCCGTTGCGGGCGTGCGCCAACTGGCGCGGTTGCGCCGTGCGGGTGTGCCTCTGCTGTTCGGCCATGTCGTCTGTCGTGCCGAAGGTGCGGAACGGGTGGAGCGTGCCTTCGTTGCTGCCACGCGCCCTGATGGCACGTTGGGGCCGGAGCGCGGCTTTGATATTGATGCCCTGTGCATCGGCGCCGGCTTTCAGCCGCAGGCCGAACTGGCGCGCGCGCTGGGCTGCCGGCTGGCGTGGACTGATGGTGCCATGGCGGTTGTGCGCGAAGATGATGGCCGCACGTCGGTTGGCAATGTGTTTGTCGCTGGCGATGGCGGCGGGCTTGGTGGGGCGCGGGCGGCGCTGGCGCAGGGTATGTTGGCTGGTCTGGCGGTGGTCGCCGACGTCAATGGCAGCCTCACCGCCGCGCAATTGGCCCAGCAGCAAGCGCAGCGCCGGGCTCTGGCCACGGCGCGCGGCTTTCAGGTCGGCCTGTGGCAGTTGTTTGCCCCGGCGCACCCCGCGCCCGCCGTCCACACGCCCGAAACCCTGCTGTGCCGCTGCGAAGGCGTGCGCTTTGGCGATGTGGATGCGCTGCTGGCGGCGGGCACGAATGATCCCGGCAGCATCAAGCGCGCCACGCGGCTGGGCATGGGCCGCTGCCAGGGGCGGTATTGCGGGCCACTGCTGGCGGCGCGGCTGGCGGGCGACGGGCAAGCGGGGGAGGGCGATCTGTTCGCCCCTCGCCCGCCGTTCAAGCCGATGACCATCGCCGAACTGGCGGCGGGTGCAGAGCCATGATGCTGCTGCGCCTCCTTCTCACCTTAATGCTGCTGTGGGCCGGGCCAGCCTTCGCCCGCGATCTGGCCACGATCCGCCAATCCGGCGTGCTGCGGGTGGGCGTGAACCCCAATTTCCCGCCGATGAGCAGTTACGGCGACGGCGGCACGCTGCAGGGCTTTGATGTGAATGTCGCCCGCGAACTCGGCCGGCGGCTGGGCGTGCGCGTTGAACTGGTCCCCACCGAAGCCGCCAGCCGCGTGCCGTTCCTGGTGTCGGGCCGGATCGATCTGTCGCTGGGCGCGCTCACCATCACGCCGGAACGCCGCGCGCTGATCGATTTTTCGGTGCCGCTGCATTCGGAAGCCATGGGCGTCATCACCACCAGCCGGCTGCCGGTGCGTGACTGGCGCGAACTGAACCGGGCCGACATCACGCTGGTCAACATGCGCGGCAACCAATCGGTGAGCGTGCTGGCTGAAAAACTGCCCTTGCCGCAGCGCCTGCTGGTGGATGGCAATGCCGATACCATCCGCGCCATCGCGCAAGGGCGCGCCGATGCGCTGGTGGAAAATGTCGATTTCTTCATCGGCTTCACCAAGAATTATCCCGATGTGCGCTGGCGTGTGCTGCCGGAACCCATCTTCACCGCCTGGTGCGGCATTGGCCTGGCCAAGGGCAACGAGCCGCTGCGCGTCGCCGTCGATGGCGCGCTCACTGCCATGCACCGCGATGGCAGTGTGACAAGGCTGTGGCGCGATGCCTATGGCGCCGCCATGACGGTGCCGGTGAGCGAGGAGCAACTGAAGCGCACCGCCGCCAGCACGCAGACCGGTTATCGCTTCGATTGGCAGCCGGTGATCACGGCGCTGCCCTATCTGGCCGGCGGTGCGGTGATCAGCCTGCAGATTGCCCTGATCGCCTTCTGGGCCGGCGCCGTGATCGGCCTGGCGGCGGCGCTGGCGCGCCTGAACGGTTCGCCGATCGCCCGGCGGGTGGCCGGGGCCTATGTGTCGGCGGTCACCAACACGCCGGCCTTGGTGCAGATTTTTCTGCTCTATTACGCGCTGCCCGAAGTGGGCATCATGCTGCCGGCGTTCGTGGCGGTCACGCTGGGGCTGACGCTCAACGCCGGCGCCTATCTTTCCGATATCCTGCGCGGCGGCATCACCTCCGTGCGCCAGGCTGAACTTGATGCCGCCGAAGTGCTGGGCCTGTCACGGCTGGACAAGCTCCGCCACGTCATGCTCCCCCACATCGTGCGCACCGTCTATCGCCCGCTGGCCAATTTCTTCATCGTGCTGGTGCTGGGCAGTTCGATGGCGGCCTTGTTCGGGGTGGAGGAATTGACCGGGCGGGCCATCAACATCTCCACCGCCAATCTGCGCACCATCGAGACATTTGCGGTCACCGGCCTGATCTACATCGGCCTGACTCTCGTGGCTTCGGCGCTGCTGGCCCTGGCCGGGCGCGCCTTGTTCGGGGTGCGGCGCGCATGAGCCTGTTCACGCCCGATACGCTGGCCTTTCTGGCCGCCGCGCTGGGACGCACCTTGTGGATGACGTTCATCGGCTGCACGATCGGCTTCGTGATCGGCATGGGCCTGGCCCTTCTGCGCCGCACGCGCGCGCCGCTGCTGGCGCCGCTGCGCTGGGCGGCCGCGCTCTACGTTGAAACCTTCCGGCGCATCCCCTTCCTCGTCATCCTCATCCTCGTGCTGTTTTCGGTGCAGGCCTTTGCGCCCGAACTGTCGCTGCTCGGCATCGCCACCATTGCCGTGACGCTGGCCGCCACCGCCTATCTGTCTGAAATTGTCGGCGCCGGCCTGGATGCCGTGCCGCGCCCGCAGGTTGAAAGCGCCGCCGTGCTGGGGCTTTCGTGGTTCGACACGCTGCGCCATGTCGTGCTGCCGCAGGCCTGGAGCGTGATCCTGCCGCCGGCCGCGGCCTTCATGGTGATGTTCGTGAAGGATACCGCGCTGGCCAGCCATCTTGGCGTCGTCGAACTGGCGTTTGCCGGCAAGATCCTGGTCAACAAGGGCTTTTCGCCGTTGGCGGGCTTTGGCGCCGTGCTTGTGCTCTATGCCCTGATCAGTTGGCCGCTGGGCCGCATCGCCACCCATCTGGAGAGCCGCCTTGCCGCTTCTCGACATCGATAATCTCAGCGCCGGCTATGGCGGCAAGACCATCCTTGATGGCCTCAGCTTGCACGCCGAGCGCGGCGACGTGGTCAGCCTGATCGGGCCATCAGGCTCCGGCAAATCCACCCTGCTGCGCGTGCTGATCGGGCTCACGCCGCCCTCCGGCGGTAGCGTGCGCATTGGTGGCGAGGCGATCAACTATGCCGACAAGGCCGGGCTGAAGGCGCTGCGCCGGCGCATGAGCATCGTGTTCCAGCAGTTCAACCTGTTCCAAAACATGAGCGTGCTGGACAATCTGACGCTCGCGCCGGTGCGCACCCTGGGTGTCGCCCGGGCAGAGGCCGAGGCCCGCGCCCGCGATCTGCTCGCCAATGTGGGCCTGGCCGATAAAGCCGGCAGCTATCCCGATCAACTGTCGGGCGGGCAGCAGCAGCGCGTGGCCATCGCGCGGGCGCTGGCCATGCAGCCTGAGATCCTGTTGCTCGACGAAGTCACCTCGGCGCTGGATCCGGAACGGGTGGGGGAGGTGCTGGAAACCATCCGCGGCCTCGCCAGCACGGGCATCACCATGTTGCTGGTCAGCCACGAAATGGCCTTTGTGCGCGAGATTTCCACCAAAGTGGTGATGATGGATGCCGGCCGCGTGGTTGAGCAGGGCAGCCCGCGCGCCATTTTTGAATCGCCGGCCGAGCCGCGCACCAAAAGCTTCATGCAGGCGATCATCCGCCATTAGGAACGGTGATTCAATGGATTGATCCGCTCATGCCGAGCTTGTCGAGGCACGCACCACTGTCAGTGCGTGCCTCGACAAGCTCGGCATGAGCGGGTTTGCGCTGAAGGCAAGCGGGAAAAGGAGCACGGACCATGGCGCGATTGGCCGGCAAACAGGCCTTCATCACCGGCGCCGGCGCCGGGATCGGGCGGGCGACCGCGCTGGCCTTTGCGCGCGAAGGCGCCGTGGTGACGGCCACCGATATCGACATGGACGCGCTGGCCTGCCTGCAGGCCGAAGTGCCGTCGATCACCATTGCCCGGCTGGACGTGCGCGACGCGGCGGCGGTGACGGCGGCGCTGGGCGGCGCAGCGCCCGACGTGCTGTTCAACTGCGCCGGCTTTGTTCACCAGGGCAATATCCTCGAAATCACCGACGCCGATTGGGATTTCACCTGGGATCTGAACGTCACGTCGATGATGCGCAGCATCCGCGCTGTGCTGCCCGGCATGATTGCGCGGGGCAGCGGCAATATCATCAACATCGCTTCGGTGGCCTCCTCCATCCGCGCCTGGCCCAACCGCTGCGCCTATGGCGTCACCAAGGCGGCAGTGATTGGCCTCACCAAATCGGTGGCCGCCGATTTTGCCGACCGCGGCATCAGGGTGAACGCCATCTGCCCCGGCCCGATTGAAACCCCGTCGCTGGCAAGCCGGATCGCCGGCCAGCCCGACCCCGATGCGGTTTGGGCGCGTTTCCTCGCCAACCAGCCCACCGGCCGGCTGGGCCGGGCCGAGGAGGTGGCGGCGCTGGCCGTCTATCTCGCGTCGGATGAATCCGCCTTCACCACCGGGCAGACCCACATCATCGATGGCGGGTTGATCGGGTAGGGCCCTTTGCCGCAAGCCCGAACCCGCTCATGCCGAGCTTGTCGAGGCACGCACCACTGTCGGTCGGTGCCTCGACAAGCTCGGCATGAGCGGGTTGGGAGTTCAACCCAAGGTCATCCCGGCGCAAACGCAGCCTGTGGCAGATCGAACGACGGGGGGCGGCCCAGCACCAGATCAGCCGTCAACCGCGCTGCCGCCGGACTGCCGGTGAAGCCGACCCACGGTACGAAACAGACATGGGCACTGGGATGGCCGGGCAGGGAGCCGATGATCGGCAGCCAATCATCGGTACCGTTCACGAACGCCGCCCAGCTGCGCACGATGTTGAGGCCGCCGATGGCCGGAACCATGGCCAGTGCAACACGCAGATTGGCCGCCAGATTGGCGGGATCGACCTGCGGGCGGCCCTGATCGTCGAGCGCCGCATCCCAGCCGCCGCCGATCAGCAGGCTGCCGTGCCGGCTTTGCTTGAGGGTGAGTTTCTGGCCGGCGCAATAGACCAGATGCGGCACCAGCGGCGCGGCCGGTTCGGTCACACTCACCTGGATCGGCACCGCCTCGATGGCCAGCGGCGTGCCCAATTGCGCCGCCAGTTCGCCGCTGCGCGATCCGGCGGCGATCACGATGCGCGGCGCGCGCCACTGGCTGGCGCCGGCCTCGACGACATAAAACTCTCCATCCCGGCGCACGCTGGCAGCGCCGGTGTTGGCGTGGATCACCACGCCCGCCGCGCGCGCCGCCCTGGCGTAAGCTGGTGCCACCAGCAGCGGATTGGCCTTGCCTTCGGCCGGTGCAAAGGCGCCGCCAATGGCCTGTTCGGCCAGATAGGGTGCGCGCTCCCGAATGGCGTTGCGGCCAATCACTTCGACAGCCAGGCCGGCTTCGCGTTCGATGGCGGCCTTTACCTCGATTTCGGCCATTTCGGCTTCGGTGGTGGCGACCAGCAAGCCGCCGCCAAACTTGATCTCCAGATCAGCGCCCAGATCGGCTTCCAGCCCCTTCCAGATGCCGAGCGAAGCGATCAGCAGGCGGATGGCCGGTTGATAGTTCCGCGCCCAGGCTTCGCCCAGATTGCGGAACGGATCGTGCGGAATCTGGGCGTGCAGGCTGCCGGCATTGGCGGATGACGCCTGCGCTCCCACCGGGCCAGCCTCCACAACCGTGACCGCCATGCCGGCCCGCGCCAATTCCAGCGCGGTGGCGCAGCCGGCGATGCCGCCGCCGATGACAATCACATCAGGCTGCACGTCCCTCTCCCAAAAAGCCGAACAGGCCCACTTGCTCAGTCAAATGTGGGCGCTATGCTGACATTTGTTCGCACATCGCATAAGTTCGATGCTATCAACAGGGGCGACATTTGGCCTTCAAGAAAAGCGGGCAAGAATCAAGGGCAGAATGATGACAAAAGATTTCCGGGGCAGCCACACCGTTACCGTCACACCCTTCAATGATGACGGCAGCAGCATCGACATTGGCCGGTTGAACGCCTTTCTGGATTGGCAGGTGGAATCGGGCGTGCCCGGTGTGATCGTGCTGGGCACCACCGGCGAGTTCCTGACCATCAGCGATGAAGAACGCCGCCTGCTGGTTGATGCCACCGTGCGCCATTCGGGCGGCCGCTATCAGGTGATGGTTGGCACCATGAACGCCTACACGCCCAACGCGGTGCGTTACAGCCGCGAGGCGCAGGATCTGGGCGCCGATGGCCTGATGATCATCCCACCCTATTATTACACGCCCACGGATGATGAGATTTTCGACTATTACCGGGCGATCTGCGACGCCGTCACCATTCCGATCATGCTGTACAACAACCCGGTCACCTCCAACCGCGACATGTCGGCGGCGCTGGTGGCGCGGCTCACCGCGGCGTTCGATCAGGTGCGTTACATCAAGGAAGCCAGCATGGACGTGGCCCGGGTGTATGACATCGTGGAGGCCACCGGCGGCGTGATGAACGTGTTTGCCGGCGAACGCCCGGTGGAAAGCTTCCTGCTCGGCGCCGTTGGTTACGTGAACCCCTATGGCAATTATCTGCCCTATGCCACGCGGCGGATGTGGGATCTGCTAGTCGAAGGCCGCATCAACGACGCGGCGCACATCCAGAAACTGGTGCACAAGTTCGACAAGATCATCGCCGAAGGCCACCCGACCTATGGCCACCAATGCTATTCCAAGGCGCTGGCCGGCGCGCGCGGCTATCCGGTGGGCGACGTGCGGGCACCGCTGACCAAGTTTGCCAGCCTGGGCGATGAAGGCCGCACCAAGCTGAAGCAGATCCTGGCGGTGTTCGACGAGATCGACGCGGCTGTGGCGGAAATCGACAGCCGCACGGCCGACAGCCGCAAGCACGCTGCCTGATCATGGCCGACATTCCGCTCTTCACCCCGCTCACCATTCGCGGGCTGACCTTCCGCAACCGTGTGATGCTGTCCCCCATGTGCCAGTATCGTGCGGTGGATGGCTTTGTTGGCCGCTGGCACCGCAGCCATCACGGCCGGCTGGCGCTGGGCGGCCTGGGCGGTGCGATGCTGGAAGCCACCGCCGTGCTGCCCGAAGGCCGGATCACGCCGGGCTGCCTTGGCATCTGGTCTGATGATCATGTTGCCGGCTTGGCTGAACTCACCGCTGTCTATCATGATGAAGGCACGCCAGTTGGCATCCAGCTGGCGCACGCCGGGCGCAAGGCCTCTGCTGCCACGCCATTCGAAGGCGCGCAGCCTCTGGCCAATGACGATCCGCGCGCGTGGGAAAGCGTGGCGCCCAGCGCCATTGCCTTTGGCCCCAGCTGGCAGACCCCGCAGGCGCTGGATGAGGCGGGCATCGCCCGCACCATCAAGGGCTTTGCCGATGCAGCGCGCCGCGCGGTCGCGGCGGGCTTTGATTTCGTCGAGATTCACGGCGCCCACGGCTATCTGGTGAACAGCTTCGTCTCGCCGATCAGCAACCAGCGCGACGATGATTGGGGCGGCGATCATCGCTTCCGCTTCGCCGTCGAGGTGGCGAGGGCCGTGCGCGCCGCCGTGCCGGAGAGCATGCCCGTCTTCTACCGCCTGTCGTCCGTTGATGGCGTGCCCGGCGGGATCGAAGTGGCCGACAATGTGGCGCTGGCCCGCCAGCTGCATGCCGCCGGCGTTGATCTGGTCGATTGCTCCACCGGCGGCGTTTCTGGCCCGTCCGGCGTGGCGTCGCGGCCGCCGTCGCCGGGCTATCTGGTGCCTTATGCCGAACAGATCGGCCACGGAGCCGGCATCAAGGCCATGGCGGTGGGCCTGATCATGGATGGCACGCTGGCCAACGCCATCATCGCGAACGGGCAGGCCGATCTGGTCGCCGTTGGCCGGCAGCTGCTGGCCGATGCCAATTTCGTGTACCGCGCCGCGATCGAACTTGGCCATCCCGATCCGAACGCCACGCTGCCGCAAGGCCTGGGCTTCTGGCTGCAACGCCGCAAGTTCGAACCGGCGGCGCGCTAGCCCTCACGGGATCGGCGGGGCCTGCCACATCCCGCGTACCTGATCGTCATTGCCGGTCATTTCCCAGCGGGTCAGCGTGATCGGCATGATGCCACTGGCAATGAAGCGATCGTGGAAGCGCATCAGATCGAAATTGCGGCCTTGCCTGAGCGCCACTTCGGCCAGCAATTGTTCCAGCTGGATCTTGCGAAATAGTAATTCAGCCCCCAGCCCCGGCTGCCGCAGATACAGCGCCATGTCGTAAAGCGCGGTGTCGTCGGTCTTTTCCATCCAGTAGGGCGTGCGGGTGGTGAGCGAGGTCAGCGCCTGGTCGAAGTTCCATTCATTGGCGTGCAGCTTCAGTTCCGGCAGCAGCCGCGCCGCGCGGTTGGCCATCAAAATATAATGGATCTCGCGGCCCTTGGGCTTGTCGTCGAGCCAGCCGGCCTGCACCACCATCTCTTCCAGATAAAAGGCCCAGCCTTCCAGGCGCTGTGAATCGGTGAAGTTCAGCCGCGGGTCGCGGCGGATGGGGCGGGTGTCGCGGCGGCGATAGGCGGAATCAAAGATATGGCCGGGCAGATTGTGGGCGCGCAGCGTGCGCGGATCGCGGTCTTCGGCTTCGCGGAAGAAATTGCGGCCTTCGGGCGTGAACAGGCCCGGCGCCGCCGGATCGCGGTTCATCGGCATCACATAGGGCCCTTCGGGCGACGGCACGGTCAGCCAGTCTGGCACCGTCATGATGCGGCGATCCTTCAGGAAGGCCAGCAGTTCGATATCGGATTGGCGGCGCAGCGCCTCGAAACCGGCGAGATCGGTGACGGTGGGCAGCATCGGCGTCTCCCGATGTTCATGCTCCTCCATCTTCAGGAACGCCATGGTGCGTTCCCATTCCCGCTCCCCGATCGCCTTCATGTCGGCAAAGCTGAACGGGTAGAGCAGCACATAGCGCAGATACCATTCATAGGCCGGCTGCCCGATGCCGGACGGCTTGTCGGTCTGCTGGGCCGCCAGCCAGGTGCCGAAATTGCGACTCGCAGCGGCGGCGGTATCGGCCTGCTTGGCCAGGCTGCGTTCGCCGGCCTTGGCCAGATCGCCGGCCATGCGGGCGTAAAGCCGCGCTTCGATGGCGTGATGCGCCACGCCCAGCGTCTGCAGATCGCGGCGCAGATCGGTGAGGCTGGTGCGGGCGGCGGCCAGCGTGGCCGGCACAGCGGCCAATCTGGCGGCCAGCGCGGTGCGGTCGGCGGGCGACTTCAAGGGCAGTTCCGGCAGCTCGAATGCGGTGTTGATCTTCGGGCCCCAGCCGATGTCGAGCGTGGCCCACCAGCTGGGATCGCGCTGCCACTGGCGCAGCACCTTGTGCTGGAACTGCACAC
>Ga0209278_1000584_pt1 | contig 26958 bp, 24 predicted proteins | sample JI81BgreenDNA_FD_187504 | JGI IMG/M metagenome (GOLD analysis project Ga0209278, IMG submission 187504) | Wastewater effluent complex algal communities from Wisconsin, to seasonally profile nutrient transformation and Carbon sequestration -... | ecosystem: Engineered > WWTP > Effluent > Algae...
TTTCATAGCTTAAGTGTGTGAAGGTATCCCGAAAAAGTTATTTCCGTAATTTTTCCAGGCCTTTGAAGGGGCCGAAAAATTCCAGAATAACTTTTCCTACCACTTACACACTTCTCGGGACGCTACCAAAAAGTTGGCTCGATTACCTTTAATGGATATACGAAACTTTACAAGTAGCTTTCTTCTCATGTCAAATGAACTATTAAAAGCCAATTCTTTGAATTCTTCTGTCATCGGTCTACCAGCCCATAATCAGAGGGATATTCGTTTACTATCAGAATAGCGTATAATCAGATTACTTTTACCTAGTTCACAAAAATCCTTCTATTCTCTTTCCTCCCAATTCGATATTTTAGTTCCATGAACAGACGTCCCTTTCTCAAAAAAATAAGCCTCTTGGGTACTACCTTGGCTACTTTACCTTCGCTTTCTTTCGGGGAATCTAAGCCCTTCAAAACTCCAAAACTAAAGTTCATCACCGCCTCTGATGGCCATTGGGGTCAACCCAACACGGATTTTGAGACTTCCCACCGTAATTTGATCGAAGCGATTCATCGAGAAAGAGACGTGGATTTTGTGGTATTCAACGGAGACCTTATTCACGACGAACCGAAGTTTCTCCCACAGGTAATGAATGTGTACGAACAGCTACAGATGCCTTGGTTTGCCACTCGTGGCAATCATGACCGGGTGAGTGAGGCGGTTTTTCAGGAGGTCATGCATCAGCCTACCAATTTCTCATTTATCCATAAGGATGAAATCGGGGTCCTTCTCCTAGACTCTTCCAATGCAGCAGGGGATTACCTCTGCGCAAATCTGGATTTTGCAAAAGTGATCTTAGATCAATACAGCAAGCTTTCCCATGTGTTTGTGTTCATTCACATTTCCCAAAGTGAGTGGGCAAGAAACGGGATCGATTGCCAAGCATTCATGGATTTGGTGGCTTCCTACCCAAATGTCCGCGCAACCTTTCACGGGCATGACCACGATTTGGATGGGTTGATGGTCTATCGGAAAAAGCCTTTCCTATGGGCAGGACACTTCGGAGGCAGCTGGGGAAATCCATTTCCCTCCTACCGAGTCTGTGAAGTGGGTGAAGACGGAAAAGCGATTACCTACCTCAAAACGGTAAAAGATGGGATGATTTTGAATGGGCATACCCTCTAAAAAGAAGCAACCGCTGATGGAAATACCCAGTAGTGGGTATTTTTTTGATGCGAAAAATGAAAGTTATTGTAAAAAAGAAAAAAATTAATTCGAAAATACCCGCAACCATTGAGCAAGGCATCCCAATAGGCATGCCTTACTCAGTATCTGCGTAAGCACAAAAGTTGTGTTCAAGCGTTAAAGACAACGACCAGACAGAAAGTAACGAACAGAAAAAAGTAAACCATTTCGACAGGAGAAATAGGACATAGAAACGATATTGCAAACGGACAAAGGAAAAGCCGACACTCATTGCCGACCCTGCTGTGTTTTATTTTTTTGCCCATCGCACAAAATATTTTGAAATTCATTGCCAACCCGCAAATGGCACATTTGGTTTTGCCCAACACAAAAGCCAACCCTTCGCAAAACCAAAGGAGCCATTTTTTGCAATCACACAAACAAGAACTATGGAAACAATAAATTTAATAGGTAGCATTTGTTCAATACTTGGACTCTTGGTTGCAGTATTTCTTACAACTAAAGTCATTTCAATAAAAAACAAAATTACTGATAACTCTAACAATAAGGTCAAACAAGAAAAGAACAAGGTAAAAAACGGTGACATTGCAGGTCGTGATGTAAATAAATAGGCTGAATGGCAGAAGAAGAAAATAAAAATGAAGTTACCCAAACCAACAATACCGTTGGAAACGGAGACATTGCTGGACGTGATGTAAATAAATCGACTGTCATTAATTTTGGTCGTGTTTCTTCTGGTGGTAAATCTCAATTAGAAATACTCTATGACAAACTAGAACAGGAAAGGCAAAACTCTCCCATTTTTTCGGATATGGTAGATGAACTTCTTCATTTTAAGAGTTATGCAGCTGATAGCGAAATCATTGGACTAGAAAAAAAACTTGAAAATGGGAACAGGCTCAATTATTTAAATTTTGCTGAAAGAGCCAAAGAGAAATTCACAAAAAAACTCTTGAAAAATGAGCATTCAGAAACAGCCCAACACATATATGCTTTTTTACTAGCAAAAGTATATTCACGGTTTGAAAACAATATTTATCCCAGATTGAAAGAAGGTCATCCCGAAGATTATATAAATCAACTTGTTGATGAGTTTATAGTGAAACCTATAGAAGATTTATTGGGAAGTAACCTGCTTCACATTTATGAAGACGAAATCAATGGAATGATTTATTTCCTTATGGGTAACTGTCACATTAAATGGAATTGAAATGCTAATATACAGTCAAGCATACGACCTCTATCACACTATGTTTAGGATTATCCAAATTATGGAAAAATCTAAACAGGAGTTAGAAGTTGACAAACTTAGAATATTAGATTTTTACCTTGCCTTTCCAGCCGAACTATTAGAAATAAGAAGTTTTGTCGGTTTTAGAAAGTATGAAAAATATTTAAAGGCTGAATCTAATTCCTACGAACGTGTAATAGATAGAAAGCGACTCTTTTTTAAAATGGAGCATATTCAAATCTCAGCAATGAAAGCCTTAATTTCTTATGATTTATTTGATGCTAAAGAATTTAAAAATGGTAAGCTAAAAAGAACAGATATTCCGCTTTCTGAAAGTCTGTCCTTGAGAATTAATAAAGCAAATGAAGAAAACCATAATCTAATAACACTGATAACTGGTCCGCTTGCATCAATGAAACTATATGGACACTTGGGATTAAAGGAACGGACTAACTTAATTGAATTTAAATATGACGCAGTATAATCCCTTTTTGAAGTTAAACCGGCTAACCATTTATACCAAAAGTGGGAAGATTGCATATGACCAAAGTTTCCACGAAGGAGTAAATATCATTAGAGGTCATAACAGTGCAGGTAAGTCAACAATTGGAAACTTTATTTTTTATGTGTTAGGTGGTGATTTTAAAAAATGGACGACTGCTGCAGGACATTGTAATGATGTTTATGCCGAGATTTTTATCAATTCTGAGCCAATTACAATTAAAAGAACAGTAAGCGAATCAGGCAATCAACCAATGTCCATTTTTTGGGGAACTTATGATGAAGCAATAAAATCAGCTAGTGAGGGTTGGCAAATATTTCCCTATAGACGAACTGAAACAAAGAAAAGCTTTTCAAATGCCCTTTTTCTTGCCTTGGGCTTTCCAGAGCTAAGAGGTGATGTTGATAGCAATATCACAATGCACCAAGTTCTAAGAATGCTTTATGTTGACCAGAAAAGTTTAACTCTTGATCTATTGATGACCGAAAATTTCGATTCATCAATTACGAGGAAAACCATAGCAGATTTACTTTTTGGGGTTTATGACGATTCTCTTTACAGTGATAAAATCGCACTTCGGGAAGCGGAGAAAGACTTTGAGGTAAAAAAAAAGCAATTCGAAGGAATTGAGCAGATTTTTAAAGCTAGTGACAATGAAACTAATATTGGTACTATCAACGCATTGATTGAAGAAAATAATACTCAAATCAAGAGTATTGATGAATACCTTGAAAAGTTGTCCAAAGAACAAAACGAAGCAACCAAAAAATCGGATGAAGAAGAATTAAAGGTTGTTACAATCAAGACGAATCTTTTAGCAGCAAGAAATAGCTTGTCTATACTGCAAGCAGAAATTAACAAATTTGAATTCGAACTTTTAGACTCACAAGATTTTATTAGAAGTTTAGAGAAAAGGGCATTGGCTTTATCTGATTCTTTACTTACTCGGGAAACTTTTATTGATTTAAAGATGCATCACTGCCCTAATTGTTTATCTCCATTAGAGCCTGTAACGGATGAAAATCATTGTGAACTTTGTAAACAACAGTTGCCTGAAGATAAAGGCTCTTCCCAAATAAAGAGGATGCAGCAAGAAATTGACAATCAAATCAGAGAATCAAAAAAACTGTATTTAGAAAAAGAACATAAACTTTTGGAATTCAAGTCAAGCTACCCAACACTTGAACAAAAAGTTAGAGCTTTACAAAGAGAACTTGATGAAGCATTGTCAAGTGTAAAAACTTTAAGAAATCAAGAGTTTGACGAATTATTAATTAAAAAGGGAGAATTACGTTCTAAGAATGATTATTTGATTAAACAACTTCGTGCTTTAGAGCAAATTGAAGTCTTAAGAAAAGAACTTGCAGGCTTGAAAGTTAAGATTGAATCTCTTAAAGCCAATATCTACTCAAAAGAGTCAGAACAAATAAATCGCTTACAAAATGCCTTTCAGATTATCCAATCTCTTACATTACGACTTCTGCATAGCGACTTAGGAAGACAAGCAGAATTTAGCACTGGCAAAAAAGTTGAATTGGATTTTGAAAAAAACACATTTTCATTAGACGGTGAAAACAACTTTTCTGAAAGCTCCAATGTGTATTTAAAAAACAGTGTTCGTTTTGCGATCTTTTTTGCATCCTTAGAAAAGGAGTTTTTCAGACTACCAAGATTTATCCTTTGCGATAATATAGAAGACAAAGGAATGCAACCCGATAGAAGCCAAAGCTTTCAAAAAGAACTTGTTAAAATTTCATCTGAAAGTGATGTTAAGCACCAGATAATTATCACAACATCAATGATTTCACCAGACCTTGACAATACTGAACTATGTGTTGGGAATTTCTATACAGAAACCAACAAGACCTTAAAAATCGAATAACAATATGAGTTTAAATACACAGAATCTTCAACCGATTATCAACTTCATCTGGACAGTGGCAGATGATGTATTGATAAATAAATACTTGGAAAATCAGTATCAGGACGTGATACTGCCAATGACGGTGTTGAGAAGATTGGACTTGGCTTTAGAGCCGACAAAGGATAAGGTGCTAAAAACATACAATGATTTTAAAGGTAAGCTGGACAACCTTTCCGGACTATTGACCAGTGAGCAGCACGGTTCGGGATTGGCATTTTACAATACTTCGCAGTACACAATGAAGAAGTTGTTGGCTGACCCGAAAAATATTGATGCTAACTTTTTGGACTACCTGAACGGCTTCTCAGAAAACGTGCAGGACATTATCTCCAAGTTTAAGTTCCGTAACCAATTGGAACGCTTTGAAGAAACGGGCATCACCTTTTCATTGATTGAAAAATTCTGCAACCCGAAAGTGGAACTTAGCCCCGACAAGATTTCTCCAATGGCAATGGGTTATATGTTTGAAGACCTGATTCGCAGATTCAACGAGAAAACCAATGCAGCCGCAGGAAGACACTTTACACCGAGAGAAATTATTGAGTTGATGACCCATTTAGTGTATTTGCCTGTGAAAGACAAAATTCAAAAAGGAACTTTCTTGGTATATGACCCTTGTGCGGGTTCGGGTGCAATGTTGACACAATCCAAACTGTTTGCTACCGACCCTGAAGGAGAAATCAAATCCACCGCTACTTTTCATTTGTACGGACAGGAAAACACAGGCGAAATGTATGCGACCTGCAAATCGGATATGTTGCTGAAAGGCGAAGACCCCGACAAAATCAAGTTTGGTTCTACCTTGAGTGAATATGGCTTTGAGCCCGATTTGAAATTCAACTTTATGCTCACTAACCCCCCTTATGGCACGAGTTGGAAAGAGGACATCAACAAATTGAATGTAGGCACAGATAAGAAAGTAAGCATTACTGACAAACGCTTCAATTTGAAGATTAAAAACTTCAAAGGCGAGCTGGAAGAAACCTGTTTGACCTCCCGCAGCAATGACGGGCAGTTGATGTTTATGCTGCATATGCTTTCTAAAATGAAAGACCCGAAAGACGGTGGAAGCCGTATTGCAACAGTTCAAAATGGTTCGGCTCTGTTTACGGGTGATGCTGGAAGCGGTGAAAGTGGAATAAGGCAATACATTTTAGAAAATGACTTGTTGGAATGTATTATTCAATTGCCCAACGATATTTTCTACAACACAGGAATTTCCACTTACATATGGGTTATTTCAAATGTAAAGGAAGAACGAAGAAAAGGAAAAGTACAACTGATAAATGCATCAAGTGATGAATTCTACAAGAATATGAGAAAACCACTTGGCGATAAGCGTGTAGAGTTGCAGCCTGAACACATCATCAAAATTCAAAACCTTTATTTTGATTTTGAAGAAAATCAATACTCAAAAATCTTTGACAACAGTGACTTTGGCTTTTATCAAATAACAGTTCATCAACCTGAAAGGGACGAAAAAGGCAACATCATCAAAGATGCCAAAGGCAATCCAAGGTCAGACAGCGAATTGAAAGACTTTGAAAAAGTACCAATGAAAGTGAGCATTGCAGAATATTTCAAAACTGAAGTTCTACCTTTTGCACCTGATGCATGGTACGACAAAACCAAAATGAAAGTGGGTTACGAAATTTCATTTACCAAGTATTTCTACAAGCACGAACCATTAAGAGATTTAGCGGACATTGAAGCAGATATTTTGCAATTGGAAAAGGAAACAGATGGCTTACTAAATGAAATTATTGCGTAATGGGAAAGGCAAAATACTCATCATATAAACCATCCAAAACGCTATGGCAAAGCGAAATTCCAAGCCACTGGCAAGAAACGGAAATTCGTATGCTCTTTAGTGAGAATAAAACTAAGAACATTGGTCTTGTAGAAAGAAACCTGCTATCGTTAAGTTATGGCAAGCTAAAACGTAAGGATATTGACAATGCAACTGGCTTGGTTCCTGCTTCATTCGAAGGTTATCAAATAATTGAAAACGGCTATATTGTTTTACGCTTTACCGACTTGCAGAATGATAAAAAATCACTTCGGGTTGGCTATGCAAATGAAAGAGGAATAATTACAAGTGCATACGTTGGTTTAGCTCCTAAAGCTGATATTCATTCCAAATACTTTTACTATCAACTTCACTTTTTAGATAAGATAAAATACTTCTATAACCTTGGTGGCGGAGTAAGACAATCGTTGGCTTTTAAAGAGTTTGGGAGAGAAACAGTATTGATTCCAGAGAAAGATGAACAAAACAGAATTGTAAAATATCTTGATTTCAAGTTAGCCAAAGCCGAAAAATTCATCCGCAAGAAAAAGCAACTCATCCAACTGCTCAACGAGCAAAAAGCCGCCATCATCAACCAAGCCGTTACCAAAGGCTTAGACCCCAATGCCAAAATGAAAGACAGCGGTATTGAGTGGTTGGAGGAAATTCCGAAGCATTGGGAGGTGAGGAAAATAAAACATTTAGGGAAAGCTATTATTGGGCTCACATATTCACCATCAGACGAAACTAATGCAGAAAATGGCACTTTAGTGCTAAGGTCTTCAAACGTACAAAATGAACTGATTACATTTGATGATTGTGTTTATGTAACAACTGAAATACCTGAAATCAAAAGGACAAAAATTGGTGATATTTTAATTTGTTCTAGAAATGGAAGTATTAAGCTTATTGGGAAGAACGCATTAATTGATGAAAAATCTGCGGGGTGTTCTTTTGGTGCATTTATGACTATTCTAAGAAGTCCTAACTATCATTATTTACATTACTTTTTTAACTCAGCAAGTTTCAAAGCTCAATCAGGTTTATTCTTTACTTCAACTATAAATCAATTGACAACAGGAATTCTCAATAATATTCTTGTTGCAATCCCTAAAACACTAGAGGAACAACTAGCTGTTGTGAAATTCATCAAAGAAGAAACGAACGTGATAAACATAGCAATTTCAAAAATCGAAAAAGAAATTTCGTTGGTAGAAGAATACAAAACCACTTTAATTGCCGAAGCAGTAACGGGCAATATAGATGTGCGGGGGTATGATGTGCCTGAGGTGGAAAGTGAGGAAGAAAGCTATGAGGAATTGGAAGAAGAAATGAGTATGGCGGCAGAAGACGGAGCAGAATATGAAAATCAAAATGAAGAATTATGAGTAAAACACAAGAAGTAATTTATAAAGTTGTTGCAGATATCAATGATTTAACTGGAATTGTTGATGCTCTCCTAAAATATACGGATAAGTACCAAGTGAGGGTAAATGATGCGATTACTGCAATTTCGTTGGCTTGGACTCATACCTATAATTATTTAAGAAACGAACAGGGTGAATATGTGCCGAATCAAAACTTATCTGACTTATGGAATGAAGCGGCATCAAAGACAAGGCTTGTAAATGCAAAACTTGCAAGGCAGCTAAATGACAAAGCAAGATTTTGGATTCACCCTGATTTACCACGTCAGAACAATATTTTAAAGTTAAAAGACATTACCGATGAAATTGAACGGCTTGAAAAGAAATTAAGATAATGACTAAGCAAACCGATACAACAGAAAAAGGATTAGAAGTCCATATTGCCCATTACTTGAGCAATGAAAACGGCTATTTGCTTCGTGCCAATACGGATTACGACAATGTGAATTGTTTGGATAAGGAATTGTTGTTTCAATTTTTAGAAACCACCCAACCCAAAGCAGTTGCCAAACTCAAAGCCTTTCATAAAGACTTATTCGAGCAAAAAATCATCAAACGCCTGAACGACCAAATACAGGCAAAAGGAGTTATTGAAGTTTTACGGAAAGGCATCACAGACGGCTTTACCGATACCAAACTCAATCTATTTTACGACCAGCCAGTTTCATCGTACAATTTAGCAGCCAAAGCCCTGTATGATGCCAATTTATTTTCGGTAATGCGTCAGGTGTATTTTTCGCCCAACAACAAAAAGTCGTTGGATGTGGCACTTTTCATCAACGGTATTCCTGTAATTTCCTTTGAACTGAAAAATGAACTCACCCAGCAAAATGTGCAACACGCCATTAAGCAGTATAAAGAAGACCGTGACCCCAACGAAGAACTGTTTCGCTTGGGCAGATTGATTGTCAACTTTGCCGTGGACACCGAAGAAGTTTGGATGTGTACACACCTAAAAGCAGAAAAATCTTATTTCCTACCATTCAACAAAGGCTACAAAAACGGTGCTGGCAATCCACCGAATGGGGGAATCAAAACCGATTATCTGTGGAAAGAGGTTTTGACCAAAAGCAGCCTTACCGATATTGTTCAGAATTTCTGCCAACTCATCACAGAGGAAAAAGAATACTTAGATGAGAAAGGAAAAATAAAAACCCGAAAGGAAAAGAAATTGATTTTCCCACGCTATCATCAATTGGTTGCCGTTCGTATGCTTTTGGCAGATGCACAAACCAAAGGTTCGGGGCAAAAATATTTGATTCAACATTCGGCAGGTTCGGGTAAATCCAATTCCATTTCGTGGTTAGCTCATCAGTTGGTTGGCTTGCACGACAAATCAGGACAAAACAACATTTTTGATACAGTAATTGTCGTAACCGACCGCAGGGTGTTGGATGCACAAATACGAAACAACATCAAGCAGTTTCAGCAAGTGGCAGGTGTAGTTGAAGCCATCACCGAAGGCAGCAAACAGTTGAAACAAGCACTGGAAGAAGGCAAAAAAATCATCATCACCACTATTCAGAAGTTTCCGCACATTGTAGAAGAAATCGGAGAACTGCCCGGAAACAATTTTGCCATAATCATAGACGAAGCACACAGCAGTCTAAGCGGACAAATGGCAAGAAAGCTGAATGAAACACTCTCGAAACTTAATCTTGACCAAGACACGCAAGCAGATGTGGAAGAAGAAATGGAAGACATTGCGAGTATGGTTGATGTGGAAGATGCAGAAGAAACAGTAACAGGAGAAGATTTAATTCGGGTATTAGTAAAGTCAAGAAAGCTATTACCCAATGCAAGTTATTTTGCATTTACAGCCACACCAAAAAACAAAACGCTGGAATTGTTTGGCGTTCCGTATCCCGAAGGTGATAAAACCAAGTTCAGAGCATTTCACCTTTACTCAATGAAACAAGCCATTGAAGAAGGTTTTATTATGGATGTATTGCTAAACTACACCACCTATCAAAGCTATTATGCCCTGCTGAAAAAGATTGAGGACGACCCCGAATATGACAAGCTGAAAGCACAGAAGAAATTGAAGCACTATGTAGAAAGCCACGAACACGCCATCAAGAAAAAAACGGCCTTGATAGCAGACCATTTTATTGATGAAGTCATCAAAAAACGGAAAGTTGGCGGATTGGCAAAGGCAATGCTTGTAACCAGTTCAAGAGCTAATGCAGTAAAATACAAAAAGGCTTTTGATGATTATTTGGTAAAAATCAATAGTCCATACAAAGCCATAGTTGCATTTTCAGGCGAAATAGACGGACAAACAGAAGCCAATCTAAACGGCTTTTCAAGTGCCAATATTCCAAGTGAGTTTGAGAAGAACGAAAACCGATTTTTGGTTGTAGCCAATAAATATCAAACAGGATTTGACCAACCGCTTTTGCATACAATGTATGTGGACAAGAAATTGGGCGGTGTAAATGCAGTTCAAACACTTTCCAGACTGAACAGAAGCCATCCGTTGAAGAAAGACACTTTTGTATTGGACTTTGCTAATGCAGCAGAAGATATTGAAAAGGCATTCAAGCCGTATTATGAAAGTACCATTTTAGGCGAAGCAACCGACCCGAATAAACTGTTTGACCTACAAGATGCTTTGGACAATTTTCAGGTTTATAGCCGTGAACAGGTTTTTGAATTTTCGGAAAAGATTTTGGCTAAATACCCGTTGACCAATTGCACGCCATTTTGGACAGCAGTTCAGAAATATTCCGAAATGATTTGACAGAAGAACAACAAGCCGATTTCAGAGCAAAAATAAAAACCTATGTTCGCTTGTATATTTTCCTATCTCAAATTGTTCCTTTTGAAAATCCATATCTGGAAAGACTTTACATCTTCTTGAATCACCTGCAAAACAAATTAGGTGGCGAAACTCCTATTGACTTAGCCAAAGGCATTTTAGACAATATTGATATGGATAGCTACCGTTTGCAATTGGAAGCGACTACGAATATTTTTATGGAACAAGGCGATGAATTAAAGCCTATTCCAACCGATATGAGAGGTGGTTCATCTGAGCCAGAAATGGAAAGACTTTCAAACATTCTGCAAACTTTCAATGACCGCTACGGAACACACTTTGAGGATGCAGATAAGGTTCGGCAAATGGCAGAAAACATAGCCAATGATGTTGCCAAGAATCAGGAGTTAATCACTTCTTTGAAATATTCAGACGAACAAAACGCAAGAATCACCAGTGACAAAATCGTGGGTGAAGAATTGCTGAAACATATCACCACCAACTTTGACCTTTATAAACTCTATTCTGACAACAAAGAATTCAAAGAGGACTTTTCCGCAATGATGTTCGGAGTTGTAAAAGAGTTGATAAATAGAGGGATTAATGTACAGAAGTAAAGAATGAAAATAAAAAGTATTGAGATAACGAATGTAAAAGGAATAGGAAACAAGGTTTTCAACTTAGACCTTATTCCCAATAAGCCGATTATTTTGGTTGCACCAAATGGTTTTGGTAAAAGCTCTTTTAGTATAGCCTTTGATTCATTAAAGAAGTCAAAAATTGAGTTAGACCAAAAGCACTATCACAATGATCTTGACACAAATAGACCAATTCTTTCTTTAACTATAGAAGATTCAGCTGGGCAAAGAACAATTACTGCAAACGACACCTCAAATTCGATAAACAATGATTTTGACATATTTGTCATAAATAGTCAATTGATGGCTAAAGCCACAAAAATGAATATCAGTGGCAATGTCATTGTTAAATCATCACTTGAGATTGCTCCCACGGTTTTAATTCCTACAATTCCTGCTAAGGTTTTATTTACCTATAGTCCAAGTACAGCAAAGACTTCATTCGGTGTTAATGGTAAAATTCTTCCTAATATTTCTAATGTATTCAATTGTGCTCCACTAATGTGGGATATTACACAGGAAATAAATTTTTTAAAATTCAGTCAGAAAAAAGTATCTGCGGCAATTTCCTCTTTAATAAACGAAATCAATGCTCAAGGTGGAACAGGTGATGCCATAAAAGTTTGGATTGATACAGATAAAAAAGCTGAATTAGATTCCATTGAAGAACTGAGAAAGCTATCAGAAATATTAAGAAAGTTTGATGAAATCAAAACTGATGTTGATAGCTACTTAGCGGCATTTCAAGTAATTGAAGTGGCTCAATCTATGGGAATAAACTTTAAAAAAGCCGTTAATTACTTATGTTATCAAAACGACAAAGAGTATTATGAAAATACAATCTCTAATTTCAACACTACAAGACATAGTATCAGGCCAAAAGAAGACAAGAAAAGCAATTCACTAATAGTTGAATGGCCTAAGGCTCACGAAATATCAAACGGACAAAGAGATGTGCTTTCTTTCATCACATTGCTGATGAAGGCAAAAAGAAATTTCAGACAACAAAATTGCATCCTAGTTATAGATGAAATATTTGATTACTTAGACGATGCAAATTTGATTTCATTTCAATATTTCATCACCAATATGATTGAAGAAATGAAGTTGCAAGGGAAAAATTTCTTCCCAATACTTATGACACATCTTGACCCTTTATATTTCAATCATTTTTGCTTCAATAGGCACAAGATAAAAGTAGTTTACCTGAAAGATGTTCCTTATCAATCAAACCCCAATATTGTAAAGCTTATCAAGAAACGAGAAGAACCCACAATTCAAGCACAAGTTGACAAACATCATTTTCATTATGAACCAACAGCAATAAATATTGCAACTGAATTTGGTGTACTGGGTTTACCCACCACTTGGGGCGAATCTTTGAAGTTTCATCAAATGATTGCTTCAGAAGTTCAGAAATATCTCGCTGACCAACACGACTATGACCCTCTTGCTATTTGCTTCGGAGTTAGAGTAAGAATTGAAGAACTGATTTACAATCAAATTGCTGACCCATCGAAGAAGGCAGAATTTCTTAGCAAACACGGGACAAAGAAAAAGCTAGATTATTGTGAAGAAATTGGACATACGGTTCCTGAAACATATTACCTGTTAGGCATAATTTACAATGACAGGCTTCATTGGCGAGAAGGTATAGACAACATAAGACCTGTTGCCATCAAACTAGAAAATCTAACAATTAAACACTTGATACGTGAGATATTCAACTAAATGCCAACGCACAGCCCAACACGACAAAGAAAAATGATTCGGAAACTCCTCTGGGCCATCAATCAGCAGACCGCAGCCGAATTGGTATATCGTCGTTCAGATGCTACGCTTCCCCTCTGGTAGTAGAATAGCCTGTTAGGACTAAGCGGAGTTTGAAACTCCGCTTTCCTATTCCAAAGAATTCGCAATTCTCTCACCCCCAGAAAGCCTGTAATGGATTAGCCTAAAAAACTTCACTTATTCAGCAACTTTTCCAAACGCTCCATCATCTCATCTTTTTCCTTCAGCATGCGCTCATAAAGGGCGATTTTTTCTTCGTGAAGTTGGATGAGTTTATCGATGGGGTTATTTTGAAAAGTAGGATTATAGTTTACTAATCCTTGAGTATTGTGAAAAGTGTTTGATATAATATTTATGGCCTGCTCTTCATCAAAATTCTGAAAAGCCTCCACCGGAATCCTCAGAATCTCACCCACCTGCCGAAGTAGCCCCTCCTCCACTTCTTCCTTTTGCTCCAGCAAGCTTACCTTCTTCTGTGACCAATCGGGGCCGAGTTCGAAGGCCAAGCTCTCTTGCTTGATCCCCATCATCTCCCGAAATCGCTTGATATTTCTGCCGTGGTGGATTTTTTCGTTCATAGTCTGAAGTATTAGGAAGGGAAATTAACAAAATCTCTCAAAAGTCTTTGGACTAATTTATACGAATATACGGCACTTTGCCTGTAGCTTCCTTACAAGGCGAAAAGATGTGGTAAATGCCAATTTTTTGCCTACTCCGGTCTTCCGTCATCGGTCTTCCAGCCCAAATTCAAATGAAAATTTGTCGACTAGCAGGATAGCGGATAATCAGACTAATTTATTCTATAAGGATGAGACCAGCAAGCAATCCGTGGGTTTGGATGATAAATCGAGACAAGGGGTGTCAGTATGGGTGATTTTGATTGCGAATTAGGTGTCCTTTAGCAAGGAGAATAACACGGTAATCGTGCAACATATATCGGTCATGCCTGCTTGCGGCAGACAGGCCTACGGCATTTGTAAGGGATCCTCAATGCTGTATTTCCAGCCATTTATGGTTCGACTTGGTTCGACTTGGTTCGACTCCGCTCACTAACCACCGCTCACCAACCACCGCTCACCAACCATGGCTGGTTAAATTATCGGTCATGCCTACGACATTATTATCACGCAATTCCTCACCAGTCCCAGAGGGACGACCCATAACTTTGCCAGAGGTTTCAACCTCTGGAATTTGGAATGACAATATCTCCAGGCAAAGTCCCATAGGGACGGACGATATTCACCTCCTAATCAGAATCCACCTATTTTCATCTTTACAAAATCCCCCCAAACCGCCTTTGGAAAAGGGGGAGTAGCTCAGTTTTGAACTCCAATGTTTTACTAGAGAAATTGACTTTCATCTTCGAAGAGATTCATTCAAGTGAAGGGATAATTTATTCCCTCCTACTTCTATTTTATCCGATTGAGGAATGGGATAGAAATCCGGATTCATCCAATTTTCCAGAAACAAACTGAACGGAAACCATGAATTTCATACACATTTCAAATATCCATAACTCAGTCCTCTCCCTGGGAGGCAACGTAAATGCCGTATACGGGATGGATTCTGGGATTTTTTCTGAGCTTTTGCTTAAGGCTTTGGAACTGAACAGAAAACTCGTTGCGGCGATCAGCAGGGAGTGGGAATCGGAGGAACAATGTCTCGACTATGTCATTCGCCTAATAGAAGAATGCAAAAAACTTGAAGTCACCGTTTCCGAAAACCTAAAATCTCAATAGCTATGAATAGGTTAACCTGTATTCCCGGAAAAGAACTTTTTGAACTGCACGATCCCGAAACCATCCAAAAATACCTTTGGGAAATGCATAAGGCTTGGATGCGCTACCTAAGCGAGGATATCGATGGAGAGGATCCTTCGCCCAGGCTTTTTTTCTTTGAATTGCTTTGGAACCTACTTGCTGAGTCTATACCCAGTCCAAGCCATTCCAAAAATCAAGACTCTAATTCCTAGGTTTATTTAGCCTTTCTTTAGCCTAATGATAGGTTTTCATTAGGTTAAAGTGAAAAAAAACCTATTCCAAGCCTGTCATAACCTTATGTGATACAATAAGTTATAATGCTTACTATTTGGATTTTTAACTGAATATTTTTTAATTAACCATCTAGTTACCAAACCCTTCAATTTTTAACCTATGGCTACTCTACCCAACTCCAATGTTTTCTTTCCCAAAGGAAAAGTGGGAAACCTCGTATTCTACACGCTCAATGGTAAGACAGTAGTTCGAAGTCGGCCTACCCACCCCCACAAAAACAAGTATAATCCCAGTCCCCTTCAGCAAATCCAAAGGGAAAAGCTAAAAAACATCAACGCATTCCTTAAGCCCATCAAGCAAGCCTTGGACTTCGGGTATCAGGAATTTCTTACCCAAAGCAAAAAAGGAATCCACTTCGCCTATTCCGAAATAAATACCAAGGGATACAATCACACCCGCGAACCAAAAATAGACCCCTCCTATCTGCGAATCAGCAAGGGCAATCTCCTCGGTCCTGAAAATGCACAGCTTGTAAAAAATGGTAATTCTCTGGAATTTTCCTGGACAGATAACTCCACTGAAGGAAAGGCACAGCCTACCGATGAAACATTCATTTTACTTTATTGCCCGGAGGAAAAAAAGTGCATCTGGCCCTCGGTAAAGTTCCGTCGGGAAACCGGTAAGGCCCTGATCGAACTAGACCCCAACAATTTCTCTTTTTCTTGGCATGTCTATCTTGCCTTCAGTCAGCTGAACATCAAGAAAAAGGAATATATCCTCTCGGATTCTGTGTATTTGGGATTGATTTGATTGGGTGCTTTTGGCGCTTGCCCTAGGATTGAAATACCTCAGATTAACTGATTCCACATTAGCTAGTCCCCCTTGGAAATAAAGTAACCAATTAAGAATGAGCTGAGTCCTGCCAGCTACATGGAATCAAACTGCATTTTGATGGTTTTTCCGGGGGGTTGGAACTTATCCTACAAGGATAGGAGCTTTTAACCTTTGAAGGTATCCTTTAGGAAGTTAATTGAACTCAAACCTAGCTTTCCAAAGCTTGATCCATGAGAAAGGTTGGGATGTTTCCATCAAGGGATATCTTTTAAAAATTATTGATAAAAGAAACTTAACCTACCTGTAAAACCGCAGGGGTAAAATTTCTTTTCTTTTGACAGCAGAAAACAACTGGTAAAAGCCAAGGCTCATCAGTCCGGAAATCGGAAACTTTCCTGTTAAGATTTTTAGGAATCAGGATTTCAGCTTCCTAAATCCGGTGATGGAAAAAAACTTTAGAAAAACGCCTAATTGCCCATGAAACAGCTAATAGAATTCCCTGAGACAAAATGTACTGGTTTTATTTCAGTCGCTAAAAGATTGAAAAAAATATTTCGTTTAGGCATGATGAGTCTCCTCTGGTAGTAGAATAGCCTGTTAGGACTAAGCGGAGTTTGAAACTCCGCTTTCCTATTCCAAAGAATTTGTAATTCTCTCACCCCCAGAAAGCCTGTAATTGATTAGCCTAAAAAACTTCACTTATTCAGCAACTTTTCCAAACGCTCCATCATCTCATCCTTCTCTTTCAGGATCCGCTCATAAAGGGCGATTTTCTCTTCGTGGAGCTGAATTATTTTATCTATTGGCTGGAAAGTTGGGTTATTATTTACTACTGATGAATTATCGTTGAAAGTACTTGAAATAACAGTAATCGCCTGTTCTTCATCAAAATTCTGAAAAGCCTCCACCGGAATCCTCAGAATCCTTTCCTGGGAATCTTTTGTGGGCATAAAATCAAACTATTAAAAAATTATTAAACTGATTATCAATAGATAAACAAAAAAATTAAAAAATTTATTTGAAGACCATTGATTAACTCTTTAATTTGAATTAAAATTTTAAATCAATCACCTTGTTAAAAAATTCAATTGCTTCCGTATTGTTTATAATGATTTTTTCGGTTTTACTCTCCTGCGGTGAAGATAATTCCAATCCCTCTTCAGATGATCTATCCGGCTCCTGGTCGCTAAGGTCAATGACTTATGAAGGTAAAGTAACATCCATTTTGAATGGGGAAGAGCTGGCAGAATCCCCGATGTCTGGAGAAGCTTCTAAAATCTCTATCGTCTTCAATTTCGAAAACAATACGCTTACATCAACAGGTTCTATGGACGTTTCGGTGAAATACACCGATTTCTCGGGAGTTGATTTTTCATATCCCCTTACCGGGGCCGAGCTATCTGGTACTTACATCAGAAATGGCAATAGCCTGGAAATTAACTCGCTTACAAGCAAAATCAAGGCTGAAATTGTAACCCTTACAGATACTGAATTGGTATTAAATTTTGAAAGGGAATACAAATTAAGTAGGACTGGTTTCGAGAATATCTCGAATGAAACCGGAGTTATGCGATTTACCAATAATTAAGGAGGTAAAAACCCTTCCACTGCATTTTAAGCTGTGGATATAAAATCTTTCCACAAAGCGGAGTCACGAAAGCTTAAGGTTTGAGACTCCGCTTTGTGATCTTTTCAAGTTTCAAATTCATTTTTAATCGAATACAGCAAGCTTACCTTTATGAATAATCATTTTTTAAAAATTTCCCTAAGCAGACTCGCATTAGTAAGCCTTCTATTTGCAATACTTTCTTGCAAAAAAACAGGAGATGAGGAACCCTATATCGTCCCTGTTGTGGAAATCAAAGGTGCTATAAAACTGAATGACCGGGAGGTAAAACTAATCTCAACCATCAAGGAAATCGGTACGGCTAAGATCCTGGAGCACGGGTTTTTGTTTTCAGAAAACGCTACACCTTCCTACGCAACCGATTTGGTTTGGAAATCGGCCACGGAACCGGATTTGGAATTTGAGGCAATCATTGCCAAAGCACTTCCCACAGGGGAAACCTATTTTGTCCAATCCTTTCTGAAAACCGAACAAGCCATCACCTATTCGACGGTATATGAATTCAAAACACCTGGCCCGACTACCCTGACCATTGATAAACTCTTTTTTCCTGAGCTTACTTATTATGATGATACGGTGCGTGTCATAGCCCGAAATCTCCCGGCAAAACTTGGAGATCTTAACGTCCAATTTCAAAATGCAAACGTCGAAATAATTGACCTGTCCGAAAAGGAATTCAGGTTCAAAATACCCAGATCGGCACCACTCGATTCAAGGTATGAGAAAGACGGATCCCCGCTTGAATTTAGAGTAGGAACAGATATCGTAAACCGGGTAGAAGCAGTAAAATTCCCAAAGCCCGTGTTCCCTGCAAAAACAGAGGTATCGATGGCCTATCCTTGGAAGTTGGATGGAAAATATCTCTACGGCCTCGATCTGAAATTAATTCAGGGAGATAATACTACGCAAATCGGCAGCATGGATATCAGCGACCTGAAAGACGACGTAATTACTGTCATTCCCAGGACTTTTTTCAACACTTCCACTCCTGAATTTGTGTTCTTAATAAGGGGAAACTTTTATCCTATCTCCCACATCAAAATCAAAACCTCTGATTTTGAACCAAATCAGCAGATCGAATACACCAGTATTTACGATCCGATCAGAATTAAGACCAAAGATTTCAATGTCTTCCTTCCTCAATCGAATCGAATCGTGTCTTCGGTTCCCGATCAGGCAATTGTCCAAGTATCAGACGTACAGGATGGAGTGGCACATGTGTCACTAAATATCAACGGGCCTGTTCCGAATAGAAAAATTACCCTTTTTGCCGAAAATCATGGAGAACGAGGAAAAACACCTGTTCAGATCAATATTAAGACCCCATCCATTCCCATAGGATACCTCAATCCTGATGGAGTGGAAACTATACTTCAAGATGTAATCGGGTTTAAGAGTCAGGACGAGGTCCATTATTTATCAGAATACGGTGTAGTAATCTACAATACCAAGACTGGTAACCTTAGCCTAGGTGGTGCCAATACGATTGAATCATTCAGCATCAGTAATTTTTTGGTCGAAAAGGTTGGTAAGTATTACTTTTCTGAAGTGCCTCGCTATACAGGTACATTGAATACTTCCCGGATGTTTGAATATGATCCACAAAAAAAAGAAGCAAAGTTTGTCAACTATCTCCCTCAAGACGGATTTATTATCAGTTCGTTTGAATCGGATGGATATCTTTTTTATGAAGTCATGTTTCCTTCTGGTAATCAAAACATTCTGAATCTCTGGAAATGGGAGGGAAAATTTGGTACCGAGTGGGAAATGGTGAGAACAGACACCATAGGTGAAGTACCCATTTATGCATCTGGGAAGAATTTTAAAAGGGGAAACATCAATTATCGCACCATCGCTTATTTTGATGCGAGCGGAACAATCAATGAAAAACTCGAACGCTACAATACCGAAACTACCAGATGGGTGTTTATGAAAACTTATCCACAGGATCTTGGCCAAGGATTTGTAGCAATTTCAGCTCCTGAAGGAATTTATCTTTCGGATGGAAATGAATTATACGTTCTCAATCCGGCCAATTGGAATCTGTCTTTTTTAGGAAAAAGTGAAACAATTTCTCCCAAAGCGAAATCTATGGTTTACTCAAATGGGGCGCTCTATTATGTATCTTCATGGGGAGGACAGTCCTTAAACATTAAACTTGATATAAACCTACTTAAACCCTGAAATTAAGAGGAGGACGTTTTTTAAAGTACGTTCCAAATTATCCTGATGGAATTGCAAAAAGTGTATGGAATCATTTCTTCCTCTGAGAGTAAAATCATCCAACTAAGCGTAGATAGCATCTTCGCTTTTTTGTTTTTTGGAATTTGTAATTCCATTTCCCCGAACCGATCCTAACTCCCTCAAAAACCGAAAATTTCACTTTGAGATGAAATTTTCATCTTTTTACCCGGAGCTAGACCGCTCCGGGCTCTTATAAGTCAGGCCTTCAGCCTTGGTTTTCAATTCGGTTGGCGACGGGCTCAACCGCTCCGGGCTATGATGAGTCAGACCTTCGGCCTTGGGTCCTTTTCTTTGTGCAGTATTACTTAGGCCTGAAGGGCCGATTTATAGCAACCTAGTCCGCTAGGGCTAGGTTAGGAACTGGACACAATCTTCGGTAGGCCTGAAGGGCCGAATCAACCTCATCCAACAAATCGGTCCTTCAGACCTTGGGGACGCTGGCATTTGTCCATCAAATTCCCGGAGCTAGACCGCTCCGGGCTCTTATAAGTCAGGCCTTCGGCCTTGGTTTTCAATTCGGTTGGCGACGGGCTCAACCGCTCCGGGCTATGATGAGTCAGGCCTTCGGCCTTGGGTCCTTTTCTTTGTGCAGTATTACTTAGGCCTGAAGGGCCGATTTATAGCAACCTAGTCCGCTAGGGCTAGGTTAGGAACTGGACACAATCTTCGGTAGGCCTGAAGGGCCGAATCAACCTCATCCAACAAATCGGTCCTTCAGACCTTGGGGACGCTGGCATTTGTCCATCAAATTCCCGGAGCTAGACCGCTCCGGGCTCTTATAAGTCAGGCCTTCGGCCTTGGGTCCTTTTCTTTGTGCAGTATTACTTAGGCCTGAAGGGCCGATTTATTGCAACCTAGTCCGCTAGGGCTAGGTTAGGAACTGGACACAATCTTCGGTAGGCCTGAAGGGCCGAATCAACCTCATCCAACAAATCGGTCCTTCAGACCTTGGGGACGCTGGCATTTGTCCATCAAATTCCCGGAGCTAGACCGCTCCGGGCTCTTATAAGTCAGGCCTTCGGCCTTGGGTTTCTGTCCTGACTTTGGGTGAGAATAGTCCGTCCTTTTTCCTGTCACTCGATGGAAACGAGCTTTTACAAGTCAGGCCTTCGGCCTTGGGTTTCTGTCCTGACTTTGGGTGAGAATAGTCCGTCCTTTTTCCTGTCACTCGACCGCAGTTCAGTATATCAGTTGAGGCATTTACTCGGCTAGATCAGAGGTAGAGTTCAATCAAGACAGGCACTCCCCACCGAAAGACAAAAAACAGCCTAAGATTCGCTTCAGTTTTTTTTAAAAAACCATCCTTTCTATTTGCTAACTTTTGTTCCTGATGAAAAGCAAGAAAACCCTCAAACTTCCGCTCACTGGCGCTGAAAAAGCAATTCTGAGAAAACACAAAATCAAAATGGCTGACATTCTTGACTTTGCTGTGGACGAATTGGAAGTTTTGCTTCAGGCTTCACCTGAGCGAGCCAAAGAAATCCATGCTTTGGCCGAGTTTCAAACCGTCCCCTCCGTCGGGATAAAATTTGCCGAGGACCTGGTCTTTTTGGGGTATTATTCGCTCAGCGAGCTCAAAGACCAAGACGGGGCGAAACTAACCGACGCCTACGAACTGAAAAAAGGGTTCTGGACAGACCCATGCGTAGAAGACCAATTCCGATTAGTGGTACACTATGCCAATACCGCTGACCGAAACAAAACTTGGTGGGACTTTACGGCTGTGCGAAAAAAGTTTCGCGCCGAAAACGGGTATCCTGCCAACAGACCTAAACAGGCTTGGTTTGACACAGCAGAATACAGAGAAAAAGGAAATAAAGGCAGTGATTCCTCAGTGTAGCGTCTTGGCTTAATCGAAGTCCCCTCTCTTAGGGGACCTGGCCCTATTGACTTGTGCGGTGGACTGTAGACTGTCGTCTGTGGACAATTATCCGCAACGATTAAGTCAAAATGTTCCTTTCCTATATTTGAATAACTGCGGATCATCACATTAACAAACAAAAAATGAAGCACAATCTACTCCTTATCCTCCTTCTTCTCTTGTCTTTTGGATGCCAAGAGAAAAAAGCAAAAGTGATTTCTATCGATGTCATCTTTGCGGAGTATCAGCAATTCAAGGACCGCATCAATCCCATTGAGGCGACCAAGGGCGGAAATAATGCATACAATGACTTCATCGCCAACTACATCTCCGATGGCTATCAGGAGGACTTGAGAAAAAATTTCGCTCATTTCCTGAATCTACTCAGCGAATTGGACACCACTACCCTATCCGAAGCGGACCTACTGAGCATGAAGGTGATGAAATGGGACTGCGAAGTGAAGTTAGAAGGCCTAAACAATCCCTTGGTCACGATGGCCTCCCCGATTTACAATTTGCCTAGTTTCGAATTGATGCCTTTGATTCAAGTTCAATCCCTTCACCTCTATGTGGCACAATTGGCAGCCGGAGGGAGTGTTCAGCCATTTGAAACAGCCCAGGATTATGAGAATTGGCTGAAACGGGTAGATGACTACCTGCTCTTTCTGGACACGGCGATGGTGAAAATGAAAGAAGGAATGGCTAAGGACATTGTCCTCCCAACCGCATTGGCTCAAAAAGTCATCCCGCAATTGGAGGAATTCATCACCAACCCAGTCGAGTCCCATTTATTCTACAAACCCATTTTAGCTATGCCTGAGTCTATCGCTGAGGCGGATAAAAATCGGATTTCCGCTGCCTACAGCGACATGATAACAACCAAGTTGAAGCCCAAATACGCGGCACTGAAGGAGTTTTTGGTTACCGAATATCTGCCAGCCTGTCGGGAAACGTCAGGAATCGGAGGGTTACCCAAGGGACCAGAAACGTACAATTACCTCCTCAAGCTGCACACCACGACCAACCTGACCGCGGATGAGATTCACGAATTGGGAAAACGTGAGGTGGCGCGTATTCTAATCGAAATGGAGGAGGCGAAAAATAAAATGAGCTTCAAAGGTGACATCAAGGCATTTTTCGAGCACATCCGCAACAGTCCGGAGCAAATGCCTTTTACCGACCCGCAGCAGGTAATCGACAATTTCAACCGCATCAAGGAACGGATCAATGGCACGCTGAATCAGGTGTTTGACCTGAAACCCAAGGCAGATTTTGTGGTGCGGCGTACGGAAGCATTTCGCGAAGCCTCAGCCAGTGCGGAGTATGTTCCGGGGACCAAAGACGCCTCGAGACCGGGGATTTTTTATGTGCCTATTCCTGATGTTACGACCTATAACAAATACTCGGACGAAGCACTTTTCCTCCATGAAGCCATTCCCGGCCACCATTACCAATTGTCCCTGCAGCAGGAAAACCAAGAGTTGCCAGAGTTTTTACATCCCGAAAGCTTGGGAGTCTTTGTGGAAGGCTGGGCCTTGTACGCAGAATCCTTAGGAACTGAGTTGGGTCTATACGAGGACCCGGTTCAGTATTTTGGCATGCTGAGTATGGAAATGCACCGTGCGATTCGCTTGGTCGTGGATACCGGAATCCATAGCAAAGGTTGGACCCGCGAACAAGCCATTCAGTATTCCTTGGATCACGAGGCCGAATCTGAGGATGCGATTATTGCGGAAATCGAACGCTACATGGCTACCCCGGGCCAAGCGGTGTCCTATAAAATCGGTCAGTTAAAAATCCGGGAATTACGAACCAAAGCCGAAACCAGGTTGGGTGACAAATTCAGCATCAAGGAATTTCACAATCAGGTGCTAAATTCCGGAAGTTTGCCTTTGGTCTTGTTGGAAGAAAAGATTGACAAGTGGATTGATTCACAGATTTAGGACATCTCTGAAACTCATTCCCAATCCGTTTTAACTTGGATTTTGTGAAAGACTGGATCTGGTGTTTTAAATCATTATTATTCACCAAAACTGTCAAACAAAAAGCTCATCTATGGAATATTCTCACTTTTACCCCTAAGTTTAAAATACGATTACCCAACTTAAATTTACTTATAGAATCTAAATGGTTTGCATTTCTTGTAAGACTGAGCATAGTTTTGACTATTGCCCCAACTGTGGTGAAAAATCAGGCACCAAAAAAATTACTATAAGGTCAATTTCTGAAGATACCTTCTCGACCATTACAGCGATGGATAGAGGAGTTCTTTTCAATGTAAAAAGTCTTCTTCTGAGACCGCAAGCGTTCATCACCGAATACATTCTTGGCAAAAGAAGAGGGGTACTCAATCCGATTTCATTTTTGGTTATTTCCGTATCCCTCTATTTGATCATTGAAAGCATGTTGAGGGTTCCCGTTGCAAATCCTGAATCGAAATTAATCCCTGAAAGTGATCTTCAGAAAGTCGGATTCGCAGCCGGAAAGCAAATTGCCATCTACTTCAAATACTTTTGGATACTAAGCATCATACCCTTAGCCACATCAACCAAATTGATTTTTGGGAGATATAATTTCACAGAACATTTGGCCATCAATTCGTTTATCCTTGGTCAGGCCACCTTTGTCGGATTGTTCAGTTATTTGTTTGTGAGGACAGATCTCCCTGTCAATCCACTAGTTTACTTGATGATTTATTGGCTGGTTTACAGGGTATTTGTAAAACCAAAAGAAAAATACGACACTATCCTGATGTCAGTTGGCGCATTATTATTGTTTGTTGTTCAGTTGTTTGTAATTATTATGGGAATAGGAATGATTACAGCTTAAAAAGCTCTTGCCTCCACTTTTTGCAAAGTATACTCACTTTAAGTATTGAACCTTACTATTGCTCTGAGCTCGGTATCGTTTGCCCAACGACACCCTAGCTAAAACCAAAAATGACCCACCAAAGGGTCATTTTTTTTCCTAATCCTACTTTCGAATTCAGGATTTGTTCATCAGGTTTTCTATCCCCCATTTTTCCATTTCGTTGAGGACTGGGTTCAGGCTTTTTCCGAGGGCTGTCAATTCATATTCCACGCGGGGCGGAATTTCATTGTACTGCGTTCGGGTCAGCAAGCCATCTTCTTCCAACTCTTTCAACTGTTCGGTCAGCACCTTTCGGGAAAGGGCTGGTATTCGGGCGGAGATTTCGCCAAAGCGCCTCTTGTCTGATCTGAGGCAATATAAGATGATGGGTTTCCACTTGCCCCCGATCAGCTGAATCATTCCGGTGACCGGACAGTTTATTTCTTCCTTTTTTGCCGCTACAGTTACCATTTTGTTACCACTTTAATCTCTGTTACCAAAAGGTAACTTGTTACTTTTTAAAACTATCGATTGTTACTTTGTGTAACAAATGTAATTAAACCACTTAAAAAAACAAGACACATGATTTTAGTAACAGGAGCAACGGGGCATTTTGGAAAGTCAACAATTGATTTTCTTCTGGAGAAAGGCATTTCTCCAAGCAAGATCGGGGCATTGGTTCGGAACGAGGAAAAGGCGGCTGATTTAAAAAACAAAGGAGTGGCTTTGCGGATAGGCGATTACGACAGTTATTCTTCTCTGGTAAGTGCGTTCAAAGGAGTGGAAAAACTGCTTTTCGTATCCGGAAGCGACATCATGACACGCAGCACACAGCATCAGCACGTGGTCACTGCTGCCAAAGAAGCCGGAGTACAGCACATCGTATACACCAGTTTTCTGGGAAAAAATGAATCCCCCTCTTCCCCACTTTGGCTGGTAGCCCAATCGCACCTGCAGACCGAAGCTTGGCTCAAAGAAAGCGGCATCGCTCACACCATTCTCAAAAATACGCTCTACCTGGACTTTGTGCCCGCCTTTGTGGGTGAAAACGTCCTGGAAAAAGGGGTCATTTACCTGCCTGCAGGTCTTGGCAAAGTCGGGGCGGTATTGAGATCAGAAATGGCAGAGGCCACAGCGACTATCTTAACAGGGTCCAATCACGCCGATAAAACTTACCACTTTACCCATGAGGAAGCCTTTTCCTATCAGGAAGTAGCCGAGCAGCTCTCTGAGATTTCAGGTAAAACTATCGCCTATCACTCCCCTACAGCAGAAGAGTATGCACAGACCCTAACGGGATACGGCGTACCGGCCGAGTTTATTGGTTTGTTTTCCAGCTTTGCGGTAGCACAGGCAAATGGTGAATTGGATACGGTCGGTTCAGACCTAGCTCTACTTTTGGGTCGCAAACCCACGACAGTTAAGACATTCTTGACTCAGGTTTATTCCCAATCAAACAAATAATAAGCATGAAATCTTTAATATCAGCTGCTTTCCTTTTGGTTATGGGAGTTTTCTCAACCCTAAATGCACAAAATCTTCCTACCGGAACCTCATGGACTGTTACTCAAAACAAGGACGTGAAAGTTCACACGTACATGAGCCCCGCGGCCATGTTTGCAAACACAAGCCATGTAATCGAACTGAAAAATGAGCTTATCATCGTCGATGGACAATTCTTTGCACCTTATGCATTTGAGTTGAAAGAATTTACTGACGCCTTGGGCAAGCCAGTGACGAGGTTTTACCTAAGCCACGACCATCCGGACCACTACATTGGATTTGGAGATGCCTTTCCCAACGTACCCGTGTATGCTTTGACTGAAACAAAAGCGGCTATCGAGCAGGCTGGACAAGAAGTTCTTGAGCAAAGACAGGCACAGTTTGGACCAATGATTGCTTCAAAATTGAATAAACCATCGGTCGTACAACAACCGGGAGAGGAAACCATCGGAAACGTAAAGTTTATCTTTGAGAAGTCTGTAAACAATGAATCGGCTGTTTCGCTTGTCATCAAACTGCCTGAACTTGGTGTGTATATCGCCCAAGATATTGTTTACAACAAGGTTCATTTATTCATAGAAGGCGACACCAAAGGTTGGGAGACTGCCTTACATCAAATCATAAAGGAAAAGACCTATCAAACAATCCTATCGGGACACGGAAAAGAGGTAGCGTCCCGAGAAGTGTGTAAGTGGTAGGAAAAGTTATTCTGGAATTTTTCGGCCCCTTCAAAGGCCTGGAAAAATTACGGAAATAACTTTTTCGGGATACCTTCACACACTTAAGCTATGAAA
>Ga0209278_1000585_pt1 | contig 26945 bp, 12 predicted proteins | sample JI81BgreenDNA_FD_187504 | JGI IMG/M metagenome (GOLD analysis project Ga0209278, IMG submission 187504) | Wastewater effluent complex algal communities from Wisconsin, to seasonally profile nutrient transformation and Carbon sequestration -... | ecosystem: Engineered > WWTP > Effluent > Algae...
AAGCGCGGGAGCGGGCCGCGATTCTCGCCGCGCAGTTCGACAGGGTGCGCCGGACCGTGAACGCCTACTTCAAGCTCGACCAGACGATCGACCCCGCGATGCTCAAGGGCCTGTTCGAGAGCGAGCTACGCCATTGCCTCGCGACCTTCGTGTCTGAGTTTCACGAAGGGGCCCGCGATCCGCGCGCCCTGGTTGCCATCCACCGAACCCACGCCAGCGCCTATGACATCACCCAGCGTCCCGGCACTGGAAACGAACTCACGGAAGAGCAGCGCCAGAAGCTGCTGGCTCCGGTCATGATGAGTTTGCGATCGAGTGGGTCGCCTGCGATCTCGATCGCTACTGCAGCAAGGACAGCGTGGGCGATGACAGCCTCGCTCTGATGGCAGAAGGTCTCGGCTTCGAGCCCACCGAAGCCATCATCGGCCGCCTGCGCCACATCCATCTACAGGCCCGCGCCGAAGCGCACCGGCTCGCGGCGCACTTCATGAACGACGACGTGCAATCTGCTTTCGATCAGGAGGAGGCGCTTCTGGCCAAGCGCCGACGTAACGGTGAGCCGCTTTCTTTCCTGCCACCTCCCGCGGTAGCCGCGCTGACCGACTTCGCGCCGCCCCTGTCCACGGCCACCATCGAAGTAAGAAGCCGTGCTAACGAGGCCTGTGAGTTTAAGACCTACCATGCCAGACGCTTCAGCGAGGCAATCCCTGACATCTTGGACCGAGCACGGACTCGCGGCCACTGGAAGCACGGGCTGGCGCAATACGAGCGGGTGTTGCGGACCTTCGCGTGCATCACGGGCGACAAGCCGCTCGGCGACTACAACCACGAGGATGTGGCTGATTATGCCGAAGCCCGTCTGAAGATGCCGCGCGACTATCGGCCTTCGAAGGATTTCGAACGGCCCTATCAGGAGGTCGCTCGAACCTTCCCGATCACCAAGGTAAGCGCCCGCTCTCTGAATACGGTGCGCCGCGATCTTGCATACATGTCCACCGCCTACGAAATGCTGGCCAGCAAGGAGTGGAAGCCCAAGGTCCCGAAAACCAAGGTGTTGGACTTCTCCGACGTTAGCCTCGAGAAAAAGAAGAAGCACAGCCAGAAGAACAAGCGCCCGCCGTGGAAGCCCGAGCACATGAAGTGCCTGTTCTCGGCACCGCTCTGGACAGGGGGCGGAGGTCAGCTTCATCGCCTTGATGCGAATGTCGGGGCCGACGTCTATCATGACGCGGCCTACTGGCTCCCGCTCCTGCTCTACTACACCCACGCCACCTTGAACGAGATCGCTGGCTTGCTTGTCGACGGAGTGATCTATGATGATTTCGTCCCCCACGTCGTTATTCAGGACAACGATATCCGCGCGGAAGACGGGGTCGATGGCGGTGAGAAGAACAAATACCGCGGCCGGGCAATCCCGCTTCACAAGGAGATTCTGCGGCTGGGTTTCATCGAATATGTGCGTGCGATCCGTGCGGAAGGCCACGTGACCTTATTCCCCGAGCTTTATCTCAATGAGGCGAGGATCGGCGGCCATCAGTTCAGCAACATTGCCTGGAGCCACATGAGAGCATGGATCGCCCTGCACATGCCCATACCGGTGAACAAGTTCACGAAGAAGCTGGCGGATATGCACTCGATCCGCTCTCTGGGCTCGAGTTTCTACGCCAAGCCCGACGTTCCGGATTTCATACGCGCCGACATCATGGATCACGTCCGCACCGGCACGAACGGGTTGCACTACTCCCAAAGGGAGGACACGCACGGATTGGATCAGGTGCTCTCGGAATATCGCGCCTTCATGGAGCAGCATACCGGGCTCGCCACCGATCATCTCCAGCCGCACCCGGTCAAGCTGCTGCCGATCAATCATCGGTCGCGGACGGGCAAGCCGCGCCTGAAGCGCTCGTAGCCGGTGGCGTGGGGCTGTCGCGGTCTGCAGCAGCCCCGTGCCGACGCTATAGCTCGCGCGCCGGAATGCGGGTCGTGTTGAGGATCAGTGCCCCTTCCTCATAGGTCAGAGTGATCTCATCGCCTTCGAGCTTCGGCGCCAGTCGCCGCATCACCGCGCCGTTGGCCCTGATCGGCGACGGCCATTCGCGTTCGGCAGGACAATCGTAGGAGATGTTCGCCGTTCGAAACGACAGCCCCTCCTCCGAGGACATGATATCGACGTCAGCCTCCAGCTTGATCCCCTGCACCCTCAGGCCGGCGCGGGTCCGCACGAAGCCGATGGCCTCCAGCAGATCGGTCTTCTGGATGACCGCGCGCCAGACGAAGCTCATGTACCCTGCCCTTGTTCCGCCAAGCCGCCCGCGGCTCGCTATTCAGGCCGCTTCGCGCAGCCGCTCGATCTCGCGGGCGAACTCGAAGCAAAGCTGGTCGCGCTCGTCATCGGGCAGCCATTTGGCCATATTCGGGAAGACGATCGTCCAGACCCGCTGCTTCTTCTCGGGCCACGGCACATCCGGAGCCGCACGTGCGGTTTCGAGGATGCCGTGGAGGCGCTGCCGAACGCGGTCGGGATCGGGCACGATATCGGGCTGGGCGACTTCGGCCATCAGACCGTCGCCATCTCCGAACATGCTGATCTGGCCGTCACTCATCATCGGATTCCGTTTCGGGCGCAGTGAGGCCCAGTTCTTCGCGGCTCAGGGTATCCTCAAGCACCTCGGCCAAGACAAGGTCGGCCTCGTCGAACCAGTGGAGAAGTTCGTGGATGCGCGCCGCGACGTCGCGGAATTGCGGCCAGTAGGTCGGCCCGTCAAGGCCCTCGCGCGCGTCAGCCCAGCGCTTGAGCACGCGGTAACCCGATACGGCGAACTCCCACACCCGCGCAGGCAGGCCGTCAAACTTGCCGGTGCCGTCGGCGCAGAAGAACCAATCGCCGCCGTCCCCTTGCGTGAGACCGACCGGCCCGGTCGCTTCGGAGCGCAGGCGGCAGAAGTCCTTGAGGCGGAATGCGCCCGCGGGTTCGCGCGCGAAGGATTCGAGTGCGCGGATTTCCCGCCCGATCGCGACCGCGCGGTGAAACAGCTTGGGCTCGGCCGGGAACGGGATATGCGGGAAGGTGTCCTCAAGGTCCTCGGCAAAGCGCACCGAGTAGCTGGTAGCGGAGAGCAAGGCGAGGACGGCGTCGAACAGGTCTTCAGGTCTGACCGCTTCGCCATAAGCAGCTGCGAGCGCCTTAAGAATTTCCGGATTGAGGTTGTGAGCTTCCGGTCCCTTTCGTCTGTCAAAGAGCGGAAAGCCATAACCGCCATAGCTGCCTCGGAACGCGTGGTAATCGGGCATTTGCCCATGGCACCAAGTTGCCGGCCCAAGGCCCACGGCCGATGGCATGGTATAGAGTGCAACGTTTTTGTCGCCCCATGACGCTTGAAGGGTCGGGCGAGGTCGATCGAGCAATGCATCATGCCGGAGCAGATAACGGCGATCCAACGGTCGATAACTCGCTTGGACTACAGGATTCCGAGGGTGATCCTTCGGATTGTCTGCGTGGCGCTCTCTCCAAGCTCTCATTTCGGCCAACGCCTTCGGCCAAGGCCTTGTCAAGGTCTCGTTGAAGTTCGAAGGCGAGTCAGCGGGCTTTCCGCCTGCCATGCCAGTCACGAGCGTGTCCAAGGTCGATTCCTCGACAGAGTAGACGAAGCTGTCACGCTTAGACTGGATACCCAAAGAGCTATCGCTGAAGACTTCGGCAATGCTTACCCATTCACCGTTGCTGAACGCGATCGGTCTGAAATCATCAAGCAACCCTCGCGCCACGGAGGCGAATGTCTCCGCTTCGCCCGCACTTTGGAGTGCTTCCAGCCAGTCCAACTTGGCCCTCTTGGTGAAGCGCTCCGCCTCCCAGCTGTCGGTATACCGCACCTCTGCCAATGCGCCGGGCTGCTTGCTGCCGTCCGCCACGGCGATGCAGATGGCGGTGCCCACCTGAATGTTGAAGACGCCCTGATCGCTCTCCACATCGCCGCGCACCCCGGCGCGCACATCGCCGCGCAGGTCGATGATCTCCAGCCGGTCGAACCGCTCGCGCATCATTTTGCGCAGACCGGCATAAGGCCAGCCGGTCAGGTATTTGCGGTTTGTGATGAAGGCGATGACGCCTCTCTGCGGCGCGTTCTCGGCCTCAAACAGCTTCCAGATCGCCCAGCGCCAGAACGCTACCGAGAACTCGGGAAAGGTGTTGAGCTGACCGCCCTTGCCCGCATCCTTCACCGGCTGCTTGAGATCGGGCCAGATTTCCTCATTCATCCAGCGGCCGACGAGTGTTTCGTCTTCGCCCTCCTCCAGTCGCTTGTAGGGCGGGTTGCCGATGATCGCGAGGATCTGCTCGCGAGCCTTGATCTCGTTGGCGCGCTCGCGCTCCTCGTCGATGGGGATGCCCGCCATGCCGAGATTGCCAATGGGGGTGACCGCGTCGGGGCGGCTCAGCGTATCGGTGAGATAGACCCCCAGCCGCGGCAGCTGGATCGGCTGCGGCGCGTCCTCGCCATCGTCCGGTGGGCGATGCGACAGGGCATGGTGCAATCGGTAATGCGCCACGGCATAGGGGCCGATCAGCATTTCGAACCCGAACATCCGGCTGGCGAGGCTCTTCAGCGCCATGCTCGCCGCCGGGCCGCCCTCCTCTTCCATCACAAGGTCGCGAACGCGTTCGGCGATGCCGAGCAGGTAGGTGCCGGTGCCGGTCGCCGGATCGAGGATGGTCACGCTCTCATCGCGAAGGCCCTTGGTGCCGAGATCGTCGCGCAGCACACGGTCGAGGGCGCCGACCATGAAGCGCACGACCTGGATTGGCGTGTAATAGACACCGTAGCGTTCGCGCGCGGCTGGGTCGAACACGCTGAGGAAGTATTCGTAGAAGGTGATGATCGGGTCGCTACCATCCTTGCGCGGGGCGAGGATTTTCGGATCGAAGCAGTTGACCGTGTCGATCATCACCTCGAAGCCGATGCCGACCGAGTTGATCACGCGCGGGTCGCTGATGGCCTCAAGCGTGCCCTTCATCAGCGGATGTTCGTCTGGCATGTGGCGCCACGCGTTGGCGTCGACGAGCTGCTTGTCCGTCTCGACCTCGGTGCTGGCGAGGTGCTCGCGTACAAGCAGCAGCCCGAAAGCGAGCGTTTGCGCGAAGGCCGATGAGAACAGAGCGTCGAAGTCCGACGATGCGTATCCGCCCGCCTCCGGATGGGCGTAGAGCACGTTCTTGTAGGTGCCGCGCACCAGCATCAGCGGATCGTTCTTGTGAGCGTCGGGATCCAGTTCGCCCAATCGCTCTTCGACGGCGCTTTTGATGATACGCGCGGAGTGGGCCAGCAGCTCGGCAAGCTGCACGTCGCTAGTCGCCGTGGGGGGCTGCGCGCGGAACAGTTGGGCGAGCAATTCGAGGAAGCGCGCCGGATCGTGTGTGTCGATCAGACCGTCGGCAGCGCCGTCAGAGATGGCCGGATCGATAGCCTCGGGCGGCAGGATCGCGGCCTTGCCGACGAGCTTGTCGCGTTCGAACAGGCGGAAGTCGAAGAAATTGCTGGTTGCCCAATGCGCCAGCTCCTGCAGCCGCCCATACTGCCGTTTGTCGTGCGGGCCTTTCCATTCCTTGGGGTCTGCGGACTTCGCCGGAGCCTTGAGTTCGATGAAGGCCCGCGCCGGCTGTCCGGGCTTGATCAGAGCAATATCGGGCCTGCCAACGCCGGGCTTGGTGTATTCCGGTGAGACAATCATTGCCGGAGCCGGGCCGAGATAGGGGATCAGCTGCTCGACAAGGCGCTGAAACTGGGGCGCAAGGGCGGGTTCGCTGGCGGCGGGATTGCCACGGAGCTGCTTACGCATCTCCGCAGCATAGGATTTCAGGATCGTTGCGATTTCGGACTGCATTTCCGATGCCTAGAGTCAGCGCGCGGGCTTGTCATGCGGATTTGCGAGGAAAGCTTGCGGACGGGATGATACTGGAATTTCCTGCCATCGTCGCGCCTCCCGCAGACTTCATTCCGCCATCCGGTCACCCTGCTGATGCATCTCTCCAGACGGGCGCTGAAAGCCCTTAGCCCTACCGTCATGGGATGCACGGGGCGCTGGCGGAGGAGCTTAAGCCTGACTGAAACGGGCAGGCTATCCCCGTCTCGATATCGTCGTGAAGCCAATAACGGGTGCGAGGGTAGCTGCAAAAAAGGGGGTCTCGCCTTACCAACCGGCCTTTCAGCCAATCGGCGTCACGTTCCCGTTCCGCACATCAAGCAGGTAGATCGCGGCACCGGTGCCATCGCGGTTCACCACGCAGCCAATGCCATACTGACCCGGCGCAGCTTGCCGAGCTTCTACAGCCTGAGCGCACAAGTAGCCCTTAGAGTTGATCGCCACGCCGACGTAATCTTTTGCGTTGGATGCTTTCTCCCGGCCCTTGGTGGTCTTCGGAGCCTTCTCGGGGAACGCATCCAAGATAGCCTGCTCAATCAGATTGATACCCGTTTGGGCGGTCTCAGCCGGCTGTGGCTGTGAAGATGCTAGGCCTTGTTCAGGCGCGTTCATTGCGAGGTCGGTAGATGATCCCGTGTCAGTGGCAGTTTCGTCATCACCGCCCATCACGCAGCTTCCGACAAGACCTATCAGCACCACAATGGCTAGACAGCCAAGCCACGGCGATTCCTGCTTTTCTTCCACGAAACCCTCCGAAGCTTCTGCCGCGGCGGATACGGGTAAGTAGTTAACAAATATGGCCAAACGCCGTGAACCGATAAGCCTTCAGTCCTCGTCGGCGAGCGGCCCATACACATGCCCCTGTTCGTCGACTGACGGTTCGACGGGTATCTTGTTGGCTAGGTAGGTGCGGCGGTTCAGGTCGGCCGAAAACACTCGGGACTTTGGAATTATGCGGCGCGGCCCCGATCATGCCGGGGCCGCGCCATTGCGGTTCTCAAGCGGCGTCGCGGTATCGCTCGGCCATTTCGGCTTCGAGCTGACGCTGATAGCCCATGAGCTCGCTTGCTAGTGCATGTTCGGGCCGCCGTCGCAGGAAGGCGGACAGATGCGCAATCGCGGCCGGGGCATAGCGGACGCCGGGAGAGCCCGAACTTACCAGCCAGCTGACATGGGCAAGTGCCAGCAGAAGCGTGTCCAGCTCGACATGATCCCGCAAATTGCTCCAGTCCTCCGGGCTGTCTGGCAACGGCGCATCGGCCTTGGCGGCAAGAAGTGTAAGCGGAACCCCGATGCGAATGAGCAGCTGTGACAGGTGAACCCAGGTTCTGCCCCGACCCTTAATGGCGAGCGCGAGGTCGAGGTGTCTGCGATCCCACGTGCCGGGCTGGTCGATCAACTGCCCCGGCAAGCGCAACCCAGAGGTCATCGCCGCCAATCGAAGGACAGGGAGGTCCGTCGCGATCGATCCATACCCTAGCGCGGTATGATCCGGCCGCCTGCGGACGAAGTCGAAGAACTGCTCCACAACCTCCGCCTCGCCGCCCCAATCGCGCTGGTTCCACGAGGCCAGCGCATCGATGCTGAGCGCGCCGTCAACGTCGATGCTGTGAGCGTAGGCAGCGATGCCAATGATTTCACGGACCGCGACGGAACGGCGTTGGGACGAGGAATCCATGCTGAGATGGGCAGCGTGCCAGTCGGCGCGCCATGCGAATTCACAGACGAAGGCGATGAAATGCTGGGTCATCAGAAGATCTCCGAGGGGCCGAACGCGCCGAGGGGACGTGCGCGCTGCAATGCGGACCACGCCTGATAGGCCGCCGCGAGCCGGGTGCGCTCGTGCCTGTTCGGGGTCGAGAAAAGGTGGACGAGGTAGAGAGCCTGCGCCTCCGCCTCGCAGCAACGGGCCTGCTCCGCGGTGGTGTCGCCCCTACCCGCGCGCCGGATGCCATATTGCCTCGCCACCGCTGCCATCGCTTCCTCGGGCACAGTGACAGGCTGCACTTCGGCATCTGGCCTGATGGCGGCCAGGACCTGCGCATCGGTGGGCACGGGCATGGGCCGCCCCCGCGACAGATGGCGAACGAGCCCGCGGGGGAAGCGAGGTGCCCGGATGATGACCCGCGCACCCAGCGGAATCAGCTTGGCGATGTGCTCGATCGCCGCCTGCCGCGAAAGCGCAGGCAGGATGACGGCCGTGCGGACGTCGAAGGTGGTGGATTCCTCGTCATCGGTGACGGCGAAGGCGCTGGCGGCAACGGCTCGGCTGACGGGAGCTAGTTCGGTGCAATCGCGGACGATGGACAGCGCGCAGGTGACAGCTCGTGGGAAGTCGAAGGTATTCATGGGTATGCTCCAGATACAGGAACGGCGGCACCCAGAGGGCACCGCCGCAGATTTTCGAGGGTGTGGTTGAGATCAGTGCGCCACGGACGACGGCACTGCTGATGGCAGCGTAACGGCGGAGTATGGTGCTAGCTCGGCGAGAAGGTCATCAACCTCGCCTGCCACCGCTTCGATGCCACGCTCGATCTCGTATTCCTCGGGAAGATGCGCCGTGACCAACTTGCCGCTTTCGAGGCGCCAGCCGTGACGGTGATCGGCGGATACCAGGACGACCGCCTGTCCGGGGCCAAACCGCGCCGGCTCGAACGTCCGTGCAATGGTAACTTTGGCGACGGTCGTGATCAGCGAGAGATAGCGCCGGATCGCACCACTGCGCTGCCGCTCGCTCACGGCAACGAGATAGTCGACGCAGGCCGCGCCTGCAGCGCACCCCAAGCTGTCGAAGGTTCCGTCGCCTTCCTCGACCAACATGGCAGCGATGCGAAAGTGTGCGCCGATCGGAAACGGCGGCAAGTCCATGAGCTTTGCCAGAGCTGCGGCCAAGCCGAGTTGCAAAGCGGCTTACGGGTGGTTCAATTTCATCTCTTTCCTTTCGATGTGGACCCGCCACGCGAAAGGACCTTTTCCTCCCCACGGCCGGATCACCGGCCCTGCTTCCCCTAACGCCCACACCCTTGCGCGCTGGAGGTCTCGGCCGCGCGCCTCGCTACGCAGGCTACTTCACCAGCCGCGCAGTTATCGAAAGTTCCCGAAAACCCTAGCGGAGCGTCCCAGGCCTCGCGAAGGCCGCTCCACGTCCTGGCTCTGCCGGACACTGCCTGCGCGCTACACCCCGGAGCCTGCGAAGGGGCGCCTCGAAGGTGTGTTGGTGAGATACACCACACGCCTTGGAGGTCTTGCGCGTGCAAACACATCTGCAGGAAGTGCGGATGTGTTTGTGATATTGTGCCTAAATATTTACCAAAAAGAATTAGGAAAGAATCGACAATCAGTCTCGATTTGCAATTGAAATGAGCGTGTCGATTTTTGGGATCGGGGCAAAAGTCGTCCTGTTTAGCGGACTTCAGGGGCAGTTATGATAGGGGTGACGACGGCCAACCTGTCGGTTTCTTGAATCATTCTCAACGCGGTGAGGCCCGTCCCGCTCGAAATTGTCGGTTCTTTGGATCATTCTCAATGCCTGAACCGCTCGCGGCGCGCCTGCTGCCGGTTTCTTGGATCATTCGCAACACATCCCGAAAAAGCGACTTTTGTCGGTTTTTCGGATCATTCTCAATGGGGATCAGCCCAAGACAAGCACGCCGAAGCTTGTGTCGGTTTCTCCGATCAACATTTGCCAAACCTTTTAGCCGACCGCGCCGTGCGTTAGCACTGCTGCGACCTCGAAAGGTGGGGTGAGCCCATCGATCTGTCGGTTTCTTCGATCATTCTCAATCGCTCTCTGCCCCCGCCGGGCAGTTGGGCTCGAGGTCAACGGTGATGGTCGGGACAAGCGTTGAGTTCGACTATGGGCCGCGAGAGTCTTCGCGATATGCGGCTTGGGCCGGGGCGCCTCTAGGAGGAACTGCGCAAGCACGAACTCTGATCTAATCCTCTTCCGCAGGAAGCGAAGCTGACGATTGTTGGTTGAAATTCTTACGGAATGGCTGATATGCGTCGCCCGACAGGGGGTTTCAACGTATGTCCGTGCCGCTCGCATCTCTACTGGCTAACGTGCAGCGGTTGCCGATCAGCACGCGGCGTAAGCTTGTGGAACGCCTTGACCGGTTTACCCCACCGAAGGATTGGCGAGAGGACGCGGAGTTCTACGAATGGCTCGCACAGCATTACCTTGATTTCGGCCCACGACATGTCGATGAAGCTCTGCGCGCTATGGGCGGGAACAACGCCGGACGGACGCTGTTCGAATGTTCCATTCAATGGGCCAAGGAAAACGGCCTGAAGCTCAGGCCGGGCATCGACCTGGACCTGCAGATCAAGGCGCTTGATCACGATGCCCTTTTTACCCGGGACCTGAAGCGAATCCTCGCTCTTGTTACCGCCGACGAGAAACCGCAGGTGCCGGAGGATGGCGACCTCGGCCCACTTAAGCACGCAAGGGGAGACGATGTCGATAGGGCCTCCGCCATCTCCCAGGCCGAAGCGGCCCTGCGGCGGGTCGATCCTCTGTCGGCCACCGCAGACCTTCTACAGTTCATTAGGAACTTCGCCGAAAACTTGAACGAACGCCTCGAAACGCTTGAGGCCGAGAGAATACGCGAGATCCAAGCAGCTAAGGTCAAAGCAGCCATTGATGCGCTGAACGAGGCCGCGGCGCGGTTGCCGAGCGAATTTGCACTTCCGGTTGCCGAAATCGCGATTAGTGCGGACGTAGAGGCTGTCGAAAAGACCACCGAGGCAGTGGAGCGGCTTTTGGTGGCGCTCGCGACCGAAGCCGAAGCGAGCACGCGGGCCAACGCTTCCCGACTTCAAGACCGCCTCGCAGCCCGAAAGCACTTGGTAGCCGCGACTGAAGCGGTCGAGACGGCGCTCAACGAAGCGCAGGAGAAACTCGCCGTCTTGCTTGCCCCTGAGCAAAGCAAACTGCCGTCCGAAACCCCCGAACCAACAGTGGAGGATTTGACTTCAGAGCACGCACCCGAAACTCTGGTTGACTTATCTGCTTCGCCTCAGAACGCGGCCGATTTGCAAGTAGAGACCCCAGCAGACGAGGCCATGTGCGGATCGGACGAGACGTCGAAATCCCCGCTGCCAGAGAAGTCAGACGTGCTAGAGGGCGCAGGCGCGCACGACATTACATCGGTCGACGAACCCGTAGCCGTGATGGTCGGGGAGCCGAATCTGCCTCCTGAGCCTCCCGGTTCAGCCGATCCCCTGCCTGTGGCCCCGAACTTCGAGCCGGTCGTCACCGCGCCGAGCGAAGCCGCCACACCAGCCGCCACGCCAGAGAGAGCGATCGACTGGGATCACTGGGTGGACATGGCCCTCAGTGAGGACCGCCTCGGACTGGCGGTGCACTTGTCCCGGGCACGCGAGCTCGCCGGCGCCGACATTCGGCACAGCTGGCCGTCGGTGCTTTTGGAAGGGCTGATCTTTGGCATGAGCGTGGAAGCGGCCAATGATCGATCCTCGGGTCGTTTCGAAGAATTGTCCCCGCAACTGACTGAAATTGCATCTTCTATCGATGCGAGCACCTCGAAAGGATTTGGCCAAGCACTTGGCCTGATCGGCTGTGCTCTCCGGCCATGCCTGGTAGCGAATTATGCAGGCATCCACGTTCTCGAAGAATTAGAGAGGGGCAAGGAGCTCACCGCGTTCCATGACCTGCTCGAGCTGCTCCGAGAGGGGCCGCGCCTCGGGCTTAATGCGATTTCGGAGATGGCCGCTCCGGCCGAAGAAAGCGATCTCGAGGCCCAGCGTCAGAATGTGCTCGAACAGCTGTCCGGTTGGGTTTCGGCGAAACAGACCCGCAACATGACCTATCAGCCCGCCAACACCTTGTGGCAGCGCATGATCCGTGCGGACGGGGTGATCGGCAAGGTCTTCGAAGCGGCCATCGCAAGGGCCCCGAGCGCCGCCGAGGACGTCCGGACGCTCGTCGAGACATTGCGCAACGATCGCGAAGACTTCCTTGATACGCACTTTCGCGAGCACATGCGCGGAAAGGTCAAGGAACTTGAGGGTGCCTCCCGGAAGAGCTTCCTCAACCTGCTTGACGAAGCTCGCGATCATCTCGAGGCTTGGCACCGGCTCGTTGCCCCGGCCCGCATCGGTGACGATCGCTTTGAGCGAGTCAGGCCACAATTCCTTAGCGCGCTCAGCCGCGCCCTCGTAGCGATCGCTGAACTTGTCGCAAACGGCGATCGCCATGTTCGGCTCGGCGCCGCGCTGCTTCAACGTGTGCTCGAGCCGTTCCTTGAACAAATCAGCGGTGCCACCTTTTCGGCACCCGACCCCCGAGTTCGGCTCGATACCGAGATCGCACTTCTGCCCGAGTTCCCGCTTAATGGACGCACGGGGTTCGAGGTGACGTTAGACGATGTCGTCGCGATCCAAACTTCGGCAACCGTCAGCATGCAGGAACGAGTCCGCGACTGGCCTGATGCCTTCGAGCGCGCCCTTGAGGTCAATGCACCGGGAACCGCCAAGCGAATCATGCCGCTCTTGCCCGAGCCGTTGCGGGAGGAGGCGATGCTGCAGATCGACACGGTCGTCGTCCGGTTGCGGCAAGAGCTCGAGCAGCGGCGCCGGGCCTTGCGCGCGCAGCTGGATGATTACCTGTCGGCGACAAGCGGGGACGCCGCCACGGAATACGAGGCGCATCTCCAGAACCTCGAAAGCTTCGATCTTAGGACATTGCCATGCGAGGGCCAGGACGAAGCGGGCGCGATCGGCGACTTTCCGGTGCTATCGGCGGCGCTTGAGCTCTTCGCGCGTCAGCTCGAAGGATCTCGCGCGCAAAGCGCAGCTGCCCTCAAGCAGCGGATCGAAGCTTTCGAGATTGAACACACGGTGGACCTGGCAGACTGCCGTTCCTTGCTCGCGCACGGCAATCTCGGAACTCTGTCCGAAGAGCTTAGCCAAATCGAACGCTTCGGCCCCGATCGCCCGCGGGCCGATCCTCAGTCGGTTCTCGAGCCGCTCGCACACTTCTCCCGACATATCCTCACCCAATTTCCCGACGCACCGGAGGTCCAGTTCCAATCCTTGCGCGAGGGTGCCTTGCGCGGCGAAGCGCGCGGGCAATTTCGTTTCGACCTTCTTCCAGAACCGGAGCGCAGCGACGCACGAGCCCTGCTCGACAGTTGGGCACAGCTCAAGCGCACAGTCGGAGGCGTCGGGAGCGAAGCGAGCGCGCGCAAGCAGGCGCTGATCTCCTTTTTCAGCGCGCTTGGGTTCATCAACGTAAGGATCGGTAGCGAAACGCGTTGGCGGGAGGGTCGCCGCTTCGACATCAAGGTCGACCCGGTGCGTTCGGCCGGAGATTGCATCATCCCGGCATTCGGAAGCCAGGCCGAGGGTGCCTACACCGTGCTGCTCATGCCACGGAGCGGGCTGGAGAAGAGCTTGCCGTCGGGCTTCAACGAGTTGCAGCCTCCGATCATTGTTCTGGCCATGGAATGGCTTTCACCCAAGGCACGCCGCGAGTTCCTCCGCAAGTCGCGCGGTAGACCCGGCGCCTTTGCACTTCTTGATGATCCGGGGGCGGCCGCGCTTGCTGCAACACCGGAGCGCAGCCTGCGAACCTTCTTCGGATATGCGGTTCCTTTCGGCGCCGCGCGACCCTATTCGGACAACAGTGCAGCCACCTCGGTCGAAATGTTCTTTGGCCGCGACCGTGAATACGGCGCGCTCGTCGACCCTCAGGGGTCCTGCATGGTCTATGGGGGCCGCCAGCTCGGCAAGACCGCCCTGCTGAAGCAGATCGAGCTACGCAACTCGAGCAACCCCGACTTCCTCGTCGTCTATCGCGATATCAAGAATGTCGGCTCGGTGGATTTGCCCAGTGCCATCTGGGATCGCATCGGCGAGGCGCTGAAGGACAAGAAGTTCGCCGCCAACGAAGCCTGCCGTGGCGACCGAATTGTCGAAACGATGAAGGGCTGGCTCAGAGTGCAACCCAAGCGCCAGCTTTTGATCCTTCTCGACGAGGCGGACAATTTTCTCGAATCTGAGATGGAATCCGATTTCGAGCAGATCGTGAAGATGAAAAGCCTGATGGAGGAAACCGGCCGCAGGATTAAGTTCGTCTATGCTGGTCTTCACAACGTGCAGCGCTTCGTGCGCGCGCCCAACAGCCCGTTCCTGCATCTCGGCGAGCCGGTCAACATTGGGCCGCTGCTCGGCGACGATCGCCACGCCGCACGCCAGATGGTGCTGGAACCGATGGCGGCGGTCGGGGTCGGCTTTAAGGAGACGACCGACGCGCATCACATGCTCTCGCTCGTGGGATATTACCCGTCGCTGCTTCAGACTTTCGGCAAGTCGCTTCTGAAGAAAGTCGACGAGGAACTGGCTCGCAAGGGCGAACTGGAAATGCCGGTTCTTCTCGATCGCACTGCCATCGAGGAAGGCTTTAAGGCTTCGGATTTTAGGGATAACATCCGCGAGAAATTCCGCGCGACACTGGCGCTAGACCAGCGTTACGAACTCATCGCATACGCAGTCTGCTATAAGGCAGACGAAGAACGGGCAAGAGGTCAGATTGCGGGCCAAGGATACAGCAATCGGGAGATCTTCGATCTCGCGCAGGAGTATTGGCCGCAAGGATTCTCCGACATCAGATCATCGGAGAACTTCGGAGTGATCCTTGACGAGATGGTCGGCCTCGGGGTCCTTGCCCATCATAGGGAAGGCTATGGGATCCGCTCAGCTCGTATCGCGGCAATGCTGGGCGATCCCGATCAGATCATGACCCATCTGGTCGAGTTCTCCAATCGCCCGCGTCCGACGAAGCCCGACCCTATGGCCAATCATCGTGAGCTGGCCAACGGTGGGTATTCGCCAATGTCGTGGCGCAGCGAAAAAGCACTAATCGACCAGCTTCGAGCTAAGAAACATCCCGTTTCGATTGTGTTCCTCGCAGGCAGCACTGCCGTTGGTGACACGGAAGATCTGGTGATGTCCCTCACGAGCCTTGCCGAGATGCATGCATGGCCGCCCGTTCGCGTTCTCAATTATCGCAATGTCGAGGACCTCAAGCGGGTCATCCAGTCCGGGCACAAGGAGGCACAGCCCGGCAAACCCAAACTTGTCATCTGCCAAGGTCGTTGGCCAACGCCAGACGAAGTTGCCGGGCTCGACGACATCAAGGAGCTTCGCGATCCGCAACATCCCGTGCGGGTTGCCTTCGTTGGTGCAGCCCGAGACCAAGCCTTCGGCCGTTCGAGTGCCAAAACATCCCGGACGCTTAAATCGACGTTGATCGACTTGACGCCTTGGGATGAACAGGCGGTCCAGCTATGGCTCCTGCGCCACGCGAAGCAAGGCGCTGAAGACCCGGCTTTCGTTTCTAGGGTGCTTGAGGTGACCGGCGGCTTTTCTCTCGTGTTCGATCGAGCAAAGCTCCCGAAGGGACCCTCGCCGTTGCCCGAGGAGGTGCTCGAACGCCTCGCGAAGTCCGCAGAGGCGAACTTGAACATCGCGACTGTCGGCATTGATGAGCTGCCCCTGCGCGCGCTTGCGGAGCGTCTGCTCGATTACGACGAACCGCGTGGCCTCACCGACCAAGATATCGCGATGATTGCCGAAGAACTTCAGGGTGGCCCTGCCGCGCTCGACGCGCTGTCTTCAATGGGCCTGTTGGTCCAGGTGCAGGCCAAGGGTGAACCGCACTGGCGCTTGCTCGGCAAGTTGCGCGACATCCTCGCCCAAGCGTTATGAGGGCACCGAGCACGGGTCAGGCGTGGATGACGCCAGGCGCCAGAACATTGGCTTACGTTGTCCTGCAGGAGGCGATGAACGGCCGGCCCGGGATCCTCCGGAGCCGCCGGGACGGCGCGGTTGACGCTCTGTGCCAAGCAGCGGCCAGCGACTTTCCGTGCTCGATCGAAATAATCGCCGGGCGTGTCGATATCGAGCCGAAGCAGGAGCTCGCACAGCTGGCCTCTCCCGGCGCGAGCAGCGGCGCACGTGCAGGGTTGACGGAACTGATCGCTAACGAAGGCTTGCGGGACACGATGGTGCTGGCGTGTGTCGGTGCAGATTGCTTGCCCCATTGGGTGACGTTCGCGGGTCTCTTCGCATCCGCCCGCAAAGCCTTCGAGGGTCCGGCCGCGGGCCTCATCCTAATCACGGACGAACGTTGCGCCACACCCGCTGGCTGCCGCCAATGGGACGATGACGCCATCATCGACCCCATCGATGCCATGGTTTTCATCCGCGACCAAACACACTGGCCGCATTCCCGGCTAGTCGAGGCCGCGACCGCCGTTCTCGTCGAAACCTGTCGCGGCGATCTCGACCTTATCGATCGTTTCCTGGACCTCGACCCGCAAAAGGCATTCAATCCCATGGCAGTGTTCGGCACCCTACCGCCATCACCTGAGCAGAAACCACTCTTCTGGCGGGGGCGCGACGAACCCTGCCCGCTTTGGCTGTTGGGCAAGAACCCTTCGGGGCTCTCGCAAAGGATCTGGCGGGGACAGCTCAGCATCCTTTTCCCCTGGCTCGAGGAGGTGCGAACGCAAATCGTGTCGATTGGTGCGCGGAGCTTCTCGAGAGCGAAGGTGTGCGATGATGCGGGACGAACAATCAAGCCAGAGGATTTTGAGTTCGTCCACATCGCTCTGGCCCTGCGGTCGATGGGAGTGGCGCAGACTCTGGTGAATGCGGCCCACACTCTTCGGCTGACGAGGAATGAACTTGCCCATTGCCGGCCGATCGGTGTCGCAGACCTAAAGGCTGCCGAGCGCGCCGCCACTGAGCTTACCGAGCGGTGGACCGGTTGAGATGAAGGAGGCACTTTCCGGAAGTTGCCCAGCCGAGGAGCTTTGATCGATTCTTTTGAAGTGACCACATTAAATGCGCCGCGCGGACACGACCGCTTTTGTCGTGGCGGCAGGCGATGCTGCGGTCCGACAGCTTGGGACGATCTTGCGCAGGGGACATAAAGCAGATGGATGAGGATCAGTTGGAGGGGGCCAACGGCAAGACCGAACGCGACCTGGCAAACATCGACCTCGCGTTTTGGCGGCGCCGTATCGCGGAAGCCGACACAGACGAGGCGCTCGATCACCTTTATACCGAGGCCGCTTGCCTGCCCGAGCAGGACCGCCGCGCCGTATACCTGCGGATCGCAAACGCCCGGATCAGGCTGCGCAATCGCCCCCCCGAGGAGCCTATTCCCGCCTTCGCCGCGGACCTCAGGCTTCCACGTCCGGACGGCCGACCACTACATGCCTATCGGCTCGATGACCAAGCATTCGCAAAGCTCCAGACGCGTCTCACAGGCAAGCCGGATCTGCGCAGTCTGGATCAGGGCTGGCTTCCAGCCCTCTTCGTGCTGTGGGCCTCCGAATGGTTCAGGCGGGTCTATACCGGCGACGGCTACAAGTGGGACGGGCTGATCAGGCCGCTCGGCCAGAGCGTGAGCAGCCAAGGCGATCAGGCGGTGCTGCGCCAGGTCGCGGAGCGAGGTCTCGCGATGTGGAATCGCGAGGTGATGCGGCTTGGAGGGGGCCGCAGCTTCCTGGGATCGCTCGCGCGCGAGGGAGGTTTCCCAGTGGCCGCATTCGGTGACGGCAACGGCTGGGCCCGTAAGGTTCTGGGCAAGATCATCGCGCGCTTGCTCTCCGAACCGACTGCGGGTGAGGAACGCGCCGTCGAAGTGGCGCGCGCGCAACGCGCTGACCTCCCGCAAACCTTCGGCGACGAGGATTTCGTAGTCTTGTGCGCGGACCTCGCGCTGGCCGTCGTTAAAGTCCGCCGCGAGGCTGAGCCTGCCGCTGCGAGAGAGGGCCTTCCTGTCCTGGCCTGGCTCGGGCTGAACCGACCCGACTGGCGGATGAGTCTGCCGATCGTGACCGGGGATCACGCGGCCGACAAACTGATCGAAGGCCTGATGCACGTCGAGGCCATCGAAGGGGCCGGGGTTGGCTCCGAACGCCTGCTTTGGCGCCAGGCCGACGGCACCTGGGTGGAAGCGGCAAGGATCGCGCTGGATGGCGATGTCGACAGCCAGACGATGCGGACCATCGAAGGCAACCCGGGCCGGTTGCGGGTCTTTGCGGCCGAAGACCTCGCGCGCCACTTGCCCGGTGAGCTGGGGATGCTCGAACCGCCCGCCATCGGCGAAACCCGTTGGACGGCCCGCTCGACCCGGCTCGCAAGGGGCCTGCACGCGATCCCATTTGCTGCGACGCTGAAGGTCGAACTACGGGTAGGTTCGCGCAATCTCGCGAGCTTGCTCCTGCCGGGAGGTCAAGCGCGCCGGGGGCAGCTGCTGGTGGCGGTGGCGGAGAATGATCACGCCGAGGCGCCGGATGTGCTGAAGGTAATCGGATCGGGGTCGGGTCATTACCGGGCACAGACCCTGTTTCTGCAAGTCCCTGCCGGCTGGCAAGTCACAACCCTCCCTGAAGAATTCGCGGAAGCCATCGGCCGCGGCGCAGGCGCAACGCAGCTCTGGCGGGTGCGCGGCGGCGCTTTCATCACTGACCATACCGGAGATCGCTATCGTATTCGCTGCGGCCAGCCGACCGACACCGCTTCGCGCATCGATCTGATCGGCACTACCTGCCGCTGGGCTGAGGTTACAGGCAACGTGGATCTGTTCTGTGGGCCTCCCCAAGCCATCATGAAAGGTCAAGAGGGCAGGCTCTATCTGCGCGAGAAGGGCACGCGAACCTGGCGCATCGCTCCCCATCCCCTCCCGCTCGGACACTACGAACTGGGCTGGCGAGCGTCCGATGGCATCATGCTCGACCGGCGCACCGTCGCCGTCTTGCCGACCTTAGCCAGCCTCCAGTGTCAGCATGGGACCGCGCAACCGTGCTACACTTTGCAGGGCTTCGGTCCGGTCCGGCTCGAACCGGACGAAAATGCGCCGGTGATCGCGGGGCAGGACGGACTGACCTGGCGCAGCAGGGCGTGCGGTGCACGTGTGCATTGCTTTCAGGCAACCATCCACTGGGAAGACGGCCTGCCGCTGCGGGTTACCATTCGCTACCCTGGTGAGGCGGCAATCGCGCAATGGGACGGTAACGTGCTGCCGCACAACACCGAATTGACCCTCGATGACTTGAGGGATCTGGTCGGGATCGACGAGGGGCATATGGAGCTCCACGCCGAGCTACGCGAGGCTCGTGCGGGCAAGGTCGCCCAGATGATCTGGGAGTTCGACCGCGAGCTGCCCTTGGCCTCGATCAGGGACGATTGCGCGAGCTTGCTACTGCCGGCGTCGATCGACGCTGAGCTCTTGTTAGATATGCACAACGGGAAGAACACAAATTGGCGGCTGAAGCCCTTCGCCTTGTCACTGGTGAAGGCACAGGAAGGCTTCGTCGCACAGCCAGCCGTGGCCGATCCGGACGTGACCTTCTGCGGACGGTCTCTGGCCGCACCAGAGAGTGAGGTGTGTTTCGGCTCCTACTCCCTGCTCAGCGAGGCCAATCACCGCCCCCTGTCGCTTCCCGCCGGACACGAAGGGGACTGGCTGGTCTATCTGCGCAAGGGCGGATCGGTCCTGACGCGCCCGATCTTTGCCTTTGGGCAAGGACGCGCACAGCTGCCAGCTTCGCGCCTAGCGCAAGCCATGGCTTGTTCCCCCGGCCGTGCGCTCGATGCGGCGCTTCATGACGTGCTGACGAGAGCAGCAAGCGAGTCGGAAGACGCGCGGGAACTCGTCAAAGAGCTGGTGACCCTCGTGCGCTCTTTGGACGGATTGCCACCCGCGACCTTCAGAGTGCTTCAACTGCTTCGTCACCACCCAGTTGCGCTCACGTTCATGGCCTATGACGACCCCGAAGCGGTCATGCCTTTATCGCAGGCCCTCCCCTTCGCATGGTTCTTGGTGCCGTGGGCGGCTTGGGAGGAAGGGGGGCGGCGGCTGTTCGACGATCTGGTGGCCCGCCTCGCAAGCCTTCCTGGACCCGATCAGGTTCGCTACGCGGTGGAGGAAGTGAAGCGGCGGCAGTCCGTCATCGTCGGTTGTGAGCCACTCCTTGCCGGGCTGTTCGACCCGCCTGCGCGGGAGCCCATCGTCGAGTTGGCGCAGCGCTTCGCCAATCGCGCGATTGACCGCATTCGACGCGATTCCGTGAACCGCTACCGTTCCCGGTTCGGCGAGCGACTGCCAGCAGCCTTCTTGAACTTCGATGAGCGGCTGATCGACACCTTCGACGCGCCATGCGCTGCGGCACTCGCCGTCGCTGGCGAATGGCACCCCGACGAGGCCGACGTCCGCCATATGAAGACGATTGCGCGGACCTTCCCGACTTACTTCGCCGAAGCCATCACTGCCTGGTTCATGGAGACGACCCAATAATGGCCGAAGCCGACCACAAGCTTCCCGTCGCAGGACCGCTCCGCACGCTTGAACTAGTTCGCGAACGAATCGTGCAGTCCGTGCTCAGCCAAGCCGCGCTGAATCACGCAGGTTTGACCGCCGAACTCCGTCGTCAGTTCAGCGCTCGGGGCGTGGAGGCGGGCGCAATCCTCCGCGAACCTGTCATCGAAGGAGCAGCACCCTTCAAGATCGACGGCCGCACCTTCGCCGATTGCTCCGGTCACCTCCTGCATCCTGACGTGATCAAAGCCATCTCGGCACCTGAAGCTGAGCCGTATCGCTTCCCATCCGACGCGCAGCCCTATCGTCATCAAATCGCCGCATGGCAGCATTTGACTGCAGCAGACCCGCGTTCCGTTCTCGTTTCAAGCGGCACGGGTTCAGGGAAAACCGAGTGCTTCCTGATGCCGTTGCTGCACGATCTTGCCTGCGAAGCAGAGACGAAAGGGCGGTTGTCCGGGGTTCGCGCGATCGCGCTTTACCCGCTCAACGCACTGATCGCGAGCCAGGAGGAGCGCCTGCGCGCTTGGACCGCCCCCTTCAATGGGCGCATCCGTTTCGGCCTCTACAACGGCATGACGCCGGAACGCCCTGATCGGCACGCTTCGGATCGTCCGGAGCAGGTTGCCGACCGCGAAAACCTGCGGAGCGACCCGCCACCGATCTTGGTAACGAACGTTACCATGCTCGAATACATGATGGTGCGGCGCATCGACCGGCCGCTCATCGAAAACAGCCGCGGCACCCTGCGCTGGATCATCCTCGACGAGGCACATGGCTATGTCGGATCGGCAGCTGCGGAGATCGCGCTTCTGATCCGCCGAGTCCTGCTTACCTTCGGCGTTAGGCCCGAGGACGTGCGCTTCGTAGCGACTTCGGCAACGATCGGCAGTGGCCGCGATGTTACGGAGGAGCTTCAGCGGTTCCTGCGTGACCTCTCCGGCACGTCCAAGGAGCGGGTTCATGTCGTCATGGGCGAGCGAGAAACCGTCGATCTGCCTCCACCTGCTGCCGATCCTCGTGCGACGGTTGCGGCGCTGACGGATCGCGAGACTCTGCGAACAAATCCAGCCGTCCAGGCTTTCGTGCGTGGAGCGGAAAAGGGCCCGGTGCTAATGGAGGAAGCGAGCAAGCTCCTTGCACCTACTGGTCAACCACTGGACAGCCTAATCTTCGCCATCGCCGACGATAGCGACAAGCAGAGGGGTCCCTTGCTACCGCTAAGGGTTCATGGGTTCCTCCGCGCTATTCCGGGGCTCTGGTCATGTTTAAATCCCGAATGCGCGGAGAGCCCGACAGATTGGCCATTTGGGAAGGTGCTGTCCGAGCGGAGAGACATCTGCCCTTGCTGCGCTTCACCCGTCTTTGAGATCCTCTCCTGTCGGGAGTGCGGTGAACCCTACCTCGATTGCGACGAAAGAGGGGGTCACCTGCAGCCGCGCCTCACGCCAGCACCCACCGACGAGTTTGCCGAACTACGTGAGGCGGCTGCAGCTATTGATGCCGAAGATGATGACGACGGCTCACCGGAGGCGTCGGCGAGCGAGGCAGCACAGGACGAAACGCTCTATTCGTCACGCCGGTGGGCGCTTGCGCTCCGCGGCTTGAAGGGTTGCCGAACGCTGCATGTAGATGTCACTACGGGCGCAGTGCTTGATGCACTCCAAGATGGCACTACCCCCATCTATGCTGCTCCCGCCGAGCGATGCGGTGGTTGTAACGCCCAGGACGGCACGAATGGCGCTATCATGCGTGCGGTCCGCTTCGGGGCGCCTTTCCTGATCGGCAACGCCGCGCCAGTCCTGCTCGAAGGGCTGCCTGCACGCGAACCTGATAAGGGCGCAAGTTTCCGCCCACCTGCCTCGGGAAGACAGCTCCTATCCTTCACCGACAGTCGCCAAGGGACGGCCCGTTTCGCCGCGAACCTGCAAACGAACTCGGAACGTGGGTTCGTGCGCGGCTTCCTCTATCACGCGGTGCAGGGCAGCATGGCGCCGCAAGGAGCCGACAGCCCCAGGGCGCAGACGCTGGCCGATGAGATTGCGCAGCTCGAAGCAGCTGGCGTTCCATCATTGGCTGCTCTTATTGACCAAAAGAAGGCAGAGCTCGGTGCGCTGAGACAGCCATCGCTCGACGGCATAGCCTGGAGCGACATGGGTGCGCGGCTCGCCGCGTGCGACGAGGTTCGCAAGTGGATGCGGGATGTCTGGCAGCTGCGCGACAGCCGCTTCCGCAAGGACGAGGGGGGCCTTGCCGAATTCCTGATGCTCCGCGAGCTGGTCCGTCGCCCGCGGCGAGCCAACACTGCCGAGACACTGGGTCTGGTCCGCCTGCGCTTCCCCGCGATTGAGGCGCTGCGCAGCCTACCCGATGCGCTGGCCGAGGAGGGCTTCCGCCTCGCCGACTGGCACGATTTCCTTCATGTTCTCGTCGACATGGTCGCCCGGGCCAATCTCGCGGTGCGGGTCGAAAGCGACGACCTGCACTGGATCACGCGCCAAGGCTGGCGCAAGCAGTTGGTGCCGTCAGGCCAACCCAGCGCGGTTAAGAGCGAAATCGCGTGGCCGCGCGCCGGCACGCGGGGCGTAAGTAATGTGGTCCTGATCCTCGAAAAGGCGCTCAAGGTCGATCGCACCGATCCGCAGGGACGGGCGCTCATCAATGGCGTGCTCGACGAGGCGTGGCTGGCGCTGTCAGCCTTTTTCTCGGATCGGGGCCAGCCGGGATATGCGCTTGATCTCGAGAAGGCCTCACTCGCACCTGTCGGTCCAGCCTTCCTCTGTCCGGTCACGCGACGCATCCTCACCCGCACAGCGCTGGGCTTCTCGCCCTTCGGCCACCGCGAGTATCTGGCGATGGCGGACAGTAAGCCGCAGCCGCTCACGCTGCCGGCCCTGCCGACCACCTTCCCCGTCAACGAGGAGGCGAAGTTGCTGCTGGAAGACTGGATTAGGACCGACCCGCAGGTCGCATCGCTGCGCGAGCGAGGCATATGGACCGACCTGAACGACCGCGCCGCCTTGCTCTCACCCTACACGCGCTCTGCGGAACACTCGGCACAGCAACCGCCGGCGCGACTGCGACGTTTCGAGACCGAGTTTAAGGCTGGTGAGATCAACGTTCTCAACTGCTCGACCACAATGGAAATGGGGGTGGACATCGGTTCAGTCGCCGGCGTGATGATGACAAACGTGCCGCCCGCGCTGGCCAATTACCGCCAGCGGGTTGGTCGTGCGGGTCGTCGTAAGCAAGGCTTTGCGACCTCGCTCACCTACACCCGCGATACGCCCCAGGATCGCGAGGCATTCCGTGACCCGAAGACCTACCTCGGCCGAGAGACCCGGGCACCGCAGGTTCGACTAGATAGCCGCCGCATCGTCCAGCGCCACGTCAACGCTCTCCTGCTTGCGCGTTGGTTCGCCATCGAAGGAGGAGAAGCGCTCAAAGCCCAAACCGGCGTCTTCTTCGGCTGTCCGGAAGGCGCAGGTGCTGAACGACCTGCCAACCCGCCCGTGCAGAACTGCCTCATGTGGTTGCGCGCGCCCGGAACTGAGGCGGCACTTGCAGGCGAAGTCTCCGAACTGGTCCGCTCAACCGTGCTTGAATCCGACAGGACACTGTTTGCTGTCGCTGCGGAAGCCGTGATGGCGGCACGTGACGCGGTAGTCCTAGAGTGGGAAGAGCTTCAGCGTCAGGCGGCGGCGGCACCTGAAGCGGGTCGCAAAGCGCTAGAATACCAACTCCGCCGCCTTTCGCGCGAAAATCTGATGAGCGAGCTCGCCGTCCGCGCCGTTCTCCCGGGTCACGGCATGCCTACGGGCGTGGTGCCTTTCGTCAATGCAGACAAACCAGGCGCGGACGAGCTTGCGGCGGACGACACATCTTTCCGTCGCCGCTCTTTTCCGACACGGACGCTGGACATCGCAATCCGTGACTATGCACCGGGCGGGGAGGTCGTAATTGACGGCCTTGTATACAAATCGGCAGGGGTGACCCTGAATTGGAAGCGGCCCGCAGACCATGCAGACGCCCATGAAGCGCAGGCGCTTCGCGAATTCTGGACATGTGTGGCTTGCGGCGCGGCTGACTGTAGCTCGGTTGCCCCATCTCATTGTCCAGCTTGTCGCGCGGCGATCCCGCTAGAGGCTCGACGTAGGTTCTTGCAACCCGCTGGCTTCACCGCCGACATGGCTGTGAAGCCTCACGCTGAGACCGAAGAAGTTACGTGGGTCCTGCCCGAGCGGGAACAGATCATCCCCCGTGGTGCAAGCTGGCAACCGATGGCCGATCCTAGTCAAGGGCGTTTGAGAGGCACATCCGACGGGCTCGTATTCTTCTCTTCAAGAGGTCAGGGGCAGCAAGGTTACCACGTATGCCTAGAGTGCGGTCGTGCCGCGCCGGCAGTAGGCGGTGCGGATGGCCAACAAGACAGGCCGCTAGAGGGACACACACCGCTGCGCGGCTCACGAAATGCCGCACCATGTCCCGGGAACGACTCCCCGCTAAGGATCACTCAGCCGATCTCCTTGGGGTGCGAGACCTTGACGGACGTGGTGGAACTTCAGCCGTCCAATCTTCCAGATGAAGGTGCAGCATGGGCGCTCGTTTCGGCGCTGCGAGAAGCGCTTGCGCGGAGGCTCGGGGTGGAAGCCAGCGAGATGGGGATGTCAGTGCAGCGTGCTGTAGGACCGCTCGGCCAACCGACTTTTTCGCTTTTTTTGTTTGATCGCGCGTCGGGAGGCGCCGGCTTCGCGCCGCAGGCGGCAATCCTGTTCGAGGTGCTCGTCGGCGATGCCTGCACAATCCTCGACTGTCAGGAGCAAGGCTGCCGCACCGGTTGTTCGGCCTGCGTGTTGAGCGTTGATCTTTTCCAGCATCAAGAGCGGATTGATCGCCAAGGTGCCCTTGCATGGGCGCAAGCCGCTCGCAAAGCGTTCGGTGATGTGCCGGAAGAAGACCGCATCGATCCGGCCGCGCGATTAAGCCGTTCAGTACAGGACGAACTGGCGGCATTTATCGATCGTGGTGCGAATCAGGTGACGTTCTGGCTCGACGGTCAGGCAGACGGGGCAAGCCTCGCGAACCCCTCCTTCGCTCGTTTCCTCCGACATCTCGTAGAGCGTGGCGCAAAACTTTGCCTGATTATCGATCCCGCGTGGCTTGATGGTCTGGATGCGGCGGCGCGCCTCGGTCTTCGGGATGCTGTCAAGCTCGCAGGAATGGAGCTGCGCAAGGGCAAGCGGCCGCGCTTTGCCAATGGGGCAGCTGTTCTCGCCTCAGTTGTTGGCGATGAGCGAGGTGAAGCCTGGGCGAGCCGTGACGAGATTGCTGCCCTTCCGGGGGAGGGTTGGGGCCGCGGTCAGGAACACCCGGTCGTGCGACTTCCGGCCAGCGCTCCGCCGCTCGCGTCGTTGATCGACCTCGACAGCCTTCTACCACGGTCCGGGACGCGCTTCATCGAGGTCAAAAACGATCTCGACGGTCCGCTTGCCGATTTCGGCAAAGCCTTCGCCTGCCTTATCGTCCCGGCAATCCGCACGCTTGCTTCGCGCGCGCACCTGAAAGCACTTCGCTATAACGACCGCTATCTGCGCTCACCCCTGTCCATTCGACTAATGGCCGATGCCTTGGCGGCCTTGCGCGACGAGCTCGCGGATTCTGAATTGACGTTGCCAGTGACGATCGTGACGAACCCGCAGAAACCCAATGAACGTCAGCCCTACTTGTTCTCGCACGATTGGGAGTGGGCTGACGATCGCGATGCGGTGCTATCGCACCTCCTGATTGCTCGTCAGTTCGATGCTGACGTCTCGTTCAGCGGGGCAACGCATGGTCGTCAGATCGACTTGCACTTTGACGATGGCAAAACCATCCGCGTGGTGCTCGACCAAGGCTTCGGGCCGTGGCGATGTCCGCCTTTCGCGAAGTTCAACTTCGGGGAGGACGCTACCACCCAAGCGTCAAAGATCAACAAGACCAACGTCCTCGTCGCCGCACAAGGTCCGACTTACATAGTGGTGACAGGAATCTGATTTCGCGATTGCAGACATTGTAAGTGAGCAATGCGGAACGCAACCAGGGGCTCGGGCGGCCGTAGGAGGTGCGAAGCGATGCGCCTTGTTCTCGGGATCAATGCTGCTTGGACGACGAGAAGCCCGTCGGGCATTGCGGTTGCCGTCGATGAATCAGATGGGTTGCACCGACGCCGATCATAGCTCGGCGGGAGTCCGACAAAGCTGTATGGCGAGCCTAACCGCGGATAATCGCGATCGGTGAGGAGGTTGCTACGCTTGCCAATGGCAGCATCGATCTGGCCCTTGCGGCGGGATTCGTCCTATGTCACATGCCGGTGCACACGGCCTTCGCGCCGTGTTCAAACCCGCGGTTTTCCGGGCTTTGCGGGTGGTCGGAAAAGTGGACTCGCCTCCTGTCTCCCCGACCACTTTTCCTCCCCTTCCCGCTCGTATGGCCAGCCAGTTAGCCGATCCGCGCGCGCCTGGCTGCGTCGGCCAATGCCGCGGCCTGTGCTGGCGGCGCTCCGAGGCCGGTGAGGCCGAGCAGCAGCATATCGCCCAACTGCCGCGCCGCCTCCTCGTGCGAGGGGCGCGTTTCGATGAGGTGCATCATCAGCACCTGACACAGGCCAAGCCAGTAGGGCACCCCCGCCTCGCGA
>Ga0209278_1000588_pt1 | contig 26911 bp, 21 predicted proteins | sample JI81BgreenDNA_FD_187504 | JGI IMG/M metagenome (GOLD analysis project Ga0209278, IMG submission 187504) | Wastewater effluent complex algal communities from Wisconsin, to seasonally profile nutrient transformation and Carbon sequestration -... | ecosystem: Engineered > WWTP > Effluent > Algae...
CTCTTGCTGGTCACGGTGCTGGCCTGCTTTCTGGGCGGTGTGGACCCTTTCGGCGGCTTCGGCCGGGTCCTGCCCGTCGTGATCGCGCTGGTCGTGCTGCAGGTCCTGTCCTCGGGGCTGAACCTTCTGGGGGCGAACCAGCACCTTTCCACCGCCGTATGGGGCCTCTTCCTCATCGGGGTGATGGTCCTGCGCTGGGGCGCGGGGCGGATATCGGACCGAAAACGCAAAGGGAGTTGAGCATGCAAGGTTTTGGCGTTCACACCAGCATGTGGACCATGCACTGGGACCGGGCGGGCGCGGAAAAGACCATTCCGGCCGCAGCCGCCTACAAGATGGACTTCATCGAGATCGCACTTCTGAACACCGCCATCGTCGACGCACCGCACACCCGGGCGCTGCTGGAAAAGCACAACATGCGGGCGGTCTGCTCGCTGGGCCTGCCGCAAGAGAACTGGGCCTCCGTCAACCCCGACGGCGCGATCGAGCAGCTGATCCGCAGCATGGACAAGGCCGCCGAAATGGGGGCCGAGGCGCTGTCGGGCGTGACCTATGGCGGCATCGGCGAACGGACCGGCCTGCCGCCCACCATGGCCGAATACGACAACATCGCCCGGGCGCTCACCGCTGCCGCGAAGCATGCCAAGAAGCTTGGCATCGCCTTCGGGATCGAACCGGTGAACCGCTACGAGAACCACCTGATCAACACCGGCTGGCAAGCGAAGTGGATGATCGAGAAGGTCGGCGCCGACAACATCTTCATCCACCTCGACACCTACCACATGAACATCGAGGAAAAGGGCGCGGGCAACGGCATCCTCGATGCCCGCGAGCATCTGCGCTACATCCACCTCAGCGAATCCGACCGCGGCACCCCGGGCGAGGGCACCTGCGACTGGGACGAGGTCTATGCCACCCTCGCCGCCATCGGCTTCAAGGGTGGCCTCGCGATGGAGTCGTTCATCAACATGCCCCCCGAGGTCGGCTACGGCCTTGCCGTCTGGCGCCCCGTGGCCGAGAATTTCCAGGCGGTGATGGACAAGGGCCTGCCCTTCCTGCGCAACAAGGCCAAGCAGTACCGGCTGATCTGAGGGCAAGATGGGCGCGAACCAGGACGGGGGCACGGTCGCGGTTCTGGACGTCGGCAAGTCCAACGTGAAGCTCTCGGCGGTCACGGCCGAGGGCCATGTCCTCGAAACGCTGACCCTGCCCAACGCCACTCTGCCCGGCCCGCCCTGGCGGCACCACGACATCGCGGCGCAGAACGTCTTCGTGCTGGACGGCCTTGCCGCGCTGGCCCGGCGTCACCCCTTGCGGCACTTCGTGGCCTCGGGCCATGGCTCGGGCGGGATGCTGGTCGGCGCCGACCCGGATGCGACGGGCACTGGCCTTGTGCTGCCGATGATCGACTACGAACAGCCCTTGCCCCCCGGCCTCGACGCGGCCTATGCGCCGCAATCGGGCGGGTTCTTCGACCGCGGCTCCGCCGTGATGATGGCCGCGACCCATACCGCCCGGCAGATGTTCTGGGCCGAGACCGCCGAACCGCGGGCCTTCGCCCGCGCGCGCTGGTGCCTTGGCATCCCGCAATACTGGGCCTGGCGCCTGACCGGTCGCGCGGTGAGCGAGGCCTCGATCCTTGGCGCGCAATCGCAGCTCTGGAACGTCCGCGACCAGTGCTGGTCCCCCATCGTGGCGGCGCGGGGCTGGGGCCGCCTGCTGCCGCCGATGGTGCGCGCCGCCGACGATCTTGGCCCGATCCGGCCCGACCTCGCCCGCCGCCATGGCCTGCCGCCCTTGCGCGTCCATGCCGGGGCGCATGACAGTTCGGTCAGCTTCTTTCGCTATCAGGCGGCGGGGCTGCGGGATTTCGTGCTGATGTCGACCGGCACCTGGATCGTCTGCTTTGCCGACCGGCTGGACCTTGCCCGCCTGGACGAGGCGCGGGGCATGACCTGCAACGCCGACATGACCGGCGCGCCCCTGGGCGGGGTCCTGACCATGGGCGGGCGCGAATATGCGGCCGTGGCGGGCGACCAGCCCGAAGGCGCGCTGGCCCGGCCCGAAACGCTGGCCCGCCTGGTGGCGCAAGGCAGCATGGCACTGCCGACCTTCGGCAGCAATGACGGCCAGTTCCCCGGCACGGCCGGCCGGGGCCGCATCATCGGCCCGCCGCCCGCAACCGCCGACGACCGTCACGCGCTCGCCGTCCTCTACACCGCGCTTCTTGCCGTGACCTGCGCCGAGATGCTGGACCCTGCCCGCCCCTGGGTGCTGGACGGCAGCTTCCTGCGCGACCCCGCCTTTGCCGGCCTTGTCGCGGCGCTGCGGCCCGGCCGGCTGACCCTGACCGCCCCCGAAAACTATGGCATCGCCGCCGGGGCCGCGCTTCTCTGCCGCCCGCCCGGCATCCTGCCGCTGGACCTGGCCGAAGCCCGCCCGCTGGACCTGCCCGACCTCATCCCCTACGCCGCGCGCTGGCGCGCCCTTGCCGGAGTACCAAGATGACCCCCGAAGACACAGCCGTCCGGCAAGCCATGGTCGACACCTGCCGTGCCATGGATGCCAAGGGCATCAACCAGGGCACCGCCGGAAACCTGTCGCTGCGCCATGGCGACGGATTCCTGATCACGCCCTCGTCGCTGCCCTACGACACCATGCAGCCCGAGGACATCGTCGAGATGGGCTGGGACGGAACCTATGTCGGCCGCCGCCCGTCCTCGGAATGGCGCTTTCACCGCGACATCCTGAAGGCGCGCCCCGACATGAACGTCGTTCTGCACTGCCATTCGCTTTACGCTACCTCGGTCGCCTGCCACCACCGCACGATCCCGGCCTTCCATTACATGGTGGGCGTCATGGGCGGGACCACGCTGCGCTGCGCGCGCTATGCGACCTACGGCACGCAGGCGCTGTCGGATGCGGCCCTCGAGGCCTTGCAGGACCGCAAGGCCTGCCTTCTGGGTCAGCACGGCCAGATCGCGCTTGGCAAGACGCTGGACGCCGCGCTCTGGATGGCCATCGAGGTCGAGACCCTGGCGCGGATGTACCAGCAGGCGCTGGTCCTGGGCGAGCCGCCCGTCCTGCCCGATGACGAGATGCAGCGCGTCATCGCCCAGATGACTCGGATGTCCTACGGGCTTGGCCCGGAAGAGGACGGCGCCAACGATGTGGCCCGCCCGCGCGCTCCCGGTTCGTAGCGCCGGTTACGCCCTGCGGCTGGCGATCTGCAACGCCAGCGGCGCCACCACCAGCACGATCAGGATGCGCAGCACATGATGCAGCGCGACAAAGGCCACATCCGCGTTGATCGCCAGCGCGATCAGCCCCATCTCGGTCAGCCCGCCCGGCGCCAGCGCCAGCAGCCCCTGGTCCACGCCGACACCGGCCCAGCGCGACATGGCCAGCGCCGCGATCCCGGCAAGGCCCAGCGTCAAAAGCGTCGCCCCCAGGCTCAGCACCCCGGCCCGCGCCAGCACCGCGGGCGCGATCCCAAGGAACCGGCAGCCGAGGATCGTACCCAGCGCGACCTGCGCGGCATTGACCAGCATCCCGGGCGGGGCGCTTTCGGTCACGCCCGCCATATGCACCGCGGCCGACAGGATCAGCGGGCCCAGAAAGGTCGGCGCCGGCAACCGCAGCCGGGTTCCCGCCAGCGCGCCGATCCCCGCGCAACCCGCCAGCAGCAGCGCATCGACCGGACCCAGCGCCGCACCCTGCCCCAGCGCCGAGGCTCCGGCCCCGCCGACATCATGGCCCAGCAGCACCCGGAACGCGAAGGCCATCAGGCCGATCGTCAGCACGATCCGCAGCGAATGCGCCAGCACGATCGAGGGCACATCCGCGCCGCGCGCCTCGCCAAGCTCGATCATCTCGGAGAGCCCGCCGGGCATGCCGGCGAAATAGGCCGTCGTCCAGTCCTGCCGGCCGACAAAGCGGTAGAAGGGAACGACGACGGCCGCCACCACCACCAGATAGACCAGCAGGATCGACAGCGTCAGCACCGCCTGCCCGGCCTGTTCGGCGACCTCGGGCGTGAAGCGCGACCCCAGAAGCACCCCGATCACCGCAACGATGGCCGGCCGCAGCCGCACCGGCCCCTGCACGCCCAGCCCCGCGACCGCCGCTACCATGGTGACCGACAGCGCGCCCAGCATCCAGGGCAAGGGCAGGCCCAGCAGATGGAAGGCCACCCCTCCCGCCGTGCCAAGCGCAAGCCCCAGCGCAATCCGGGCCAGGTCGGGCACACTCACCTCCGTCGCTGCTGCCGCCCCTCACATTTCCGAAGCGGCAGCGATTGTCCAGCCGCCAGCCGGCCACAGGGCCGTTCCGGCCTTGAGAACCGAGTGGCAGGCAAACCCACGGAGCGCCGGATAGGCGCGACAGTCAGCGATTGACGAGGAGTTCAAGTGGTGCCCAGAGCCGGAATCGAACCAGCGACACGCGGATTTTCAAGCCGTCCACCGGCGCGGGAAATCAAGCTGTTGCGTGGCGTTTTCCTGTCAAACCCCCTACGGGAAATCAAGCGCTTAACGGGCGATTGTCAAACCGGTTTTCGGGCGATCCGGGGCAAAGAAGAACCGTCGAGGGGGCGGCCACCCACCTCGACGGCGCATTCGAAGTCACTGTTCTGACAGGATACCCAAACCCGGATTCCGGCGCAATCACCGGGGGCCTGCATGTCTGACATTCTGCCCTTCTGCCAGGTCAAGCTGCAGTACCTTCTCGACCTCGTCCTGGACCAGTCGCTCGACGACAACGCCTTCCGCGTCGCCGCCTATCTGGCGCTGACCCATGCCGACCATGACACCGGCGAATGTCACCCGTCCTTCGAAACGATCGGCACGGCGCTCGGGCGGCATGCGAAGTCGGTGAAGCGCGCCCTGAACAAGCCCGAGATGGCCCGCCACCTGACGGTGGTGCGCGGCACCAATCGCGGCAATGCCTCGCGCTATCGCCCCACCGAAGATGCCCTTCGTCGCGCCACGCGGCGGCGGCGGGAGGGGGACAAGATCGTCACCCTTTCCCAGGTGAAAGGGGGACAGTCCTGTCCGCCCAAGGGGACATATCTGTCCGATAAAGGGGGACAGGATCGCCCCCCGAACAAAGAAAAAGAACTCAAACCAAGAACGGCCGCTGCCGCGCCGGATTTGCCCGGGAAGGGGCAATCCGGCACAGCACCGGCCCGCAGAGCCTCACCGACACATCTGGTCTTCGTTCCACAGGGCATCTGCTTTGCGCGAGACTGGAACGATCGGCTGGCGCAGGAGGGGTTGGCCACGCTTGACCGAAGCCTGCCCTTGGCGGTGCACGGCCCTCATCGCGGCTTCTGGGTTCCGGCCCGAAGCCCCGCGCCGAGGGGAAGCACGGAATGGCGGGAACAGGTGCAACAGCTGCGCTGTCTTGCCGGGAAGGAAGCCGGACATATGGAGCAGCGTCATGCAGGATGAGCAGGAAGCAAGGCGACCCATGTCATACGCTGGCGCTTCTGACGCGGGGCCTTGCGAGGGGTGGCAAGCCTCCCCTTCGAACCCCACCGGCGCGGGCGCTGCCCGCGAAAAGCCCGCACTGACGGACACGCTTGTGTTCCGCTGCACGGCGGCCGAGAAGGCCGAGCTTCGTCAAAAGGCCGAAGCGGCGGGCGTACCGGTGGCGACCCTCCTGCGCGAAGCCCTTGGCCGCACAGACGCCCGCCGCCGCAAGCCCGCCCCGCGCATCGATCCGGCGCTGGTGCTGGCCGTCGGGCGCATCGGCGGCAACCTCAACCAGATTGCCCGCTGGCTGAACCGCGCCCATGCCTCTGGCCTTACGCCCACGATCGACGCCATCGAGGTCGCGCGCCGCCTTCTGTCCGTGGAGCGTCAGCTTGCCCAGCTCCTCGCCCAAGGCCGCGAATGCTGATCAAATTCTTCCCCAACGGCCAGGGGCGCGGGTCCGGCCCCGTCGGCTACCTGATCGCCGATCAGGTGTTGGCCTACGATGCCAACCGCGACCTGATCCGCGATGCGGCTGGCCAGCCCACGCACACGATCCGCGACCCGCGCCCCGAGGTCCTGCGCGGCAACCCTGAACGGACCGAGGCGCTGATCGACGCGAGCCCCCACGCCTGGGCCTACCGCGCCGGCGTCATCAGCTTCACCGCCGACGACGCCCCGACCGAGGCACAGCAGGCCGAGGTCATGGACGGCTTCGAAAAGCTCGCCTTCGCGGGCCTCGACCCCGAACAGTTCGACATCCTCTGGGTCCGCCACAGCCACGAGGGCCGCGTCGAGCTGCACTTCTGCACCCCGCGCCTCGACCTGTCCTCTGGCCGCAGCCTGAACATCGCCCCGCCCGGCTATCAGACCGCCTTCGACTCCCTTCGTGACCTAATGAATAAGGCCCACGGCTGGGCCGACCCGATGGGCGCCCACCGCGCGCAGGAGGTGCAGCCTGTCCTTGAAACCCCGCAGCGCGCCAAGACCCGCGAGGAGGTCCATACATGGATCCTCGACGAGATTTCCGTCGGCACCATCACCGACCGCGCCAGCATGGTCGCCCTGATGACCGATGTCGGCTTCACCGTCCCGCGCGCGGGCAAGGAATACCTCACCGTGCAAGACCCCGATACGGGCGAGCGCTGGAGACTGAAAGGAGACATCTTCCATGACGACTGGAAAGCCGACCCCGCGACTCAGCGAGAGGCTGAACGCGGATCTGGAGGCCCTGCGGCACGAGAACGCCGCCTTGATGGCATCCCAGCTGCAGAGCTTCAGGAGCGATTTGACGGCCATTGCGACAGACGCGCGCGATACAATCGAGGCCGATACCCGCATGTTTCTGCACGCGACCTCGGGCACGATGCAGAGCTTTCAGCACCGGATCACGCGCTGGATGACCTTGGCGCCCGCGATCCTGCTGGCGACGGCGACCGCCGCGATCACGGCGCTGCTCGTGCTGAGCTGGTTCTGGAGCGTGATGCTGTCGAAGTCGGACCTGACGCGCCTTGGCCTGCAGCGGATCGACCAGGGCGGGACGACCTACCTTCTGACCGATCCGGCCCGGGCGAGCATTCAGACATGCGCGATCAGCGATCAGAGATCGGCGTTGTGCATTCAGATAAAGGAGAAATGAATGCAGACGCCCCTGACAGCGCTGGAGCGCGAATTGCTTGGCTACGTCGAACGGTTGGCGACAGCCTCCGAAACCTCGGCACAGGCCTTGCGCGCCTTGGAAGCGCGCTCGACCAACCGGATGGGGCTGAGGATGGATGGCTTGGCCGACTGCGTTGCGCTGCTCATTCAGTTGCAGATCGAGTCAATGACGGCCTTGCGTGGCTTGCTGAGCGAAGCCGCGAACTTAGGGGCGATCGACAGGCAGCTGAGCGAGAGCTTGAAGGAAGCGAAGGCCGCCGAAGAACGGCTGAGGCGGCGTTGAGGGAACGGGACTGGGGGCATGAGCTTTAAGGCAGCGGGAAACGGAACTTAAAGCGGAACTTATAGCGGAACAGATCGGGCCTTCCCTGAGATCAAGCTATAGATTTTTTCCCTATTTTATTGGCGTTAAGTGCGCTAGGCTCTGAGCCTAACTCGGAAATTAAACCGGAACTCGTACAGGGCCAACAATCCTTGCATCAAGAGGCGCCATGTCGACCGACACCATAGCAGACAAGGGTGAAGCGATCACCATCGTCGAGCCTCTAATCCCGGAAGAAGCGTCAAAATATCGGGCGCAGCTGAACGACCTCGCCGTCGAACTCGCCAGCCAGTCCTCAGCGCTGCGGTCGTCCCTGCCGGCAGGCATCCGTGCGCCGCTCGCAGATCTCGTTCGGTCGATGAACTGCTACTACTCGAACCTCATCGAGGGCCACAACACCCACCCGATCGACATCGAGCGCGCCCTAAACAAGGATTTCAGCGCCGACGCCGAGAAACGGAACCTGCAGCTTGAGGCCGTCGCCCACATCGAGGTGCAGCGCTGGATCGACACCGGCGGCCTGACCGACCACCCGCTTGCCCCGGACACCCTGCGCGAAATCCACCGCCGCTTCTGCCAGAACCTGCCCCCGGATTTGCTCGTCGCGCGCAGACCGGACGGAACGGTGCTTCCAATTGTCCCAGGCGAGTTCCGCACGGACTTTGTCCAAGTCGGAAAGCACGTCGCGCCAAGCCCCGGAGCCGTGCCGCGCCTTCTGGCGCACATGCGCAAGATGTATGGGCTGCAGGGCAGAAGCGGCGCGATCATTGCCACAGCCTGCGCCCACCATCGCCTTGTCTGGGTCCACCCGTTCATCGACCTGAACGGCCGCGTCTCGCGCATGGTCGCCCACGCCATGCTGCGCGATACCGTCGGCTCCGATGGCCTCTGGTCCGCGGCACGAGGCCTGGCCCGCCGGGATGCCGAGTACAAGCAACGCCTCATGGCCGCCGACGAACCCCGCCACGGCGGCGCTGACGGCCGAGGCAACCTCTCCGAACAACGCCTGGCTGAATTCGCGAGCTTCTTCCTTGAAGCCTGCATCGACCAAGTCCGCTTCATGGAAACCCTGATGCAACCGCAACGGCTGCGCGAACGGATCATGACCTGGTGCAAAGCCGAGATGGCAAAAGGCAGGCTGGCCAAGGGCGCAGATACCGTCATGCGAGAAGCCCTGATGTCCGGCGAGGTCGAACGCGGGGCACTACCCGGCCTTCTCGGCGTCAGCGACCGTCAGGCGCGAAAGGTCACGGCCGAACTGCTGGCATTGGGGGCGCTGAAATCAGACACCCAACGCGCGCCTTTGCGGCTGAGCTTTCCAGCAAGGCTGGCGAGCGACTGGATGCCTGGGTTGTTCCCGGAAAGGTAGATTTGACCTGTCAGCGGCACCAACGGCCTAAACCGGACGCACAACCGATTTGTTCAAACAAACCAAGTGCCTGGACAAGTTTCATCCAATACCGTCCAATGATGCCGTAGTCTTTTGTTTGAAGGATCTCCGTGTCTGACCCACGCGTGTCTTGCCCAATCTGTTTGCGCCGAGTGGCTGGGTTGATCCCGGCGCCGCGTCATGTAGCGACATGGGATGAGCTGAACGGACCGGAGCAGATGGCGATGCTGGCTGAGGTGGGCGCAGCACTAGGGCGCGGCACTCCGGGTTTTGTCGCTTCATCGGCCCATGACCATTTCCATCTCAGGGAAGGATCCGGGTCGCGTCTGACGACCGGGGGGCGTGACCCGTTTTTGCCTTTGCTCGCTGAAAGACTGGATACAGCGAAGTCTGTCGACCTCACCATTGCCTTTGCAATGGACAGCGGTGTGGCACTCCTTGAGCCTTGGTTCCGTGAGATGCTGGCGCGGGGTGGTCGGCTGAGGATTGTCGTGGGCGATTACCTTGAAACGACCGATCCAACGGCTTTAGCGCGCCTTTTGGACCTAGAAGGGGCGGAGCTGTTCGTTTTTGAAACCGGCGGTCTCAGTTTTCACCCAAAGGCCTGGTTGTTCCGTGCTGCGGATGCGCGGGGGGCAGCGATTGTCGGAAGCTCGAACCTTTCGCAGTCGGCGCTGACCGAGGGGGTAGAGTGGAATCTGCATTCCGAAGATGCCGCTGACAGTGTCGCCGCGGCTTTCGAAGACCTGGTGGCACGCCCAGAGGTTAAGCCCCTGACTTCTGCCTGGATCGACGCCTATGCCAATCGCCGCAGAACGCGGCCGATGCCCGAGTTCACTGCCCGCGTGGTGGCCGAGGAAGGCCCACCGCCAGAGCCGCATTCCATCCAGCAAGAAGCGTTGGAGGCCCTAACGCTGAGCCGATCGAACGGCCACCGCGCCGGTTTGGTCGTGCTAGCGACAGGCCTCGGCAAAACTTGGTTGGCCGCCTTCGACACGATCCGAGCCAAGGCCGGCCGCATCCTTTTCGTGGCCCATCGCGACGAGATCCTGACGCAGGCAATGGCGGCCTTTCGGAAGGTGCGACCAGAGGCCAAGCTGGGCCGCTACACAGGCACCGAGAAAGAGGCGGATGCGGAAATCCTCTTTGCCTCGGTCCAGACATTGGGCCGCATCGGTCACTTGCGCCAATTCGACCCCGACCATTTCGATTACATCGTCGTGGACGAGTTCCACCACGCCGCCGCCAGCACCTATCAGAAGCTGATCTCCCATTTCACGCCCCGTTTCCTTCTGGGTCTGACTGCTACGCCAGACCGGACAGACGGTGCTGACCTGCTGGGGCTATGTGGTGAAAACCTTGTATATCAATGCGACCTGTTTCGCGGGATCGACGCGGGGCATCTGTCGCCATTCCACTATTTCGGTGTGCCGGACGATGTCGACTATGCGCAGATCCCATGGCGGTCTGGGCAATTCGATCCAACCGCACTTGACGCCGCCCTGGCGACGGAAGCGCGGGCACTGAATGCGCTGGAACAGCATCGCAAGCGTGCAAGCGGTCCCGCGATCGGCTTTTGCTGCTCGATGCGCCATGCCGACTATATGGCGGATTACTTCCGCTCGGCCGGGCTGAAGGCCGTTGCCGTCCACTCGGGCCAAAGCTCGGCCCCGCGGGCAAGCTCTCTGGCCGCGCTGGGTAGGGGCGAGATCGATATCCTGTTCGCGGTCGACATGTTCAACGAAGGCGTCGACGTGCCTGAAATCGGCACCGTCCTGATGCTGCGCCCAACCGAAAGCGCGATCATCTGGCTACAGCAGCTTGGTCGCGGCCTGCGGCGCGTCGAAGGTAAGGTGCTGCAGGTGATCGACTACATCGGCAACCACCGCAGCTTTCTTACCAAGGTTGCCACCCTTCTGCAGGCGGGCGCGGGAGATCGTTCGATTTCGACCAAGTTGGAGGCGTTGCAGGCCGGCGAGTTCCAGATGCCGAAAGGCTGCGAGATCACTTATGAGCTGCAGGTCATCGACATCCTGCGCACTCTCCTTCGCCCGAAAGAAGGCACGGCAGAGCTTGAAGCCTTTTACATCGACTTCCGGGACCGGAGCGGCATCCGTCCCACGGCTGTCGAAGTCTTCCGCAATGGCTTCGACCCTCGCGCTTCGGGCCATGGTGGTTGGTTCGACTTCGTCCGCGACATGGGTGATGCAGTCCCCGTACGGCCCTTTGCCACCCATGGTCGGCTGCTGCACGAGATGGAACGCCCGCGCGGTTTGTCTCGTGCCGCGTTGACCGGCCTGCGCGACATCGTTGCCGGGAGGCAACCGACCGAAGGGGCCGAAGACCTCGCATTCAACCCGCACCTCGCCCAAAACGGCGCAATCCTGCGCCTAACGCGCCCTGACGCATCAGGCGAATTGGAACCTCTTGCGCGTGAGTTGATCGAATGGCGGCTGGCCGAGACGCCCCTTGCCAGGGAAGCGGCCGAAGGGTCAGCCACTTTCGTCGGTAAGCCACAGTCGCTGGAGCTTTGGCAGCGCTACTACGTGCCAGAGATCGCAGAGTTCTTCGGCGAAGAGTACAAGCAAAACCTCTGGCGAACCGGGATGAAGGCATTGCCGGAGAAGAAGATCATGATTCTTCTGGCAAATGTCTCGACCCAGGACCTGACCTACGAAAATGCATTCCTCAGCCCGTCCCGGCTGAATTGGTTCAGCCAGAACCAGACGCGCCAGAACAGCAAGCATGGCCGCGTCATCAGCGGTGAGGAAGGCCATGATGTCCACCTGTTCGTCCGCCGCGGCAACAAGGTGAACGGCAAGGTCAACCCCTTCATCTATTGCGGGCAGCCGAAGTTTGTCGACTGGACAGGGGAGGAACCGATCGAAGTGACCTGGGAATTGCCAGTTCCCGCCCCGCGTGCGCTTTGGGCAGAGCTTGGAATTACTGAAGATGATTGATCGCCATACCGCGCACTCACAAGCCGTCGCCGGCAAGGCGATCGATAAAGGGCGATAAGGAAAGAGATGGAGCGGCAGGGACTAATCTCGCGCTTTTTCTTTCGGACCGCCGATGGTGACCGGCAAGAGAACGCGTCAGAGACATCATCCCCGCGGGGCCACGATGCGTGGGCTGATAATGCGACCCGCCCGGTCCATGCCCTGGTCAAATCCGTGCTGCAGGAACCGCGCTGCCTGATCGTCACCGGGTATCAGGATTTCCTGTCTTCCCTGACGATCGTGCTCGATGCGGTCCATGGTCTTGCAGAACGGCCAGAAGGCAGCATCCGCATCGTTTTCGGCTCGAACACGGACGCTCGCCGACAGTTTGGTGGTGGCGGGCGGTCAGTCGCGCAGGAAGCCCGACAGTATTTTCTCGGTGCTCGGGGCCTGTCAGTCGTCGACCTGGCTGACCTTCGCGCTGTTCTCGCGATGGATGCTATCGAGCGTGGCATCATCCAGTTTCGTGCTTTCGATCCAGCTCTCGCAGAGGCGAAGCTGGGTCGTAGACCGCCAATGCTGCATGCAAAGCTGATTGTTGGCGAGGGCTCTGCGCTGTCGGGCAGCGCAAATTTTTCGGTCAATGGTCTGCGCCGGAACCTCGAATTCATGGACGATGCCCATGCCTGGCCGGAAATCGCGAAAGCGAGGCGCTCCGTCGCCGAGCAATACTGGGAGATGGGCCGCGACTGGACGGAAACAGCGTTGGAGATCCTGCGCTCGCTCATCCGGCTCGTCACCCCTGAGGAGGCGGTAGCGAGGACCGTTCACGAAGCCACCACCTTCACACCATGGCGAGTTGCTGGAAATACGAGTGCAGGTCGCCCGCCGCAGCCATTCCAGGCAGACTTGGTCTATGAGGCTGCAGGCACCGTCTACGAACATGGCTTTGCTTTCGTCGAGGCCCCGACTGGGGCAGGGAAAACAGACATCGGAAAGCACCTGGCAACAGTGCTGCCGGTCAGCCACGCGCAGACCGTATTCTCCTGGGGTGAGCGGGCAGATCAACAACGCCTCGGTTCGCTCGCGTTGATCCCCGCGAGCGTGTTGAAAAACTGGACGACCAATGCCCCCGCAAACTTCAAGCCGATCAAGCACAGCCACTTGTCCCGCCAGAAAAAGGACGAGGCCGACGAGTTGGACGAAATCAACCGCGCCGTCCGCTCGTCAGCGTCGATGATCGTGGATGAAAGTCACCGGCTAAGCTCGCGTTATCTCGCGCCTTCGGCGCGCTCGTTGGTGTTCGAGCGAAGCCCGGCCATTTGGACGGCCTGTCTGTCGGCCACGTTGATGGGCAACCAAGGGCTCGATGGTCTGCTCGCTTTCCACGAAAAGCGCGCCTCGATTTATGTGCCGCCTATGATCACGGATCAGATCAACCAGCACATGGCCAAAGTGCGCGCTCGCGGGGAATTGGTCCGGCGTCTGGATCAGGTCAATCGTCGCATCGAAGCGCAGGGTGTGCAGGAAGACCTATTCCACAGTGCAGAGACCCTGAGGGAAGAAGTAGGTGCTATCGAACGCCAGCTAGAAGCCGACGGCTTGCAGATTAGCGCGCTGCAAGAGGGACTGGCGGATGCCCTCGCGCCCTATGTGGTCCGCCGCCAGCGCGCCTGCATAGGGGAAAGCGCCAACAGAAAAAGCGGGGCATTTGTTTACCCGTTAACCCGCAGCCATCGCGAAGACACGGCACTTACCGACCAGCAGCGCCAGATCATTGCGCGAATCAAGACACTGGCCGAATGCATCACGACCGGGATCACCCTTGTGTCCGCTGATCCGCAACGCGCAGGCCAGACCGAGATCAAGTTTCACGATAAGTCGCGAATTCACATACGTAATTTCCTGGCACTGCTGCGCGCATCTATCATCTTCGCGCGTGAAGAATGGGCTCGAGAGCGCGACAGCGATGCCGATCAGCGAGGACGCGCCTCAATTGGAGAGAACCTTCGACGCGCCGAAAGGCAGAACATACGACGACTGGCGATCCCTGAAGGTGTTCTTCCAGAAGAACTGTCGCCCGAGGCCGACGACTCCCAGACACCAATTTGCGACAGGATCACGCGTCTACTGAACCATGCTTGCCTCGATAGCATCGACGAGGCCCGCGCCGAGGTTATGCGCAATATTCTGCGCAAGCACGGTCATGCGATCTTCCTTTCGGAACGCGTCGGCGTGCTAGAAGTGTATGCACGTCTTTTGGCGGGGCATCGAGGCCGGGGTCCCGAGGTTTTTGTGGTGGCCCCAGGTGCGCAGATCAAACCGGGCAAAAAGATGCACCACATTCGATCCGGGGCAGACGCGCAGGAATACTTTGGGATCGACGGGAAGCATGTCGATACGATGAAGCCTCGGGCCATGTTCCTGACCTTTCAGATGGCGGAGGGAATCAACCTACAACTCGCGCCAGCACTTGGGATCATCGGGGTGACGTCGGACGTGAAAAGTCTGATCCAAGGTCTGGGTCGGATCGACAGGATCGACAGCCCGAACACCCGCATCCACTACCACACCTTCGATCTGCCGGGTCTTGTTCTGTCGTCCGATCACAAGGCTCGCGCCCGCGTTGCCAGCATCGCCTTGCTATCTGGGGTCGGTGCGGATGACCTGCCCTCTGAGCTGGTCGAGTTTGCTGCCGGAGATCTGACGGATCTGGTTCTCGATCAAATCAAGAAGCCAAGGATCTTGCGGTCTGGAAACTACTTTGATCAGATCGAAGGGCTGCGCCGAGCGGTGCCGCCAGAGGTGTTCGAACGTGTGCAAAGCGCCAATCCGCGCGGCCTCTGGGGCGCAGAACTGTGCCTGCTCGAAGCCCGGCAACCCGTGACAATCCTGCTTCTGGGGGGGCGTACTGGCAGCCCTCAAGACCCAACCGTCTTGCCTCCTCGCATTCTTGCAGTGCGCCACGATGGTGGGCGAGCAGAGATCATCGGAGATCAGACTGAGGCGGCGCGGCTTCTCTCGCAAGCCTATGCGGAAACACGTCACCTCGACCGTCATGATATCCGCCCTAAGTTTGCTGAGGTGACCGCAACCTTGGACCGTTTGCGCGGCACTCTCGGCCAACTGACACACTGGGATATCCGCCCGGCACGCACTGTTTCCCTGCTGGCTTCCCTTGCGGGCTTCTTGACCGGACGTCCTGTGACTGACGGGGGCCAGGGGCAGTTTGGCGACCTTACCTTGCCAGCACTCGAGAAATTGGCCGAAGCCTGGGCGCACGAACTGGATGTCTTTTGGATCGAGGCAAAGGAGGCCGTAAGCCAACGTAGCGCTTCGGGAGGCGAAATCCCCGATTACCTTGGCATTGACGCGATCTACAGGGCCTTTTGCGCGCAACCCGACGAAGTGCGCGTAGCCGTTCGCGTTCGAATGCATGACCTTATTCGGGCGTGCAGGGTTCTGTCGGAAGGGGAACCTGTGGATATCCTAAGCCGCGTCGCGGTGATCTTTGAGGCTCAGCGGTGACACGATTGGGGTTCGGCATGGTTCTGAAGCGCGTCATTCGCTGCGACGGCGCAGTGGCCTAGCCAACGGAGGTTCAAACGTCGTCCAGCATTAGCGGCAGGCGAGCGGCCCGGAGCGGGCATTCGACCTACTTGAGATAAGCGACCGCTTCGCGCGCTATCACAGTCTCTGGTCGTGAAGCAAGGGAACGCCACGAGTGGATTTCCGATCTGAGGGTTACGAACTCTGTTTGAACATCAATGCTTGCCCCAGACTTCGTCCAAGATTGGCGCTATATTCTTCAGATCGTAACCTCCGGAATAACGAAAGTGCCTACGGGATGAGCAGCTAAAGTTCTGCAATAAATTTGCGACTTTTGCCTCTGCTGCTAATTTATCGGGGCCTCTCGCACTACGAGCAGCAAGAACCAACTCGGCGAGGTGGTGGGCTTTCCAGCGACCGAGTGTGTCGACGGTCTTGTGAAGATTGAGGGCGCTAACAATCCTGTCGCCAAGCTCCAACGTCTCGTTCGGCAGCGCGTATCGTACCGTCCATTCCGAAAATGAAGAGCCTATCGAATCTGACCTCGGTCGACTCTTTATCGTCATAGGAAGAACTTCTCTTGCCTTTTCTGTCACGGCGCAACCCCACTTCCATTATCAATTCCATTCCTTGACCATGAAGGAATTCGGCCAAGTCCGAGATGCGACCCAGGAGCCGATAGCCATCAGACCTCACACGGTCATCGTAATAGGTCTCACGATCGTCTTCGACCTCAGGATGACCCCACGCCTCATAAATGAAGGTAGGCTCGGAATCAGTTGAACGAAACCAACGAGCAGCTCCGTGTTTATCTCGAGTGAGACCGAGCGCTCTTGTTATGACACGCCCTGGTTCGCACTCAATGCGGCGTACTCCATTGCAAAAGCGATCCGTGCGATCAAATCGACTGTCGCCATCATTGTTCTTAAGCCACCCACGCAAAACGTAGTCACCGTCATCGATTTCAAGGTCATCGCCCTCTGGCGGAATCCGGTAGTCCGAATCGTCCCAGGTTGTTTGAAGTGCTCGCACAAGCGCGTGAGCTGCGTCTGAAGACACGAGGCCAGTGCTTACCCTCACTTCATGACGAAAGGCCCGCGAAGCCGTTGTAGTTGATTGATCAACCGCGAGGTATCCGGGCCTATCTGCCACCATGACTTCGGCAAGAATTTCCTCGTCCGTCGCATCCTTCCGCCAGTCATCGATTGACCTCTGCGGAGATCTCCAAAAGCCTTCCAAAAGGGGGCGACCCCCAACCAGATCGGATAGCCAGACGGGTGGTGCGGTAAGCTTGTCGAGGCCTATCTCATAGTCTAACGAGCCATAATCCCAGTCGTGTTGCGCCAAGCGATGCGACAATAGGGCTTCCCCACCCGCACACCACATAGCATGCCATTCGAGATAGCTCTGATAGCGTTCTAATGTCGGAAGGCTGCCGTGACTATGCGATGAGCGCTGCCAACTGCGATCATTGAAGCGAGCTTTGCGTTTTTCTCGAGAGCCATATGGGCGTTCATCTATGACACCCCACACGTCTGATATGTACCTGTCGGCGGTCTCGATAAACTCTTCCTCGGTGAGGTCCTCGAAAATTCCTATCCAGCTAGAATACCAATACCGTAAGGTGTCCATCGCATCGAAATGAAACCTCAGACGAGGATTTTTACTCTGATCGAAAAAGTTGAAACTACCATAATTACGTTCTTTCTTGGTGCCTTTTGGAAGCAGTGACTTGCTAACGAACCTTAGTTCGTTCTTTTGAAAGTCGGAAATGCTCAATGCGTCGGCCAAAACCAGTTTTCTACACGCATCCGCCGCATAGTCACGCATGAGAATATGTGGCAATACACTATCGGTAGCGATCGAAAAGAGCTGTTGGCCTACGGGCTCAACGAACGAGGGAAAATCAAGGGCAATCCGATCGGTTGCAATCAAAAGCCAAAGGCGTGATGCTAGCCAGTAGCATGGCGCATCAGGTTGCCGAAAAGCGATATCATGGACTCTCTCAAACTGATCCCACAAAGCCGCAAAAGTCGAATTCTCTCCAAAATCCGCAAGACATCTAATGGCGTGTGCTGCACGCCACCGCACATACACATCAACATCTCCTAGCAGCGAAAACACGAAACGACCTAGCGCCTCGTCCGTGGTGGTGGGAAGTTCGGCTACGTCCGGAGAAGCCTTGTCTTCGTCGGCAAGCCGACCGTGCAGCCGACGGATATACCAGGCAACAGTCTCACGGGCCTCGTCAGCGGATAGAGAGATAGCTACCCGTCCAACAATCGCGAACAATGCACTTGCGGACATCACGCCAACGTTGCGCTCGACTCCCGACATTAGTATCGACAGCACCTGCTCAGTCGATGCCTCGGAGAGTTCCAGAGCACGATCCAATCGACCGTCGTCTCTTGGAAAGTGACGGCTAAAGGTGGGGAGATATTTTGAGATCGCGTCAGGTAGCTTCGTTCTACACCAGCGCTGCACGGCAGGCTGCGACTTCCATGCCGACAAAGCTGCAAGAAGCCCTGACACAAAATCTGTGTCGGAGATATCCGCTTTCATTGTGATCAAGGCGTCAAGATGCGCGACCCGATCTGCGAGATCGACAGCCGTACGAGCTGTTGCAAGGATTTCAAACGACGAGACGTATCGTTTTTGGTCTCTAGCCTCAGTCAAAGCCTTCTCAAGCTTCTCCCTCAGGCGTTCCGAGTCCGTAAGATCATCCCTTGTCCAGGTGACATGTATTGTATCACGTTGCTGCCTTTGCGACCCTGTTTGCGTGACGATAAGTCGCTCTGAAGGCGCTTCTTCTAGTAATCGTACAAAATGCTTTTGCTTCTTATATTCGTCTGACCAGCGTCCAGAGCCTTTGTTCATAACGAGAGAGGTTGCGGCGTCACCAAATGCTACCCGCTCCAGAAGAATGTTCTTCGCAAAATACTCAGAGAGTTGCACACAGGTCGGAGGATGTTCCTGTGCAGCATCAATCACTGACACGACTGCTTCATCTTCAACTTCCCTCAAGAAGAGCATCAACGACGCCGATTGGCCAGTGGACAATTGACGTTGCTTAACCCCTTGATCGATTAGGGGATTAAGTGTGTGATGGAAGGAGGCTACATCCGTGTCTTGCCAGCGTGCCGAGCACGAGAGGGCGGTATTCAGGTCAAGCAAGACCAGCGTTCGCATTCCAGCGTCCCAAGGAAACCCCTCCACGTTCTCCAAGCGGATACCTGCATCTTCAAGCACATCGGAGAAGGCGCGAGCCAGTTGCATCTCGGGAGCATTAACTGCGGAATGACCTCTTTCTGCTAGTGCGGCCACGGCCCGAATCTGATCCATGATTTCGCTGTCTAGTTCTGCAGCCACCTCCAAAGCGGTTTCGAAAAGTGCTCTGCTGTCGTCTGGGCTTATCCAAAGCAGCCACTCAGAGAATCGAGCCAAAACGGAAGACTTATCTTCAGCTCCTATCCTATTGCGTTTAACGCCATCAGCTTCAGTTGCAATACTGGACACAAGATCGTCGTGGAGTGCCTTCACATTGCGCAATCTAGCGAACAGCGTATCAGCGCTTCGTTCTCCACCGGACCATCCGCGATTTCGAACAGACAGCGAGAAACGAACGATCTCTTTGGATAGAGCGGGCTCTCCCGCTAAAGTAGCGATACTCTCCGCTGCCTTCGAGCGCATTCCACTGGCGTCATAGTAGCGATTGATGCGCCACGCGTTTTCCGACAGATATGTCAACGCTTCTTGAGCGAGGCCGTCGGCGGCCACCACGGTCCTATCTTCTGCAATGAACTGGGCACGCCATGCGTAGATTCTCGAGACGGCCCCAACTACCTCACGAAGTTCGCGGTCGTGTCGATCCGCATCCTGATGGCTTCGGCCGCCATTTGGCTGCTCTTCAGGCTTGGGTCGTGGAATCAACGGATCGACATTCTTTCCGGTTCGTCCTTTGATGGCTTCACAGAGAAAGTAAGATCGCATGACAGCGTCTAGGAGGACATGGTCCGAAGAGTAGAGTCGATCAATTCTCCTGGTCTCGAGGTCCAAAAATGGTGAGAGCAAGTTCTTTAACTCTTTGGGATGTCGGCCTCTCATGACCAGCAGTTCAACGCCAGAAATGATTGTGTCGACAACTTTTGGTCCAATCTCCTGATGGGGCCCATATCTTTCAAGCAATTTGGCGCTGGGTTTCGCCAACACCGAGAGCGCCATCACGCCGTCTTCTAGTCTTGCTAGGTCAACAACCGCACCAGACATGGCTAGAGGTACAAGCACAAACACAGCACGATGAAGCGGTAGCGAATCCGCAATTTCGTTGACGATCTCGAACTTACCTTCGGCCAAAAGGCGGTCGACAGTTGCGAGGCCAGCATCCATCGCAAACAGCCAAGGCCGTAACCCTCGATACCTACTTACTGCTGACGCGACGCCGGTGGTATTCACGTCAGCGTAGAGAATATGCGCAAAATCCTCTGCTCCGATCGGCCATGTTCTGGCATGCTCGTCCTTCGCGACATCGTCCTGATAGGTATCCCATCTCAATCCGAACCAAGCGTTGGCCCGCTTTCGCAGTTCGCGGGCGGCCGACTTATTATTCGATCCCGCCAAGTGACCGATCATCTGAAGCAGAATTGGGCCGTGGTCCGCCACGTAGTCAGGATCGCGGAGGATCAATCGACGGACTGAGTCTTCCGCAAACCTCACCGATAGAGACCGATGCTCAATGAGAAACTGCCGCAAGTTATCGTCGTTATGAACCGCTTCAGCGCCCATCATAATGAAACGTAGCGCTCGGCTATTGTCATCGGCCGTGCGGCAGACTTGAATAGCAGTACGAAGACGCTGGATACCTATCTCGCGCCGTATAGCGACATCCGGCAGCAACCCTACTGGAGGTTCTGGCTCTCCTTCAACAAAGTTAAGTAGATTCTCGTGTTTGCCCGAGCTAAACATCATCGGCACGACAGCCAACGCGGCGTATCCACTAGTCGATGCGGTTTCTAGGAAGTGGTCCGCTGCCGAACGTGCTACGTCCGGCAATTGCTCAGCGCCGGCCTCTCTTGCGTATGCTTCAAAATCCTCGTCAGCGAAGCCTATCTGGCTGTTATCCAGTGTGAATCCGGGAACATGATCCGCCACGATGTCAGCTAACGCAAAGCTTGACACATTCAGGATTCTAGAAAGCACGTCGATCGGAACAGGGCGTGGTAAGTGGGTTACAGCAGCACAGAAGCGCCGAATTTCTCGCTCGCCACCATGTTTTCGAAATGCTTCAACGAGTTGGGTTTGGAAGATTTGGTCGAGCGCTTTGCCGTCTGGCCTAAGCGCATCGATCGCCTGACCATAGTCATCCGGAGCCGACTTCAACGCATAGGACTGTACCCGGGGAACGCCTTTCGAAAGCTTGTGAAACTCATCGATCCAATCATCATCCGCGCTCCAGAATTTCCGGACATATTCGGTGGTCTCTTGCAGAGTGAACGGTTCGAGTTCGATCCTCTGGAAACGGGCCGGGACTGATAGTTCGGAAAGCCTGCTTGTGCGGCAGCTTACAAGGATGCGGACATTGGTTGGTAGGTCCTCAAAAGACATCAGATCTCGCGCAAAATCCGGCTCAGGCGGCTGCTTCGACCGAGCAGCACTTGAAGCGTTGTCAATTGCGTCTGCCGTGACTACGAGAAGTGCCGTTTCGTTCAACGAAGACAAGATCTTTGAGGCTTCATCAAGTCTTCGACGCATCGTTCGCGGAAAGTCAGTGTGATTTCTCGGAACGAGGTAAGTTGGCAGCTGTAGCCTTTCAGCCACTTCATTCGCCAGCTGAACAAAGGCTTCCTTCTGTTGATGCCTGGATTTACTGGCGTCCAAATACGAACCGGCCCCGTAGCAGTCGAACACGACCATCACTGACTGCTCGGGCAGTTCGTCCGCTATGAGTTGAAGAGCTGTCGTCTTTCCAAGCCCCCCATTTCCGTGGAGGCAGAAGTATTGATGTCCGTTACCTTGCAAGGCCTGCGCGGCACGAGAAATGCTTGGGCGCCTAACCGGCTGTTCGACACGATCGATGTACGAGGGCGCAGGAAAAAGCACAGACGGGTCGCCTGCGCCGAGCTTGAGCAAAACGTCGTGAGGCGTTACAAGTTCGCCTGCGCGTTCAGGAAGCATGAGATCATGGACATATCGTCGTAACTCGCCTGCTATCTCAATAAACTCTGTGTCTTCCCATTGAGAAATGCGTTTCAAGACGTCATCTTCGATCCGAAAGCGTGAGCCTGTTGCGCCCACTAAATCGAGTGATCTCGCGAAGTTACAAAAACCCGGAAGAGCCAAGCCGCTGGCTTTGGCAAGTGTCCGGAGGTTGCTAGAAATTCTGGGGCGTTTTGTGTGGCTGGAGGCCGCGATAGCCTTCGCCTCATCGATAGCTTCAATAAGAGCGTCATCTATCCGCTGATTGGTGACGAGTTGCACCAAAACGGTGGTGGGGTCTTGCGTTTTCCTTCTAGCCACCAGAGCAGTGTAAGCCTTAGCCATCTTTCCAATGACCGAAGACTCCAGTCTCGCCGTCTTTGATGCTGAAATGCGTGACACTGTCCAGGATGCGCTCGCATTTGCAGCTGAGTACTTCAGTTGCTGAATTTCAACCCTATCGGCGGTCGCCTCACTTTCGGCTCCATAGAGTAGGGTGCAGTCGACACCATCCCATTCGTTGCCAGTCCCGGCATCGGCCGTCAAACCTTCCAGCGCCATTGCACTGAGCTTGGAACCGCGATCAATGAGGCGCAATGCCTGCCGCATCGCCCAAAACTCGTGGAAATCATCTCCAGTGTTCGAGCCGCGAGCACCTCCAAAGTCAGCCTTCTGTGAGCTAGCCATTCTGCTTCAGCTTACTCCATCTACGAGGCGAACCTTCACCCATGATGTAATCTATCTGTCGGGTTCAAGTATATCAAATGTCGACCTTCTCATTCACCGTATGTGGTTACGAATGTTCGATCTCTACAGCGTTCATTCGCCACCCCACGGGTTGATCACGTCGATACCGCAACCCTCAAAGTCACGCGTGTTGCGCGTGACCACCGGCATTGCGGTCGCCCGCGCAATGGCCGCAATCTGGCAATCCGCATCCGCGATCGGCCGCCCCGCAGACCTTCGGCCTGCAGCGATCTCGGCATAAGTCTTGGCCGCATCGGTGTCGAACGGCAGGATGCGCCCCTCGAAATCCTCGTCGATCGTGGCGTCAAGCGCGGCCTTGAGACCTTCGCGCCGCTGGCCTGCAGGCAGGATGGCAATGCCGGTGCGCAGCTCGGCTTCAGTCACGGCAGAGAGGTAGAGCGTGGAGGGGTCTTGGGTGGAGAACCAGTCGAGGACAGAGGGGGCTGGGGCGGCCCGCATCAGCTCGGAAATGACGTTGGTGTCGATCAGTAACATGGGTCACTCGAAATTGGGGGTCGTTCTCATCTCGCTGCGCTTCGGCTGGGGAAGATCGATGCCGCCGACTTCGGCAAACCGCTCGTGGATGGACCGGCCCAGGTCGCGCAGCGGCGTCGGCCGCGTGACCACTTGGCGCAGGATTTCCCGCGCCTCTTCTTCCATGGACCGACCGTGCTCGGCCGCTCGCACGCGCAGGCGACGCTTCACGTCATCGTCAAGGTTTCTGATGGTGATGCTGCCCATGTTTGCCTCCCCGTGCTTCCTGCAAGTTAGGCAATGCTTGCACTGCAATCAAGCGATGCTTGGCGGTCGAGCCTGCTTTCGGGTCGAACCGGCGCATCCGTCGCTGCAACCGGCGCTCAATGCCAAAGGCGACGAGGATCGTTGGCAGCAGCAGCGCGAAGAGTAGACCCGCAACAGCGGTAAGCCCTAGGGTCAAGGCGGAATGAAATGACAGGGGCCCCACAGGAAGGTCCAAGAGATTAAATCTAAGCCATCCCGCCATGTAGACCGCAGCACAAGCTACTGAAGAAAAATACAAAACCGAAAACATGCTCTTCAGGTCAAGTTCGACGGCTTCCAGAACCGCCAGTCGTTGGCGGTTCCACCGCGGGGAGGCTTCCAGCACTCGTTTCACTCCGTGAGTAATTCTATCCAGGTACGGACGTCGTCCATGTCGATCGGCTTTCCTTCGAGGAGAGACCGATACCAGCGGGCCACGATGGCCCCGCGCTTTTCGCTTTTCAGGCGAATGTCGGATGTGGTCAGGAACTTGTCCAAGGCGACCTCGAACCGCTCTAGCGCAGCGAGATCGTGTCCTGGACGGGCGGCCTCCATCCCCAGAAGCACCCACGACAGGTCGACCTGAAACTGCCGATGCAACTCCACCAGTGCCTCGACGGGGATCGAGCGCTTGCCCAGCTCGTAGCTTTGATAGGCCCGCAGCGACATCCCTAGGGATTCGGCCATCTTCGCCTGCGATATGCCGAGTTCGTTGCGTGTGATCGCAAGCCGCGCCCCAAGCGCCGTCAGATAGTCGTAGGGGCGTTGTGCCATCTTTCGTTCAAGACCACTTGCGGTTGCGTTCAAATGGATGCTAAACGCACATTTGAACGTTACTTGCTTCCCTTCGCTCTCACATACCGCCTTTTGAACGGCGGATGAAGATTCGCGGCATCTTACGAAAAGGAGATAGTTTTGTCTCAGGAAAAGCTGTTCTCACCCAGAGAACTCAGCCAGGCCGTCGGCATCAGCGTCACGCAAATTCGTGCGCTGATGAACGAGGGGCGCCTGGAATATCTCGCCATCTCTCCCAAAACCCGCCTTCTGACCATGAGCGGCTGGGAGAGGTTCCGGCAAACCGCCACACGGGCAGCCGGGCACGCAGGCAACGATGCAGACAACCAGACTGCTGCCCATGCCAACGGTCAATCGGTCAGGCAGGCAGACATGCAAACCGGCAAAGAATGAGGCGAGGCCGATGTCCACGACCAACCTCAACATCAGCGTGATTGAAAAGCGCATGTTCAAGGAGACGGAGGCGGCGAGCTACGCGGGCCTGCCCGTCAAGCACTTCAAAATCGCCTGCCCGGTTCAGCCGATCCAACTGCGCCAGGGCGTGTTGCTTTGGGACAAGCGCGACCTTGATCTCTGGATCGACGATGTGAAGACCGGCATGCAGGCCACCACGCACGACGCCATCCTGGCGCGCCTCTGATGACGGTAGTGCGCATCAAGGGCTTCAAGATCTTCAAGGATCGCCACGGTCGGATGCGCTGCTACCACCGCGAGACCGGCCAAAAGATCGACCTTATGAAAGCTCCACTCGGGTCGGCCGTCTTTTTCGCTGAATGCGAGAAGATCAAAGCTATCGCTGAGGCGAATAGAGCCAAGGCACCAAAGGTCGGCACGCTGGGCGGGCTGATCCAGTCCTATTACGAGACAGAGCATTTCAAGAACCTCGCCCCCGCGACGCGGCGCGACTACCGGCAGTGCGCCGACTTCCTCGAACCCATCCGCGACACCCCCATCCACACCATTGATACGCCGCTTGTGGCGGGCATCCACGACAAGGCAGCGCAGAAGATCGGCTGGCGGCGTGCAAACATGCTGCGGACCTTCCTGAGCGAAGTCTTCCGCTTCGCCATTCCAAAGGGGCTGATATCTGCCAACTTTGCCACGGGCGTAATCCCGAAACCCCGCCCCGCAAAGCTCGCCTACGCGAACCGCCCGTGGGAGCCGGAGGAGTGCGACATCGTCCTCGAACACACGCCGCCGCATGTGAGGGTGGTGCTGGCCGTGCTGATGAACACCGGCCTCGATCCGTCCGACGCGCTGAACCTGCGGCGAGATCAGATCGATGGCGAAACCATCTGGGGCGTGCGGGGCAAGACCGGGGTCGAAGTCGCCATTCCCATCGGACCGACGCTGCATGCCGCCCTGAAGCAAGCACCCCAGCACGACTCGCCAGCCCTGCTGGCCAACTCACGCGGCGAGCAATGGACCTACAACGGCTTCTCCACCGTCTGGCACCGGTTCAAGACGGGTCTGGAGGCTGAGGGTCTGATCCAACCCGGCCTCACCCTCAAGGGCCTGCGCCATACAGTTGCGACCACACTGCGCGAAGCGGGGCTCGACGAACGCCGCATCGCTGACCTGCTGGGGCAGAAAACCCTGTCGATGGCCCGGCACTATTCGCGCTCTGCCAACCTTGCGGCGAAGAACCGCGAGACGATGGCGACTCTCGAAACCGAGAACGCGCGGCGGGCGCGAATTGTCAAACCTTCCGCCAAAAGCATCAAACCCGAACCGAAAGGGAAATCGGAATTAATACAAAACCTAGCGATTTCAGGGATTTAAGTGGTGCCCAGAGCCGGAATCGAACCAGCGACACGCGGATTTTCAATCCGCTGCTCTACCAACTGAGCTATCTGGGCACCGTTTGGTGGGCGGGTGATACTCAAGCCGTCGGGGGCTGTCCAGAGGAAAACGTCCCCTAATGCGGCTTAGGTGGAAGCTCGTCATCGGGAACCCCGTCGCCGTCCGTTTCGGGGGGGGCCGGGATGCGGTAGCTCTCGTTCAGCCAGCGGCCAAGGTCGACATCCGCGCAGCGGCGCGAGCAGAACGGGCGGTAGGCGGCAAGAGCCGGCTTCGAACAGACCGGGCAGCTCATGGCAGCAATCCGGCCAGCGGCAGGCGGTCGCGCTTGCGGGTCAGCTCGTACAGGCCAAGCGTGGTCCAGCCGGCCAGGTTCGTCTCGCCCTCGGCCTTGAAGGCGGCCTTCAGCACCTGATCGAGGATATGCCGGTCGCGCTTCGGCATCGGCGCGAAGTCCACCACCACCTGCCCGCCAAGGCCGCGCAGCCGCAGCTGGCGCGGCAGCTCGCGGGCTGCGGCGATGTTCGCCTTCAGACTGGCGGCGGGCGAGGTGTCGGGTCCGGTGTTCACATCCACAGCCACCAGCGCGCGCGTCGGCTCGATCATCATGTGCGCGCCGCCGTCCAGCGCCACGCGCGGGCCGCGCAGGGCCTCCAGCGCCTCGGTCACGCCGTGGCGGTCGAAGCTGCCGGCCTCGGTGTCGGCATCGTCGACGGCCGGGTCCAGCCAGTCGCGGAACGCGAGATCATGCGCCGAGGCGCCATCGACCAGAAGCTCCGGCCCGCCCGTCAGATCGGCAAGCACCGCTTCGGCCAGGCCCCGCATCGCCGCGATGTCCTCGACGATGGCCCCGGTCTCGGCCCCGTCGCAGCCCGACCGCAGGATCAGCCCCAGCCGCCCATCCGCCCCCGCCATGCCCTCGGCAGCCAGCGCGGCAAGCTCGGCCCGCAGCTCTTCGTCCTTGATCCGGCGCGAGATGTTCAGGCCGGGCGCGTCCGGCGTGACGATCGCGAAGCGCGACTTGAAGAGCAGCCGGGTCGAGACCGGCAGCGCCTTGCCGGCTTCGGCCGGACCGGTCACCTGGACCAGAAGCCGCTGCCCCGGTGCCACGCCCGAGATCTGGCGCAGGAAGCCCGAACCGTCGGGAAGCTTCACGAAGATGCCGCCCTGGCCCTTGACCGGACGGTCCGCCACCGCGCGGAAGATCGCGCCCGGCAAGGGCACATCGCCCTCGGGGTCGATCGCCAGCTCTTCCAGCAGGCCG
>Ga0209278_1000589_pt1 | contig 26891 bp, 25 predicted proteins | sample JI81BgreenDNA_FD_187504 | JGI IMG/M metagenome (GOLD analysis project Ga0209278, IMG submission 187504) | Wastewater effluent complex algal communities from Wisconsin, to seasonally profile nutrient transformation and Carbon sequestration -... | ecosystem: Engineered > WWTP > Effluent > Algae...
TCCCGAACACCAAGCGCGAGATGATCTTCCTCTCGGAGATGCTGCGCTCGAAGGAGTACGACAAGTCGCCGAGCCCGCTCACGCTGGCGCTGGGCAAGGACATCGCCGGCCGTCCCACCGTGGCCGACCTCGCGCGCATGCCGCACCTGCTCGTCGCGGGCACCACTGGCTCGGGCAAGTCGGTGGCGGTCAATGCGATGGTGCTCTCGCTGCTGTACAAGGCCTCCGCCAAGGACGTGCGGATGCTGATGATCGACCCGAAGATGCTGGAGCTCTCGGTCTACCAGGGCATCCCGCACCTGCTGGCGCCGGTCGTCACCGACATGAAGGAAGCGGCGAACGGCCTGCGCTGGTGCGTGGCCGAGATGGAGCGCCGCTACAAGCTGATGAGCGCCGTGGGCGTGCGCAACCTCGCGGGTTTCAACCGCAAGGTGAAGGACGCCCGCGACGCCGGCCAGCCGCTGATGGACCCGCTGTTCAAGCCGAACCCGGAGCTCGGCGAGCAGCCGCGCCCGCTGGAGGAGCTGCCCTACATCGTCGTCTTCATCGACGAATTCGCCGACATGATGATGATCGTCGGCAAGAAGGTGGAGGAACTGATCGCCCGCCTGGCGCAGAAGGCCCGCGCCGCCGGCATTCACCTGATCCTCGCCACGCAGCGCCCTTCGGTCGACGTCATTACGGGCCTGATCAAGGCCAATATCCCGACCCGCATCGCGTTCCAAGTGAGCTCGAAGATCGACTCGCGCACCATTCTTGATCAATCCGGCGCGGAAACGCTGCTGGGCCACGGCGACATGCTCTACTTGCCGCCGGGCACGGCGCTGCCGGAGCGCGTGCACGGCGCCTTCGTCAGCGACGAGGAAGTGCATCGCGTCGTCGAGTTCCTGAAGCAGCACGGCGGTGGCGCGGATTACGTCGAGGGCGTGCTCGCGGAAGTGCAGACGCTGGGCGACGGCACGGTGGTGGGCGCCAGCGGCCTGCCGGAGGCCGCCAGCAGCGACGACAGCGAGAGCGACCCGCTCTACGACCAGGCCGTCGCCTTCGTCACCGAGAGCCGCAAGGCTTCGATTTCCTCGGTGCAGCGCCGCTTGAAGATCGGCTACAACCGCGCCGCGCGCCTCGTCGAAGCCATGGAGCACGCCGGCATCGTCTCGCCGGCCGAGCACAACGGCGACCGCATGGTGATCGCGCCACCGCCGCCGCGGTGACGCCGCCGTTCAGTCGCGACGCCGGACACTTCCCGGCGTCCTTTCCGGCCCGAATCGCCTTCCGATGACCGCCCCGACCCTGTTCCGTACCGCCCTCGTCGCCCTGATGCTTGCGCCCGCCGTGGCCGCGGCCAGCGCGGGGCGCGAGGCGATTACCCGCTTCTCCACCGACCTGCGCAGCCTCGATGGGCGCTTCGCGCAGCAGGTGTTCGACGCCAACGGCACCGCCACCGACCGCAGCGAAGGCCGCATCTCGCTGAAGGCGCCGCGCCAGTTCCGCTGGGAGTACCAGCAGCCGTACCCGCAGCTGATCGTCGCCGACGGTGACCACCTGTGGCTGTACGACCCGGACCTCGAGCAGGTGACGGTGCGCGTGCAGAGCTACGAGGAGCAGTCGAGCCCGCTCGCCGCGCTGATCGATCCGGGCGAGCTCGATCGCCAGTTCGTGGTCAGCGAAGGTGGACAGGCCAATGGCCTCACGTGGGTCGATCTGAAGGCGCGCAAGCCGGACGACTCGGCCGTGCAAGCGGCGAAGCTCGGTTTCAGCGCCAACGGTCTCGCGACCATGGTGTTCGAGGACCAGCTCGGCCAGCGCACCGAAGTACGTTTCAGCCAGTGGAAGCGCAACGGCGCGCTGCCGGCCGACCTGTTCCGCTTCACCCCGCCCGAAGGCGTGGACGTGGTGGGCGAGATCCGCGACAGCGCCGACGTGCGTCCGCTGCAGGAGTGAGCGCCCCGCTTGCTGAGCGCATGCGTCCGCGCGACCTCGATGAGGTCGTCGGCCAGCGTCGGTTGCTGGACCCGAAGGCCGCCCTGCGTCGCGCGCTCGATGCCGGCCGCGTGCACTCGATGATCCTCTGGGGGCCGCCGGGCTGTGGAAAAACCACGCTGGCGCGTCTCGTCGCGGCGCAGAGCAGCGCGCGCTTCCATGCGATCTCGGCAGTCATGAGCGGCTTGCCCGAGGTGCGCAAGGTGCTCGCCGAGGCCGCCGAAGCCTTCGCCCGGGGCGAGCGCACGGTGCTGTTCGTCGACGAGGTTCACCGCTTCAACAAGACGCAGCAGGACGCCTTCCTGCCGCACATCGAGGCCGGCCATATCGTTTTTGTTGGCGCCACCACCGAGAACCCGAGCTTCGAGCTGAACTCCGCGCTGCTCTCGCGCTGCCGCGTGCACGTGCTCGAAGCGGTATCCGCCGCGGACATCGCCGAAGCCCTGCGCCGCGCGCTGCTCGACCCGGTGCGCGGCCTTGGCACGCTGGGCCTCGGCGTGGACGACGACACCCTCGCCACCATTGCCCAGGCCGCCGACGGCGACGTGCGTCGCGCGCTGACCCTGCTGGAGATCGCTGCGGAGATCGCCGAGGGCGGCCGCATCGACGCCGCCACGCTGGCGCAGGTGCTGGCCGATCGCACGCGCCGCTTCGACAAGCAGGGCGAGCAGTTCTACGACCAGATCTCCGCTCTGCACAAATCCGTGCGCAGTTCCGACCCCGACGCGGCGATCTACTGGCTGTCGCGGATGCTCGATGGCGGCTGCGACCCGGCCTACCTCGCGCGTCGGCTCACGCGTATGGCGGTCGAGGACATCGGCCTCGCCGATCCGCGCGCCCTCGACATGGCCATCGCCGCCTGGGAAACCTTCGACCGTCTCGGTGCGCCGGAAGGCGAACTGGCGCTGGCGCAACTCACGCTCTATCTCGCCAGCTGCGCCAAGAGCAACGCCGGCTACGTCGCGTGGAAGGCCGCCAAGGCCGACGTGGCGAAGCACGGCACGCTCGATGTGCCGATGGCGCTGCGCAACGCGCCGACCGCCCTGATGAAGGGCTTGGGCTATGGGCAGGGCTATCAGTACGACCCGGACGTGGCCGGGGGCGTGGCCCTCGACCAGGTCTGCCTGCCAGAGGCGCTCGAGGGCCGCGTCTACTACCAGCCGGTCGCCCGCGGGATGGAGATCAAGCTGAAAGAGAAGCTCGACGGCCTGCGCGAAGCGCGCGCGGCGGCCCGCGCCGAGCGTGCCGCGAAGGCCCGTGGCGGGGAGGGCGCATGAACCTGACGCACCTCGCCTTGGCGATGCTGGGCGGCGCGCTGGGCGCCGGCCTGCGCTACTGGCTGGGTGCGGCGCTGCTGCAGAAATTCGGCAGCGGCCTGCCCTGGGGCACCGTAGCCGCGAACCTGGGTGGCAGCTTCCTCGCGGGCCTGCTGTTCGCGGCGCTCGCGGAGCGAGGTGCGCTCGGCGATGCCCTGCGCGCCCTGCTGATCGTCGGTCTCATGGGCGGACTCACCACGTACTCCGCCCTGATGCTCGAGCTGATGGCCTTCGGGCGCGGCGGCCACCCGGAGCGCGCGATGGGCTATCTCGCGCTGACGCTGGTTGGTGGCTTGGCGCTGGTGTGGCTTGGCCTGCGCCTTGGCGACGCCCTCCGCGGTCCGCTGCCCTCGTCACTCGGCTGACGGGCGCGCCGGACGACGTCCGCCATGGCGTGGTGACGGGGGGCGGGCGATAATCGGGCCTCTGTTCTCGCGAGACCCCCTCGATGCTTGACCCGACCCTGCTGCGCGCCGAACTGGCCGCCACCGCCGAGCGCCTGAAGACCACGCGCGGCTTCGCCATCGATGTCTCGGCCCTGCAGGCCATCGAGGCCGAGCGCAAGCAGATCCAGGTGCGCACGCAGGAGCTGCAGAATCTCCGCAACACCCGCAGCAAAGCCATTGGCATGGCCAAGGCCAAGGGCGAGGACGTGGCGCCGCTGATGGCCGAAGTCGCCGCGATCGGGGATGAGCTCAAGGCGTCCGAAGCGCGCCTCGAGGCGATCAAGGCCGAGATCGATGGGATCGCTGGAGGCATCCCGAACCTGCCCGACGAATCCGTGCCCTTTGGCAGCGACGAAGGCGGCAACGTCGAGCAGCACCGCTGGGGCACGCCGCGCACGTTCGACTTCGCGGTCAAGGACCACGTCGAACTCGGCGCCCGTGACGGCATGCTCGACGGCGAGGCCGGCGCCAAGCTCAGCGGCTCGCGCTTCACCGTGCTGCGCGGCGGCGTCGCCCGCCTGCACCGCGCGCTGGCCCAGTTCATGCTCGACCTCCACACCGGCGAGCACGGGTGCCTCGAAGTGAACGTCCCGCTGATCGTCAACGCCGACAGCATGCGCGGCACTGGCCAGCTGCCGAAGTTCGAGGAGGACCTGTTCTCGACCACGGTGGGCGAGGGCAAGCGCTACCTGATCCCGACCTCGGAAGTCTCGCTGACCAACCTCGTCCGCGACGAGATCGTCGACGCGGCCCAGCTGCCGATGCGCCTCACGGCCCACTCGATGTGCTTCCGTGCCGAAGCCGGCAGCGGCGGCCGCGATGTGCGCGGCATGATCCGCCAGCACCAGTTCGAGAAGGTCGAGCTGGTCACGCTCGCCACGCCCGAGCAGAGCGCCGCCGAGCACGAGCGCATGACCCGCAACGCCGAGGTGGTGCTGGAGAAGCTCGGCCTGCCGTACCGCCGCATGCTGCTGTGCACGGGCGATATGGGCTTTTCGGCCATCAAGACCTACGACCTCGAGGTCTGGTTGCCGAGCCAGAACACCTACCGCGAGATCAGCTCCTGCTCGAACTGCGGTGATTTCCAAGCCCGCCGCATGCAGGCGCGCTTCCGCAACCCGGCCACCGGCAAACCCGAGCTGCTGCACACGCTCAATGGTTCCGGCGTGGCTGTCGGCCGTGCGCTGATCGCGGTGATGGAGAACCACCAGAACGCCGACGGCAGCATCACCGTGCCCGAGGTCCTGCGCCCCTATCTCGGCGGCGCCGAACGCATCTGAGCACGCGACGATGAGCAGCGGCGAACTCGACCTCAACGACCTGAAGCTGTTCGCCCTTGTCGTCGAGCATGGCGGGTACGCCGCCGCCGAGCGTGCTTCGGGCGTGCCGAAGTCGCGGCTGTCGCGGCGCATCGCCCAACTCGAAGCCGATTTCGGCGTCCGTCTGATCCAGCGTTCGACCCGCAAGTTCGCGGTTACCGAGGTCGGCCAGAACGTCTTCAAGCACGCGCAATCGATGCTGGCGCAGGCGCAGGCGGCGCAGGAGGCCGTGCAGGTGCTGAGCGCCGAGCCGCGCGGCGTCGTGCGCGTCAGCTGCCCGGTGTCGCTGTCGCAGCGGCTGTTGTCGCGCGTGGTGCCCGGCTTCCTGATCAAGCATCCGAAAGTGCGGCTGCAGGTGCATGTGGCGAACCGTCGCGTCGACGTCATCGAGGAGGGCTTCGACGTCGCCCTGCGCGTGCGCACCAAGCTGGACACCGACGGCGAGCTCGCCATGCGCCGCTTCGGCGAATTCCGCGAACTGCTCGTGGCGAGTCCGATCTACTTGGCGCGTTACGGTCGACCGATCGACCCGGAGGCCTTGGCCGACCACGTCACGCTGAGCATGAGCGAGGACGACGCGCGGCAGGTGTGGGAGCTGCACGGCCCCAACGGCGAGACCCGCAAGGTCGAGATCAAGCCGCGCCTGATGGCCCTCGATTTCCCGCTGCTGCAGGAAGCGGCGATGGCCGGCATCGGCATCGCCCTGATGCCCGAAGCCGCCTGCGTCGATGCGGTGCGGGCCGGTCGGCTCGAAGTCGTGATGCCGGCCTGGAGCCTGCAGCAGGGGATTTTCCACGCGGTCTTTCCCTCGCGCCGCGGCCAGCTGCCGGCGGTGCGGGCTTTCATCGACCACATGGTCGAGGAGTTCCCCCGCCTGATGGGCGAGGCCCGGCTCTAGGCCCCGCCCGGCTGCGGGGCTGGCCATGCCGGCTTACAATGCGACGCCCATGGAGAGATGGCCGAGTGGTTTAAGGCAGCGGTCTTGAAAACCGCCGTGGTGGCGACACCACCGTGGGTTCGAATCCCACTCTCTCCGCCACAAGAATAATAAAATCAATAACTTAATTTGATCTTTCCGGTTGGCTTTGCCATAGCCTCTACCATCCTGGGATTGCTTGAAGATTGATGCCGGCGGGCGGCCCCAACTGTGGTCGCTTGTGAGCCCTTGTGAGCGATTGTGAGGTTTGGAGAGGCGCGTGGGCCGGTAAGGAGGGTTGGCAGGGATAAATGCATTTTTCACCCACAATCGGCGTAAGGCTCTGATTTGGAGGGCGTTATCTGTCAGCGATGCTTGAAGACGCTCAGCGTCGGCCGAGCCGCCAGGCCCCGCATCAAGTCCGTCTTGAACCACGTTGATCGCCCGTCTACGTCACTCGCAAGATCATTGCGTCATGTACCAGCGTCTCGTCATCTTCGCGTGCCTGCTCGCCCTGATTCTGAGTCAGGTCGTGGCTTCGGCCGCGCCATTGGCGGAAATGACCTTGGAGGGCCTTGCCACCCCGGAAGCCCACTGCGCCGCGATGGCGGAGAACGTCGAGCAACCAGACGGCTCTACGTCTGAGCCTTGCACCTCGGCTTGCGAGGCGGCGTGCGCCGCCCCGGTTCTCGCGACCCTCACTAAGCCCAGGCTCACGTGCGGATCTCGCGCCGCACTCGTGGCTTCCAAACCAGCGGCCCTCGGCAGCCTCGCCAGTATCGTCGAACAGCGGCCTCCGATCGCCTAACTCCATTGGCCCCGCTGCGAACGCAGCGGCCCTGCCCTCCCGGGCTTCTGATGGAGTTTCTCGATGTCTTTTTCTTTGCGGATGCTGGCCGTCACGGCCAGCGCCTTCTTCTGCGCGTCTGCAGCGCAGGCTCGGCCTGTCGGATACGCCGATGGGCACATGTTGATGGTTGATGCCAACGAAGACGTTCAGCAGGTGGCGTACACCTACAGCCCCAGCTTCCGTTGGTCCGTATCGGGTGGTCATGCCCGGATGGAAAGCCTTGAGGGCGTCTCGGGGACCACGAGTGTGACTTTCGTGCGTGCTTCGAGGCTCCTGCAACGATGGAATCTGCCCAGCGCACAAGGCAACGCCTTCGTCTGGGCCGGCGTCGGCAACGCCCGATACGCGGGCCCCGCCGCCGGCCTTGGCAATGACGTCTGGCATGCCGGTCTCCAGCTCGACTTCGAGACGCGGCGGATCTATACAGCACTCGTTTCGGAGTACTTCGCCGCCGAAGGCTGGCACCTCCGCAGTGACGTGGCGTCGTTTGGCGTCGCGCCGTATGAGCACGACATGGACCGAATGGCCACTTGGATCGTGCTGAAGGCGAAACGCACCTCGGGCATGCGGATGGACGAGGTCAATCGCGAGCTCGCCCTGCGGTTCTTCACCTCGACGTGGTGGATCGATGCCGGTATCGACCAAGACGGGCGTCCTGCCCTGAACCTGATGTTCAACTTCTAAATCCTTCCCAATCTTCTGGAGAATCCAATGAAGCGTTTCGCACTGTCCCTGATGCTCACCATCGCCGCCGGCACCGCCTCCGCCACCACGCTGAAGATGGAGGTGAATGGTCTCGTCTGCGCCTTCTGCGCCAACGGAATCACCCAGGCATTCACGAAGAAACCTGAAGTCGCGGCCGTCCATGTCAGTCTGGAAGACCGTCTCGTCGCCATCGGACTGAAGGAGGGGCAGGATCTTTCTGATGCGGCGGTGACCGAATCGCTGAAGGAGGCCGGCTACACCGTGGTCTCTATCGAGCGCACAGAGCAGTCGGTTGCGGACATCAAGGCCGAGGTCGAACGTGGCGGGTGATGCGCTGAGACCCCTGCGCACCACGGCGTGGGGCGCGACGGGCGCACTGTTGACCAGCGTCGGAACACTGGTGTGCTGCGTGCTGCCCGCGGTCATGGTCAGCATCGGCGCTGGCGCCGCTCTGGCTGGCCTGGTGTCGGCCGCTCCCCAGCTGATCTGGCTGTCAGAGCAGAAAGGCTGGGTGTTTGGCGCCGCAACCGCAGCACTCGCAGTTTCGGGCGTGCTGCTCTGGAATGCCCGGCGCCTGCCGTGTCCCGCGGATCGAGCGCAAGCCGAGGTGTGCGCAAGCCTTCGCCGCTGGTCCCATCGGATCTATGGCGCTGCAGTGGTCCTCACGCTGATCGGCGCCGTGTTCGCCTTCGGTCTGCCCTTGCTTTGACCGTGGCCCCGGGGCGTTTCGCCCCGGGGCTTTGGCGCATGATCGTCGTTCAATCAACGGTTCGGGCCTCGTACCCGGCGGCGCGTATCGCCTCGGCCAGAACGCGCGGCTCGGTATCGTCACTGCGGACCTCGCGCGTGGCGAGGTCGATGTCGATTTGATGGCCAGGAAGCGCCTTGTCGAACGCCGTCCGCAGCGTCTTGACGCAATGGCCGCAGGTCATTTGAGGGACATGGAAGCGCATGGTGGGGGCCTCTGGGTGGACTGAAAGCAGCGTGACCCTTCCCTTTGTGGGAAGGTCAAGTTCGGCGGTCTTTGGGGGCTTGACCTTCCCATCATGGCAAGGCGGAGCCTAGGCTCCGACCGATGCGGAGAACGCCCATGCCGAACGCTTTTTCGACTCCATCATCCCTGACCCTTGAGGTCGAGGGGATGACGTGTGCGTCCTGCGTGGGTCGTGTCGAATCCGCGCTCGCCAAAGTGCCTGGCGTAACCGAAGCCAGCGTAAACCTCGCAACGGATACCGCTCGTGTCGAGGGCACGATTTCCGACGCGGAGACGCTCTTGCGCGCTATCGAACGCGCTGGGTACACCGGTCGCGTCCGATCCGGGCTCGCCCCTCGGCCAGTGGACACGACCTCGTCGATGCTGCGTTGGCATTTGCTTGTCGCCAGCGCACTGACCTTGCCGCTGGTCGCGCCGATGCTGCTGATGCCCTTCGGCGTCCACGCCATGCTCCCCGGCGTCTGGCAGTGGGCGCTCGCCACACCCGTGCAGTTCTGGATCGGGGCGCGCTACTACCGCGGCGCTTGGTCGGCGCTTCGCTCCGGCAGCGCCAACATGGACGTGCTGGTCGCGCTGGGCACCACAGCAGGCTATGGCTTGAGCGTCTGGCACCTGGTCGATCCAAGAGCCGGATCGGGCGCGGCGCTCTACTTCGAAGCGTCGGCGGCGATCATCACGCTCGTGCTTCTGGGTAAGTGGATGGAGGCTCGCGCGAAACGCGATGCCTCGGCGGCCATTCGGGCACTTCAGGACTTGCGACCCGCATTGGCCTGCCTTGTGCAGGATGACGGCACCGAGGTGACGTGGCCGATCGAACGAGTGCGTGCGGGCGATCGACTGGTGGTTCGGCCCGGCGAACGCATCCCGGTCGATGGCGATCTCCTCGATGGGGAAACGCACGTCGACGAATCGATGCTGACGGGCGAGCCTCTGCCCGTCGTCAAGATCGTCGGCGATCGGGTGACCGGCGGTTCGATTAACGGTGAAGGACGGCTGACACTGGTAGCTCGGGCATCTGCAGCCGAGGGCACGCTCGCCCGCATCGTTCGTCTCGTCGAGGACGCCCAGCTTCGTAAGCCACCGATCCAGCGTTTTGTGGACAGGATCAGTGCCATCTTCGTCCCCGCCGTGGTGCTGATGGCCATCGGAACTCTGATGAGCTGGGGCCTCGTCACTGGCGACTGGGAGCGTGCGCTGATCACCAGCGTGGCGGTGCTGGTGATCGCCTGTCCGTGCGCCTTGGGTTTGGCGACCCCTACAGCAATCATGGCCGGCACCGGCTTGGCCGCGCGGGCCGGCATTCTGGTGCGCGACGCAGTAGCCTTGGAAGCGGCCCGCGACGTCCGCGTCGTCGCGTTCGACAAGACCGGCACCCTGACCGAAGGCCGCCCGCACTTAGCCGGCTTCCATCCGGCGGCCGGACCCCGCAGCGAGGCGCTGGCGCTCGCCGCAGCCGTTCAGCAGCGCAGCGAGCATCCGCTGGCCAAGGCGGTGGTCACCGCGGCGCAGGCCGAGGGGCTGGCCATTGGGCGCCCCGAGCAGGTGAAAGCCGTCCCCGGTCGTGGCGTTGAGGCCGTGGTTGGCGGGACGATGTATGCCTTGGGAAGCGGGCGGTGGATGGACGAGCTTGGCGTCAATCGCCAGCCCCTGATCCATGGCGCCAATGCGGCTGCAGCCCAAGGGATGAGCGTGTCGTGGTTGGCCGACGTCAGCGCAACGGAGCGCCGATTGGTGGCGCTGTTGGTGTTCGGCGATGCGCTGCGCCCCGAAGCCGCGGAGGCGATCGCGCTGCTGAAGGCGGACGGCATCCGCCCCGTGCTCGTCACCGGGGATCACGCCTTGGCAGCGGCCCACGTGGCGCAGGCGGTCGGCATCGCTGCCGATGACGTGCATGCCGGCGTGCTGCCGGAAGGCAAAGCGACCGTGGTCGCGGACCTCGCCCGGCATGGCCCCGTCGCCATGGTCGGCGACGGCATCAACGACGCGCCGGCGCTGGCCGCGGCGCGAGTTGGAATGGCGATGGGATCGGGCACCGACGTCGCCATGGAGACGGCGGGGATCACGCTGATGCGCGGCGACCCGCGCCTGGTGGCGGATGCGCTGGATTTGTCGCGACGCACCGTCCGCAAGATGCGCCAGAACTTGTTCTGGGCGTTCGTGTACAACGCCGTCGGCATTCCGTTGGCCGCCGCCGGCCTGCTCAATCCGATCGTGGCCGCCGCCGCAATGGCACTGTCGAGCGTCAGCGTTGTCGGCAATACACTGCTGCTCAAGCGCTGGACCCCAAGGATCGACCGATGACGCGGCGAGCCGATCGACCCGTCCCCGTGCCGAGTGGACCCCACACCATCGGGGAGGCAGCGGCGTTGTCCGGCGTGTCGGCCAAGATGATCCGGCACTACGAGGCGATGGGGCTGATACCGGCCGCGGCGCGCACGGACAGCAACTACCGCCTCTACGCGAACACGGACGTGCATCGGCTCCGCTTCATCAAGCGCGCCCGGCTGCTTGGGTTCTCGATGAAGCAGATCGAGGTCCTGCTTGGACTATGGGCGGACCCAGGGCGCAGCAGTCGCGAGGTCAAGACCTTGGCCCTCGCGCACGCCGACGAGCTCGAGGCGCGAATCCGCGAGATGGCGGCGATGCGCGACACGCTGCTGGTTTTAGCCCGGAACTGCCGCGGCGACAGCCGCCCGGACTGCCCAATCCTGGCCGACCTGGCTCAGCCGGGTGGCGCTTAACGAATGCCGATGTAGACTTGGGCCCATGTCACCCGTCCGCACCCTGCTGCACCTGCTCCTCGCTGTGATCCTCGTGATCAACGGCGTCGCTGGCGTGGCCATGGCGGCGGGCATGGCTGGCCACGGGGCACCTGCGGATGCTCCGGCGGCTCTGGCATCCGAAACCCATGGCGGCTGCCACGACGGCGTCGCCGCAGCCCCAGCGGAAGCGGCGGACCATCACTCCAGTGCCGCCACCGACTGCTGCGAGGACGGCCGCTGCGCTTGCGCCTGCATCCACCACGGCACCGTCGTGTTGGCCTCCGTCCCGCCGGTGGTGGTGGTGGCCGTTTGGCCGCCGGTGGCGGCACTCGATGTGACCGCGGCGTCCAGCGCGCCGCGCTCCCCCGGCCTCCGACCACCGATCGCACCGATCTCCTGAGCGGGCGCCAAGCCCGCTGAACGCCCCTGCCTGTCGTCGGACAGGCGGATGACGCGGCTCTCTTGCCGCTGAGTTCCGGAGACCACCATGAATCCTTTGCTCCGCCGCAGCGCTCTGGCTGTGGCTCTCGCCTCCTTTTTGGGGGGCTGCGCTTCCCTGTCCCCACGCCCTGATGACGCTCAGGTCAATCGCCTGCTGGAAGCGCGGGGCGCACCGGCCCTGACGAAGTTGGCCGCCAACGAGCCGCCGATCGACCTTCGCGAACGCCTTGTCGCGCCCATCGACCGGGACCGCGCCGTCGCCATCGCCTTGCTGCGCAGTCCGCGCATGCGCGAGGCCTATGCCCGGCTGGGTCTCGCCCGCGCGGAGGTGATCGAAGCCGTGGAAGTGGCAAACCCCGGCGTGTCCTTCGCCCGGATGAATCTGAGCCCCGGCGCGGGATACAACCAGACCGTGGGGGTATCGCTGCCGTTCGTCGACATGCTGCTTCTGCCGCTTCGCACCCGCTGGGCCCGGCAGCAGTACGAGCGTCACGGCATTGAAGTGGCCCAGGCCGTGATCGGTTTGACCGTCGAGGTCGAGGCGGCTTGGTACCGGGCCGTGGCGGCACAGCAGGTCGCAGACATGCGCTCCGCCGTCGCGGAGGGGGCGGATGCCACCGCCGAGCTGGCCCAGCGCTTCTATGACGCCGGCAATACCAGCGAGCTGCAGCTCAAGCGCGAGCAGGCCGTCGCGACACAGGCGCGCATCGAGGCGGCGCAAGCGCGTGCCGAAGCGCTGCGCGAGCGCCTCGCGTTCGGCAACCTTCTTGGCCTCGGTCCTGCCGACGGCGAATGGTCTTTGGCGGATCGCCTGCCGATGCCGGTAGCTACCGAGGACGAGGCCGATGCGCTGGTTCGCATCGCCGAATCGTCGAGCCTCGAGCTTCAGGCTGCACGCCTTCAGGAGTCGCAATTGCGCTCGGCGTTGCGCACGACTCGCGCCACGCGCTGGTTCGGCGGCGTCGACGCCGGCGCAGAGCGTGAAAAGGAGGCTGACGGCGCATACCTCACTGGCCCGACGATGAGCTTGGAGCTGCCGCTGTTCAACCAGGGCCAAGGCAAGCTCGCTCGCGCCGAGGCGCTTCTGGCGGAAGCACAGGCCCGCGTCCAGCTCGCTGAACTGAACGTCACCAACGCCGTGCGCACGGGGTCGCGTGCGTTGAACGAGCACCGTCAGATCGTCGCCCTGCATCGCGACGCGCTGATTCCGCAGCGCGAGCGCATCGTCGAGCGCAGCCAGCAAGAGCAGAACTTCATGCTGATCGGCGTGTTCGAGCTCGTGCAGGCGAAGGTCGAGGAGTACGACGCCTACCAGAGCTATCTGGAAGCGATACGCGACTACTGGTTGGCCCGCGTCGAGCTGATGCATGCCGTGGGCCAACGGCTACCGAGCGACGCCACGCCTGGCGCGCCGACGCCCAGCGTGCAAGACATCCTGACGCCGAAGAACGGCATGCCTGGCATGGATCACGGCGCGATGCCGGGAATGGATCACAGCGCCCACGCGCCCGCAGCGGAAAAAGCCGCCGCGACCTCGATGGACGGCATGAAGGGAATGGAAGGCATGGACCACAGTCAGCACGGCGAGACGGCGCCGCTCTCGGAGACCTCGATGGGCGGCATGGACCACAGCGCCCATGCCCCCGCCACGCCTGCGCCGGCCGCAACCCCGAAGGACGGCATGGAGGGGATGGAAGGGATGGACCACAGCGCCCACGGCGCGCCATCGACCCCTGTGCCGCCGAAAGACGCGGCCGACGAAGCCACGCCACATATCGACACGCGCGAAGACGACGACCACCACCAGCACGACCGCCACGACGGTGGTCAGGGAGAAACACCATGAGCACGATGTCCCGACGAGATTTGCTGCGCACCGCTGGTGTTGGCCTTGCAGGGGCTGCCGCCACCGGCCTTGTCGTTGCGCAGGACCATGCTGGCCACGCCGAACACGGCGCAACGCCTGCCGCTCCGATCGCGCCCGAGCGCCGAGGCGCCGGGCGCTCCGGCAAGGTCCGCACCTTGAACGGCTGGACGCTGCCCTACCGCATGAACGGGGGAGTCAAGGAGTTCCACCTCGTGGCGGAAGAGTTTGAACACGAGTTCGCACCCGGCTCGAAGGCGATCTGCTGGGGCTACAACGGCAGCACGCCGGGCCCGACCATCGAAGCCGTCGAAGGCGATCGCGTGCGAATTTTCGTGACGAATCGCCTGAAGGAGGCCACCACCATCCATTGGCACGGCCTGATCCTGCCGTCGGGCATGGACGGCGTGGGCGGACTTTCCCAGCCGCAGATCGGTCCAGGCGAAACCTACGTCTACGAGTTCACCCTCCAGCAGCACGGTACGCACATGTACCACCCGCATGCCGACGAGATGGTGCAGTTGGCGATGGGCATGATGGGGCTCTTCATCATCCATCCGAAAGGCGAAGACCCGGCGCCGGTCGACCGCGACTACGCCTTCCTGATCCACAACTTCGCCCTGCATCCCGGCACGCGCCGCCCGGACCCTGCGATCATGCAGGACTTCGACCTGTGGACCTTCAACTCGAAGGTCTTCCCGGCGATTGATTCGATCGTGGCGCGTACGGGCGAGCGGGTACGGATTCGCATGGGCAATCTGAGCATGTGGAACCACCCGATCCACCTGCATGGCGTGCAGTTCCACGTCACGGGCGGCGATGGCGGACGGTGGCCGCGTAACCAGTGGCGTTCGGAAGTGACTGAGATCATCGGCGTCGGGCAGATGCGCGACATCGAATTCACTGCCGTACCGGGTGACTGGGCGTTCCATTGCCACATGTCGCACCACACGATGGGGCCGATGGGTCACGACATTCCGAACACGCTGGGCGTCAATCAGCGCGGGGTGGAAGAGCGCATCCGCAAGATGCTTCCTGGCTACATGGCCATGGGCGAGTTCGGCATGGCCGAGCACCAGAAGCACACCGACAGCGGCCACATGCAGGGCCCGCCGAACACGCTGGCGATGATGGCCGGCAACGGTCCGTTCGGGCCGCTGGAAATGGGCGGCATGTTCACCGTGGTCAAGGTGCGCGACGACCTGCGTCCGGGCGATTACAGCGACCCGGGCTGGTACCGGAACCCCGCCGGCACGGTGGCACGAAAAGTCAGCGCCGACCCCAGCTTCGGCAACCCGCCGCGTCGCCCCCGCTAAGTCTTGGAGTCCATCATGAATTTTCTGAAATCCGCTTTGGTCATCGGTGGCGTTGGCTTGCTCGGCGCGACCGGCGTCATCTATTTCGGCGTCGTGCATCCGGGCGCTGACGAGCCGCATTCGGCGCCCGTGTATCGCCTGATCGAAACCGCTCGCGAGCGTGCCATCGCCGTTCGGGCAGACGACGTTGTCGTCCCTACGCTGGGCGATGCGGAGCAAATCCGCCGTGGCGCCGGCAACTACGCGTCGATGTGCGTGGCCTGCCACCTCGCGCCCGGCGCGGCCGGCACCGAGTTGAGTCAGGGTCTCTATCCGGCGCCGCCGAACCTCTCGACGCAGGCGATTCGGTCGCCTGAGCACGCCTTCTGGGTGATCAAACACGGCATCAAGGCCTCTGGCATGCCGGCCTGGGGCAAGAGCATGGACGACCCCTACATCTGGGACATGGTCGCGTTCCTGCAAGCGATGCCGACGATGGATGCGGCGGCCTACCGCGAGCTGGTGGCGTCGAGCGACGGCCATTCACACGGCGGCGGCGAATCGATGCCGCATCCGCACGGCAGCGCCGGTGGCGGCGATCACCACGGTGCCGTTGCCGAGGGCAGCAGCGCGGCCGCCCACGACCACGGCAGTCACGACCACGGGGCGCATGACCACGGCGATGCCGCGGCCACCACCGAAGCCGCACCGGCCGACCACCACGACGACCCCAACGCGCCGCCCCACGCGCACTGACCGGAGAACACGCATGCACACTTTCACCCGAGCCGCTGGCGTCCTCCTGTTGGCCGCCTCACCCACCCTTGCAATGGCGCACGAAAACGCGCCGAAGGCGGCGCCGGCCGCGAGCCCACACGCGCAAACTGCAGCGCCGGCCGCGACGACGCCCGAAACCACGGTCGATGCCTTTGCGCAGGCGCTGCGCCGCGGCGACACCGCCACGCTCCGCACCCTCCTAGCGTCGGACGTGCTGATTCTCGAGGGCGGCGGGGCGGAGCGCTCCGCCGAGGAGTACTTGGGCGGGCACGCTGTCTCCGATGCCGCGTTTCTGAAAGATGCGCACATCCAGCAGACGGCACGAACAACCCAGACCGAGGGCGACCTCGCTTGGGTCGCCACCGAGAGCGAGCTGCACGTGGAGCGCGACGGCCAGCCGGTGACGCTGAGCAGTGCCGAAACGATGCTGCTGCAGAAGATCGACGGCGCATGGCGCATCGTCCACATCCACTGGTCGTCGGCGCGACGCGCCCAGAAGGCGACGCCATGAGCCGCCTCCTGATCGCGCTGGTGCTCGGCCTCGCGGCCGCTGCCTCGGGCTGCAGTGTGGCCACGTCGACCGACAGCGCCACACAGACGACCGCCGCGGCGCCGGCGGCGGCGTCGCCGCTCCTAGTGGTGCACAAGAGCCCGACCTGCGGCTGCTGCTCGCTGTGGGTCGACCACATGAAACAGGCCGGCTTCCGCGCCGAGATCCAGCTGTCGGACAACGTCGAGCCGGTGAAGCGCCGCGTCGGCGTTCCCGCGGGCTACGGCAGCTGCCATACGGCGGAAGTGGGCGGCTACTTCGTCGAGGGCCACGTGCCGGCCGAAGACGTGCAGCGCCTGCTCAAGGAGCGACCGGACGCGCTCGGGCTGACCGTGCCCGGCATGCCGATGGGATCCCCGGGGATGGAAGTACCTTCCGGCGAAGTCCGGCCCTACACCGTGTTCCTCGTGCACCGGGACGGCACCGTGTCGCCCTTCGCCGAGCACGGTCCGCGCTGAGGAGAACGCCATGGCGCACCACCCGCACGCTCACCACCGGCACGCCGAGGCGGCCAATCCCACACCGTCGCCCGCCGCGGTCGGCGGGAGCGGCGGCGGGGGTGGGGCCTGGTACACCTGCCCGATGCACGCCGAGGTACGCCAGCTCGGCCCGGGGCACTGCCCGAAATGCGGCATGGCGCTGGAACCGGAGCTCGTGAGCGCGGATGACGATGCGGTCTCGCCCGAACTGGCCGACTTCACGCGCCGGTTCTGGTGGACGCTGCCGCTCACGTTGGGTGTCCTGGTCATCGCGATGGCCGGCCACCGCGTTCCCGAGTGGTCGCCGGCGGCCCGCACCTGGATCGAGTTGGTGCTGACGATACCGGTGGTGCTGTGGGCGGGATGGCCGTTCTTCGCCCGCGGCTGGGTCTCGTTCCGCACCCGGCAGCTCAACATGTGGAGCCTGATCAGCGTCGGCGTCGCGGCCGCGTTCCTGTACAGCCTGGCGGCGACGCTCGCGCCGGGAGTATTTCCGGCCAGCTTCGTCGAGCACGGCCGCGTCGGGGTGTACTACGAAGCCGCCGCAGTGATCGTTTCCCTGACACTACTCGGGCAGCTGCTCGAGCTGCGCGCCCGCTCGAAGACTTCGGCAGCGATCCGGGCCCTGCTGAACCTGGCCCCGAAAACCGCCCGTCGTCTCAGAACCGATGGCGCGGACGAGGACGTCCCGATCAGCGAATTGCACGTCGGTGATCGCGTTCGCGTCCGGCCCGGCGAGAAAGTCCCTACCGACGGCAAGGTGCTCGAAGGACGGTCGCACGTCGACGAATCCATGCTGACGGGCGAGCCGGTGCCGGTCGAGAAGTCGCCCGGTGACTCGGTGATCGGGGCCACCCAGAACGCCAACGGCGCGCTGCTGATCGAAGTGACGCGCGTCGGTGGCGACACCCTGTTGAGCCAGATCGTGCAGCTCGTCGCTGCGGCACAGCGCTCGAAGGCGCCATTGCAGCGCATGGCCGATGTTGTCGCCTACTGGTTCGTCCTCGCCGTGCTCGCCATCGCGGCGCTGACGCTGCTCGGCTGGGGTCTATTCGGGCCGGCACCGTCGTGGACCTACGGCGTGCTCAACGCGGTGTCGGTGCTGATCATCGCGTGCCCGTGTGCCCTCGGACTGGCCACGCCGATGTCGATCATGGTGGCCACCGGACGCGCAGCACGCTCCGGGGTGTTGTTCCGGGACGCCGAGGCCATCGAAACGCTGCGCAATGTCAGTGTGCTCGTGGTCGACAAAACCGGGACGCTCACTGCCGGTCGTCCGGCGTTCAGCGCCGTTTTGCCCACGCCGGGCTTCACGCAGGACCAGATTCTGCGTTGGGCGGCATCGCTCGATCTGGGGAGCGAACACCCGCTGGCGGCCGCGATCGTCGACGAGGCGCGACGTCGCAACCTGCCGCTGTCGGCAGCTGACGACTTCTCCTCCGACTCCGGCATCGGCGTTCGCGGACGCGTGGACGGTCTGCATCTGATGCTCGGCAATGAGGCACTCATGGCGCGGGGAGCTGTTCGGCTTGGCGCACTGGCATCGGCTGCCGAAAGCCTGCGGACTGCGGGCGCGAGCGTCATGCACTTGGCCGTCGATGGTCAGCTGGCCGGGCTCCTTGCAGTCAACGACCCCATCAAGCCAACGAGCTCCGCAGCCATCGCGACCTTGCAGAAGGCAGGGCTACGGATTGTCATGGCCACTGGCGACGGTCATGCGACGGCAAAAGCCGTCGCCCGTGCTCTCGGCATCGACGAGGTGTACGGCGAGGTGACGCCGGCGGACAAGCTCGCGCTGGTTGAGCGCCTACAAGCCAACGGCACGAAAGTGGCGATGGCGGGCGACGGCATCAATGACGCACCTGCGCTGGCCAAGGCTGATGTCGGCATCGCCATGGGCACCGGCACCGACGTCGCCATGTCGAGCGCCAGGATCACCCTCGTCAAGGGAGATCTCAAGGGCATCGCCATTGCCCGTCGGATTTCCGAGGACACCGTCGCGAACATGAAGCAGAACCTGGTGTTCGCCTTTGCCTACAACGCCGCCGGAGTGCCCGTTGCCGCCGGTTTGCTCTACCTGTTCGGCGGCCCCCTGCTGAGCCCGATGGTCGCCGCGCTGGCGATGAGCCTCAGCTCGTTCTCTGTCGTTATGAACGCGCTTCGATTGCGAAACGTCGCGTATTGAATCCCGGTCGAGGCGGCGCTCCGACGCCCCGATCCGTTCCCTCACCCACGGAGCAGGAGATGCCCATGTCACGCACGCTTAGCACCTCGCTCGCCCTCGGCATGCTTTTCGCCAGCCCGTTGACGCTATCCAACGACAACCCGCACGCCGGTCATCCTGCTCCTGCGGGGCAAGACCACGCCGCGATGGCCCCGGACTTTGCCAAACTCGACACCAACGGCGATGGCCAACTCGAGAAGACTGAGCTGCCGAAAGACCATCCGATGGCGGCTCACTTCGACATGATGGACAAGGACAAGGACGGCAAGGTCAGTAAGTCCGAGTTCGACGCCATGCACAGCGAACACGACGGCGCGCACCACGGCACGCACTGAAATGACCTGCACGCGGCCGGGATCCTCAACGCTCGACTGCGATGCGCCAATTCTTCAAGACCGCTACCTCGCGGTGACGTAGCGTTCGAAGACGTCGATGGAGAATTGCCTCATGCCAGGAAGCCCAGAAAGGCCAGCCGGACCCACCAGGGCCCAGGGGCGCGCGGCGGCGGGGAAGCGTGCGAGTCGTGGTGAGTCATGACGAACTCCGTGTGCAAGGGGGGATGACAGCGCAGCCTGCGGAACCGGGGAGCGGGCCGTCGGGCCGGGCCAGACGCCCGGGCCGTGCGGCCGCCCCCTCGCCTCGGCGCCGTACCCGGGCCGGGCGCCGCGCCGACGCGTGCGGCGCGGGGGGTGCAGGGACCCTAAAGCTGGGTGCCGCACACAGGTCAATGGCCGGGCACCGAGAGCTCATCGCGCCGACTCCGGCAGCCCGGCGGCGGGCAGGGGCGCGGGGCCGGGGCGCAGCAACTCGCGGCGCTTGACCAGCGCGTAGATCACCGGGATTACGACCAGGGTAAGGATCGTGGACGAGACCATGCCGCCGACCATCGGCGCGGCAATGCGCCGCATGACTTCCGAGCCGGTACCGGTGCTCCACATGATCGGCAACAGGCCCGCCATGATCGCGACTACGGTCATCATCTTCGGCCGGACGCGCTCGACGGCGCCCTCGACGATGGCGTCGGTAATGTCGCCCAGCGTCAACGCCTCGCCCTTGCCCTGCCGGGCTTTTGCCCGGGCGTCCAGCGCGTGGTCGAGGTAGATCAGCATCACCACGCCCGTTTCGGCGGCCACGCCGGCCAGGGCGATGAAGCCCACGGCCACCGCAACGCTGAGGTTGTAGTCCAGAACCCACATCAGCCAGACACCGCCCACCAGCGCGAAGGGCACCGACAGCATCACGATCAGCGACTCGGTGACCCGGCGGAAGTTCAGGTACAGCAGCAGGAAGATCAGCGATAGCGTCACCGGCACCACGATCTTCATCTTGGCGATCGCCCGCTGCATGTACTCGTACTGGCCGCTCCACGTGGCGTAGTAACCCGGCGGGAACGTGACGGCTTTAGCCACGGCGTCCTGGGCAGCGCGCACGTAGGCGCCCAGGTCCGGGTCCCGGGTGTCGACGTAGATATAGGCCGAGAGCAGGGCGTTCTCCGTGCGGATCGACGGCGCGCCCTTGCGGATCGTGATGGTGGCCAATTCCCCCAGCGGCACCTGGGCGCCGTCCATCGTCGGGACCAGGACCTGCCGGCCGATGGTTTCCGGGCTGTCGCGCAGTTCGCGCGGGTAGCGCACGACCACGCCGAAACGCTCGCGTCCCTCCACCGTCGTGGTCACCATGTCGCCGCCCAAAGCCGCCGCGATCACGTCCTGCAGTTCGCCCACCGGCAGGTTGTAGCGCGCCAACTGCCGCCGGTCGGGCTCGATGTCGAGGTAGAAACCGCCCGTCAGGCGCTCGGCGTAGGCGCTGGTCGTTCCCGGCACCGTCCGCACTGCAGCCTCGATTTCCTTGGCCAATCGCTCCATCTCCACCAGGTCGGTTCCGAACACCTTGATGCCGATCGGGGTGCGGATGCCGGTGGCCAGCATGTCGGTGCGAGCCTTGATGGGCATGGTCCAGGAGTTGGCCACCCCAGGGAACTGCAGGGCCTGGTCCATCTCGGCGATGAGCTTGTCGATGGTCATGCCCTCGCGCCACTGGTCGTCGGGCTTGAGATTGATGGTGGTCTCGAACATCTCCATCGGCGCCGGGTCCGTGGCAGTCAGGGCACGACCGGCCTTACCGAACGCCGACTCGACTTCCGGGAATGACTTGATGATGCGGTCCTGCTGCTGCAGCAGTTCGGACGCCTTGGTCACGGACATGCCGGGCAGGGATGCCGGCATGTACAGCAGCGTCCCTTCGTTGAGCGTGGGCATGAACTCACTGCCCAGGCGCGTCGCCGGCCACACCGAGACCAACATCACCGCCAGCGCGGCGACCAGGGTCGCCGCCTTGTGCCGAAGCACCACGGCGATCACCGGCCGGTAGACCGCGATCAGGAACCGGTTCACCGGATTCTTTTCCTCGGGCAGGATCTTGCCGCGCACGAACAGCAGCATCAGCACTGGCACCAGCGTCACCGACAGCAGCGCGCCACCCGCCATGGCAAAGGTCTTGGTAAAGGCCAGCGGGTGGAACAGGCGGCCTTCCTGGGCCTCCAGCGCGAATACCGGCAGGAAGGAAACGGTGATGATCAGCAGGCTGAAGAACAGCGCCGGTCCGACCTCCCGGCAGGCATCGATAATGAGCTGGATGCGAGGTTTGGTCCCGTCGTCGCGCTCGATGTGTTTGTGGGCGTTCTCGATCATCACGATGGCGGCATCCACCATCGCGCCAATGGCGATCGCAATGCCGCCCAGGCTCATGATGTTGGAGTTCATCCCCAGCAGGCGCATCGCCAGGAACGCGATCAGCACGCCCACGGGCAGCATGATGATGGCCACCAACGCGCTGCGGACGTGGAACAGGAACACGATGCAGACCAGGGCGACGATCAGGCTCTCCTCGATAAGGGTCCAGCGCAGCGTGGCGATGGCGCGGTGGATCAGGTCGGAGCGGTCGTACACCGCGCGGATCGACACCCCCTCGGGCAGGCCGGCTTCGATTTCCGTGATCTTCTGCTTGAGTCCCTCGATCACGGTCAGGGCGTTCTCGCCGTAGCGCGCCACCGCGATGCCGGCGACGGTCTCGCCTTCGCCATTGAGCTCGGTCACGCCGCGGCGCTCGTCCGGCACCAGCTCGACCCGGGCCAGATCGCCGATGAGGATGGGAGTGCCTCCGTCGGCCTTGACCACCAGGTTCTCGATGTCCTCGATGCCGCGCAGATACCCCCGGCCCCGGACCATGTACTCGGTCTCGGTCATCTCGACCACGCGCCCGCCCACATCCCGGTTGCTGCTGGCGATCACTTCGGAAATGCGCGACAGCGGCACGCCGTACTGGCGCAGCCGCCCCGGGTCCACGGTCACCGAGTACTGGCGCACGAAGCCGCCGACGCTGGCCACCTCGGCCACGCCCGGCGCCTTGGTCAGCTGGTAGCGCACGTACCAGTCCTGGATAGCGCGCAGCTGATCGAGCGACCACTGCTCACCCTCGAGCACGTACTGGTAGACCCAGCCCACGCCGGTGGCGTCGGGGCCCAGGGTCGGGGTCACGCCCTCGGGCAGCTTCTTCGAGGCAAAGTTCAGGTACTCGAGCACGCGCGAGCGTGCCCAGTAGATGTCGGTGCCGTCCTCGAAGATCACGTAGACGAACGATGCCCCGAAGAACGAGAAGCCGCGAACGACCTTGGACTTGGGTACGGCCAGCATCGCCGTGGTCAGCGGGTAGGTGACCTGGTCCTCGACCACCTGCGGCGCTTGACCTGGCACCTCGGTGAACACGATCACCTGGACATCGGACAGGTCAGGCAGGGCGTCGAGCGGGGTCCTCGCTACCGCATAGATGCCAGCGGCCGTGATGGCCAGGGCCATCACCAGCACCAGGAAGACATTGCGGACCGACCATTCAATCAGGCGGGCGAGCATCTCACTGGCCTCCCGTATGGCTAGCATGCGGATCCGGCGCAGCAGGCGCTTCTTCGGCTTTCACTGGTGGCGCGTCGGTTTCGCCAGTCGGCGGCGGCGCCGTGCCGTGGTCCATGCCCTGCATGGCCGAGCGCAGGTTGCTTTCGGCGTCGATCAGGAAGTTGGCCGAGACCACGACCGCTTCGCCAACCGCGACGCCAGACAACACTTCGATCCGATCCCCGGACCGGGCGCCTACGCGCACGGTTCGCGGCGCGAACCGCCCGGGCGCCGTCTGCACCAGCACCAGCTGCCGGGTTCCCGAATCAATGACCGCCGAACGCGGGATCACCACCGCCGCGTCCGTCGCGGTGCCGGTCAGATCCACGTCGCCGAATAGCCCGGGCCGTAACGCGCCCTCGGGATTGGGCAGCTCGATGCGCACGCCAATCGTTCGGCTGGCCGCGTTGACGATCGGCTGAATAAAGCTGACGCGGCCGGTGAATCGCTCGCCGGGTGAGCTCGGCGTCTGGAAGGTGGCCTCGCCGCCCACCGTCAGGCCCGCCGCAGCCGAGGTCGGCACGTCGGCCACGACCCAGACCGTGGACAGGTCGGCCAGCCGCAGGATGGTTTGGCCCGGCTCGAAGCGGTCGCCTTGGACCACCAGCTTTTCGACCACCACGGCATCGGCCGGGGCCGTCAGCACCAGCCGCGAATTACTGCCCTGGCGAGCGACCTGGGCGCCGCCAACGTCCCAGTTGCGCAGGCGCGCTCGCGCGGCATCGCGCAGCTGCCGCATCGTCGCGGCGCTGGCCGGATCCGCCGACGCCATTCGACGGGCGGCTGCATCAGCAATCTGGTATTCGCTCTGGGCGGCGACCAGCTCCGGGCTGTAGAGCGCCATCAGCGGCTGCCCCTTTCGCACCGTCATGCCGGTCTGGTTGGCGTACAGGGTCTCGATCCAGCCCTCGAACTTGGGCGCGATGACGAACTGGCGGGTCTCATCGACCTGCACCGTGGCGCTCGCCCGCACGGCACCGGCCAGGGACTCGCGGACGGCCAGCTCGGTGCGCACACCCAGCTTTTGGACCTTCTCCGGCGCCAGCACGACGGTACCCGGCTCGGCCGCGGGCTCGCCGCCAGCAAAGACCGCGATGTAGTCCATGCCCATAGCGTCCTTCTTGGGCACCGGCGAGGTGTCCGGCAGGCCCATGGGGTTGCGGTAGTACAAGACCTGGCGCTCCGCCGAGGCCGACGGCGCGTCCGCGCTGGGAGCCGTCTCCGGGGCGGTCGATCGCCCGACCCACCAGCCGGTCGCCAGGGCCACACCCACGGCGATCGCCAACACACTCCAATTCGTACGGTTCATTCGACACTCCCGACAATGGCGCGCACGGCGGCGGCACCAAGAAATTCATCGCGGCGGACATCGACCCGCGACAGGTCGGCGCCTTGCCACGCTTCCAATGCCTCCAGCAGCGTGCCGAAGTCGACATCGCCGACCCGGTAGCTGGCCAAGGCCGATTCGAAATTGGCTTGCGATTGCGGTATCAGCGTCTGCTCGATCAACTGGCGTTGATCGCGGGCGCTGTCGGCCTGGGCCCAGGCCTGGCCTAGTTGCCCCTGCAGGTCGTTGCGCATCGCCTGGACACGCGAGCGTGCCGCGTCGCCCATCAACACCGCCTCGCGCTCGCGTTCGCGCCGGGCACGTTGCTGCAGCGGGATTTCAACTTCGAGCATCACCTCCAGGCTGTCGACCCGGTCGTCGCGCTGCATCACCCCCACGCCCAGCGTGATGTCCGGGAACCGCTGGCGGCGCTGCAACTGCGCTGCGGTGTCGGCGGCGGCGGCCACCGCCAGGCGCGCCTGCAGGGCAGGGTGCTGCGCGTTTTCCAGGCCGGCCAGGGCATGGGCGAGTGAACCGGCCGGCAAGCCCAGGACCGGCTCACTCGCCGGTTCGGCGAAGGGCGCGTCGGCGGGGCGACCCAGCACGGCATTAAGCATGGCGGCCGCCTCGCGTCGCACCGCCAAGCGCTCGATGCGCTCGCGTTGCATGGTGGTGCGCGCGACTTGGGCCCGGATGGAGTCCTGCTGCGCCGCCACGCCCAAGCTGTAGCGCACGCGGGCGACTTCCTCGACCTGACCCAGCAGTTCAATCAACCGGTCCACGACGAGGACGCTTTCGCGGGCATGCCAGTAGCGGACATAGGCCTGCTCGGCCTGGGCCAGCAGGTTCAACGCCGTGGCCTCGCGTTCGAGTTGGGCGGCATGGGCTTGCTGGCCCGCTATCTCGCGGGCCAGGCCGCGTTTGCCCCACAGGGGAATGGGCTGCTTGAGGCTGTAGGTGGTCGAGCCGACGTTGTTGGGCAGGAGGGTGGGGCGGTCGGGGTCGATCTCTTGGAGCTCAACGGTTGCCATCGGGTCGGGCAGCGCCCCGGCCGGGTAGATGCGCGCCTGCGCCGCCTCGGCTTCGGCCTGCATGGCCTGCAGGTCCGGGTTGTTCGCCAGCAGCCAGGCGCGGATCGACGCGACGTCGGCGCCCGGCGGCGGCGCCTCGGCGAACGTCGGCGGCGCGAAGGCCAGCAGGGTCGCCAAGGCCAAGGCTTGCAGCGCGATGCGGCGCGGCTGGCCAGCGCGGGGCGCCAGTGTGGAACGGATGAACGGGAATCCCATGGTGTTCGCCTTGCACGGACTGCGGACCACGCGGGTCGGCAGGGGTGGGTCGGACGGCACCGGCCGCAAAAGGCGGCCGAACCGATGTCTCTGGCGACGGCGCACAGCGGCGCCGGCCGGTCATCGGTCAGGAATCAGATCAGCAAGAGACTGGCAGGATGCGCAGTAGGTCGATGCCAGGAGCGCAGCGGCCCCGGTGCCTGGGCGGCGTCGGGATCGTGGGGGAGGTGCTGCACGCTGACCACGGGGATCGCCGGCAAGAGCCCCAGGGCGGGCACGGCCAGCACGCGGGAGACGTCCGGACTCAGGTCGCTGCGGCTGCAGTGCGACTCGCACGCAGGCGAGGACGCATCCACGGCGGGCGCCGGATGACAGGGTTCCGGGGGCGGCCCGCCGTGATCAGCGTGGCCAATGCCACTGTCGGCCAGCGCCATGCTGGCCAAGGTGCAGGCGAGGTGGCTGGCCAAGGCCATCTGCGTCCACAGCAGGGCGACCATCGCCAGCAGCGAAAGACGGGTGGACCAGCGGTGGCGGCGGAATCGCTGCATGGTTGAGCACCACCGTACCCGGTCCGGCGGCGCCGGGGCTTGACTTGGGTCAAACGACCCATCGTCTCCTCCGACGCCTGCACCCCGGAACCGTTCCGGCTGGCCGCAGGATACGCCACGATAATCCCGACTGGGCGCCTCAGGTCCTTCGCTGCGAGACCCACCGTGACCCGCGCGACCCAGCCTGTCATTCACCGCGTCCTGGAGCGTCGCTGTATGCCGTGCATGGAAACCGTAACCGGCGACGCCCTGCACCGCGGCTGTTTTTGCGTCGCGGTGGATACGGAGGCCGTACGCGAGCAGGTCAACGGCCTGCTGGCCTCGGAAGGCGCGCCCGGGCGCTTGACGGATGCCCACGCCCACCTGTTCGCTGCACTGCCGGTCTTCGTGCCCGAGCACACCATTGGGCAGATGGAGGCCGCCGTAGGGGCCTTGAGCGCCGCCGTCGCGACCACTGGCTTCGTCGACGCCGCATTGGCTTGGGCTCCCCCCATCGCCCACCACGATCCGGGCTCGCCTGGCGGACTGCTGGGCTTTGACTTTCATCTGGGGCCCGAGGGGCCCCGGCTGATCGAGATCAACACCAATCCCGGTGGGCTGCTGCTCAACGCCCTCCTGGCGAAGGCCCAGCGCCTGTGCCTGCCGTCGCTGAGCCTGCCGACCGCATCCCCAGAGACAGAACAACTGGCGATCGACGTCTTGCTCGATGAGTGGCGGGCGCAGGACGGACATGCCGCCGACGCGCAGGTGGCCATCGTGGACGAGGCGCCAGAGCAGCAATACTTGTACGCCGAGTTCATGCTGTTCAAACGGGCGCTGGAAGCTCGGGGTCATCGGACGGCCATCTGTGATCCGGCGAATCTGA
>Ga0209278_1000593_pt1 | contig 26746 bp, 12 predicted proteins | sample JI81BgreenDNA_FD_187504 | JGI IMG/M metagenome (GOLD analysis project Ga0209278, IMG submission 187504) | Wastewater effluent complex algal communities from Wisconsin, to seasonally profile nutrient transformation and Carbon sequestration -... | ecosystem: Engineered > WWTP > Effluent > Algae...
TACCTTGACCTTTTTGTCAAGTACAATTTATACCAAATTAGATGACCTTACCATGCAGATCTAAATTATTTCGGCTTATACTAGGTGCACTACTACAACGATGGGTTATCGCACTAAAGGCAAGTACGGTAATCACTACTTTATTTATGTAGCATACCTATAACTTTTCAACGCTAAAATAATATACCAGACTCATTATAGAGTATAAAACTACATACCTGAAATGTAATATTATTTCCAATAAGGCAAGTTTTATCACGTTCATATTATTGAGTAATTACCTATAATACAACTCCTAGAAATTTTATTTAAATATAAGTATCTTTATGAGTAAATTGGATATTCAACTCAACGGTTTTAAGGTTGAACTCTCTGCAAAAACCTTCAAAGCATATGTGCAAAATCTACCGAATAACCAGGACTTAAAAAGTTTTAGAGAATTACTGGGAGATCAGTGGTTTTCTCACTGGCGAAAAGGCAAACTGTACGGTATTCCCAAGGTCACAAATCCCCAGAAATCCTTTGGTCAACTGGAGGATTTGAACTGTAACGAACATTTACAACTTATAACCAGTAGGCTAAACTCTTTACTACCAGATATTTTCTCAGAATACAATCCTTTAAAGCGCCAACCTTTTACTTTCCTTGGTCAAAAAAAAGAACTTATCCGTGAAGTTATTAGCACTGTCAAGAATTTACCAGACATTATTTCTAGTTTCAAGGTCTTTCCAAAATACATTCTTGGCCCAAAAACTTTTGAGATTCAGAACGATGAATCTGGTATTGGATTATTTCTTCGTATCAAAACTAATTGGCAAATTCAGGCATCCTTAAGCACACTTCAAAATGAGGGTGTTGAGCTTCGGGATTTATATGTGGTTCGCCGTCAATGCGCTCCGGGTCAGCGACGCTTAGTTGGGCGGATAGATAGTCTTTCAAAACAAATTGTTTATCTTTCTGAATCCTTTGACAAAATAGACTCAATTCATGAGGAAGAAGTTTGGCTAGAAGGTTCTAAAGCCGCGTTTAGTAGCTGTCTGAAAGCAATACTTGGCGACAAGTACAAAAATTTTGAATCGGCGCTTAATAACGAGGAGAGTAAGTTATTGATTGGCCCTGCGGTTGATACCACTCTTACTAAAATGCACGAATTTTTAGCCCATCACTCTCCTTTGGATATCGCACCAGATTTGCAGGGAAAAATTGGCGAGCGCATTGCAGCGATAAATACAAAAGAATATCAGTCTGTAATTACAGCATCATCAGTTGAGTATTGCTTTGATCCAGCACGGACTAAAAGATCGCCTTACGCTTGGGTTGGCATCGATCAATATGGACCATTCAGCCGTCAAGATTTTTCTAAGAAGACTCCAGAAATAATTGTCTTTTTCCCAGATACAGCACAAGGTGCAGTTGAAAATTTTCTCGTTACCTTACGTGACGGTATCAGCATTAAGAAGAAAAAAATTGATGATGATAGAAATGTAGAGTGGCAAGAAACATCCCGGTACACTGGTGGATTGGCAAAAATATTTGGTCTTGTTAATCCGAAATTTACATTAGAACCCCTTCCCTGGTTGAAAAATACACACAATCCACCCGCCATTGTTTATAGGGAAACAATTGAAGGAACTTTAGCTAGTCGAGAGATTATGCCTGATGCCGCAATGGTGGTGCTTCTGGATAACCATACACGGCTACCAGATTCCGAGAATCCCTACCTCCACTCCAAATCACTTCTATTAATGGCAGGTATTCCCGTTCAAGAGGTTCGTTTAGCCACAATTAATCAATCGGAAAATGAGCTGCAATACACTTTACAAAATTTGACGGTTGCACTTTATGCCAAAATGAATGGTGTACCTTGGACTGTAGATCACGATCTGACTATTCATGATGAACTGGTTATTGGTGTTGGCACCTGCGAATTATCAGGTAGTAGATTTACGGAACGACAGCGATTTGTGGGAATTACCACAGTGTTTCGAGGGGATGGTAATTACCTTTTGGGGAATTTGTCTAAAGACTGTACTTATGATGAATATCCTAGTGTATTAAGGAATTCCACTCTCTCAATCTTGCAGGAAATAAAGAATCGCAACGGCTGGCAACCAAATGATACGGTAAGACTGGTATTTCACGCTGCGAGACCACTTAAAGATGTTGACGTTGCTAATATTATTGCTGAGTGTGTCGCTCAAGTTGGTAACGAACAAAATGTTGAATTCGCGTTTTTAACGATCTCCCACGACCACCCATTCACAATGCTCGATAAGTCTCAACAGGGTGTTAACGTAAAAGAAGGCGAACGCAAAGGTATTTATGCACCAGAACGAGGTACTATTCTGCAACTTGGGCGCTACACTCGCTTGCTAAGTACAAAGGGATCGAAGCTGATTAAACGATCCAGCACACCTCTACCGACGCCGTTACTCATTAATCTTCATCCTCAATCGACTTACCGCGACCTGACCTATCTCACCGAACAAGTGCTGAAGTTTACTTCGTTGTCTTGGAAATCATTATTACCCGCATCCGATCCTGTAACTATCTATTACTCTGAACTGATTGCGGGTTTACTCGCTCGTTTACAGAATGTTCGGGGATGGTCACCTGCAATGCTCAATATCAAACTTCGTGCAAGTAAATGGTTCCTATGATAGATGTAATTAGGAACTGTTTCAATTCTCAGTTAGAAAGCATTGCACAGTATTTACAGGCGAACTATCACAGTGAATCACCAGAAAGCGGTTTTGCTAACTATGTTTTTCATCAAACAAACAGTCATATTTCCTTTGAAGTAGCCAACGATATAGACATAACACAACTCTCACCCAACCGCTTTAGTGAAGCACCTGTTCTGGCAGCCGTAGGCTATAGTCTTGCCTGTGGCAGACAATTTAGTGAAGATTTTCTCGAAAGCTGGGCAAAGGGATTAACTAGATTATCTGGTCGGAATCATTTTCCGGCAGATCGGACATCGTTTTTCTATCGTCCTACAGAATTGCTTGGTATTACTTTAGGCATTAGCCACTACTACCAAAGTCAGCCCGATCATTCAAAATGGTTGCAAGATATCCTCACCGAAGGAGAACAACGATTAATCAATAGCGATATTTGGACATTTTTGCTCAGTGCTTATACTGCAAGCATCCTCTCAGTGACTTGGAGAGCAAGAAGTTGGCCTTTAGTCAATGAGATGGCTGTTGATGAACTTGCCTTAGCCAAATGGCTTTGTAGTATAGAACCTACTCTTGCCAAAACTCTCGGATTAGCTCAATTAGAACTATCGCTCGATAAAGCCTTATTGGAACACTGTATTGAATTTTCTGACTCCTTACAGGATAGCGCACGAGCAGCTCTCCTCTTCTTTGCCCTAAAAAGAACGCTCGCTCAAACTTTTCAGTTAATATGGAATGAGTGTGAACAAATCCGTGATAATCCCCAGAAATCTGTAGAATGGCTCCAGGCTACCTGCGACAATATTCATACAGTCACTCAGCACCTGCAAGCTCAACTTGCTAGGCAATCTGATATTGGAGCATCTAATAAACACAATATGCAGATGCTTTTACAAGCTTTGTCTATATTGCGTTCTGATACTAACATTCTAGAAGTAGAAATTCATAAACAAATCCGGAGAGACTCTAGCTTATACATAGGTAATAATAATAAAGGTACTATAATCACAGGAAGCAATGTTACTATGACTCACAATCAAAATGAATCTATGACTAACGAAACAACAATCAATGCTCCAAATTCAAGTATTGGTTTTGTTCAAAGCGGCAGCGGTAGTGTTTCCAATTTCTCCCAAAATATTGGACAGAATGTTGATGAAATTACTAGGCTAATCAATTCTCTCCGCGATATGGCTCAAGAATTCCCCGAAGCCAAACGTGAAGAAGCATTGGTTCATCTGGATGACTTGCAAGAGGACATCAATACTCCTGACAAGCGAAAACCCCAGAGAATTAAAACCCGCTTAGTTGCCCTGCTGACATTTGCTACGATGAGTGCTGGAGTTTTAGCTGGAGCGGCTGACTTTAGCAATAATGTTCTGGAACTTTCTGAGAAACTAGGAGTTTCAATCGAGTTAAGTCACCCACAGTCAACCCGGCAATTACCTCCATCAGTACCCTAATCAGCCAAGCTATCACTCTACTTGTAGGAGACCGCAATCATAATCACTCAAAACCGCAATCAGGATTTTTTTCGAGACCACATTAAATGCAACTGAATTAAAACTTCAGACCAGATTAAATGAAGCACAGACCAGATTAAATGCGACCAGACCGCAATCATCCAACCGAGACCACATTAAATGCAACGCCGCCGGCTATGTCTGTGAAAACTTTTTCACAGCCGGCCGAGAGCAGAGCGTCTCACTGTAAGTCAAGGTTTTGGTCGAGGGTTGAAACCCTTGCGTAGCCAACGAGCATATACTCGTGCCTCTGTTTTCAGGGCGAAGTGTAAGGGAATGTTACATAACTAACTATCGGTCTACGTTTTTGAGACACAAATTTTGAGATAAGTTTTACAACAGTTTTTGGTGGCGCTAAGCCTGTTTCTGGTTGGTTGGAGTGGGTGTTGCAAAAACGGTCGTTTTTGCAACAGTTTCTGAGGGGAAAGTTAGATCAAGTCGTAATGTTGGATTTGTGAAGGGTGAGGCAATTATTAAGGAGCCTCAGCTTTGACTCTCTCGCGTTGCTTTCAGTTGGTTGCATTTAATCTGGTCTCGTTTACATGATTGTGGTCTGGTCGCATTTAATTTGGTCTGAGTAGCGTTTAATTTGGTCTGAAGTTTTGGTTCAGTTTCATTTAATGTGGTCTGGTAAAAATCCTGATTGCGGTCTTGAGTGATTATGATTGCGGTCTCCTACAAATAGGTAGGGGTGTTCGGGATGTTTGTAGGTTTCTAACAGCAGCCCCAACTCTTGAATGAGCGGGATAGTGCGGGTGCCGAGCTTGCCTTTGGTGTTGCCTTTACGGATGATCATTTCGGAGCGGATGACGCCCGCCGGGGTGAAAACATCGATGACTTTCAAGCTGCACGCTTCGGCAATGCGACAAGCGGTGTACAGACAAACTCCAAAGAGGGCGCGGTCGCGATCGCTCTGCAAACCTTCGTTAAATAAAAGTTCGATTTCCTCTTGGGTAAGTATCTTGGCTTGTCCGTGTCCCTCTATTTTCATCTTGGTGTAGACCCGACCCGATACCAGAAAGTTTGCCGCAAATACTGCATTGCTGCATCCGTCGGGGGTATTTCTTAATGCGGCGGTTGAGGCAAGGCGAGGCTGAGAAAAGGGCAGAACTCAGCACTCTCCAGCGGGGGCGATCGCAGTCTGGTTCGTTGATATTGTTGGTATTGATGCAAGCGCTGCGCGATCGGTGAAGCAAAACCGCCATCGAGCATAACCTCACTGGTACTATTCACCAATCGGCAATTTTTGCGATTGAATTCGGAACAGCAGAGTACCAGAATTGATAAAAATTACTCAGCAAGTTGCCTGCTAAAATAATGAAGTACATTTATATCCAAGCTTTTCCAAATTTTTCCAATTCATCAACTCAATAGTCTCCAACTCAGTAACACTCAACTCATCTTGCCAAGCATTAATTCTGTCACTCCCAACCGGCTCTAAAGTATTGGGATGCCACACCATCTGACTCGGCGGAACTAAACCTGACTCGGCATTTTTGTGATAAAATTCCAGCATTGATTCCTGAAAATCTACTCCAACCCACTTGCAGATTTTAGCTAACTGTGCTGATGGCTCCCTTACCAAATCTTCGTAAGAAACTAAATAAAATTGCTCCCATTTTTGATGGTATTTTTCAATTATTTTAACAACTTGATTCCATTGGTGCGTCAGTCCCGCTACCGTTTTTATCCCCGGCCACACTTCCCCCCTTTCTTGCTCTTTTGCTACTAATTTTTTGATAGAACTGTAACAAGCCCGAAAATCTCGCACAATCAAAATCACCTTAACACTTGGAAAATATCTCCTGATTTTTCCTAATTGATAAATGTGAAAAGGATTTTTGTCTCCCCAAATCGAAGCTGTCGGGTCAAACTGCTGGCGGTAAGTTTGATAAACTGTAAAAACTGCTTGAGCGTAACTCAATTGCTTGTTATTTGTCAAGTTATCTAATAAAAGCTGTGGGTCAATATTCCACTCCCAAAACCTGTGAAAATTGTTGTTGTAAAGGTCATTTAAAAAATCTTCAATTTGAGGCAGCAAGTCGTTGACAGCACCGTATTTTGACTCTAGGGCAACAAAGAACAGACTTTCAGGGGGAATGCAGATATCTGGATGCGCTGTTAGCATTAAACGCAGGAGAGTTGTCCCCGAACGTTCGGCTCCTATTACAAAAATCGGACTTGATACGGTCGATTTGTTGCTGGGTGAATTAGCCTTAGCGCCTAAAAAAATATTTGACTGGCTGTTGGGTGAATTAGCATCCGCGCTCGAAAACTTGCTCCTATCTATTTTATCATTAACTTGCTTCGGGCGCAAGCGAAATTGACCGACAAGTTCTACTCCCAACTCCAATTTGTCAGCAAGTCCGCGACGTTGAAGCGCCTGTTCGACAGCGGTGCGGCATAATAATATTTGCTCTGCCCGATGCTGGCGAGAAACGGTTTGCTGGTGGATGCGGTAATAATAAAGCGGTTTGTTGATTTTTCTAATTTCTGTAACTTCACTCAGCCGCAGGCACAATTCGTAATCGACAGCACTGGCAAATTTTGGGTCAACACCGCCACAATTATTGTAAGCTGAACGGCGGATTAAGCGAAAGTGAAAGACGATGGGATCTACTAACAGTTGCTCTGGCGAATAGGGGATTTGGCAGAGAGGGCCTTCGCCGCCAACGCAGTCGTTTTCGTCGATGAGTAAATAGTTGGTATAAACAACTCCTACTTGAGGATTTGCATCTAAAATAGGAACTGTTTCTGCTAGTGCTTTGGGGGCGAGCAAATCGTCGCTATCCACGCAGCCGAAGTAAGGAAATGTGGCTTCTCTAATGGCGGCCATTAGGGAATAGCCCGAACCTCGGTGTTCGGCGGCGAGGGCTTTGATTCTGGGGTCAAGTTTGGCGTAGTTGCGGGCTATATTGAGAGAGTTATCTGTGGAACCGTCGTCCCAAATTAAAAGTTCAAAGTTAGGGTAAGTTTGGGCGAGAACGCTTTCTATGGCAGCTTTGAGGTAGCGTTCTCGGTTGTAGACTGTCATGACAATGGAGATGGGAGTCATAAATAGAAGGAAGAAGGAAGTTCGGCAACGGATGAGTGTAACAGATGTTAGAAAGAAGGAAGAATACCTATATCGTAAGCTTTTCAGTGATTCAGAGGTCGGTTTAATTAAGTGGACTTACTTACCTGCTAAAATAATGAAGTGCATTTATACCCCAGCCTTTCCAAATTTTTTCTATTCATTAACTCAATAGTTTCCACCTCAGCCAAACTCAACTCATTTTGCCAAGCATTAATTCTCTTAATATCAATTGACTTGAAAGTATTTGGATTCAACACAACTTGGCTTGGAAGAACTAAACCTAACTCGGCATTTTTTTGATAAAATTCCAGCATCGAGTCCTGAAAATCTACCCCTAACCATTTACAGATTTTCGTTAACTGCACTGAGGGTTCCCTCACCAAATCTTCATAATAAACTAAATAGAATTGTTCCCATTTTTGATGGTATTTGCCGATAAGCTTAACAACTTGGTTCCACTGGTACATCATTCCCTCTAATGTTTTAGGTCCCGACCACACCTCTTTCATTTCTCGCTCTTTTGCCACTATCTTTTTTACAGAACTGTAACAAGCCCGAAAATCTCTGACAATTAAAATCACCTTAGATGCAGGAAAATACCGCCGGATTTTTTCTAAGTGATGAATGTGGCAAGGATTCTTGTCTCCCCAAATCGAAGCTGTCGAGTCAAACTGTTGGCGGTAAGTTTGATAAACTGTTTCCACTGCCAGGGGGTAGCTTAATTCCTGGTAACTTTTTAAGTTATTTAATAAAAATTTTCGGTCTACATTCCACTCGCAAAACTTAGGAAATTTTTCATTGTAAAGGTCGTTTAAAAACTCTTCAATTTGAGGTAACAAGTTGCTGACATTGCCGTATTTCGGCTCTAGTGCAACAAAGAAAAGACTTTCGGGGGGAATGCAGATATCTGGATGCGCTGTTAGCATTAAACGCAGGAGAGTTGTCCCCGAACGTGGGGCTCCTATTACAAAAATCGGATTTGAGGCGGTCGATTTGCTGCAGCATATTTCTTTTTGCTTGCGTTTGTACAGAAAAAATCGACTGACGATATCTACTTCTAGCTCAAATCTTTCGCTCAATCCTCGCCTGTGAAGCGCTTGGGAAATTGCTGACTGAGATTCAATAATTTGGTCTAGTTGCTGTTCGACTGTATGCGCGGAATGCTGGCGGTAGTAGTAAAGGGGTTTGTTGAGGTGATAGAATTGGGTAATTTCTGAAAGTCGCAGGCAAAAATCGTAATCTTCGGCGCGGTTGAATTCGGAGTTGATGCCGCCTATCCTATCGTATAATTGGTGGCGAAACAGGCGGAAGTGGAAGGTCATAAAGTCTACTAACAGTCTATCTGGAGAGTAGGGTATTTGGCTGCGGTGCCCTAGTCCTTTTACTTGAGTTTTTTCATCGATCGTTAGACAATCGGTGTAGACTATTCCGATTTCTGGTTGTGCGTCTAATACGGCTGCGGTTTCTTCGAGGGCGGTGGGTGCGAGCAAGTCGTCGCTGTCTACCCAACCTATGTATGTTCCTTTGCACAGTGTATGAGCCGCTTTGAGGGCTATTCCTCGGCCTTGGTGGGGAGCGGCTGTTACTTGAATTCGCGCGTCTTGCTTTGCGTATTTGCGGGCGATGGTGAGACTGGAGTCGGTGGAACCGTCGTCCCAAATTATGAGTTCAAAGTTGGGGTAGGTTTGGGCGAGAATGCTTTCTATGGCGGCGCTGAGGTATTGTTCTCGGTTGTAGGTGGTGGTAATGATGGAGATTAAGGAGGTCATTGGGAAATAACAAGCGATCGCAATTTGACCGAACAAAAGTAAAATACTTTGATATTTTTATGCAGAGGTTTGAATCCAGATTTTATGGTTAAGTAAATGTTAGCAGACATTGAGATAAATTGACACATCTCTTAAATTTATCAATTAAGTAAAACAGTTAAAGTCTAGTCAAAGGAAGGGTCTGTATACCATTTTCTCATGTTTTCGTACCATTTCATTACTTGCTCGTGTTCCTCAATTAACTCAGGGCTGGCTCCTGCTTTTTGGTAATCTAGGTACGAATCATTGTGCTGAAATTCACAACTAACGTGATAGCCTTGCGGTAAAGTCTTCCAATAAGTTGCTTCCCAGGGTTCGAGGACATTCCATTTTTCGGTTCCTGGGATGTGTCGCTCCTTAAAAATCAAGTGGTCTAAACTCAACAATTGCTCTATAATTTCTCTCTGGGTACTGAGAATTCCATATTCATAATAAGGGAACGCCCCACGAAAATTCACAATAAAAAACTTATTCCAATCAGGATGAGCCATTGCTTCCCATCTAGCACCACCTTGAGGAGTTAAATAGTAGCTTGCTACAAGTCTTCCAATTAAGTGGTCTTGAATTCCTGCCCTTGTTAAGACAACATCGGAAGCTGGCTCGGTGTCGTATTCATCGTCAAACACCATTGCTTTAATGTCACCTCTCTGAAACAAGGAATCTGCAGCAAGCACTACTTCAGCCTGAGATAGATGCTCTGAGTGTGCAAAACTGATTAGTGCCTCCCATTTGCATATTACAAACTTAAGCATCAAGTATTCGATTTTGAGATTCGGACTTTTTGCTAATGCTGTGGAATAGTTAAGTTCGGCTTCACACTGCTTAAAGTAGTTTGTATACCATATTCTAGTGCTAGAATACCAGTTGTTTGCTTGTTTTTCTCGTTCAATTAACTTAGGATCGCGCTTAGCAGATTCATCAAATTCAACGCTTCTACTTTCATACCGAACTTCGTAACCAATAGGAAGTGTTTTCCAATAAGTAGCTTGCCAAGGAGTCAATATTTCCCATGATTCAGTGCCAGGGATAATATAGGCACGGGTATTTCCATGATCTATTAAATGGTATAAGGCTAAATATGCTTCTAATAATTTACGATCGGCGCAGCCAAGGAAACCATTATATCCTGTCCAATACAAATCCCAATTAGGTTGAGAAAACGACTCCCATCTTTCTCCTCCTTGAGTCGTCAAGAAATAGCCCAAATTTATTTTTTGATGAATAGCCGACTCAATTTCTGATTTGGAAGGTATAAAACCTCTATTGAGAAAGTCTTCTAATTTATACAAAGGTGTATCGGAGGAAGTAATTGCTAGCAAGTCTCCTTTTTGAAAGAGATCATGCAATACATCAGTAATTTCGGCTACTGTGAGATTGAGGGGTGCGCGATTGATGGCCAGGTCTCCGTATCGCTCATCAGGAACAATCCAACTGAAACCAATCACTTCCTCAACAGCAGTATCTAGAAACCAATACTCTAATTTGTTCATCTTCCTTTGTTGTAGTATTTAGTCGGTGGGTCATATTTATCTTTGATGTTCAGAATAGCAAATCGGCTTACTAAGTCGGGAGGATTTCCTTCTTTACAACATGTACATTCAGCTATAGAGCCAGCACTTTTCTTTGGGAAAAGGTCTTTGATGTAAACGTTGTAATGATTAGCACCTGTAGGATTTTTACATTTAAATTTATCCCCTGGGTCGCCTTTTCCCCCTTGAGGCTCAAGCTCTCTAAAATCTTTGATCAGAGGATGATTTCCCCTAAAGTTCTGCATAGCTTTAACAGCAGATTTAATAGTTGTATCTTTATACCCTTCAAAAGGCAAATCATTTGTCACCAAATCACTACACTTATCATATGAGCTGAATGGGGGATCGTCACAGGTTGGACAATTGCTACCTTTCTTTTTGGGTGTTCTAGTTGGAGAGGCTGACTTTGGTGCTGACGCAGGGGCTGGCGCAGGGGTTGGTGAAGGATAAGGCTTTGGTCGATTAAGCGATGGAGTAGGCTGAGTTTGTCCATGAGGGCGAATCAACCCTCTCCGCAGTCTTTCCTCAAACAGTCGATCGTCCTGACCCGCAGGCAAAGGATTCAACAATCCACCACCACCAGGAGGCGCAAGTAATATACCCGCACCACCCAAACCAGGTATACGTCTCAAAAATGGAATCAAACCTCCCCCAGGTGGTGCAGCCACAGGCGGTGCAGCCACAGGTGGTGCTGTAGGTATCAACTCTCCTGTTGGGTCTGTATAATTAGTCGAACTATTCCCCACATACCGATACAAATTAGCATCCCCACCCGCAAACCCGATCGTATCCTCACTAATAAACCTCCCCACCTGCGGGTCATAATACCTCGAATTGTAATAATAATTCCCCGTCTCAGAATCCAACTCCCGCCCCGTAAAACCAAAACGGAAACCCACACTCGGATTAGTTTGACTCCTTACTTTCCCAAAACTATCATAACCAATCCGATTCTGAATCGCCCCATTACTATCAACCAAATCCCGCACAGTACCCAAATTATCCGTCAGTGGCCACAACACGCTACCGCCAGCACTTTCATCCGCCAAAATTTCGTCAGTTTGCACCCCGTGCAAATAGCGGTGCGTTTGATTTCCACCACCATCAAAAGTCAAAGCAATATGCTGCCCGTCATACACCAAACGCTCAACTTGAGGCGCTGCACTACCAGCACCATCCGCATCAACTTCCCTAACAATGCGGCGATTCAAACCATCATAACTATACTGAGCCGACTTAATTACAGAACCGCCACTATTCTTACCAACAACTTGAGTCAACCGATTCCGATAATCCCAACTGTACTCAGTCACCTCACCCGTCACAATATCAGTTCGCTTCCTGAGATTTCCCTCACCATCGTACTCGTAATTGTAAACACCATCAGAATTCAACTGATTGTTACTTCCCCTCTGATATCCAGAATTAGTTCGATTGCCATTATCATCGTAACTGTAATTCTCATCACTCTGAGTGGTGTAATCTGCCCCTGTCAATTGGTCGAGTTTATCGTAACTGTAACTGGTGCTACCCGAAGGCGAATTAAATCCAGTCACTCGATTGGCAAAATCGTAAGTCCAAGCATAATTAGCTAACGCCACATTCCCCTTACCGTGACTCAAGCGAGTTAAACGACCAACACTGTCATAAACATACTCGCTTTTAGCCACCAAATTCGTGCCATTCAAATCGCTGTAACGAATAACATCCTTAGTTTTACCCGCAGCATCATAACTCATATCCACCCGCTTGGAACTTACTCCATTGCCGCTTTGAGTAATTCGAGTCACCCGGTTCCCATCATCGTAAGTAAAGGATTTGGTGCCGCGCAATTGACCGTTAATTGTATCCGTCACGGAAAGCGGATTGTTAACCTTATTGTAGGTGTACTTCAACAGCACATTTGGTATGTTGGGAGTTCCCGCATTATCGACAGTTTCCAAATTGCCAGCCAAATCGTAAGTCAAAGTGTAAGTTGCATCGGGGTCGCTAATAGTTTTAAGCTGACCTGCTGCATCGTAACTTGAAGCAATCGTGCGAATCGGAGTATTAGCTGAATTGAGCCATTGTTCTTCGGTTGGGCGGTTGAGTTTATCGTAAACAAACTTGCGAGTGCGGTTGTTGCCATCTTTGGCAGTTATCAAATTACTTGCGGTATCGTAAGTGTAGCTGCGAGTGCGGTTTAGAGGTAGATTGGTTTCTGTTTTCAGGCGATTTAATTCATCGTAAGCGTAAGTTGTTTTGTTGTTTGCAGGGTCGGTAATAGAAGCAATATTGCCGACATTATCGTAAGTGGTAGTTGTGACTTTGTTGAGGGCATCAGTGACAGTTGTTTGACGGTTTAAAGCATCGTAACCGTAGCGAGTGGTGTTGCCCAAACCATCAGTGACGGCACTCACGTTGCCGTTGGCATCGTATTCTGTAGTAACCGTGTTGCCTAGCGGGTCGGTAACAGCAGTAACTCGGTCTTTTTTATCGTAAACGTAGGCAGTTTCCTCTCCCAATTCGTTGGTAAATCTGAGGAGATTGCTGTTAGCGTCGTAGGTGGATTTTGTGGTAGAAGTTAGGGGATTTTTAGTGCCGATTTGGCGGTTGAGATTGTCGAAGGTGTATTCGGTGGAGTGGTTGAGAGCGTCGGTGATTTTGGTGCGATTGCCTGCTTTGTCGTAAGTGTACGTAGTGGTGTTTAGCCGGGGGTCGGTGACAGTTTTTTGGCGGTTTAAAGGGTCGTAGGTAAAGGATGTTTTGCGCAGGAGAGGGTCGGTAACTGATAAGACATTGCCGACTTTATCGTATTCAGTGGTGGTACTCCCCGATGGAGTTAAAGCATCAATGACGCGGGTTTGTCGGTTTCTGGCATCGTAAACATATTGAGTCTTGTTATTGTTCCCGTCAATTTCTGCAGTAACGTTGCCAACCTTATCGTACTCGGTTTTGCTGGTGCTGGCGATCGCAGTCGTTGCCCCTTCAGTCACATCGGTTCTTCTTCCCAAGTCGTCGTACTTGTATTCAGTGCGGCTATTATTCGCATCAACTTGAGCCACCATTTGATTAGCAACATCGTACTCAAATCGAGTAATTTTATCACTAGGGTCAACCTCCCGAATTAACCGACCCCGTGCATCATAAACCTTATTTGTCCGATTCGCCTTAGCATCAAAACTCGCCGTCTGATTGTTATCCGAATCGTACCGCATCTTTTCCTTAGAACCGTCAGGATTAACCGTCTCAACCAACCGATTCCGACTGTCATACCGATACTCAGTTCTCCGACCCAACGGGTCAAGCATTAATACCTGATTCCCATTTTTATCGTACTCGTAACTGGTTACAGGAGAGGTGAGCGGCCCGCTGCCATCCGGGTCAGGAGCCTTAACCTTAACCAACTGATTCATGATATTATACTCAGACTCAGTACGGTTCCCATTCTCATCAATTGTTGCCGTCTGATTTCCCGCACCGTCGTACTCAAACTGCTGGGTTGCTTCCTCGATAGTTCCTTTAGCAAAAATCGTCTTTTTCAACTGATTCATCGCATCGTATTCGTACTCAGTGCGGATGCCATTTTCATCAATTACCGCCTTTTGATTGCCCGCAGCATCGTATTCAAATTGCTGCACCGCTTCGTCAACTGTTCCTTTGGCAAAAGTAATCTTAACCAACTGGTCTTTATCGTTATAATCGTAATCTGTCACCCGTCCGTTGGGGTCATTTTCAGTGTCTATGAGGTTTTTGTTAGTGTAGGTATAGCTAGTAACAACATCATCGCTGCCGCCAACAGCGCCTACTACATTTGTCACTTTCGTTCTGTTGCCAGTAAGCGGGTCAATTTCGTAAAGAGTTTGGCGACCTAATTCATCAGTTTCACTGGTTACTTGATTGAAAATTGGGTCGTAAGTATAACTCCGCTTGCCAGTACCACCTCCCTCACCAGCTTGCACACTATTGTTTAAACGAACATTAACTCCACTACCAGCGAAGATTAAATCCAAATCGCTATCAAGATCGAGATCTGCTAATGCCACAGCCTGATCGGAGGCATAAGAGGAATAATTATCATCACTTGGATTTGCAAAAGTACCGTTACCATTGTTTAAAAATACACTTTCTAAACCATAACCCTGACCGGAAATAACTGCATCCAAATCTCCATCTCCATCTACATCCCCTACCGCTACGGACAAAGGATTATGAAAATTTCCCGTTATTGACTGAATTGAGTAATTAGTTGCCACACCAAAACTACCGTCGCCATTGCTCAATAATACAGATACGTCATTGTTTAAAGATGCAGAAACGTTCGAGTCACGTTTGTTTGCAGTAATGATGTCATTATTGCCATCCCCATTCAAATCTCCCACAGCTACAGATACAGCCCCAACATTCACGGAGTAATTACTTTGGGTTGCAAAAGTACCGCTGCCATTTCCCAACAATACTGACACCCTACCGCTAGCAGGATTAGTGCCGCTAGAAGGGCTGGCAGCAATGATGTCTAGATTTCCATCTTTATTTAGATCGTTCAAAGTTACAAACTCAGGCGACGAATTCAGTGCGATATTCGTGCTGGGGGCAAAAGTACCATTGCCATTCCCCAACAGCACGGACAAGCTATTGGTGCTAGAATTATTAGCAGTAACGACATCATTTTGGCCATCTTTATTTACGTCTCCCACAGCTACGGATAAAGCACCAGAAGCTACCGGATAATTATTAGCTTGAGGGGTAAAATTGCCCGAACCGTCGCCCAACAATACTGACACCCTACCTGCATTAGGAGTAGTACCACCAAAAGAACTGACAGTAATGATATCTAAATTGAGATCGCCATTCAAATCCCCTAAAGCTATGGAGTTTGGGCTGTCGCTTACAGTGTAATCTCTGACGCCAAAAGTGCCATCGCCGTTACCCAACAACACTGATACACTGTTGCCATAACCAGCAGTAACAATATCAACAGTGCTGTTATCGTTGACATCTCCTACTGCAATAGCCCTAGCATTCGCGTTTATATAATTTCTCGGTTCAAACAACTGACCGTTGTTATTTGGGGGTGTTTGAGGCGTACCGGAAAGCAAATCAGAAATGCTTTTCACATTTCCTTTAGCATCGTACTCGTAAGAGGTAGTATTGCCTCGCGCGTCAGTCTTTTTCGTCACCAACAAATTCTGATTTCGCTCAAAACTCGGCTTATTTCCCCCGCCATCTACCGCTGAAACAACTTGACCTGTTTGGTCGAGAATCTGAGTAACTACCCCACCGCTACCATCAGCATAACTTGCCTCTATTACTGTACTTAAAGGTTGAGCTACAGGCGCATTCAAAGGGTTAGTTGTATCCTCCTTCCGATAAAGTCCTTGTACCTGTACTGGTGCCACCTGCAACTGCGAACCGTCTTTACGAATTCCTCCCGTTGCTCTACCTGCAAAGTCGTATAATGTTTGTTCGGAAAATCCCCGTTTGTCTACTTCTTTTGTGATGTGACGTTCGGTGTCGTAGCTAAACGTCCGCGCTTTGGTATCGGGGTCAACAATATGCAGCAAGTTGCCGGCAGCGTCGTATTCTAACTTTGTCAACCGTCCAGCCGGGTCTTCTATTTGACTTACTTTACCGTTTGCATAGGTCAACTTGGTAATCAACCCGGCCGCGTCGATGATTTGAGTTAACTGACCCGCTGCATCGTAAATGTACTTGGTTTCGTTGCCGTTGGCTTCTTTAACCGAAACCAGACGCTTGTCGGCATTGAAACTGTAAACAGTTTTGTCAGTTAAGGTGCGGGTAAACGTGCCGTCTGCCAGTTTCTCTAATTTAGAGAAATCCCCTGGAGGAGATACGTAGCCTCCGCCTGCTGCTGTGGATTTGTCAAATACCAAATCGCTGCCGTCACCGTCAATTAGCAAGACTGAAGCATCGGAATTTTCTACCAATTCCTGCCATCCAGCTATTCCCCAACCGCTGCCGAAAGGACTGTTAATTGTGTTGACTGAAACTAACTTATCCTTCGTATCGGTTGAAGAACCCGCAAAAATAGTACCCGTAAACCGGCGGATGCCGCTGTTAATAGTATAGTCGTACTGACCCGAAGGCAAGGCACTCATATCGACTTGCAGGGCCGCGTCAATGGAACCTCCGCCATCCGGCATTGACCAAAAGTGTTCGCCTCCTGTCAAACTGTATTGGTTGCCAGAATATCCGGGTATTTGATACTGAAATTTTCCTGCATCTACGGTTAGTTTAGCTACTAATTTTTGGGCTGTATCGGCGGGGGCGTTATTGTAGCCGAAATGGACAATGGGTCTGGGGTCTGCTCTGAGAGAATCGTAGGTTAGAGTTAAGCTGCGGGTTTCTCCCATTGACTGATAGGGTACGAGGTCGTGTGTTTCTATTACTGCCCCGGAGTGCATTTCTACGGAAGAGGTTAAGCCGCCTTTTGCTTTGCATTCGTTAATTCAACTATTAAGTAAAAAAGTTAAATTCTAGTCAAAGGAAGGGTCTGTATACCATTTTTTCACATTCTCGTACCATTCACTCGCCTGCTTGTATTCCTCAACTATCTCAACCGGAGTATTGTCATCTAATTTCCAAGGACAAAAATCACTAGACTTATGTTCGCAACTAACATGATAGCCTCGCGGTAAAGTCTTCCAGTAGGTAGCTTGAAATGGTTCAAGGACATTCCACTTTTCGGTTCCTGGGATATGTTCGTGTATTAAAATCAAACTATCCACAGCCAGCAATTGCTCTATAATTTCGCGCTCAGTACCTATAATTCCCTCTTCATAGGGGAAGATGTTCAGAAAATTCGCAATAAGAAACTTATTCCAGGCAGGATGAGCCATTGCTTCCCATTTAGCACCTCCTTGAGGAGTTAAATAGTATGATGCTTTAAGTCTCCCGTCTAAGTGGTCTTGAATTCCAGCCATTGTTAAAACAACATCAGGAGTCCCCTCTGCATCATATTCATCAGCAAACACTATTGCTTTAATATCTCCTTTTTGAAACAAGGAATCGGCTGCAAGTGCTGTTTCAGCATGAGATAAGTGTTCTGAGTATGCAACGCTTTCTAACCCGTAATAGTTTATTACAACAGATTTTAGCAGCAAGTATTCAACCTTTGAATTCGGAGTTTCTGCCAATGCTGCGTAAGAGATTGGTGCTATATCTTCAAAGAGACTTGATGGGTTTGTATCTAATTCTGGCTCTGTATACCAATGCGAAATTTCTGAGTACCACTGCTTCGCTTGTCGATCTTTCTCAATCCATTCTTTGGGTGTATTTGAGTCGATACACAATTCAAAATATCGATGCTGGTAAGTAACTTTGTAAGCTTTGGGTAAAGTTTTCCAGTACGTTGCTTTCCAAAATCCTATATCCTCCCAAAAACAAGTTTCTGAAATAAGAATTTGGTTTTCTAAATATTCACAATAATTTATAATTTCTTGCATAATCTGCTGAGAACAACAGATTATTTCTGAACGAAATAATCCAGTTATTTCATCACGCTGATAACCCAGACACCATTTATGATAATAATTCCAATTAGCACCAGTTAAGCCTTCCCACCTTGCTCCTCCCTGAGAAGTTAAGTAGTAAAAAGCGTTGAGTTTTCCATTTAGGCTTGCCCAAATCTGAGATATTGTTAGGGCTACACCTCTAATATTTTCTCCATTTTCATTAGAAAATGCTGCTAATATATCGCCACTTTGAAATAACCGATTGGCTGCTGATACCACTTCAGCATGGGAGAGTCGCCAATCAGATGCGACATTTATGAAAATTTCTGTCTCTGTTAAAGCAGACAAGATCATTAAATACTCTACTCTGTTTATAGTCATTTGCTTGTTAATTACACAGCATCTATATCAAGCGTAAAAGGTTATGTTCCAGTCAAGTAATTGATTTAGAGATCAGAATTGTGAATTTTCCGGCTATTTGCATTTTTTATATTCAAAATGGAAAATCTTACTCTTTTCTTTGGTCCTGTGACAGTATCTTCACAACATTCACATCTTCCGAGTGAGCCAGCGCTAGATGACGACCACTCTTGGTCTTTTCGGACGTTATCGTTAGCACTTATCTCTACATTGTAGTGACGCGCACCACCGTCTTTTGTAGGCTTTGGATAAGGACAAGGTAACTTATCATCGGCTTTATATGGTAAAGCTCCTATAGGAGGAAGCAAACTCTGCAACCACCATAGTCTTTCTCTATTTGGCTGTCTGTCATTTGCTAATTCGCGCCTTGTTTTTTGTAAATTATTCGCTGCATCTTCAAGGCTGTTATATCTAAAACCAATTAGGATACCCTGTTCTCCCCCTGTTCCTCTAAATATTGTCTCACACTTGACATATTTCTTGAGTTCGGGGTCATCTGCACAAGTTTTACAATCAGGATTCGGAAGAGGTGGCGAAGCTGGAGAGGTTGACGGCGCAGTGGATGGCTGTGAACGAGTTGGTCGATTAAGCAGTGGAGTAGGCTGAGTTTGTCCCTGAGGTTGAATCAACCCTCTCCGCAGTCTCTCCTGAAACAGTCGATCGTCCTGACCAGCAGGAAGAGGATTCAGCAACCCACCACCACCAGGAGGTGCAAGCAATATACCCAAACCAGGCACACGCTGGAGAAGACCACCCAAAGGCGGTAGAGGCAAAGCCGGTGCAGGCAAAGGTATCGCTACAGGAACCTGTTCTCCCGACGGATCAGTATAATTAGTAGGACTATTCCCCACATACCGATAAAGATTAGCATCTCCACCCCCAAATCCAATAGTATCCTCACTAATAAACCTCCCCACCTGCGGGTCATAATACCTCGAATTGTAATAATTCCCCGTCTCAGAATCCAACTCCCGCCCCGTAAAACCAAACCGGAAACCCACACTCGAATTAGTTTGAGCAGTAACTTTCCCAAAACAATTATAACCAATCCGATTCTGATTAAGTTAACCAGTAATCTACTTCAAAGTTTTCATCTTCTTCCTCGTCCTCTATTTCCCCTTCTTCTAGTTCTTCATCTGTGAATCTAGAGTCGATAGGATATAAAAAAAAAGTTGTACTCTTATAACGAGGGTCATCTTTCTCAAAATCTAGTAGTCCTCCTAGTAGTAATTCGGGAAATTCTTTCTGGGCTCGATCGCCAATACAGATATCGCGGACAAACTCAAAGAAGTCTCGACCTAAATAACAAGTAAAGTTACTATCGCATTTAATACCATAAATGTCATAGCTTGAATCTTGTTCGTTGTAAGTTCTTAAGTCAAAAACAAAAGCAACCAGACCGCCACCACCGCCAAATAGATAAGCGTTATCCAGTAATTCCTTAACTTCACTTGACCACAATGAGCTATCCTTACAAGATTCAAGAAGAGCCTCATTTTCGTCTAAGTCTCCTTCTATATTATCAATATCGGGATAATTAATAAAAAAATTACCTAAACCAAATCCTCCTGCTCCCAATACTTGACAAAATTCTCGATATCCTTGAGGAAGGATAAAACCCGCTTGCGATTCAAAGTCCTTGAGCTGGGCTTCAGTTAAAGTTGGCAAACATCCCTTTGGCCAAACCAATCCTTGTTGGGATACAAAATCTTCCAGTTCAGCTTCATTTAAAGTTGATACCGGATCGGGGTATTGTAAATAATTAGGTCCACAAAAACATTCTAGATTCAAATCTAGTTGGGAAAGAAGCGATCGCCATTTAGTCAGGTCATCATTAGCCATAATATTTCTAGATTTCTTAAGGTTTGAGTCAAAATCTAAGCCGATTAACCGTCATTTCAAATGTAGACAGTGTGGTGGCAGATAAAAGTGTAAGTTTGTATTAAAGTAACTACATTGTCTTACCTAATTCTTGTGCGAAAATAGGCTTGATTTCGTCGGCGATTAGTTACAGCTCTTATTTTATTAGAAAAGGTTTCAGTAATTGATGTTCCATCTGAAAATCGAGCACTGGCATTAACTTGAGTAGGTCGTAAAGGATATTCACTCTCTCTTACACTTTTATTTTTATGCACAAGACTGACTTGATAATCAAGACTGGGTTTAGGTCCGGGGGGGCATTTTTCATGTTCAGACTGAAGAGTATCAAGCTTTTCAACTAACGCTTTTCCAAAATTGTTAAATTCTCCACGATTTATAGAACGATTTTGAGAGAAAAAGTTGTATTTTTTATCGTGAGAACCACCGAGAATGCGAGGAACAATATGTCCGCTATCTTCGTTCCCATATATACCTCCCCAAGGTGGTACATTACTCTCAATACCCGGACTTTTACTATATTCTATCCTGGCATTAGTAAGATCATTGACTACTGTAACATTGTTGAGAATTCGGCCTGAGTTCAGAGAAATTCTCGGGTCAGTATCAACATCTCTAAATTGTCTGGCAAGAGCATCTATTCTAGCTCTTCTGTCAGCTCCAGAGCTTGGAGGAGATAAATCGGGAAGAGCTGTAACCTGACTTAGAAGAAAGACAATTTGGTGCGGGAGAAGTACAGTACCTAAACGTGGTACTGAAATGCCAGCAGTACCGTAAACCGACACCTGCATAATATCACCATTCATACTAGGATTAGTCAACTGAATATTGCGTACTTGACTGACTACTTTTCCGTAAAGCCCAGAAGGATCGACTAAGTTGGTAGGATTGTTGTAAACGTATCTGTAAAGATTGGCATCTCCGCCACTCAACTTAATTGGATCTTCACTGATAAATCGACCCGGTGTTGGGTCATAATATCTCTCCCGATTGTAGTACAATCCAGTCTCAGAATCCAACTCCCGCCCCGTAAAACCAAAGCGGAAACCCACACTCGGATTAGTTTGAGCAGTAACCTTCCCAAAACTATCATAACCAATCCGATTCTGGATCACCCCATTAGAATCAACCAAATCCCTGACCGTTCCCAAATTATCTGTCAGCGGCCACAACACGCCACCGCCAGCACTTTCATCCGCCAAAATCTGGTCAGTTTCCACCCCGTGTAAATAGCGGTGTGTTTGATTTCCACTTCCATCAAAAGTCAAAGCAATATGCTGTCCGTCGTAAACCAAACGCTCAACTTGAGGCGCTGCACTACCAGCACCATCCGCATCAACTTCCTTAACAATGCGGCGATTCAAACCATCATAACTATACTGAGCCGACTTAATAACAGAACCGCTACCATTCTTACCCACAACCTGAGTTAAACGGTTCCGATAATCCCAACTGTACTCAGTCACCTCACCCGTAACAACATCAGTCCGCTTCCTGAGATTCCCCTCACCATCGTACTCGTAATTGTAAACAGCATCCGACTGCAACTGATTGTTACTTCCCGTCTGATATCCAGAATTAGTTCGACTCCCATTATCATCGTAACTGTAACTCTCATCACCCCCAGAACTGTAATCTGCACCAGTCAACTGGTCTCGCTTGTCATAACTGTAATTGGTATTACCCGATGGCGAAGTAAATCCAGTCACTCGATTGGCAAAATCGTAAGTCCAAGCATAATTAGCTAACGTCACATCCCCCTTACCGTGACTCAACCGAGTTAAACGACCCACACTATCATAAACATACTCGCTTGAGGCCACCAAACCCGTCCCATTCAAATCGCTGTAACGAGTAACATCCTTAGTTTTACCCGCAGCATCATAACTCATATCCACCCGCTTGGAACTTACCCCATTCCCACTTTGAGTAATCCGAGTTACTCGGTTCCCATCATCATAAGTAAAAGACTTCGTTCCCCGCAATTGACCGTTAATTGTATCCGTCACAGAAATCGGACGATTAACCTGATTGTATGCGTACTTCAACAACACATTTGGCACGTTCGGAGTTCCCGCATTGTCAACAGTTTCCAAATTCCCAGCCAAATCGTAAGTCAAAGCATAAGTTGCATCGGGGTCGCTAATAGTTTTAAGTTGACCTGCTGCATCGTAGCTTGAAGTAATCGTCCGAATTGAAGTGTTAGCTGAATTCAGCCACTGTTCCTCTTTTGGAAGGTTGAGTTTGTCCTAAACAAACTTGCGAGTGCGGTTGTTGCCGTCTTTGACAGTTATCAAATTACTTGCGGCATGGTAAGTGTAGCTGCGAGTGCGGTTGAGAGGAAGATTGGTTTCAATTTTCAGGCGATTTAATTCATCGTAAGCGTAAGTGGTTTTGTTATTTGCCGGGTCGGTAAGTGAAGTGATGTTGCCAACCGGATCGTAGGCTGTAGTTGTGACTTTGTTGAGGGCTTCAGTGACAGTTGTTTGACGGTTTAAAGCATCCGTAACTTATGGCAATCGCTCTCTCATGCTGTTGATTTTACTTCATAATTTTAGCGACCACCTTCACATTCTCTCTAGTAGTCTAGTCTCCTCCAACAATAACTTTTCAGCGACTTGAGAACCATACACATGGGTTAACAACGTGGGCAACCATTTATTTCGAGTGATATCCGGGGGGCTCACATCACAATCTACCAGAAGTAATCGCAAACGCTCAAAAAAACCATACACCTGATTGTCTAAATCCGGGATAGCTCCTCGAATCTCTTCGATAAACTCTAGCGCTCCACCCAGCAATCCAAAACGTTCATGTGATTTCATCAGCCCCCACTTCCCTCGATCTGAATAGATAACGCTGTCTAAAGTATAAGGATTCATACCCAACCTCGGTCCAATTAGCCTATCTTCTTCTGTTCCAGCATAGCCCTCAAGAAACTCTGATAATGGGATATAACAGTGACAGAGATTATCACTTGGGTATCCTGTAGGTAGTAGTGAAATATAGCAGCCAGTATCACCTAAATCTACTGCTGCCCTAATCAGTGCTTCAATTAGTAGAAGGTCATTTTCATCTTCACAAGGATAGATAATTGTACGTCCTATCACCTCTGATGAGAAAGGTTCGCTAAAGGGATTGTCGTTCACAAAAATTTTCCGAAGGAAAGGCTCTGCTTTTAAGTGAAATTCATCTTCAGTGAGAGCGTGCATATGAGTAGTTTTGTGTTTCAAAGTATCAAATCCCACAAAGTTTATTTTATTGCTGCCTTTGTCGCAACCACCCACCTATCCCATCGCCCACCTTTTGTATTAGCTCAGGTATAATTGGAAATTGAAACGGAGCTGGAGCTGGGGCTAGAGCTGGGGCTGGAGCTGGGGCTGGACGAGCTGGTCTAATTGGATTAGGGAAATTCTCTGGGGCGAATTGGGGTTCTTGAGCTGGTCTCAGAGCTGGGCGTTGACACGGCTGTAAATTACTGTTGTTATCATCATCCCTGTAGCGAAACTTGATCTCACGAACAACTTCATGACCGGGCGTATTATGCGTTAGCCTCCAAAAATCCGCTGTCAAATCTATGGTTGGCACATGTGGCTCACTGGAAGATGAAGGTCGCAGAGTACCTTGACCTCTACCTCTCTCTAAATCATTATCCCTTAGCTGTCCGTATATAGACCACATTGCACCACCTACTGTGCCATCAAAAGCTGCGGGTCCTGCACCATTGCGGCGAGTTTCAGGGATTGTTATCAGATAAAACCAGTTAGTTGCTCTTATCAAAGCTTGGTCGTAGCTTTCTGCTGGCGGAAATCCTGTGTATACTTGTCGATTTGTACTACCTCGTTGAGATAATTCTAGCAAAACTTGCAGTCCAAAAGAAGTCGTTCCCGAAGGATCAATTCTATTAATAGGGCTGTTCCCCACATACCGATAAAGATTAGCATCCCCACCACTAAACCCAATAGAATCCTCTCCAATAAACCGTCCTATTCCCGGATTGTAATACCGACTCCGATAATAATACAACCCAGTTTCAGCATCCAACTCCCGCCCCGTAAACCCATACCGACTTCCCAAGGCAGGATTGCTTTGAGCCACCACCCCACCAAACGCATCATACCCCACATGATTCACAACACTCCCGCTATTATTCACCCAATCTTTTACCGTCCCCAACTGGTCGCTCAAAGCCCACAAAACTGTTCCCTGAGCATTCTCTTGCGCTAAAAGTTGGTCAACACCACTCCCATAAAAATACCGCTTGTCCAAAACAGGCTGACTCGTCCCTGAAGCTGTAAAATCAAACAGTACATTATCCCTGTCATACACAAACCGAGTTTCTGCATTCCCCACTTTCTTGCTAATTCTCCGATTCTGAGAATCGTACTTAAACCCTACATTTTGCACTGCATTCCCCGCAGCATCCTTATCAACAACCCCCGCCAACCGATTCCGATAATCCCACTGATACTCCGTCACCTTATTGGTCGCAATCTCAGTCCGACTTATCAAATTACCTTCATCATCGTAAGTATAATTATACTTACCATCAGAATTCAACCGATTGTTGGTTCCCGCCTGATATCCCGAACTATTCCGATTGCCATTGGCATCGTAACCGAAACTTTCATCCGGCTTGTTGCTGTTAGAATGGTCGGCAACTGTTAGCTGATTGTTCTTGTCGTAGGTGTAGTTAGTAAACCCATCTGCATCAGTAATCTTGGTAATCCGATTCCCATTATCGTAATCCAAATCGTGAGAAACTCCGCTACCGTGACTGAGAACATCCAAACGATTCTTAGCATCGTATGTGTAAGTAGTTCCTCTCACCAACTGACTGCCGTTCAAATCGGAATAACGGTTAACTGATTGGATCTGACCGATATTATCGTAACCGAAATCTACCCGTTTTGACGCCACGCCGTTACCGCTTTGAGTGATGCGGCTGACTCGGTTTAAATTGTCATAGGTGTAAGCAGTCGTACCTTTAGCTGCACCGTTAATTGTATCGCTGACAGACAGCAGGTTGTCTTCACTATCGTAGGTGTAATTCAACAACACATTCGAGACTCCAGGAGTTCCTGTATTGTCAATTCCAATTTGCCGTCCTTTCAAATCATAACTAAACTTGTAAGTGGAATCGGGGTCGGTTACAGATGTTAGTTGATCTGCGGCATCGTAAGTAGAGGTAATGCTGCGAATGGGAGTGCCAGTATTGTCGAGCCAATTTTCTGCCGTCTCCCGATTTAGGGCATCGTAAGTAAAGGAACGGACGCGGTTGTTGCGGTCAGTAATTTTGGTGCGGTTGTTGGCTTTGTCGTATTCAAAAGTCCGGGTTTTGTTGAGTTGGTTGGTTTCTGTTTTTAACCGATTTTTAGGATCGTAAGTGAATGTTGTTTTGTTTTGCAATGGGTCGGTTATCGATAAGATATTGCCGACTTTATTGTATTCTGTGATGGTAGCCCCCGATGGAGTTAAAGCATCAATGACGCGGGTTTGACGGTTTCTAGCATCGTAAACAAATTGAGTCTTGTTATTGTTCCCATCAATTTCAGCAGTAACGTTGCCAGCTTTATCGTACTCAGTTTTGCTCGTACTGGCAACAGCAGTCGTTGCCCCTTCAGTAACATCGGTTCTTCTTCCCAAGTCGTCGTACTTGTATTCAATGCGGCTGTTATTCGCATCAACTTGAGCCACCATTTGATTCGCAGCATCATACTCAAAACGAGTAACTTTTTCACTAGGATCGACCTCTCGAATTAACCGGCCGCGAGCATCATAAACCTTGTTAGTCCGATTCCCCTTAGCATCAAAGCTCGCCGTCTGATTGTTATCCGAATCGTACCGCATCTTTTCCTTAGAACCATCAGGATTAACCGTCTCAACCAAGCGATTCCGACTGTCATACCGATACTCAGTCTTCCTTCCCAACGGATCAAGCATTAATACCTGATTCCCATTCTTATCATACTCGTAACTCGTCACGGGCGATGTCAGCGGCCCGCTGCCATCCGGGTCAGGAGCCGTCACTTTAACGAGCTGATTCATGATATTATAATCAGACTCAGTACGGTTGCCATTCTCATCAATTGTTGCCGTCTGATTTCCCGCACCATCATACTCAAACTCCTGCACCGCTTCATCAGGAGTCCCCTTAGCAAACATCGTCTTCTTCAACTGATTCATCGCATCATATTCGTACTCAGTGCGGATGCCATTTTCATCAATTACTGCCTTTTGATTGCCCGCAGCATCGTACTCAAACTGCTGTACCGCTTCATCAGGAGTTCCCTTAGCAACAGTAATCTTAACCAACTGGTCTTTATCGTTATAATCGTAATCTGTTACCCGTCCGTTCGGGTCAGTTTCAGTGTCGA
>Ga0209278_1000594_pt1 | contig 26746 bp, 22 predicted proteins | sample JI81BgreenDNA_FD_187504 | JGI IMG/M metagenome (GOLD analysis project Ga0209278, IMG submission 187504) | Wastewater effluent complex algal communities from Wisconsin, to seasonally profile nutrient transformation and Carbon sequestration -... | ecosystem: Engineered > WWTP > Effluent > Algae...
TGGCCTCCCTGCTGGCCGAGGCCGTGTCGATTTCCGAGCACATGAATCCGAACCTCGCGCCAGCGGAGTTCGTCATCAACGCCATCAACCCGCGGGCGAAGCAGCACGCCACGACGGCGCAGCGCCTTTCGCAGCAGTTCAAGGTGCGCACGCCCTACCTGCGCCGGGCCATCGCCGTGGCCGACGCGTTGGCGGCGAAGAAGCCGGTATGGCGGCAGCCCGCCAACAGCGCCGTGGCCAACGAGTGGGCCGTGCTGTGCGACGAACTGCTGGACGAGTTCGGCGTGGTCGACTGGACCTGAGGGCAGGGGTTCGGCGCGGCGGCGGGAGCGGTTGCGCGGTTAACGCCTCAGCGCGCGGGGCCGCGCAGGCGTTCGAGCAGACCCTCGAGCGTTTCGTTCCCGTGGAAATGCAGCACCAGCTGGCCCTTGCCGCCGCGGCCGGACTTCACTTCCACCTTGGTGCCCAGCAGTTCGCCGAGCTCGCGCTCCAGCTGGGCGACATCGGCGTCGCGCTTCGCTGCCGGCGTCTTGCCCGGCTTGGTGTCGGGCAGCTTGCCGGCCGCCAGGTCGTGGGCGCGGCGCTCGACCTCGCGCACGCTCCAGCCTTCCTCGGCCGCCTGCTGGGCCAGCGCGATGGCGGCCTGCGGGTTCAGCGTCAGCAGGGCGCGGGCGTGGCCCATCTCGAGCTTGCGGGCGTCGACGAGCGCACGGATGGCCTCCGGCAGCTCGAGCAGGCGCAGCAGGTTCGACACGGCCGCGCGCGAGCGGCCCACGGCCTCGGCGGCCTGCTGGTGCGTCAGCGCGAATTCGTCGATCAGGCGCGCGAGGGCCTGCGCTTCTTCCAGCGGGTTGAGGTCTTCGCGCTGGATGTTCTCGATCAGCGCCATGGCGATCACGGCGCGGTCGTCGACCTTGCGCAGCACCACCGGCACCTCGGCGAGGCCGGCGCGCTCGGCGGCGCGCCAGCGGCGTTCGCCGGCGATGATCTCGTAGCGGTCCTTGCCGACCGAGCGCACGAGGATCGGCTGGATCACGCCCTGCGCCTTGATCGACTCGGCGAGCTCGTCGAGCGCCGAGGCCTCGAAGTGCTGGCGCGGCTGGTACTTGCCGGCCTGCAGCTGGCCGATCGGCAGCGTCTTCAGGACATCGCCCGGCGTGGGCTCCTCGGCCTTGGCACCCTTGTTGCCGGTGCCCAGCAGGGCGTCGAGGCCGCGGCCGAGGCCGCGTGCTTTCGTGCTCATCGCGCGGCCTCCTTGGCCAGCTTTTTCTCGCCACGGATGATCTCGCCGGCCAGGCCGAGGTAGGCGATGCCGCCCCGCGAGGCACGGTCATACCCGATGATGCTCTTGCCGTGGCTGGGCGCTTCGGCGAGGCGCACGTTGCGCGGCACGATGGAGCGGAACACCTTGTCGCCGAAGTGCTCGGTGAGCTCGTTCGAGACGGCGCTGGCGAGGTTGTTGCGCACGTCGTACATGGTGCGGACGATGCCGCTGATCTCGAGCGCCGGGTTGAGCTTCTGCTTCAGCGCCTCGATGGTGTTCACGAGGGCCGAGAGCCCTTCCAGCGCGAAGTACTCGCACTGCATCGGCACGATCACGCCGTCCGCCGCGGCCAACGCGTTCAGCGTCAGCAGCGACAGCGAGGGCGGGCAGTCGATCAGGATGTAGTCGTAGCGCGCACGCACGGTGTCGAGCGCGTTCTTCAGGCGGTGTTCGCGCTGCGACTCGTCCATCAGCCGGATTTCCGCTGCGGTCAAATCGATATTGGTCGGCAGCAGGTCGTAGCCTTCCTGCGTGGTGACGATCGCGGCGTCCGCGGTGGCCTCCTCGAACAGCACCTCGCACATCGAGGCCTCGAGCTCGCGCTTGTCGACGCCGGAGGCCATGGTGGCGTTGCCCTGCGGGTCGAGGTCGACCAGCAGCACGCGGCGCGGGGTGGTGGCGAGGGCGGCGGCCAGGTTGACGGCCGTCGTCGTCTTGCCGACGCCGCCTTTCTGGTTGGCGATTGCGAGGATGCGGGCCATGCGGGACGCGGGTTCCGTGCGGCCGGCCCGAGGGGCCGGCAAGGCCGTGGATGATGCCACAGCGCCCCGTAGCCCCGGCTCGGACGCCGTTCCACCGCGGTGTTACGCCCGCTGGCGCAGCAACCCGGCGTCTTTCAGGCTGGCGATGGTGGCGTCGAGCAGCTCGGGCAGCGGGGTCTCGCGGTAGCCCAGCCGGGCGATGGCCTTCGACGAGTCCACCCGCAGGTCGTAGCAGGGGAACACGGCGGCTTCGGGGGTGAGGTCCGGCATCTTCCCGGTGACCCGCGACAGGGCGTCGCTGGCGAAGGCCACCGACTTCAGCACCCAGGCCGGCGTGGCGCGGGTTGGCGCCGGCCGGCCGAGGCGCTGCCCGATCATGCCGATCAGCTCGACGAACCGGGCGTGTGCGCCACCGACCAGGAAGGTCTCGCCTTCGATGCCGTCCTCGAAAGCGCGCACCTGGGCCCGGGCGATCTCGCGGACATCCGCGAAGGCGCCGGAGCCGGGCGGGGCGCCCGGCAACTTGCCCTGGTCGACGAGCAGGATGAGGCGCGCCCAGTTGCGCGTGTCGCCGGGGCCGAGGATGTGCGAGGGCTGGAAGACCACCCAGGGCACGCGCGAGCCGCGCACGGCGGCTTCCGCGAGGAACTTGGTGCGCTCGTAGTTCACCCAGCTCTCGCCGCCGCGCTGCGGCACGTCCTCGCGCAGCACGCCGTGGACGAGGTGCGAGTAGGCCGAGACCGAGCTGGTGTGCAGGAAGCGCCGGATGCCCGCTTCTTCCGCCGCGCGCAGCAGCAGCTCGGCGCCGCGCACGTTGGTGCGCGTCTGGATCGGGTTGTGCGGCCGCCACTGGGTGGTGTCCGCCGCGGTGTGGAAGATCGCCTCGCAGCCCTCGACGGCCGCCTGCAAGAGGGCCCATTCGGCGGGCCGCTCCTCGCCCAGTGTGGCGCGGACGGGCTCGCCGCCCAAAGCGCGGATGGCGGCATCGCCCGACTCCGAACGCGAGACGCCGCGCACGGTGTGGCCGGCTGCGACGAGTTCGCGCAGCAGGTGTTGGCCGACGAAGCCGGTGGCGCCAGTGAGGAGGACTTCAGCCATGGGGAGGCTCGCAGCAAGGGGGGAGCGCCGAACGTGGCCCACCCGGGGCCTGCGGAACGTGAGCGCGGTCGCGCCGTGGCGCCGGATGACGCCGATTGACGAGCGGCTTCGGCGAGAATGGCAGCATGACCGCTTTGCCGACGACCGCCTTCGATCCGTCTTCGCTCCGTCCCGCGCTGGAACGCGGGCTCCACGCCCTGGGCTTGGACCCGGCCGCAACGGTGGAACGCGCGGCGCCGGCGCCCGGTGATGACGGCACGCTGGCGGGCGCCTTGCTGGCCTATCTCGCCCTGCTGCTGCGCTGGAACGCCACCTACAACCTCACCGCCATCCGCGATCCCGGCGAGATGCTGGTGAAGCACCTGTTCGACTCCCTCGCGATGGCGCCGCACGTGCGTGGCCTTGCCACCCTCGCCGACCTCGGCACCGGGCCCGGCCTGCCGGGCATTCCGCTGGCGCTCGCGACGCCGGGCCTGTCGGTGGCCTTGGTCGAGAGCAATGGCAAGAAGGCGCGCTTCCTGCGCGAATGCGTGCGCCAGCTCGGCCTCGCCCCGCGCGTGCGCGTGCTCGAGTCCCGTGCCGAAGCGGTGGCGGAACCCGGCGCGTTCGACGCCATCACGGCCCGCGCGCTGGACCGCCTCGCCGGCATTCTCGCCGTCGGCGGGCATCTCATCGCCCCCGGCGGCCGCCTGCTGGCGATGAAGGGCGTGCATCCCGCCGAGGAGATCGCCGAATTGCCGGCCGGCTGGATCGGCGGCGCCGTGCATCGGCTGGCCGTGCCGGGGCTGGAGGGCGAACGGCACCTCGTCGAGGTGCGGCGGGGCTGAGGGTCCGCGACGGCCTCAGACCGCCGCTGGCGTCGCCCCGAGGTCGATCCAGTGCTGCAGCGGCGCGGGGCGGCCGAAGTGGTAGCCCTGGCCCTGGCGGATGCCGAGCGTCCATAGCGCCTTGCGCTGTTCTTCGGTCTCGATGCCTTCGCTGACGACTTCGAGCTCGAGTGACGCCGCCATGGCCACGATCGCGCGGATGATCGGCCGCGAGCCGCCGCGCGATTCCGCGCCGCTCTCGAGCGCGGTGGCGAAGCTGCGGTCGATCTTCAGGCCATGCAGCGGGAAATGCTGCAGGTAGGAGAGCGCCGAGTAACCGGTGCCGAAGTCGTCGAGCATGATGCGCACGCCGGCCCGGTGCAGGGTTTCGAGCGCGGCGCGGGCGAGGTCCTTGCGGTCGATCAGCGCGCCCTCGGTCACCTCCACGCAGACGCGCGACGGATGCGCGCCCTGGTCGGCCACCAGGGTGAGGAAGCGGGTGGCGAAGTCCGGCGCCAGCAAGTGCCGTGGCGACAGGTTCACCGAGACGTAGGCGTGGCTCGGCGTCAGATGCACGAGGTCGCCGATCGCGCCCGCATACATGCGCCAGTCGATCTCCTCGATCATCCCGGTTTCCTCGGCGAGGCTGAGGAACGCCCCCGGTGCGCGGACCGTGCCGTCGGGACGGTGCCAGCGCAGCAGCGCCTCGTAGCCCAGCACGGCGCCGTTGGCGATGCTGACGATCGGCTGGTAGTAAGGCTCGAATTCGTGGTGGACCATCGCCCGGCGCATCTCGCGCTCGAGCTCCAGGCGCTGTTGCGCGACATGGCGGAGGTCTTCGTCGAACAGCGCATAGCGTTTCCGGCCATCGGCCTTCGCGCGGTACATGGCGGCGTCGGCGTCGCGCAGGATCTCTTCCGCCGAGGTGTAGTGCGGCTGGGCGACCGCGATCCCGACGCTGGCCGAGCTGTGCAGTTCACGGCCCTCGATGAAGAAGGGTTGGTCGAGCACCTGCATGATCCGCTCGGCGACCTGGATCGCGTCCTCCACGCTGCGGATGCGCTCGAGCAGCACGGCGAACTCGTCGCCGCCGAGGCGGGCGAGCACGTCCGGGTTGCGCACGCACTCGCCGATCCGCTTCGCGGCCTCGCGCAGCAGCGCATCGCCGACCAGGTGGCCCTCGGAATCGTTGATGACCTTGAAGCGGTCGAGGTCGAGGAACAGCACCGCGAACAGCCGTTCCGGCTGCGCCCCATACTGCGCCATCGAGGCGACGAGACGGTCGAGCAGGTACTGGCGGTTCGGCAGGCCGGTGAGGCTGTCGTGCAAGGCCTGGTGCTTGAGCTGGCGCTCCACGCCTTCGCGCGCGCTGATCTGCTGGCGCAGCGTCTCGTTGGCGAGGCCGAGCTCGCGGGTGCGCTCGGACACGCGGTGTTCGAGGTCGAGATAGGCCTGGCGCAGCGCCGCACCGGCGCGCCGGCGGCCGAGGGCCGTGGCGATGTGGGTGCCAACGAAGCTCAGCAGTTCGAGGTCGCGGTGGGTGTAGCGCACGTCCGGACGGTAACTCTGCACGGCGATCACCCCCACCGGGGCGTCGTCCACCATCATCGGCACGCCGAGCCAGCAGCTGGCGGAATGCTGCCCGGGCAGGGTTGCGCCCACCGCGTTGAGTTCGCGCATCACCGACTCGGTCGCCAGCAGGGGCTGGCCGCTGTGCAGCACGTACTCGGTCAGGCCATGGCCCGCGTGGCGCGGTGATCGCACCGGCGTGCGCTCGTCGACGGAATAGGGGAAGGACGTTTCGTCCGTGGCCTCGTCCCACAGCGCGATGTAGAAATTCCGTGCGTCGATGAGCTCGCTGACGATGGTGTGCACGTCGGCGTAGAAACGCGCGTCGTCGTCCGACTCGTGGCGACTGGCCAGCGCGGTGATGCGGTACAGCGCGGTCTGCAGCCGCTCGGCGCGCTCGCGCTCGACGACCTCGGCCTGCAGCGCCTCGGTGCGCTGCTGGACCCGGCGTTCCAGCTCGAGCGTGGACTGGCGACGGGCCAGCGCGGCGGCGATGTGCTCGGCCACGTAGGCCAGCAGCTGCTCGTCCTCGGCGCTGTAGGTGTGCTCCGGGTGGTAGCTCTGCACGACCACCGCGCCATGCGTGATGCCATCGCTGGTCATCGGCACGCCCAGCCAGTCGTTGCTGGCGGGGCCCTGCGCTTCGCCCTCCATGCCGAGGCGGGCGGCGAGCTCGGCGGAGGGCCCGCGCAGCGCCTGCTGGCGGCGGATCACCTGCAGCGTCAAGCTGCCGGGGAGCTCGGATTCGGCGATCTCGAGGTCCGGGCCGATGCCGTCGGCGTCTTCGCTGTCGGCGAAGTACGGGAAGCGCAGGGTGCGCCGCGCCGGGTCCCACAGGGCGATGAAGAAATTCTCGGCGTACATCAGCGTGCCGACGATGCGGTGCATCGCGCCCATCACCTCGGACGTCGGCTTCGGTGAGCTGGCCACCTCGGAGATCGCGAACAGGGCTTCCTGGAAGCGCATCGCGTGGGCGCGGCGGTCCAACTCCTTGCGCAGGCGCGCGATCTCGCGCTCCGCGTCCGCCAACGCCTGCCCGGAGGGTGGCACCGGGTCCTGCGGTGCGGGTCCCGGCGCGTTCCTGCGAGGGGAGGGTGGCGTTGTCATCCGCCGGAGTGTAAGCCCGCCAGCCCGGTGGAAATGGGATGGCCGTCTTGCCCTGCCACCCGCCCCGGGCGGCGTACCATTCCCGGCTGTCCTTGTCCTGCCGATGCCTTCCCGAATGAGCGCCCTCCGCCAACGCCCGCGTCGCCTTCGCCGTGACGACTTTTCACGCCGCCTGGTCCGCGAGCACCGCCTCACCCCGGACGACCTGATCCTGCCGGTGTTCGTGCATGAACACGCGGGACGCGAGGCCATCGCTTCGATGCCGGGCGTCGAACGGGTCTCGATCGACGAACTGCTGAAGGTGGCCGGGGAGGCCGTGGCGCTGGGCATCCCGGCGCTGGCCCTGTTCCCGGTGACCGCACCCGAGGCCAAGAGCCTCGACGCGGCCGAGGCCTGGAACCCGCAGGGCCTCGCCCAGCGCGCCGTGCGCGCCTTGAAGCAGGCCTATCCGCAGCTCGGCGTCATTACCGACGTCGCGCTCGACCCGTTCACCACCCATGGCCAGGACGGGCTCATCGACGACAGCGGCTACGTGGTCAACGACCCCACCGTCGAGGCCCTGGTGAAGCAGGCGCTCAGCCACGCCGAGGCCGGCGCCGACGTCGTCGCCCCCAGCGACATGATGGATGGCCGCATCGGTGCGATCCGTGATGCGCTCGAAGCGGCCGGCCACGTGCATACCCGCATCCTCGCCTATTCGGCCAAGTATGCGAGCAGCTTCTACGGCCCGTTCCGCGATGCGGTGGGCAGCGCCGGCAACCTCGGCAAGGGCAACAAATCCACGTACCAGATGGACCCGGCGAACAGCGACGAGGCGATCCGCGAGGTGGGCCTCGACCTCGACGAGGGCGCGGATATGGTCATGGTGAAGCCGGGCCTGCCTTATCTCGACATCGTACGCCGCGTCAAAGACGCCTACGGCGCGCCGACGTTCGTGTACCAGGTGAGTGGCGAGTACGCGATGCTGAAGGCCGCCGCGCAGAACGGCTGGCTGGACGAGCGGGCTTGCGCGCTCGAAGCCCTGCTCTCGATCAAGCGCGCCGGCGCCGACGCCATCCTGAGCTACTTCGCGCTGGACGCCGCGCGCTGGTTGCGCGCAGGCTGAGAAGACGCTTTCCCCGCTTCGCCAAGGAGAACACGCCATGAGCGGACGCTATGCCCTGATCGGCCACCCGGTGGCGCACTCGCTCTCGCCGCGAATCCACGCGGCCTTTGGCGCGCAGTGCGGCATCGCCCTCGAGTACGGCTTGATCGACGTGGCCCCCGAAGGCTTCGATGCCGCGGTCGCCGCCTTCGCCAAAGGCGGTGGCGCGGGCCTCAACGTGACGCTGCCGCACAAGGAAGCCGCGCGGGCCCTCTGCGCCACGCTCTCCGAGCGCGCGCGCCGCTGCGGCGCGGTGAACACGCTGATCCGCGGTGCCGGCGGCTGGCACGGCGACAACACCGACGGCGCGGGCCTCGTGCACGACCTCACCGAGCGCCATCGCCTCGACCTCCGGGCGCGGAAGGTGTTGATGCTGGGCGCCGGCGGCGCGGCGCACGGGGTCTCGCCGGCCTTGCTCGATGCCGGGATCGAATCGCTGTGGATCGTCAACCGCAGCGCCGAGCGTGCCGATGCCCTCAGTGACCGCTTGGGCGAGCCCGGCCGCGTGCACACGCGTTACTGGGACGACCTGCCGAACCTCGGCGTGTTCGACATGATCATCAATGCCACCTCGGCCGGTCGTGGCGCGGGCACGATGGACTTGCCCTCGTCGCTGGCCACGCCACGCACCCTCGCCGTCGACCTGAGCTATGGCGAAGCGGCGATCGCTTTCCTCGCATGGGCGCGCTCGCAGGACTGCGAGGCCACGCTCGACGGCCTCGGGATGCTGGTCGAGCAGGCGGCGGAAGCCTTCCGTCTCTGGCACGGGCAAGCGCCGGACACCGATCCGATCTACGCCGAACTGCGCGCCGGCGCGGTGGGCCTGCACACCGCGGAGTGACCGCGGTGCCCGGCGGGACGATGGCGCGTCAGGCCGGAGGCAGGCCGAGGTACTGGTCCTTCAACCGCACGTAGTGCTTGGCCGAGTAGTAGAGCTGCTCGATCTCGCGGTCACTGAGCTTGCGCACGGGCTTGGCGGGGTTGCCCAGCCACAGCTCGCCGCTCTCGACGACCTTGCCCGGCGGCACCACCGCCCCCGCGCCGACGAAGCCGTGCTTTCGCACCACCGCGCCGTCGAGCACCAAGGCTTTCATGCCGATGAGGCAGGCGTCCTCGATCGTGCAGGCGTGGATGCAGGCCGCGTGGCCGATGGTGACGTCGGCGCCGATGATCGTCGGGAAGCCGTCGGGCCGGGTGTAAGGCCCCTCGTGGGTCACGTGGATGATGGTGCCGTCCTGCACGTTGGTGCGCGCACCGATGCGGATGTGGTTGACGTCACCGCGCACGACCACGCCGGGCCACAGCGAGGCGTCGTCGCCGAGCACGACATCACCGATCAGGTGCGCGCCTTCGTCGACGTAGCAGCGTTCGCCGAGCACGGGTGTCTTGTCGCGGAAAGGGCGGATCGGCATGGCGGCGGCTCGCGGGTGGGGTGTGTGGCGGATTCTAGCGGCGTCAACTCGAGCAGCGAGACGCTCTTGCCTCTGGCGCGGTGCAGCTGACCCGCCCCATCACTCACTTGGAGAAGAACCCGGCGGCCCGCTCGAATGCGACGTCCGTGTCGCTCGAGCGGCGGCGCATCCATGCGCCGCCCTCCGGGCTATCGCCTGGACGGTGTGTCGGGGCTCCTCATTCGCTCCCCCGCGCCAGAGGCAAGAGCGTCTCGCTGCTCCAACAGCGCCGCTAGCCTCCGCTTCGCGACGATGCTTGGACTCGCCTCGGTGTTGCGCGCCATCCGCGTGGGCGGCGTGCGTGGCGAATAAGGAGCCCCAGCGCGCTATTGAGGCGCAAGCCCCGAAGGGGTCGCGCAGGATGCGCGATCGGCTCAAGGGGCAGGACGCCCCCTTTGAGCCGACCGCCGGAAACCTCGCGTCACCGGTGACGGGGCGGATCAGCCCCGCACGCCGCCCACGCGGATGAGGGCGCAAACGAAACGGGGTGAGCCAGCTTTCGCCAGCCCACCCCGTGCGTTTCCCGCCGTGACGCGTCCGATCAGCGCAGGTCGAAACGGTCCAGTTCCATCACCTTCGTCCACGCCGCCACGAAATCAGCGGTGAACTTCGCCGCCGAATCGCCCTGCGCGTAGACCTCGGCCAGCGAACGCAGCTGCGAGTTCGAGCCGAACACCAGGTCGACCACCGTGGCCGTCCAGCGCACGGCGCCGCTCTTGCGGTCGCGGCCTTCGAGCACGTTCGGGTTCGCCGCCGAGCGCGACCACGCCGTGCCCATGTCGAGCAGGTTGACGAAGAAGTCGTTGCTCAGCACCCCGGCACGGTGGGTGAACACGCCGTGCGCCGCGCCACCGGTGTTGGCGCCGAGCACGCGCAGGCCACCGATCAGCACGGTCATCTCCGGCGCGGTCAGCGTCAGCAGCTGGGCCTTGTCGACCAGCAGCTCCGCGGCCTTGTCCTCGAGGCCCGGCTTGGCGAAGTTGCGGAAGCCGTCAGCGTGCGGCTCGAGCACCGCGAACGAGGCGGCATCGGTGTGCTCCGGGCCGGCGTCGGTGCGGCCCGCGTGGAAGGGCACCGTCACCGTCTGGCCCGCGGCCTTGGCCGCGGCTTCGATCGCGGCACCACCGGCGAGCACGATCAGGTCGGCCAGCGAGATCTTCTTGCCACCGGTGGCCTTGGCGTTGAAGTCCTTCTGGAGGCCTTCGAGCACGGCCAGCGTCTTGGCGAGTTCAGCCGGGTTGTTCGCCGCCCAATCTTTCTGCGGGGCGAGGCGGATGCGGGCACCGTTGGCGCCGCCGCGCTTGTCGCTGCCACGGAAGGTCGAGGCCGAAGCCCATGCCGCCGAGACGAGGGCGGGGATGCCCACGCCGGAAGCCAGCACCTGCGCCTTCAACGCGGCGATGTCGCCGGCGTCCACCAGCGCGTGGTCGACGGCCGGCACCGGGTCCTGCCACACCAGCACTTCCTTCGGAACGAGCTTGCCGACGTAGCGGGCGCGCGGGCCCATGTCGCGGTGCGTCAGCTTGAACCAGGCGCGGGCGAAGGCATCGGCGAACTCGGCCGGGTTCTGGTGGAATCGGCGGGAGATCTTCTCGTAGGCCGGGTCGAAGCGGAGCGCCAGGTCGGCCGTGGTCATCATCGGCTGGTGGCGCTTGCTCGGGTCATGGGCGTCGACGACGGTGCCGGCGCCGGCGTCACCCTTCGGCTTCCACTGGTGGGCACCGGCGGGGCTCTTGGTCAGCTCCCACTCGTAGCCGAACAGCGTGTCGAAGTAGCCGTTGTCCCAGGTGGTCGGGTTCGGCTTCCACGCGCCCTCGATGCCCGAGGTGATGGTGTCGCCACCCTTGCCGGTGCCGAAGCTGTTGGCCCAGCCGAAGCCCTGCGCCTCGACCGGGGCGCCTTCCGGCTCGCGGCCCACATGGCTCGCCGGGCCGGCGCCGTGCGCCTTGCCGAAGGTGTGGCCGCCGGCGACCAGCGCCACGGTCTCTTCGTCGTTCATGGCCATGCGGCCGAAGGTCTCGCGGATGTCGCGCGCCGAGGCGACCGGGTCCGGGTTGCCGTTCGGGCCTTCCGGGTTCACGTAGATCAGGCCCATCTGCACGGCGCCGAGCGGGTTGGCCAGCTCGCGGTCGCCGCTGTAGCGCTTGTCGCCCAGCCACTCGGTTTCCGGGCCCCAGTTGATGTCGTCCTGCGGCTCCCAGATGTCCGGGCGGCCACCGGCGAAGCCGAAGGTCTTGAAGCCCATCGTCTCCATCGCGACGTTGCCGGCGAGGATGAAGAGGTCGGCCCAGCTCAGGGCCTGGCCGTACTTCTGCTTGACCGGCCACAGCAGGCGACGCGCCTTGTCGAGGTTGCCGTTGTCCGGCCAGCTGTTTTCCGGCGCGAAGCGCTGCGCGCCGTGGCCGCCACCGCCGCGGCCGTCATGGATGCGGTAGGTGCCGGCGGCGTGCCAGGTCATGCGCACGAAGAACGGGCCGTAATGGCCGTAGTCGGCCGGCCACCAGTCCTGCGAGTCGGTCATCAGCGCCTTGAGGTCGGCGACGACGGCGTCGAGGTCGAGGGCGGCGAAGGCCTTGCGGTAGTCGAAGTCGCCGCCGAGCGGGTTCGACTTGGCCGAATGCTGGTGAAGGATCGCGAGGTTCAGCTGCTCGGGCCACCACGCGGCATTGCCGCCTTGGCCGGCCTGGGTGGACGTTCGGCTACCGGAGGAGAACGGGCACTTGGGTTCGGTGGACATGGGAGGCTCCTGGAAGGATCCGCGCGGCGGGTTGCAGCGCTGGCGCGGCGGGATGCCGCGTGCCATGGACCCTACGCCCCTCCGGTGACAGTGGGGAAATGGATTGTTCGACTCGATTCGATAGTCGCAGCCTATTGATGATGGGGCGCGAGGGTCGCGCCGCTCTCTGACGCCTTCTGGAAAGCCGCCTGGCCTCGCGCGTCGATGTGTGAGCCGCATCACGCGGTCGTCGTGCGCTGGTGCGCTTTTTTCCGCGGTTTCACCGCTGGTTGGCAAAGTGTCAAAGGACTGAAGCAATGCCTGCGTCAACTCGTCTGTCTTTCCTGCCCGCCCGGGCGCATCCTGCGCGCGCCGCCGGCTGTGCCGAAGCACGCCCACCCGCTTGGAGCGACGTCCTCATGATGGAGCGAACCGCATGACGCCAACGGCTCGCCCTGCCGCGACCCCGCCGGTCGTGAGCCTGTCGTCGCGCATCGTCCGCGCCTTCCTCGCGATCGGCGTGGTCCTGGTGCTGGCCATGGCGGCGATGACCTTCGGCCTGATTGGCCAGATGGTCGACGCGGTCGAAGCCAAGGAGGCGAAGCGCGCGTGGGACCGCGTGGCCAGCCTCGAGCGCGCCAAGGCCGACCTGCTCCGCACGATCGTCGATGACTACGCCTACTGGAACGCGATGGCGGCGTTCGTCGAAACCGGGGACCCGTCGTTCCGGGGCGAGACCTTCCATGTCTGGTTCCTCGACAACGCCGATACCGATGGCGTCGTCGTGCTGTCGCCCGAGGGTACGGTGCTGGTTGCCGGCGTGGCGGAGCGGGCCGCCAAGACGTTCGGTGATGCCGCCCAGGCCGAGCCCGCGTTCGACGGCGCGCTCGGCCTGGTCCGCTTGGCGCCGGCGCTGGTGGATCGCCTGCGGAAGCTGCCCGAAGCCGCCGTCGTGCGCGACAGCGGCGATACCGGGATCACCTGGATCGACCATGGGGGCCAATGGATCCAGGTCGCCATCGGTGCGGTGGGCTACCAAGGCCAGCCACCCAACGGCGGGCTGGTGATGATCCTGCGGGCCGTCGACCAGGAGCGGCTCGCCGTGCGTGCCGTCGAATCGCAGGTCGAGTACCGGATCGCCGCCTTCGATCCGGACCGGCCCGCCATTGAGCCTCGCGATGGCGAGGCCCTGCTGGCGGTGCCGATCGAGGACGCGCTCCTCGGCACCGGGGTGATGGCGGTGGCGCGTCATCCCTACGAACTCTCCGGGCTGTTGGGCCAGGTCCAGATCGTGACCGTCGTGCAGCAGACCCTGCTGTTGGCGGCCCTGATCTACCTGTTGATCGAACTGCTGCGACGGCAGGTGCTCTCCCGCATCCAGGCGTTGCGCCGTGAAGTCGAGGCGCTGCGGGTCGGCACCATCCGGCGGATGGATCTGCCCGGCCCACGCGACGAGCTCACGCTGCTGGGCGAGGAGTTCGGAGCCATCTACCGCACCCTCGACGGCGCGCGGACGGAGTGGCGCAAGGCCGCCCTGCGCGACCCACTCACCGGGCTCGGCAACCGCGCGGCGCTGCAGGCCCGCCTCGAAGTGATGATGACCGCCGGGCGCAGCTGGCCGGCGTCGCTGCATCTGCTCGACCTCGACGGCTTCAAGGCCATCAACGACGTCCATGGCCACGCCACCGGTGACGCGATGCTGGTGGCCCTCTCGCGCAGCCTCGCGGCCAAGCTGGGTGAGCGTGCCGAGGTCTTCCGCCTTGGCGGCGACGAGTACGCGATCCTTGCCAACCATGGCGACGACATCGGTCGCGAGGTGCTCGATTCGGTGGCGCAGGTCCGCGTGCTGGATGCCGCCGGGCACGCACTGCGCCTGCGCGCCAGCCTCGGGCGTGCATCGCTGTCGACGGACCTCGATTCGCCGGGCGACTGGCTGCGCCGCGCCGACATCGCCATGTACGAGGCGAAGCGCGCCGGCGGCAGCCGCCTCGTCGACTACGTGCCCTCGATGCGCGAGGCGCTGGTCGAGCGCGAGTCGATCGAACGCCGCCTGCGCCGCGCCCTCGACGAGGGGCAGATCGACGTCGCGTTCCAGCCGATCGTCTCCGCCGTCGACGGGCGACTGACGGCGGTTGAAGCACTGGCGCGCTGGTACGACGCCGAACGCGGTCGCGTGCCGCCGGCCCGCTTCGTCCCGGTCGCGGAGGAGGCCGGCTTCAGCGCCGAACTGGACCTGCAGGTGCTGGCGAAAGCGCTGCCGGCCCTCGTGGCGCTGCGGCGCGCGATCCCCAACCTCGTGCTGCAGGTCAACCTCGCACCGCCGTCGCTGTTGAGCCCGGGCATCGTCGAACGCATCGACGGCCTCGTCCGCGCCGCCGGCGTGCCGCCGGAGGCGATGCTGCTCGAGGTCACCGAAAGCGCGCTCGCGGCCGATCCGACCGCCATCACCGGGGTCATCGAGCGGCTGCGCTCGCTCGGATTGCGCATCGCCCTCGACGACTTCGGCACCGGCTACTCGTCGATGGCCCGCCTCGCCGAGCTGAAGCCCTCGGCCTTGAAGATCGACGGGCAATTCGTCCGCGACCACCATGGCGACGGTGATCGCATCATCCGCTCCATCCTCGGCCTCGCGAAGGCCTTCGGCCTGCACGCCACGGCCGAGTTCGTCGAGACCGAGGAGCAGCGCGATTACCTCAAGGCCCTCGGCTGTGACGCGCTGCAGGGCTACGGCATCGCCGAGCCCATGCCGGAAGAAAAGCTCCTCGCCTGGGTCGAGGCGCGCGCGCTCAGCGCGCGTCCTTGACGATCTCGCCGGCCTTCATCACGAAGGGCACGCGCTCGAGCAGGGTCACGTCCTGCGTCGGGTCGCCGGGCACGGCGATCAGGTCGGCGAAGCGGCCGGCTTCCAGTGCGCCGACATCCTCGCGCTTCATCGCGGTCGCGGCGTTGATCGTCGCGGCCTGGATGGCTTCGGCGGGCGACATGCCATAGCGCACCATCACCGCGAACTGCTTGCCGTTGTCGCCGTGCGGGAAGATGCCGGCGTCGGTGCCGTAGACCATGCGAACGCCGGCCTCGTGCGCCTTCTTGAAGTTCTGCCGCTGCACTTCGGCGATCTCGCGGTCCTTGCGCAGGTTGTCCGGCAGCACGCCGTTCTTCGCCCCTTCGGACTGCGTGTATTCGGTGTTGTAGATGTCCATCGACAGCCACGCGCCGTTGGCCTTGGCGAGGCGGATGCCCTCGTCGTCGATCAGGCTGGCGTGCTCGATGGTGTCGACGCCGGCACGGATGGCTTCGCGGATGCCCGAGGCCCCGTGGGCGTGCGCAGCGACCGTGAGGCCCCACTGGTGCGCCTCGTCGACGACGGCCTTCATCTCCTCGAAGCGCATCTGCTGCTGCCCGGGCTCGGTGTTGCGCGAGAACACGCCGCCGGTGGCGCAGATCTTGATCACCTGCGCGCCGTACTTGCGCAGTTCGCGAACGCGCTGCCGGCCCTGCTCGGGGCTGTCGGCGTTGTACGGGCTCGCCTGCGCCATCGAGGGCGGGAAGTAGGTGCTGTCGCAGTGGCCGCCGGTGGCGCCGAAGGCGTAGGCCGCGGTCATGATGCGCGGGCCGGCGACCTTGCCTTCATCGATGGCCTGGCGCAGGCCGACGTCGTTCCACGCATCGGCGCCGAGCGTGCGGATGGTGGTGAAGCCAGCCTCGAGCGTGCGCTGCGCATGCGGCACCGACACCATCGACCAGTAGCGGTCGTTGAACTGCAGCCCGGTGTAGCCGCTGTAGGTCGGGTCGCTGTCGATGTGCACGTGCATGTCGATCAGGCCCGGCAGCAGCGTCATGTCGCCCAGCTCGACGCGCGCGGCATCGGCCGGCGCCTGCACGGCCTTGCCGCCGGTGGCGACCGCGGCGATGCGCCCGTCGACGACCAGCAGTTCCGCATCACGCTCGAGGCGCCCGCTGCGGGCGTCGAAGAGGCGGTCGGCGCTGACGACGGTGTTGGCGGCTTGCGCATCGACGCTGGCGCCGAGCGGCAGCGCGAGGGCGAAGGCAAGCGTGATCGGGTGCAGCGAGGGCTTATCCATGGAACGCTCCTTGCGGGTCGGTGCCCGGAGAGGGTGTGGGAAGAGGGACGGTCGCCGCCTCGGCCTCCGGGGCGACGCAGAGCCGATTGCGCCCGCCCGCCTTCGCGGCATAGAGCGCGGCGTCGGCGGCGATCAGCAGGGCCTTGAACTCGCGGCGCTGCGCCTGCGAGCGCGCCATGCCGAAGCTGGCGCTGGTGCTGATCGCGGTGGCGCCGATCGGCACGGACAACGCGGCGATCGCCGCGCGACACGCCTCGACGTTGGCCATCGCGGCCGCGAGATCGTCGGCCTCGAAGACCAGGCCGAATTCCTCGCCGCCCATGCGGCCGGCCTGCATGCCGGGTCGCAGGGCATGGCGGATGGCGTCGCCCACGGCGCGCAGCACGGCGTCGCCGGCCGGGTGCCCGTAGCGGTCGTTCACCTGCTTGAAGTGGTCAAGGTCGAACAGCACCACCGCAAGCGTGTGTCCGGAGGCATTGGCCGCCGCCAGACGCCGCTCGCATTGGGCGGTGAAGTGTGCGCGGTTGGCGAGGCCGGTGAGCTCGTCGGTTTCCGCCAGCCGCTTGAACGACAGTTGCAGGCGCTTCACGCGCAGCGCCCAGTACACGACGAAGCCCAGCAGGCCGACCAGCAGGGCCAGCGCCAGCAGGAAGATCGTCTGCCGCTGCTCGCCGACATCCTGCTGCAACCGCAGCAGCTGGTTCTGCCGCTCGAGCAGTTCGAGCGACTGCGCCTGCTGCAGGTTCTGGTGGCGGGCCAGCTGCACGGCGAGCTCGCGCGTCTTGATCTCGTCGAGGTAGCCGCGCTGCGCCTCCGCGAACTCGGCCATGCGGCGCAGCGCTTCGGCATGGTCGCCGCGCTGCGTCGCCACGTCGGCGAGCACCCGCAGGGACTCGACCACGGGCGCGCTGTAGCGCGCGCCTTGCCCCGCCTCGACGGCGCGCTCGGCATGGATGACCGCGGCCCGTGGATCGCCGAGGCGCAGGTTCACCTGGGCGAGCAGGGACTGCACTTCGATGATCAGCCGCGGGTAACCGGTGGCCTCGGCCGCGGGCGCGTCGGCCAGCAGCAGGGTGCGTGCACCGTCCGGATCGCCGCGGCGCGCCATGAGCCGGGCGCGCTGGAAGCGGCTGAAGTGCACCGCAAGCCGGTTGCTGCTCTGTTCGCACTCGTCGATCAGGGCGATGACGGCGTCGTCGCCGACGGCGTCCGGCGTGAGCTCCGCCAGCGCCTCCAGCTTCAGGTAGCCGGCGGCACAGCGCATGGCGAGGTCCGGCTGGTCGTCCAGCATGCGCTGCGCGAAGCGCAGGCCGTCGTCATATTGGCCGGCCTGGTTCAGCAGCGTGGTCGCGGTGCCCAGGCCCTGGTGGCGCAGGCTGCGGTCTTCGATGGACGCGGCCGACTCCGTCAGCACGTTCATGTAGCGCAGCCCGGTCGCGAAGTCGCGATTGCCTGCGGCGCTGTTGGCGATCAGTGCGGCGGACCGGAAGCGCATGTTCCGGTCGGTCGTGGATTCGTGGATGCGCGTCGCCTTGCGAATCGCCTCGCTGAAATCACCCGAGTAGGCCTCGGCATAGGCGTCGAGGTAGTCGAGATGCTCGGCCTGCGCGGGCGCCGCCGAGGCGCGATCGGCGTGCAGTGACACGAGCAGCGCTTGGAAACGGGCAGGATCCGTGTTCCTGACGGCATCGGCCTCGAGCAGGCGTGCCTCGAAGGTGGCGGGTGTCGCTTCGAGCGACACCGCCACCACCAGCATCAGGAGCAGCGCGCTCCACCAGCGAGGCCGGGCGAAGCGAGCCATGTCGGATCAGTGCGACGTTTCCGACGCCGGCGGGTCGTTCGGCGGCGTGTCGTCCTGCGGCTCATCGTCGGGCTTCTTGTCCGGCGTCGGGGTGTCTTCCGCCGGGAACAGCAGGCACCAGCGCTTCGGACCCTGTTCCACCAGCTCGCTCAGGCCCGCGGCGTCTCGGCGGTGGATCGCCTCCCGCTCGGCATCGGACAGGGTGAGGCCGGCGGCGCGCGCGCACTCGTCGAGATTCGCCAGCGGCATCGTCGGCTGGCGGGCGAGCTCGGAAAGGAAGTGGATCAGTGTCGTCATCGTCGGTGCATCCCCTGGTGGCCGGGCGTCGCGCTCGACCGATGGCACGGCGGCGACAACCTCGTCCCCGAGCTTAGCAGTCGCGTCACCGGGTCCGTCGTCGGCGGATGCCCGGCTCAGGCCGCTCTGAGGGCGTGCACGTGCTCGGCGAGGACGACGCGGTCGCGGCCGCTGTTCTTGGCGCGGTAGAGCGCCCGGTCGGCCCGATCGAGCAAGGATTGCAGGTCGTGGCCGGCTTCATGCGTGCCGGTGAGCCCGAAGCTGGCGGTGACCGTCAGGACGAGGCCGTTGTCGATGCGGGCTTTCGCGGCGGCGATCCCGCCGCGCAGGGCCTCGGCGTAGGCCGCGGCCTGATCCGCGGTCGCGCCGTCGAGCAGCACCGCGAACTCCTCGCCACCGATGCGCCCGAGGGTGCACGGCGCCGGGGCGGGCACCGCGCGTGCGGCGTCGCTGACGGCGCGCAGCACGGCATCGCCGGCCAGGTGGCCGTGGCGATCGTTGATGTGCTTGAAGTGATCGAGGTCGAAGGCGACCAGCATCAGCGGGCGTGCCTCGGCACGTCCGCGGTCCAGCGCGGCGGCCGCGAGTTCGGTGAAGTGCTGCCGGGTGGCGAAGCCGGTGAGCGGGTCGGTCTGCGCGAGCGCACGGAAGCGCGTGGCGTCCATCCACAGGCGCCGCGCCCAGAGCACCAGCCCTGCGACGGTGAGGAGCAGCACGAGGGCGACGATCAGGGCATGGCGCGATTCGGCCTTGGCGAGGCGGGCTTCGAGGTCGAGCACGCGGTTGCGCTCGGTCGTGATGGCGAGTTCCTGCTCCCGCTGGAGGCTCTCGTGTTGCACGGTGCGCAAGGCGCGCTCCTTGGTGAGGCTCTCCTCGGCGAGGGCGCGGTTGGCGGCGATGTGCTGCTGCAGGTGGCGCAGCGCCGCGCTGTTGTCGCCGCGTTGCCGGTGGATCTCGTACAGCACCTTCTCGGCCATGGCCACCGGCAGGCTGGTGGGCGTCTCGCGTGCGAGGGAGAGGGCCGCCTCGGCACGGGCGGCAGCGGCGGCGTGGCGGCCCAGCGCAAGGAGGTAGGTTGCATCGTGCGCGTGGAGCAGGGCGCTGATCAGTGGGACGGTACCGCCGCAGCCGGTCTCGATGCAGGCGTGGGTGAGCCGCTGTGCCTCCGCCAACCGCCCGCTTCGGCGCAGGTGCCCGGCCTGCAGCAGGTCGATCCAGAGGCCGAAGACGGGGAGCTCGCCCGCCGCCTCGCATCGGGCGCGCAGGGCGGCGAAATCGGGAGCGGGCGCATCAGGGGCGGCTTCGAGCTCGGCCGCCTCTCCGATCTGCAGGCTGGCGATGCAGGCCTGGCGCGCCGTGGGCCCAGCGGCCAGGACGCGCCCGGCGTAATGCCGGGTCAGGCCGGCGTGGCCCATTTCGGAATACGTGATGCTCGCGGTCACCCAGAGCGCGAGGATGTCCTCATGCAGTGGGCCGTCGGCCTCGGGGTAGGCTTTCAGCAGCAACTGCAGGCGGCGCAGGGCCTCCTCGAACTGCCGCAGGTTGGCCTGATGGTTCACCACCATGTGACCGGCGACGAGCCGCAGGCGTTCGTCCTCGCTGCGTTCGGCCACTGGGAGCAGCGTTTCGACGGCGGCATCGGGCCGGCCACGCAGTGCGTGGCGAATGGCCACGAGCACCTGCAGTTGCTCGCGCTGGACGCGGGTGGTGGGCGGGGCTTGTTGCAGCAGGGCCTCGACGCCGGTCTGGAAAGCCGCCGCATCCTGCGTGCGCAGGTCCAGCAGGCGATCCATCTCGGCCTGCAAGACCGGATCGCTCCCGTCGCTGCCGGGGCGCATCGCGGCCGCCGGCAGGGCCAGCAGCGCGGCCAGCAGCAGGGCAGCCCCGCGGCGCATGTCAGCGGTCGGGATCCCGGTCCGGGCGGTCGTCCGGGCGGTCGTCGGGGGCGTCGCCGGGCGGCTCCTCGGCGGGCTGCGGCTCGTCTTCCGGGATGCTGATTTTGCACCACATCTCGGTGCGGGCACCGAAAGCGCGGGTGACGGCCGCCGGATCGCGAGCGCGCAGCGCGGCGCGGGTGGCGGCGTCGAGGTCGAGGCGCTCCAACGCGGCATCGATATCCACGCCGGGCTGGCGGCCGAGGATGTCGAGGAAGGCGATCAGCGGGCTCATGGCGCGGCGGTGTCCTGTCCAACCGGGACGGCGGACTCGATGCTAACAGGGCCTGTGCCGGCCAGCGCGGACGCGGGTGCCAAGGGGCGGGCCGGCGGGACGACGAGGGTGCTCTGGGGGCTGAGCCGCGCCTGGGCCAGCGCCGCGAGCGGCAGGCGGTCGATCCGCGGCTGGCCGATGGGCAGGGTGGCGGCTTCGTAGACGGTGACCGGGTGCGCCGGCGGGTAGTCCAAGAGCAGCCGGTCGACCAGACGCTGGCGCTGGGCGGGCGTGCTTTCGCGCACGGCGTAGCTGCGGTCGCCGGCCACGCCCACCTGCCAGAGCACCAGCCAGGCGCTGGTGTCGATGAGGCGATCGTAGAACAGCAGTTGGCTGGCTTCGAAATGCGCGCAGCCCACCTTGCCGGGGTCCAGACCAAGGTCGGCGTAAAGGCAGTCCTCGGCGGAGATGCCGGGATCCATCACGGCCGCGAAGCCCTCCGAACGGGCTTGCGCGATGGCCGCGTGCGGCACCTGCGCGAATACGCCCGGATGGCCGTAGAACGCGCCGACCACGAGTTTTCCGGCGCGCACTTCGGCAAGCATCGCCGCCGCCATCTCGCGGTAGGTCTGTTGTCGTGGCTTCCCCTCGGCGTAGAGGCCTTGCACGCTGACGACGCGCGGATTGATCGTCGCCACCCACTGCTCGACGAGGGCGTCGCTGGCGGCCACGAACACCACGTCGGCGGCCTCGAGCCAGCCGCGCGCGCGCGGGGTGAGGTGGGCGCCGAGCATCATGCCGAGGCCGACGCAGGCAAGTTGGCCGCGCGGCGCGGTGGACGAGGAGGCGGTGGGCATGGCGGTCCTTGCAGTGGCGAGGGCGCGAGCCTAGCCGAGCGCGGGCGGTGCCGCGCCGCCGACGGCCGGTGCCGCGCGGCATTCCCAGCCGACGGGCAGCGGTGACCCGGAGCGCGCCGCACAGCGCGTGAACCCGACGCGCCGCATGAGCGCGGCGGCGCCCCCGTGGTCGTCCGCGTGATGGCAGGTGAGCGTGGCGAGTCCGGCGATCTCGAACGCCCAGGGACGCACCGCGAGGATCGCGGCGGTGGCCGCGCCGCGGGCCTGCCACGCCGGCCACAGCAGCACGCCGAGTTCCGCCTCGCCCGCCGACCAGCGATCGCTGCGCAGGGCGAGCCCCAGCAGTCCGGCCGTTTCCCCGGCCCGCTCGACCAGCCAATGGCGGAATCGGCCGTCGATGGCGTGTTGGTGCCGCAAGGACGCGGCGGCCGCACGCGCTGCGCGTTCCCCATCGAGGGGCGCGCCGACCGCGCGCATCACCCCGGGGTCGGTGAAGAGCGCCGCATAGTGCGTGAGGCCGTCCACGTCGAAGGGACGCAGCCGGTAGGGCGACGCATCGAGCGGGGTGGCGGTCGGCATGGTGGCAGTGTGCCGCGCCTCCTGCCGCCAGGCGATCACGCCCGTGGCAAGTCGAACACCAGCACTTCGGCGCCGTCGCCGGCTTCGATCCGCACGTCCGGTTCGCCATCGAACTTCAGGGCGTCGCCGGCGCGCAGCGCATGGCCATTGACCGTCGCCATGCCGCGCGCAAGGTGCACGTAGCCGAGCCGGCCCGGTGCCAGCGGCAGCGTGGCGTGCTCGTCGCCATCGAACAGCCCGGCATGCATCCGCGCGTCCTGCTGGATGCGCACCGAGCCCTGAGCGCCGTCCGGGCTCAACACGAGGCGCAGGCGGCCGCGCTTCTCCTCGGCGCTGAACATCTTCTGCTCATAGCCCGGGGCGATGCCGTGGCGGTCCGGCAGGATCCAGATCTGCAGGAAGTGCGTCTCGCCGCTCGGGTTGTGGTTGAACTCCGAATGCAGCACGCCGGTGCCCGCGCTCATGCGCTGCACCTCGCCGGGAACGATGCTGGCGCGATTGCCCATCGAATCCTCATGCGCGAGCGCGCCGTCGAGCACGTAGCTGATGATCTCCATGTCGCGATGGCCGTGCTTGCCGAAGCCGGTGCCGGCGGCGATGCGGTCCTCGTTGATGACCCGCAGGGGCCCGAATTGCACGTGGGCCGGATCGAAATAGTCCGCGAACGAGAAGCTGTGGAAGCTGTGCAGCCAGCCGTGCGAAGCGCGGCCGCGCTCCGGGCCCGGGCGTGGGATGATCATCGGAATGTCCTCGACGTGGGCGCCGCATTGCGGCGATGGCATACATCGTCCCGCTCCCCGGCGCCCGGCGCAGCCTTTGCCCCGCAACGGATCGTCATGCGGGCGCGACAATCACCCGCCGCCCGAGCCGCGCCCGCCGACGGTTCAGCCGCGCGGCGGCGCCAGCAGTTCCCGGGCGTCGAGCCGCCCGTCGCCATTGGCGTCCTGCCGGGCGAACTGCCGGCGGAGGCGCGCATCGTGGTCGCTGCGGACGATCGGTCGTGCGTTGGGCGGCAGCTCGCGGCCGTCGAGCACGCCGTTGCCGTCGACGTCACGGGCCTCGAAACCCAGTGCGAGGTAGGCGAGGTACTCCGACTCGTCCACATCGCCGCTGCCGTCGGCATCGAAGCGCTGCAGCAGCTCCTGCGGCCCTTGCGCATACCGGCTCGGGGTCGCGGCCGCCCCCACGGGCATCGCGAGCGCCACGACGATCGCGGCCAGCGCCCGGGCCGTCACGTCGCGGCCTCGGCATCGTCATGCGAGGCCACCACCGCGGCGGCCACGCGATTCCGCCCGGCGCCCTTCGCGCGGTACAGCGCGTGGTCGGCATTCGCCAACAGGTCCCGGAGGCGGTAGCCCGCGGCCGCCGTCGACACCACGCCGAAACTGGCGGTGATGGCGAGCGCCGTGCCGCCGTCGAAGGTCGTGGCGCGCGTGCCGGCGATCGCGTTCCGACAGCGTTCGGCGAACCCCAGGCCCTCGTCGAGGCCGGCACCGGCCAGCAGCACCGCGAACTCCTCGCCACCGAGCCGGCCGAAGTGCCGGCGTGGTCCTTGCAGCTCGGCCAGCGTGCTGCCCACGGCGGCGAGCAAACGATCGCCTGAGAGATGGCCGTGGCGGGAGTTCACCTGCGAGAAGTGGTCAAGGTCGAGCAGCACCAGGGCCATCGGCTGCGCCTGGCGCTCGGCGGCGGCCAGGGCCGCCGAGGCCTGTTCGGAGAAATGCTGGCGCGTCCACAGCGTCGTGAGCGGGTCGATCTGCAACCGCTCGCGATGCCGGCGCCGAAGGCGACGCGAGTGCCACGTCCAGCCGAGCAGGGCGACGAGGGCGGCGCCGAGCGGGATCAGCAGGAGCGAGAAGAACAGCGCCGTCCGCTCGCTGTGCTGTGCATCCAGCGCCAGCTGCACGTTGCGCTGCTCGAGCAGTGCTAGCGCCTGTTGGCGCGCCAGCGACTCCCGGCGCCCGGCGTCGTAGGCGACCAGCAGATGCCGCACTTCTTCGGCGTAAGCGCGTTCCGCCGTGAGCACCGCCTGCAGTTCGCGCAAGGCCGTGCGGTCATCGCCGCGAGCGAGGGCGACCGCGTAGCGGGTCCGGCGCGCCGAAAGCAAGGGCAGGCCGCTCGGCAGCCCCGCGCTGAGCGCCAGCGCGGCGTCGGTCTGCGCCTGCGCGTCGTCGAGCTGGCCGGTCCTCTGCAATGCCTCCGCGAACCGGGCGTGGGCTTCGGCGAGGAGCGGGGCGTAGCCGGTGGCCAGCATCGCGGGCATCTGCGCCCGCAGATGCGCGGCCGCGCGCTCGGCGTCGCCCTCCGCAAGCCACCAGCGGGCGAGCAGAAGGTCGGCATGGCGGGCGGGCAACACGCTGGTGGCGGACGCGCAGAGGTCCGCCACATCGTCGAAATCGGAGGCGGTGAGCGCCTGCGGGGACCGGGCGAGCCGGGCCTCCATGGCCTGCACCGAGGCGGTGCAGCGTTCGGTGGGGTTGGCATCGCCCGCCAGCACGCGCTCCGCATGCCGCAGCGCGATCTCGGACTGCGAGAGCTGGTTGTAGAAGATCGCGGCGACCAGGTCGACATGGCGGCGGACGGCGCTGTCGGGCAGGTCTTCCATGCGGGCGAGCAGGGTCTCCAGGCGCTTCTGCCCATCGAGGAAATCGCGGCTCGCCGCCTGCACGTTGACGGCCAGCGCGGCGGCGCGGAGGCGCACATCGGCGGAACTCGCCTCGCGGGCCAGTTGATCGGCGCGCTGCAGGGCCGCCGGGAAGCGCGATTCGAGGGCCAGTGCTTGGGCGCCCAGCAGCGCGAACTGGTCGCGGCGCTGCGGGTCGGTCGGTGCCGGTCGGTGCTCGATCAACCGCCATTGCGCCAGGAACGCCTTCGGATCCTCGAGCCGCAGCGCCTGGAGCGCCTCCAGCGTCTCGATCGGCTGGGCGGCGGGTGTGGTGGCGATCGCCGTCGAGGCGGCAACGGCGGCACAGAACAGGGACGCGAGGCGAACGCGGCGAGTGATCACGAGCCAACGCGACCGAACGCCGGGGCTGACATGCTGCGGTTGCGTCCCGCGGCCTTGGCCGCACGCAGCGCCGACTCGGCCGCGGCGATCCATTGCGTACTCGTCAACATGCCGGCGTCGATCTGGGCGTAGCCGATGCTCACGGTCGGGTGCGCGCCATTGGCGTCGTTGAGCAGGCGTTCGGCCAAGGCATGGCGGAGACGCTCGGCCAGTTCACCGACACCGCTGCCGCTGGCATCGGTGAGCACGACGCCGAAACGGTCACCCCCGAGCCGGCCGGCGGTGTCGGTGTCGCGCAGCGTCTTGCGCAGCACGGCGGCGATGGCCTGCAGGGCGGCATCGCCGGCGGCGTGGCCGTGCACATCGTTGAGCAGGCGGAAGCGGTCGACGTCCAGCACCATGAAGCTGGCGCGATGGCCGCTGCGGCGGAACCGGCGGAATTCGTGCTCGGTGGCCTCCTGCAGCGCCCGCGGGTTGGCCACGCCGGTGAGCGGATCGGTACGTACCAGGGCGGCCAGGGCCTTGCGATGGCCGCCGAGCTGCTGCGACAGACGCCAGGCCGACAGGGCGATCGCCGAGGGATAGACCAGCAGCGCCGGCACCGTGGCGACGATGGCGGGCCACGAGCTTCGCGGTGTGAACGCGAATTCGCCCAGTGCGGCCACGGTGGTCGCGGATGCCAGGAAGACCAGCCCGCTGCGCAGCGCCAGCCGCGGGCCACCGAACGCGAACTTGTCCATCAGGATGATCGACGCCAGCATCAGCGACGGGACGGCATTGAATTGCATCAGCGCGACCCAGAGCCCGGCCATCAGGGAATCGACCAGCAGATTGCGGCGCTCCATGGCCAGTGGATGCGGGTGCGCCAGTGCCAGCCGCCGTGCCGCCCACGGCCAGACCAGGACGTTCGCCGCGGCCAGGGCCCACATGATGGCGGGGGCCTGTCGCTCGTGCAGCACCACCGCCACCGGCAGGAGGACCAGCCAAAGGCCCAGAACGCGCATGCGCGCCGCGTTCTGGACGATCCGTCGCTGGGCGTCGTCGGGGGTGGGGTCCATGGGGCTTCCAAGGCTGAGCGCGGAGCGTAAGGCCGCACCCGGGGCGCCGCAATGCGAACGGCCCGGCGGCCTACACTGCGCCTCCGGATCACTGCTGCACCGACGATGCCCGAACTGCCCGAAGTCGAAACCACGCGACGCGGCCTTGCGCCACACCTCGAAGGGCGACGCATCACCGGGGTGACCCTGCGTCGCCCCGACCTTCGTTGGCCCATCCCTTCCGCCGTGCGCGAGCACTTGCCCGGCCAGCGCATCGAGGCCGTCGAGCGTCGTGCGAAGTACCTGCTGACGCATACCGCAGCGGGCAGCGCGCTCTGGCACCTCGGCATGAGCGGCGTGATGCGCGTGCTGCCGGCATCGACCCCGCTGGGTCCGCACGACCACGTCGACGTCGGCCTCGATGATGGGCGCGTGCTGCGTTTCACCGACCCGCGCCGTTTTGGCTGCCTGCTGTGGCAACCGCCCGGCGAGGTCCACGAACTGCTCGCCGGCCTCGGCCCCGAACCGCTGTCCGACGCGGTCAGTGGCGACACGCTGTTCGTGGCCTCGCGCGGCAAGAAGGCCTCGGTGAAGACCTTTCTGATGGACCAGGCCGTGGTGGTCGGCGTGGGCAATATTTACGCGGCCGAAGCCCTGTTCGAAGCGGGCATCCGCCCCACCACGCCGGCCGGACGCGTCACCCGCGAGCGCTATGGCCGCCTCGCGGCGGCGGTGAAGCGCATCCTCGGCCACGCCATCGAACGCGGCGGCACCACGTTGCGCGATTTCCTCAATCCCGATGGCCTGCCGGGCTACTTCGAGCAGGAGCTGTTCGTCTACGGCCGCGAGGGCGAGGCCTGCAAGGCCTGCGGCACGGCACTCAAGGGCCAGCGGTTGGGACAGCGCGCCACCGTGTGGTGCCCGCGCTGCCAGCGCTGAGGCATCACTTCGGCGTATCGAACAGCGCGGCCATCGCCGCGAGGTGGGCGCGGCCGCGCTGCTTCTTCGACTCGGCCTCGGCC
>Ga0209278_1000595_pt1 | contig 26745 bp, 15 predicted proteins | sample JI81BgreenDNA_FD_187504 | JGI IMG/M metagenome (GOLD analysis project Ga0209278, IMG submission 187504) | Wastewater effluent complex algal communities from Wisconsin, to seasonally profile nutrient transformation and Carbon sequestration -... | ecosystem: Engineered > WWTP > Effluent > Algae...
CGGCCTTCACGGCACCGATGGCGTTGCGTTCGATGCAGGGGATTTGCACCAGCCCGCCAACCGGATCGCAGGTGAGGCCCAGATTATGCTCCATGCCGATCTCGGCCGCATTGGCGACTTGTGTGGGCGAGGCATTCCAAACGGCGGCCAGCCCTGCCGCCGCCATGGAGCAAGCGACACCCACCTCGCCCTGGCAGCCCATTTCCGCCCCGGAGATCGACGCGCGCTGCTTGTAGAGCAGGCCAATGGCGCCGGCCGTGGCGAGGAAGCGGCGGCGTTGTTCCGCCCCTTCGCAATAATGCTTCATCACGGCGGGCAGGATGCCGGCGGCGCCGTTGGTGGGCGCGGTCACCACCTGGCCGCCGGCGGCATTTTCCTCGTTCACCGCCATGGCATAGACGTTGAGCCAATCGAACAATCGCTCCGGTTCGTTGGCGCTGCGGCCTTGCTGCAACTGCTGCCACAGCGACGGCGCGCGCCGTTCCACCTTCAGGCCGCCTGGCAATATGCCCTCTGTATGCAGGCCGCGATCGATGCAAGCCAGCATCACGGCGGCAACATGATCCAGCCCGGCCAGTGTCTCGGCGCGCGGGCGGATGGCATCTTCATTCGCCAGCACGATGGTTTCCAGGCTCTGGCCGGTCGCCTCAGCAATGGCCAGCAGTTCGGCGGCGCTGGCGAAGGGGTGCGGCACGTCGCGACCCGTCGCCACCCGGTCAGCCGGGGCGGCCTGTTCCAGCTGGCGCCGGCTGGCGATGAAGCCGCCACCGGTGGAGAACCACTCCTCTTCGGCCAGCGTCTGCCCGCCGGCCAGCACGGCGAGGCGCATGGCGTTGGGGTGCAGCAGGTCGCGGGTCTCGTAATCGAGGCTTATATCGGTGGCAGGATCGAAGGCGAGGCCACTCAGCTGCCGCGTCCGCTCCAGCGCAGCCAGATCGCGCTCGGCCTGCACGGCATCGAACGTCTCTGGCGCGTGGCCCAGCAGCCCCAACGCCACCGCCCGCAATGTGCCGTGGCCATGGCCGGTGAAGGCGAGACTGCCTTGCAGCGTCACCACCACCCGTGCGCCCTCCGGCCAGCGCCGCCGCGCCAGCCGTTGGCCATAGCGCAGCGCAATGCGCATCGGCCCCACCGTGTGCGAACTGGAAGGGCCAACGCCCACGCGGAACATGTCGAGCACCGAAAGCATGGCCTGTGGTGGCGCAAGCGCCCAGGCAGTGCAATGCCTGCCGGAAACTCCAGCCTGTGCGCAGACGAAAGCTGCGCCTAAGCTGGGGCCATGGATGATGTGCTGATCGATCAAGTGAGCCGGCTGTTTGCCCGCGAGGCGACGGATGACCGGCTGCGCCAAGCCCGCGCCGGGCAGCAGGTGGACGGCTGGGACGTGATTGCCGAGGCCGGCGTGGCGCTAGCGCTGGTGCCGGAAGCAGACGGCGGGCTTGCCCTTGATCCGATGACTGTGCTGGCCATCGCGCGGGCGCATGGCCGGGTGGGCGCGCCGTGGCCGCTGGCCGAAGCGGTGGCCGCGCCGGCGTTTCCGAATGATTTATGGCTGATGGCGCTGACCGCCGCCGAAATTGCCGGCCTGTGCGAAACGGTGTTGGCACTGACGCTGGAGTGGACGCAGACCCGGCAGCAGTTCGGCAAGCCGTTGTCGAAGAACCAGGCGGTGCAGCACAGCCTGGCGCAGATGGCGGCGGAAACCGCAGCAGCGGGCGTAGCGGCGGGGCTGGCCGGGCTGGGGTTGAAGGACGATCACACGCCGATGATCGTGGCCGCAAAGGCCCGCGCCAGCGAGGCGGCAGGCGTGGTCGCCGCGCTCGCCCACCAGTTGCACGGTGCCATCGGGGTGACGGCGGACCATCGTCTGCACCTGTTCACCGGCGCGCTGTGGCAGAAGCGTGATGCGCATCGCAGCGAGCACGCGCTTTACCAGGCGATTGGTTTTCATGTCCTGAGGGAAGACGGCCTGTGGTGGTGGGCGACTGACGAGCCGCTGCTCGACTACGTCGAACCGGCCCGGGTCGGTGACCGCTTCCGCTTTCCGGTGGTGGCCGAAACCAATCAGCAACGGCGGCTGCGGGCAGAGGTGCGCAGCTTCCTGAGCGATGAAGTCTTTGCCCTGCCCCCGGACGTCCGCGCGCACAGCTGGAACGGCCACAGCCCGGATTTCAGCCGCAAGCTGGGCGAACGCGGCTGGCTGGGGATGACGTGGCCGAAGGCGCTGGGCGGGCATGACAGGAGCGCGCTCGACCGGCTGGTGGTGATCGAGGAATTGCTCGCCGCCGGAGCGCCGGTGGCGGCGCACTGGATCGCTGATCGCCAGACCGGGCCGTTGCTGCTGAAATATGGCACGCCGGCCCAGCAGGCGGCCTATCTGCCCGCCATCGCGCGCGGCGAGCTGTTTGCCTGCATCGGCATGAGCGAGCCCGGCGCAGGTTCCGATCTGGCCGCGCTCACCACCCGCGCGCGGCCGGTCGAAGGCGGTTGGCGGGTGAGCGGCACCAAATTGTGGACGACTTATGCGCACAAGGCGCACGTGATGCTGTTGCTGTGCCGCACCGGTGAGGGCCAACGGCATGAGGGGCTGAGCCAGCTGCTGGTGCCGATGGATTCGCCCGGTCTCAGCGTGCGCCCGATCATCGATCTGATGGGCGAACATCATTTCAACGAAGTGCATTTCGATGATGCGTTCGTGCCCGCCGATGCGCTGGTGGGCACCGAGGGCAATGGCTGGGCCCAGGTGATGAGCGAGCTGGCCTATGAACGGTCCGGCCCCGAACGCTTCCTGTCCACGCTGGTGCTGGCCGAGGAACTGGTGGCGGCGCTGCCTGAAGACGCTGTGGCGGCGCACGCCCCCATTGGCCGGCTGGCGGCGCACCTGATGGTGCTGCGGCTGATGGCGCGCGGCATGGCGGCCTTGCTGGAAGATGGTGAGGACCCGGCGCTGGAAGCGGCCATGGTGAAGGATCTGGGCGCCACCTTCGAACAGGCCATCCCCGAAATCGCCCGCAGCCTGTTGCCGTTGATCCCAGATCCGCCCGCATCGCTGCTGGCCACGCTGCACGCCACCGTGCAGATCGCCCCGATGGTGAGCTTGCGCGGCGGCACCCGCGAGATATTGCGCGGCATCATCGCGCGCGGCCTTGGCGTCCGATAGGAGAGAGCAATGATCGATCATGTCCTTTACGAACGCGATGGCCACATCGTCACGCTGACCCTGAATCAGCCGGAACTGCGCAACCCTGTTTCGGATGACGACATGGTGGATGCGATCCTCGCTGCGTTGGTGCGGCTGGAGAATGATCCGGATGCGAGGGTGGCGATTCTGACCGGGGCCGGCAGTGCCTTTTCCTCGGGCGGGAACCTAAAGAAGATGGCGAGCGGCGACGGGCTGGCCAGTGCGTCGCCGATCAAGACCCGCCGCAACTATCTCACCGGCATCCAACGCCTGCCCCGCGCCTTTGCCGCGCTGGAAGTGCCGATCGTGGCGGCGGTGAACGGCCCGGCCATCGGTGCCGGCTGCGATCTCGCCTGCATGTGCGACATCCGCGTGGCCGGCGAGAGCGCAAAATTTGCCGAGAGTTTCGTGAAGCTGGGCATCATCCCCGGCGATGGCGGCGCCTGGCTGCTGCCGCACGTGGTGGGCCACGCCAAGGCCGCCGAAATGGCGCTGACCGGTGACATGGTGGACGCCGCCGAAGCGCTGCGCATCGGGCTGGTGAGCAAGGTGGTGCCCGATGCGGAATTGCTGGAAGCGGCCCGCGCCTATGCGGCCCGCATTGCCGCCAATCCGCCGCAGGCGGTGCGGATGACCAAGCGGCTGCTATGGGAAGCGCGGCAGGCCAATCTGGAAACCGTGCTGCAGCTTTCCGCCGCGATGCAGGCGCTGGCGCACACCACCAGCGACAACAAGGAGGCGATGACGGCCTTCCTCGAAAAGCGCCCACCGCAGTTTACGGGGTCGTGAATTCCCGGCGGTGCAAGGCTGCCATGCCCATCACCACCACGAACGGCTGCATCACGAAGGTCACAAAGCCAGCGGTTGCGGCCATGTCGGTTGGCCCGGCGATGGCCCGCCACGCCACTTCCAGGCCCAGCATCACGGCGAGCAGAAACAACGCATCAGATGACATGCGGTGCAGGCGAAGGCTGGTCAGGCCCCAATCCAGCAACGTCCGCGCCAGGCAATAAAAGATCAGCAACCAGCAGATATTGCCGGCCAGATGGCTTTCATCCCATTGCCCCAGAAAACTGCCAAGATGGCTCTGCACCACCAGCCACAAGGCTGCCATCACCAGAAAGGCGCGCTGCACCCAGACAACGCCGCCGACGTTGGTATCACGATCTTCAAACACGTTCGCCACCCGCAACTATGCATCCATTACGGGTGTTATTGTCGCCGTTTTGCGTAAAAGCCCGGTTAACTGCCCAGCCAATCGGCCAAAATACTTTGCTCGTCTTCACCCACACGCGGTGGCGGGCGGCGCATGGTGGCCGGTGTGGCACTCAACTTGCCGGGAAAGGCCACGCTGGGGATATGGGCGCCATCGGCCCGCACGAAATCATGCACGACATTGCGGGCGGTGATGAAAGGATCGGCGAACACCTCGCTCACCTTGTTCACCGGCCCGGCCGGAACCCCGGCGGCGGCCAGCCGGTCGATCAAGGGCAGGCCGGGTTCGTTCACCACCAGCCGCTGCACTTCGGCCTCGATGGCGTCGCGGTTTATGAGGCGCGCACGGGCGGTGACGAAACGCTCATCCTGCGCCAGATGGGGCACGCCCATCAGCGTGCAGAAGGCGCGGAACTGGCCATCATTGCCGATGGCGATGATGATGGTGCCATCGGCCACATCGAACGTCTTGTAGGGCACCACCGTGGGGTGGCGGTTGCCCAGCCGGCCAGGATCGACGCCGCCCACCAGCCAGTTCATGGCCTGATTGGCCAGGCAGGCGATCTGGGTATCGAGCAGGCTGATATCGATGTGCTGGCCTTCCCCGGTGCGCTCGGCATGGCGCAGCGCAGCCAGGATGGAAATGGTGGCATACAGCCCGGTCGTCACATCGGCCATGGCAACCCCGGCCCGCAAGGGCTGGCCGCCTTCCTCGCCAGTGATGGCCATGAAGCCGCCCATGCCCTGCGCGACGAAATCATAGCCACCGCGGCTGGCATAAGGCCCGGTCTGCCCGAAACCGGTGACGGAACAATAGACAAGGTTCGGCTTCACCGCCCGCAGGCTCTCCCAATCAAGGCCATATTTCTTCAGGCCGCCCACCTTGAAATTCTCGATGACGATATCGGCCTTCATCGCCAGCTCGCGCAGCAGCGCGGCGCCTTCGGACGAGGCAAAATCCACCGCAATGCTGCGCTTGTTGCGGTTGGCGGCGAGGTAATAGGCCGACGTGCCGATCTCGTCCTCACCGTCCGCGCCTTTCAGGAAGGGCGGGCCCCAGGCGCGGGTATCGTCGCCGCGGCCGGGCACTTCCACCTTGACCACATCGGCGCCCAGATCGGCCAGGATCTGCGTGCTCCACGGCCCGGCCAGCACGCGCGACAGATCAAGCACACGGATGCCGGCCAGCGCGGCGGGAGCGGTCATTTCAGTCATGGTTTCGCGGTAGCCGGAAATGGAAAACGGTGCCAGCCCGCAAGGACTGGCACCGCTCCTAGCCCCCGACCGGGGTTAGCCGTTGCAGTAAGGGCGATTGCCCCGATCTGGAGAGTTTGCCGCGATCGTGACGATAAGCCCCCGTACGCGACTGACTCCCCCGAATCACACTCAATCCTCTGTTACCAAACTATGAAGGTCCAAGAAAGCGGAAAGAAGTTAACAACTTGGCACAGAGGTGATCAGACTCTTTCAAAGATGGCGGCCAGTCCCTGGCCACCGCCGATGCACATGGTCTCCAATCCAAAACGGGCCTTTCGCCGCTGCATTTCGTGACACATCGAAGCCAATATGCGCCCACCAGTTGCGCCTATGGGGTGGCCAAGACTGATGCCTGAACCGTTGACATTAAGCTTGTCGGGATCATGCCAGCCCCAGCCTTTCAACACCGCCAGAACTTGCGGTGCAAAGGCTTCGTTCAATTCGACCAGATCAATATCATCCCATTTCATGCCGGTCCGCGCGAACAAGCGCTCCACCGCCGGCACCGGGCCGATGCCCATGCGCGACGGATCGCAGCCGGCCGCCGCCCAGCCGGTCAGCCAGGCCATGGGTGTGAGGCCCAGCGGCTCCAGCAGTTCTTCGGCCACCACCAGGCAGGCTGATGCGCCGTCATTCTGCTGGCTGGCGTTGCCGGCGGTGACGACACCGTCCTTCTCGATGGATTTCAGCAGCGCCAGGCTTTCCGGCGTGGCATCGGCGCGGATGCCCTCGTCCGCTGCAAACAGGATGGGCGGGCCTTTCTTCTGCGGGATTTCCACCGGCACCAGTTCATCGGCGAACTTGCCATCCGCCCAGGCCTTGGCGGCTCGGCTGTGGCTTTGCGCGGCATAGGCATCGCATGCCTCGCGGCTGATGCCGTAATCCTTGGCGAGGTTATTCGCGGTTTCGATCATGCCGGAGATCACGCCATAACGGCTGATTGGCTGGCTCATCACCCGGCCGCGCACCAACCGGTCGTGGAAGGTGGTGCTGCCCATGCGGGCGCCATTGCGGTGATCGGTGCTGTAATATTCGACCTGGCTCATGCTTTCGACACCGCCGGCCACGACGATATCCGCCGCGCCCGTTGCCACCCGCATCGATGCATCGATCACCGCCTGCAGGCCCGATCCGCACCGCCGGTCGAGCGACACGCCCGGCACGGATTCGGGAAAGCCCGCCGCCAACCACGACCAGCGGGCGACGCAGGGCGCTTCGCCGTTGGGATAGCCATGGGCGAACACCACGTCGTCCACCCGTTCCGGATCGATCTTGGTGCGCTCCATCAACGCCTTCAGGATGATCGCGCCCAACTCGCCCGCCGGAAAGCCCGCCAACGACCCGCCAAAACGGCCAACCCCGGTGCGAATGGGGGAAACAATTGCAGCCCGGCGCATCAGCCTCTCTCCCGCATCATAGATTTGGCAATGATGGTCTGCTGGATCTGGCTGGTGCCTTCGTAGATCCTGAGCAGCCGCACATCGCGGTAGAAACGTTCCACCTTATATTCCGCCATATAACCGGCACCGCCGTGGATCTGCACGGCGCGATCGGCGATGCGGCCCACGGCTTCGCTGGCGTGCAGTTTCAGCACCGAGCACTCACGAGCGCTCACCTGCCCCGCATCAAAGCGCGCTGCGGTGCGTTCAAGCAGGGCGGCGGTGGTCAGCCGGTCCACCTCCATATCGGCCAGCATCGCCTGCACCAGCTGGAAATCACCGATGCGGCTGCCGAACTGCTGGCGTTCCATGGCGTAATTCAGGCTCATGTCGATCAGCCGGTCCGCCATGCCCAGCGCGACGGCGGCGATATGGATGCGGCCGCGATCGAGCACTTTCATGGCGGTGCGGAAGCCCTGGCCCGGCACGCCGCCAATCATGTTGGCGGCCGGCACCATCACATCTTCCAGAATCACGTCACAGGTCTTGGCCCCGCGCTGCCCCATCTTGCGGTCGGGCTTGCCCAGCGAGATGCCCGGCGTGTCCGCCGGCACGATGAAGGCGCTGATGCCGGCCGCGCCCTTCACGTCGGATTCCGTCCGCGCCATCAGGGTGAAAACCGTCGCGCGCGGGGCGTTGGTGATGTACCGCTTGGTGCCGTTGATGCGGTAGAAATCGCCCTCGCGCACCGCCGAGCAGCGCAGGGACGCCGCATCGGAACCGGCGCCCGGCTCGGTCAGCGCGAAGCTGGCAATGGCCTCACCCGTGGCGAATTTCGGCAGCCATTCGGCCTTCTGCGCGTCGGTGCCGTCGATCATGATGCCCTGGCTGCCGATGCCGACCGTGGTGCCGATCAGGCTGCGGAAGGTGACGCTGGCGCGGGTGAGGATGCGCACCAGCTGCGATTCCTCCGCCATGGTCAGGCCAAGGCCGCCAAATTCTTCCGGCACGGACAGGCCAAACAGGCCCATTTCCTTGAATTCGGACACGATATCGGGCGGGATATCGTCGATCTCCTCAACCGCGTCTTCGGCCGGGATCAGCCGTTCCTCGACATAGCGGGCCAGCTGGTCTTTCAGCAGGCCGAATGTTTCGCTGTCCATGGGTTCACCCTGCGTTTGCGCTCATGGCCACCGTGCCGTCACAGCGCAGCGCCTGCAAGCCATCATCACTTGCTGCCAGCGCAATCGGTTGCCCGGCAAACAGCGGCGCCTGCGCCCGGAAGGAAAAGCGTTTCGCCGGGCCATGCCGCCGTTCCCACAGGCCAAGCAATTGCGCCGCCACTAGCGGGCCGTGAACAACAAGGCCGGGATACCCCTCCTCGCCTGCCGCATAGGCCAGATCATAATGGATGCGGTGGGCGTTGGCGGTGGCCGCCGAGAACAGGAAGAGCTGCACCGGGCCGGGGCTGAATACCGCGTCAGCCGTGATCGGCGAGCTGGCCGGCTCCGGCAGCGGCACCGGCGGACCATCGTCGCGCCAGACGATCGTCTGCACCTCCTCCAGTGCTTTCTCGCCTTCCTGCCAGATCTCGATCCGCACGCTGCCGAGCAGCAGCGTGCCGGTCTTGCCGGCCTTGGGCGTCAGGCTTTCCAGCACCCGCATCTGCATGGCGGGCATGCCGGCGATCAGCGGGCGGTGAAACTGATAGTCCGCGCTGGCAAACATCCGGCGCGGCAAGGAAATCGGCGGGAAGAAACCGCCGCGCACCGGGTGGCCATCCACCCCACGCGGGCCGGGCGGCGGCAGAAACAGCGCCAGATGGCCTAGGGGCGGCCAGCCCAGCGCCTCGACATCCCAGTTCAGCGCCTCGGCCAAGCGCACCACATCGGGGCCGTGCAGCACCTCCTCGCGCCATTCCGGCCTGGCACACCAGCCTTGCCAGTGGGCGATGTCGTCGCCAGAATGACTTGGCGTCATGCCACCAGCCCTTCATCGTGCAGCCTGCCGATGGCGCCGCTGGCAAGGCCCAACACTTCGGCCAGCACCGCATCGGTATCCGCGCCAAGCTGCGGCGCCGGCCGCACGGCCCCGCGCGCTTCGCCGGCCAGCGTCGCCGCCGGGCCAGCGGCGGGATAGGTCAAACCGGATTTGTGCGCGATGGTCTGGAACTGCGGATTGGCGGTGAACAGCCGGGCATCGCCATGCACGGCCTGTGCCAGCGTCTGATACGGCCCCCAGGTCACGCCCGCCGCATCAAGGCGTGGGGCAAGCTGAGCCAGCGACTGGACCGCCATCGCCGCTTCGAACAGCGGGAACAGCAGCGCCCGGTGCGTGAATCGCGCGCCTTCGTCCCTGGTAAAATCGGCTCCCGTCTGGGACTCCACCGCCGCCACGGCGTCGGCCAGACCGAGCGCGGCCACCAAGCCGCGCCATTGTTTCGGCGTGATGGCGACAAGGTAAATGCGCTGCCCATCTGCGGTGGCAAAATCCCGCCCGAACGCGCCGAACAGATCATTGCCCAACCGGCCGCGATCCCCCTGCAACAGCGCTTCGGCGGCAAAACCGAGGTGAGACAGCGACGTGGCGGCCAGATCGGAGAGCGGCACGCGGATTTCCGCGCCCTCCCCCGTCTGCCGGCGGCGGTGCAGCGCGCTGACCATCGCAAAGGCTGCCCACGTGCCGCCAAGCAGATCCCAGGCCGGCAACACGGCATTCACCGGTCGCGTATCGCCCACCGGCCCCGAACCTGGAAAGCCGGTCATCGCTGGCACACCCACGGCGGCATTCACCGTGTAATCCAGCGCCGGCTTGCCATCGGCCCAGCCCATGATGCGGGCGGTGATGATATCCGCCCGACGCGCGGCGAGGTTGGCGTGAGAGAGGAAGCCATCAACCGGAAAATTGGTCAGGAACAGGCCAGCTTCGTCGCCCGGCGCGGTGGCCAGCGCGACAGCCAGTTCGCGGCCTTCAGACCGGGAAAGATCAATCTGGATGGAACGTTTGGCCTTGTTCAGCCCCTCCCAATAGAGGCTGTCGCCCTGCTCCGTCAGCGGCCAGCGCCGGTAATCCGGGCCGCCGCCAATCTGATCGATCCGGATCACCTCGGCGCCCATCTGCGCCAGATACAGGCCCCCGGTTGGCCCGGCGACAAAGGCCGCGGCTTCCACGACGCGCAGGCCGGAGAGGAGCTGATACACTTAAACCCTCTCCCCTTGCGGGAGAGGGAGGGGCCCGCCGCGCAGCGGTGGGAGGGAGAGGGGGTGCTCGCTCCCGACACACCCTCTCCCGTCTCGCTGCGCTCGCCACCCTCTCCCATGAAGGGAGAGGGACATCATCACATGCGCTCGATGATGATCGCCGGGGCCATGCCGCCGGCGGCGCACATGGTGACCAGGCCGCGCTTCAGATCGCGGCGCTCCAGTTCGTCCAGCACGGTGCCGATCAGCATCGAACCCGTGGCGCCGATCGGGTGCCCCAGCGCAATGGCGCCGCCATTAACGTTCACCTTGTCGCGATCAAGCTTCAGATCACGGATGAACTTTTCCGCAACCACGGCAAAGGCTTCGTTGATTTCCCACAGATCGATATCGTCCACCGTCAGCCCAGCCTTGGCCAGCGCCTTGCGGGCGGCCGGCACCGGCGCGTTGAGCATCAGCGTCGGGCAATCGCCCATGTTGGCCATCGTCACGATGCGGGCGCGCGGCTTCAGGCCGTTCTTTTCGGCATAGGCCTTGCTGGCCAGCAGCACGGCGGCCGCGCCATCAACCACGCCCGACGAGTTGCCGGCATGGTGCATATGCTCGATCTTCAGATCGGGATATTTGGCGTTGATCAGCTTGCGGAACGTCGTGCCAGCTGCGTCGAGCGGCATGTCGGCGATCTTGGTGAAGCTTGGCTCCAGCTGGCTCAGGCCTTCCATCGTCGTCTGCGGGCGCGGGAACTCTTCATGATCCAGCGCCAGCGTGCCGTCTTCACGATAAACCGGGATCACGCTCTTGGAAAAGCGCCCTTCGGCAATGGCTTGCGCGGCGCGCTTCTGGCTTTCCAGGCCCAGCGCATCGACATCGGCGCGGCTGATGCCTTCCATGCTGGCGATCGCGTCACCGCACACGCCCTGGTGGCTTTGCGGGTGATGCGCCTGCAAACGGGCATTGCCGCTGCCCATCATCATCGGCGGCAGGCCGGCGGCGCGCTCTTCCTGCGCCATGGTGGCGGTATAGCTCATCATCTCGGTACCACCGGCGATCAGCAGGTCTTCCAGGCCGCTCATGATCTGGGCAGAGGCCAGGTTCACCGCGGTGATGCCGCCGCCGCAGAAGCGATCCAGCGTCATGCCGCTGGCCTTCAGATCATAGCCGGCATCCAGCGCCGCCATGCGGCCAAGATCACCGCCCTGCTTGCCCTTTTGGGTGGAGGTCGACCAGATGATATCGTCCACTTCGGCAGTGTTGATGTGATTACGTTCGGCAACCGCCTTCAGCACGGCGGCGGCGAGGTGCTGCGGGTGCATATCAGCCAGGCTGCCCTTCCCCACCTTGCCAATGCCACGCGGCGTGCGAACGGTATCGATGATATAGGCTTCGGCCATTGAAACTCTCCTTGGATTGACCGGCGCACCCTACGCTTGTGGGCTCCGCCGTCGATTGCGGTTTTTGCCAGTCCTAATAACTCTTGGGCAGGCCCAGCACATGCTCGGCGATATAGGCCAGGATGAGGTTGGTGGAGACCGGCGCCACCTGATAAAGCCGTGTTTCCCGGAACTTGCGCTCGATGTCATATTCCGCGGCGAAGGCGAAACCGCCCAGAGTCTGCATCGCCGCCTCGCCGGCCTGCCAGCTGGCTTCGGCGGCCAGCATCTTGGCCATGTTGGCCTCCGCCCCCGCCACTTCGCCGGACTCGTAACGGCGGCAGGCATCGGCGACGACCAGTTTGGCGGCATGGGCGCGGGCGTGGGCCTGGGCCAAGGGGAACTGGATGCCCTGGTTCTGGCCGATGGGGCGGCCAAACACCTGGCGCTCCTTTGCGTAACCGGTTGCACGATCAAGGAAAAACCGGGCATCGCCGATACACTCAGCGGCGATCAGGATCCGCTCCGCATTCATGCCAGACAGGATATAGCGGAAGCCCTGGCCTTCCTCCCCGATGCGGTTGGCGGCGGGGATCTTCACATTGTCGAAGAACACCGCCGTCGTGCCATGATTCATCATGGTTTCAATCGGTTGTATCGAAAGCCCCGGGCAGTCCCGCATGTCGAGCAGGAACACGGAAAGCCCCTCGGTGCGCTTGGCGACCTGGTCCTTGGGCGTGGTGCGGGCCAGCAGCACCATCAGATCGCTCTGCGCGGCACGACTGGTCCAGATTTTCTGGCCGTTTATCAGATAGTTGTCACCATCACGCACCGCCGTGGTGCGCAGGCTCAGCGTATCGCTGCCCGATGTCGGCTCCGTCACGCCAAAGGCCTGCAGGCGCAGCTCACCGCGTGCAACTGCCGGCAAATATTGGGCTTTCTGTGCTGCTGAACCATGGCGCAGCAGCGTGCCCATCACATACATTTGCGCGTGGGCCGCCGCGCCATTGCCGCCACTGGCGTGGATCTCCTCCAGGATGGCGCAGGCCGCCGAAAGCGGCAGGCCAGAGCCGCCAAATTCTTCCGGAATCAACGCCGAAAGCCAGCCTTCGCGCGTCAAAGCCTCGACAAATTCAATTGGATAGCTACTGGCCTTGTCCTTCGCCCGCCAATAGTCACCGGGAAAGCCAGTGCAGAGTTTGCCTACGGCAGCGCGGATATCAGGCCAATCGTTCATGGCGGCATCAGGCCCTGCCAGCGCCTTGTCTGCAAGCCCTCCTGATGGGCAGGGTTGCCCCCACAGCCAAGCCGGGGCAGCGTGGCGGCATGGACGCCCTGCCCCTGCTTCTGGACTGGCTGAAACCCCGGCTGGGCAATCAGCCATTGATCATCGGCCTGGCCGGCGCGCAAGGATCGGGCAAGTCCACGTTGGCGGCAGGGCTGGCGCAGCGGCTGCCGGGCGTGTCCGGTCGCTGGCCGGCGGCTGGCGGCGGTGATCCGGCGGCTGGCGCCATCGCGCCGCCCGTGGCCGTCACCGTTTCGCTCGACGATTTCTACCTGACCCGCGCCCGCCGGCAGGCCCTGGCCGCCCACATCCACCCGCTGTTCGCCACCCGCGGGCCACCCGGCACGCATGATCTGCCGCTGCTGCTCGATGCGCTGCTGCGCGTCCGCGCTGGCCGGCCGGTGAGCCTGCCCGTGTTCGACAAGCTGGCCGACGATCGCCTGCCCCCGCAGCACTGGCGGCACTTCCCCCGGATCGACATCCTCATCCTGGAAGGCTGGTGCATCGGCGCCCGCCCACAACCCGCCGCCCTGCTCGCCGAACCGATCAACGATCTGGAAGCCAGCGAAGACCCCGCCGCCATCTGGCGCACCCACATCAACCAGGCGCTGGCCGGCACCTACCAACGCGCCTGGGCGATGCTCGACGCCCTTGCCTTCCTCGCCGCCCCCGATTGGGAAACGGTGCCCCGCTGGCGTGCCCAGCAGGAAGCCGGCCTCACCCGCGCCACCGGACGGCCGGGCATGGACGCCGCCGCCATCGCCCGCTTCTGCGCCCACTACGAACGCCTCACCCGCTGGCAGCTGGCCGACACGCCGCGCCACGCCGGGTGCACTCTGCGGCTGGATGCGCAGCGACGGGTGGCCGCATTGCCGCAAACAGGTGGAAAACGCAGTCAAGAGAAGATCATCAGAATTGCACTGGCAAAAGCCATGATCCATAGTTGAAAAGCGTCAATTCGGACGAACATGTGGGTACGTTGCCGTGTATGCTGGAGCCCGCCATCACGCGTTCGAAGGCGATTTGCGTGCAGACCATCCACGATGAGGAAAGCAACAAGACGGCTCGCGTTCTAAGGTGACACGATTGGGAGAGAAGGAAAGAAAGCGTGGCAAACATCACTGGCACAGCTGGTAACGACACGCTTACCGGCACCCAGGTTGCCGACAACATCGACGGCTTGGGCGGCAACGATGTGATCGATGGCTTGGGTGGCAATGATCAGATCGACTCCGGCCTCGGTAACGACAGCGTCCGTGGTGGCGACGGGAATGACACGATCCTCGGCGGTGACGGTGACGACACTCTATATGGCGGAAACGGCAACGAGCTCGCTGCCGATGGTGATGACGACATCTCGGGGGGCGCTGGTCGCGATTTCATCCTTGGCAATCGAGGCAACGACCGACTGTCGGGCGGGCTGGATCAAGACCTTCTTCAAGGCGGGTCCGGCTCCGATGCCCTGTTCGGAGACGCAGGCGACGATACCCTTGTTGGCGGCGAAGGCGATGATGCCCTCGACGGCGGTGACGGCAGAGATCACGCTACCTACAGCGATGCTCTTGTTGGTGTGAACGTAAGCCTGCTGAGGCAGGGCCAGTGGCAGAACACATTGGGTAGCGGCAGTGATCGGTTGGTGTCGATCGAGTCGCTGCTCGGCAGCAACTTTGCCGACATTCTGGAGGGGGATGAGGAGTCCAATTGGCTAAGTGGCATGGCGGGCGATGATGAACTCATTGGTGCCGGCGGGGACGACGAGCTGAACGGTAGTGAAGGCAACGACCGCATGACTGGTGGTCTTGGCCGCGACAACCTGTACGGGCAGGCTGGCAACGACATTCTCGAAGGCGGCAATGATGACGACCGCCTTGATGGCGGCCATGGCAATGATCGTTTGGATGGCGGCTTTGGAAATGACTCGCTTGTTGGCGGCGATGGCAACGATGTCATCATCGGTGGCCCGGGCAATGATGTAATTCAGCTTGGCCATGGCGATGATGTGGCTGATGCCGGCGCGGGCGATGACTACCTGTGGTATCCTTCGGGTTCCCGTGTCGTGGACATGTCCCTGGGCACCCAGCAGATTATCAATGGCGGTGAAGGCCGCGATATTCTGTTCCTGCCGGGCCGATTAACCGACTATGATGTGCGCGCACTTGATCAAGAAGCAGTTCAAACACTAATTACCTACGAACCAACTGGGGTCAGTTGGGAAATCAAGGGCGTCGAGGTCTTGAACTTCGACATCCGAAGCGGTTTCGGAAACACCGTCGCCCTCACCAACAACAGCATTCTGGTAGAGCTGGCGACACTTGCAGTCGAAGCTTACGGCACAACAGAAGGCGCGCGTGCTCGCGGCTGGAAGCCTGTTTCAGCGCTTTCGCTCGACATTCCCCCATTCGATGACAACAATGCCGGAGGGATCGACTATCGTTTCGTTAACGGCGTTTACACTGCAGACGGGGGTGGACTTATCGGCCCGCAGGCGACTGCGCTGGTTCTGGCAGGGTTGGCTGACGGTCGATCAACAATCGTGATCGCCTTTCGCGGCACCGATAATTGGCTATTTGATAGCGCCGATTTTTCCCCGTTATCGGAGCATTTTGCCAAGTTTCGACCATTACTCGATAAAGTAGGCTTTTTTGCGAGCAATTACGGTGTCGATCAGATCCTGCTGACTGGTCACAGTCTTGGCGGCGCCATGGTTCAAGAGTATCTTGAGTTTTATGGGGCGTCGTCCACAGGTCGAGCTGACCGCGGACTCTCCCTTGGATCGCCCGGTGGCAGTCTTTTCTTCAACAATCGGAGCGGGGGCCGCCTCCTCAATATTGTCCACACCGACGACCCTGTACCGCCCGCCGGTCGGGCTGACGGCAACCTGCGGCTCGGCACCACACTGAAGGTTTCCAGTGACCGATCGCGGACAGGCGAACTCTTCGAGGAACACAGCAGCGGGCTGTATCTTGAAACCGTCGGCAGGCTTGTCGATGTCGCGCGTGACCCGGACAGCCTGTTTTCGGCATCGATTCAAGGGCGGAATCTTGCCAGCGGCATAATAAGTTTCAGCGCCGATACCCAAATCGCCATCGGCGATCTGACACGATCACCCGATATCCGCATGGCATCCGACGACCAATGGATATTCGGCGACGACCGGAACAACCGTATCTTCTGGGAAAGACCGATTGCAGGGCTTCAAATTGCTGCGGTCCGCTCCATCGACGCAGGTGATGGCACGGATACGCTGGCATTGTTTGGCGATCCGTCGGACTGGCAGTTGTCACGCACGCCGGGCGCGCGCATCTGGTCACTTTCGCATAACGCTATCGGCGTAGCCCAACTGAACTCCGTCGAGCGCCTCGATTTCAATGGCTTGGGCAATATGATTGAACTGCCTTACCACCGCGTTGACGCGGGGAACGGCGTCTTTGTAGCTGGTTCGGCTGCCGATTGGACAATCGACGGCAGCACTGCCGCCGACAATATCCGAGGCAACGCTGGTGCCGACTACATCAACGGCGGCCCCGGAGGCGATCAATTGGATGGGGGTGACGGCAACGATACGCTGATCGGCGGAGACGTACCTGCGGCGACAGCTACTGGCTTAATCGGAGAACCCGTCCCGGTGTCTGGCCGCATTGCGGGTGCGAGCGAGACAGCAGCCACGGACAATTCTGACACCCTCAATGGTGGCAACGGTGATGACTTCCTGCAGGGCGGCATCGGCAACGACACTATCGATGGAGGCGTCGGATCAGATGTTGCCATATTCTCTGGTGTTCGCAGCGATTATGATATCTGGCGATCTGCCGGCACGATCATCGTTCGTGACCTGCGCCCCGATGGCGATGGCACCGACACGCTGACCAGCATCGAGCGGGCGGAGTTCAACGGGGTGCTGTTCAGCTTCAGTAGCTTTCAAGCGCCCGGCGCCGCGCGCGTCGCCAATTTCACCGTTGGCGCTGGTGGCTGGACCACGCAGGATCGCTTCCCGCGCCAGACGGCTGATGTGAACGGCGATGGTTTTGCCGATATCGTCGGCTTTGGCCAGGCCGGTGTGCTGGTGGCACTGGGATCGGCTGGTGGCACATTTGCGGCGCCGGTGGTGGCGGTGGCGAATTTCGGCGTGGATCAGGGCTGGACTTCGGGTAACATCTTCCACCGCGAACTGGCCGATGTGAACGGCGATGGGCGCGATGATATTGTTGGCTTCGGCACGGCCGGCGTACTGGTCTCACTGGCGCAGGCCAATGGCAATTTTGGGGCGCCCTTGCTGGGTTCCGGCAACTTCAACCCGGCCAATGGCTGGACCAGCCAGAATGGCTTTGCCCGCACCCTTGCCGATGTGAACGGGGATGGCTTTGCCGATATCATCGGTTTTGGGACATTCGGCACGCTGGTCGCACTGGGCACCGGCAGCGGCGGTTTCGGCGCAGCCAATTTCGCACTGGCCAATTTTGGCGCCAATCAGGGCTGGACGTCAGACAACCAGTTCCATCGCGAAGTGGGCGATGTGAACGGCGATGGGCGGGCCGACATCGTGGGCTTTGGCACCTTCGGCACGTTGGTGGCGCTGGGCCAGGCCGATGGCACGTTTGGCGCGGCGACGTTCGCGCTCAATAATTTCGGCACCAATCAGGGCTGGAGCACGCAGGATGTTTTTACCCGCGATCTGGCCGATGTGGATGGCGATGGCCGGGCCGATATCGTTGGCTTTGGCGTGGCGGGCACGTTCGTCGCCAATGGCCAGAGCGACGGCAGCTTCAGCGCCGCCACGTTCGAGCTGGCCAATTTCGGCCGCAATCAGGGCTGGACGTCGGACAATATCTTCCACCGCGAACTGGCGGACGTGAATGGCGATGGCCGGGCCGATATCGTCGGCTTTGGGCAAAACGGCGTGTTTGCGGCCATCGCGTTTGACGGCCAGGTGATCTGAACGCCGCCCGGACCAACCGCGCGAGGGCACGCGGTTTCCAGCGGTTCAGCGCCTGATCGTTGCTGCAGGAAACTTCCGGGTACTAAGGCAAGGCTTGCGGTTCATATTCATTTCGGCTTAATGTAAGCCCGTATTGGTTTGCGGGGGCGAAATGAGTATTTTTGGTACAAACGGCAATGATATCATCAATGATACGATCGGAAACGATGTAATTGATGCGTTGGGCGGCGATGATACCATTACCGTCACCGGTGGAACTGATATCGTCAATGGCGGCGATGGCAACGACACGCTGATTTTTAGAGGGGGAAGTTTCACCTTCAATGCTGGCCTTGGGCTCGACACTGTCGATGCCCGCCAGTTCCTTGGCGGCACCTTTACGCTGAGTGGTTTTACCAACGCTCCGAATGCCGAGATCGTTTTTGGCAGCAATGGCAACGACAGCATCAATTTCACCGGTGCCGTGTTTGGTGATGCACTGAACGGTTTTCAGCTGTTCGGCGGCGGCGGCGCAGATACGATCACCGGCAGTTCCGGCGACGATCTGATCTTCGGCGGGATCGGCAACGATGCGATTACCGGCGGCCCCGGCAACGACACCTATGGCTGGAACATTGGTGACGGCAACGACAGCCATAACGGCACTGGCGGCGGCCTTGATACATTGTTGTTCGGCAATGGGATCGGCCAGGGTGACATTCGTCTGGAAAGTGGCCCCAGTGATCTGGTGGTCGTCCATGTTCCAACGGCGGCGCGCCTTTTGTTTACCGGCCAGAACCTGGGGCGCACCAATGCGCTTGAACAGATCCGCTTTGCCAACAACGCGGTCATCGATCTCACCTTGGGCTATTCCCTGATCGGTACGGCCCTTGCCGACACGCTGTATGGCGGCGCGTTCAATGATACGATCTCCGGGCTGGGCGGTGCCGATACATTGTTCGGCGCTGGTGGGGACGACACCATCTCGGGCGGTGACGGCGATGACACTGTGCGGGGCGGCGCAGGCGCAGACATTATTTCGGGCGAAATCGGCAACGATCAATTGTTCGGCGAAGACGGTGACGACCGCCTGACCGGCGGCCCCGGCAACGACCGGCTTGACGGCGGCAATGGCGCCGGAGACTTCGCCTTCTATCAGGGCGAAACGCTGGCGATCACCGTCGATCTTGGCCTTGGCACGGCAAGCGGAGCCGGCATCGGCAGCGATGTTCTTGTCAGCATCGAAAGCGTTTTCGGCGGCCTGGCGGCAGACAGTCTTACCGGATCGGCGGTTGCCAATACCATCAACGGATCCAGCGGAAACGACACGGTTTCCGGCCTGGGCGGCAACGACACGCTGCTTGGCGGATTGGGCGACGATATTGTGACTGGCGGGACCGGTGACGACAATCTGTTTGGCGACGAGCCATTCTCGCCAAGCCAGACGACCACCGCCACCGGGACGGCGCCCGGGGGCGAACCGCTTGCCATCAGCCTCACCGGCGCGCGCGCCGATCCGGATGGGGCCACCACGGTGTTTGGCTATGTCGGTTCGCAGCCGCCGGAATCGGCCGCCATCAATATCGTTTATGTGATCGATACTTCGGGTTCGATGTCGGATCGCTTTACCGGCAACGAAACGGTGGGCGATCTCAATGGCGACGGGACGGCGAACACGCTGCTCGATGGTGCCATCCTCAGTTTCACGGCGCTCAACAATTCGCTGATTGCGGCCGGGCTGGGCAACATCGGCCGGGTCGCGCTGGTTGTGTTCGACAGTGACAGTTCGATCGAGTTCACCGGTACGCCGGGCCGGGATGCCGATGGTAATGGCGTGCCCGATCTGGTGCAGGAACTGCGCACCCTGCGTTCGGGCGGCAGCACTTTTTATGATCTTGGCCTTGCCCAGGCCGTCAACGCGCTTTCGGCGTTTCCATCGGGCAGCAATTATGTGTTCTTTATGTCGGATGGCGAGCCCAACGGTGGCAGCTACACCGACGAGGTCGAGACGCTGCTGGGCGTTTATGACGCCAATATCCGGGCGCTTGGCCTTGGCACCGGGGCGTCGCTGCCGGCGCTTGATCTGGTTGACGACGGCTTTGCCAACAACAGCGCTGAACGCGTGGTGAGCCCGTCGCAACTGTCGGCTGGCCTGCTTGCGCCTGATTTCGACATCGCGTTGATTTCGCGGGTCGATATCAGGCTGAATGGCCAGATTGTCCGGTCGATCGCTGCATCCAGCCTGCAATCGACGCCGTTCGGACTGCAGTATAATGTCACGCTTGATGGCCTTTCGGTAAGCGCCGCCGACACGGTGACCGCCACCGTGGTGAGCGCCGGGGCGAACCCCACGTCGGTCACCACCCAGATCACGATCGCGCAAACGGCGGTTGTTGGCGGCGGCAATGACACGCTGCGCGGCAATGACGGCAACGATGTGCTTGATGGCAACGCCGGCAACGATCAATTGTTCGGTGAAAACGGCGACGACACGCTGACCGGCGGGCTGGGCAATGATCTGCTCGACGGTGGCGCCGGCTATGATCGCGCCGACTATTCGGGTGAATTGAATGCCGTCACTGTCAACCTGGCGACGCAAACGGCCAGCGGCGTATCGATCGGCACCGACACGCTGGTGAGCATCGAAGCGGTCAGCGGCGGGTTGGGCAACGATGTGCTGACGGCCGGGGCCTTCACCTTCTCCGCCGCCGATGGTGCCGATTTCATCAAGACCAGCGGGCAGAATATCGGCAGCACCGCCACCGCGCTGTGGTTGATGGCGGGCTTCGATCTGCTGGACGATCCGAACATCACCAATGCCACCACGGTGCCGCATGCCCGCGTGATTGCCACCGGGGGCGGTGCGCCAGATTTCTATGCCATCACCGCTGCGGCGGGCAGCACGCTGACGCTGGATATCGATGGCGCCAGCTTCGACACGGTTGTGCAATTGCTCAATTCGGCCGGCACGCAGATCGGCAGCAACGATGATTTCTCGCCGGTTGATCCGGGCAGCACCTCGAGCCGCGATTCCTTCCTGACCACCACACTCACCACCGCTGGCACCTATTTTGTGCGGGTGATCAAGTTTGGCGGTTCGGTGGTTGATACGGGGGCGACCTACACGCTCAACGTGTCGCTGCAGAACGCCCCGCTATCCACGACCATCCGCAACATCCCAGTCATTTCCGAAGTGCAGGGCGGCGATGGCAATGATCTGCTGGTTGGCAGCAACAACCCCGATCGCCTGCTGGGCGACAATGGTGATGATCGCCTGATCGGCAACAGCGGCGACGATACGATTGCCGGCGGCCTGGGCGTTGATACCGCCGTGATCGGCAGTACGCGAGCCAACGCCACGGTGACGGTGGACAACAATGGCGCCATCGTCGTTGCCTCGGGCGTTGGCACCGATGTGCACACCGGCATCGAATTGTTCGAATTTGCCGACGGCCTGTTCTCCTTTGCCTTTGACAGTCCCGGCACGCCGGTGCTGGCCAATTTTGCCGTTGGCGCGGGCGGATGGTCATCGCAGGATCGCTTCCCGCGGCAGGTGGCCGATGTGAATGGTGACGGGCTGGGCGACATCGTCGGCTTCGGGCAATTCGGCGCTCTGGTGGCGCTGGGGCAGGCCAATGGCACCTTTGCGGCGGCCATCACCGGCACGGCCAATTTCGGGGTGAGCCAGGGCTGGAGTTCCGACAATATCTTCCACCGCGAACTGGCCGATGTGAACAACGATGGCCGCGCCGACATCATCGGCTTTGGCACGCCCGGCGTGTTGGTGGCGCTGGGCCAGGCCAATGGCACCTTTGCCGCCGCCACGCAGGGTTCGTCCAACTTCAACCCGGCCAATGGCTGGAGCTCGCAGGACAGTTTTGCCCGCACCCTGGCCGATGTGAACGGCGACGGCTTTGCCGATATCGTCGGCTTTGGCGTTCCCGGCACCTTCGTGGCGCTGGGCACGGGCACCGGCAGTTTCGGCACGGCCAATTTCGCCCTGGCCAATTTCGGCGCCAATCAGGGGTGGACGTCAAACAATATCTTCCACCGCGAAGTGGGTGATGTGAACGGCGATGGCCGCGCCGATATCGTGGGCTTCGGCACCGCCGGCACGCTGGTGGCGCTGGGCCAGGCCAATGGCACATTCGGGACCGCGGCGCTGGTGCTGAACAATTTCGGCACCAACCAGGGCTGGAGCACGCAGGATATTTTCACCCGCGATCTTGCCGATGTGAACGGCGATGGCCGCGATGATGTGGTGGGCTTTGGCATCGCCGGCACGTTCGTCGCCTACGGCCTGAGCAACGGCACATTCAGCACCGCCGCTTTCGATGTGGCCAATTTCGGCCGCAACCAGGGCTGGAGTTCCGACAATATCTTCCACCGCGAACTGGCAGACCTGAACGGTGATGGCCGGGCCGATATCGTCGGCTTTGGGCAAAGTGGCGTGTTTGCCGCGTTGGCGTTCGATGGGCAGGTGATCTGACGGGCCAGGCCCGGGGCGGGTAGCCGCATCGGGCGCCGAGCGCACAAGAACAGCCCTGCCCCGCGGATGCCTGTTTGCAACCAGGCCCCAGCGACAGCTGGGCGCCATGAAGGGCCGTGCCCAGTGGAAGCGAATGCGACCCCAAATCGATTCATCTTGATCCGCTTTAAACTCGATTGCAGATAGATTGACGCGCTCAGGCCAAGCTCGTCGAGGCACGCACCACAGTCCGAGCGTACCTCGACAAGCTCGGCATGAGCGGGTTTGGTGCGTCAACCAAACCGCAATAGAGACTAGCTAACGGTTTCACAATTTTGCCGTCTGTAGCGAAGTCACATCTCTGGCCTGCAGCCATTCAATAGATTAATAACGATGAATAAAAATTATCTTTTACTCCACTTTGTGTCGAAAAATAATGACCATCCGTAATCTTGCTTGCCAACAAGAATAGGCTTTTGCTATTTGGAGAAGGTTATAACCAGCATATAGCTGGTATTGCTTCGGAGATTTTTATGGCTGTGATCGATGGAACAAACCGGGGCGAAACGCTCAACGGCGGCATTGAAGACGATACGATCAATGGTTTTGGTGGCAACGACATCATCAATGGCAATGATGGCAACGACACGATCAATGGTGGTACCGGAAATGATACGCTGACGGGCGGCGCGGGTAATGACCGGTTTGTTTATGATGTGCGTGGCTTTGGCGGCGATACCATCACGGATTTCGTGCAGGGTCAGGACCGTATTGACCTGTCGGGCCTCGGTGTCGGTGATTTTTCGCAGCTGCAGTCGTTCCTCACGCGGGTGGACAACAGCACGCGGTTGATCCTGTTTTTTGCAGGCAGCACGGAAACCCTTACCATCTCCAACATCTTGCCGGTGCAGTTGACGGCGGCCGATTTCATCTTCCAGTCGGACGCGACTGGCGTCTTGGTCGAAGGCAGCAGCGGCAACGACGTGCTGTTTGGCAGCCTTGGGCCCGATACAATCAATGGCTTGATCGGCAACGATACCATCCTCGCCGGGGCCGGTAATGATACGATCACCGGCGGCACTGGCGCTGACACACTGACGGGCGGTGTCGGGGAAGATGTTTTCGTTTACGATGCGCGCGGCTTTGGCGCCGATACGATCACGGATTTCGTGCGGGATCAGGACCGTGTTGACCTGTCGGCCCTGGGCGTCGGTGATTTTTCGCAGCTGCTGCCGTTCATCACTTTGGTGGGCAACAGTGCGCGGCTGAACCTGTTCTTTAACGGCACCGCTGAAACCATCACCTTTGCCAACGTGCTGCCGACGCAGTTGACCACGGCCGATTTCATTTTTCAGACGGCCACCACCGGCTTCCAGGTCGGTGGCACCAGCGGCAATGATCTGCTGCTGGGCAGTCTTGGGCCCGATACGATCAGTGGCCTGAACGGCAATGATACCATCGTCGCCGGGTTCGGCAACGACATCATCAACGGCGGCGCTGGCACTGACTCGCTGACGGGCAGCGCCGGGAATGATCGGTTTGTCTATGATGCCCGTGGCTTTGGTGCCGACACGATCACGGATTTCGTGCAAGGTCTGGACGTTGTTGACCTGTCGGCCCTGAACTTCGGTGATTTTGCCCAGCTGCAGCCGTTCATCACCCAGGTGGGCGGCAGCTCGCGGCTCAATCTGGTGTTCTTTGGCAATGCTGAAACCATCACCTTTTCCGATATCCTGCCAACGCAGTTGACCGCCGCCGATTTCATCTTCCAATCGGCCACCACGGGTTTCCTGTTCGAAGGCAGCAACGGCATTGATGTGCTGCTGGACAGCCTTGGGTCCGATACTCTCATCGGCTTCAACGGCAACGATACCATCGTCGCCGGGGCCGGCAATGATGCGATCACCGGTGGCGGCGGCAATGACACGCTGACGGGCGGTGCCGGGAATGACCTGTTTGTCTATGATATCCGGCGCTTTGATGCCGATACCATCACGGATTTCGTGCAGGGTCAGGACCGTATTGACCTGTCGTCCTTGCGCATCGGTGATTTTTCGCAGCTGCAGCCGTTCCTGACGCAGGTCAGTTCCAGTGCGCGGCTGAACCTGTTCTTTGGCGGCAACACGGAAACCATCACCTTCTCCAATATCCTGCCGACCCGGTTGACCGCTGCCGATTTCATCTTCCAGTCGTCCACCACGGGCTTCCTGTTCGACGGCACTCTCGACGTTGATCTGCTGCTGGGCAGCCTTGGGCCGGATACAATCAACGGCTACAACGGCAACGATACCATCGTCGCCGGGGCCGGCAACGACACGATCGATGGTGGTACCGGCAACGACATCATCAATGGCGGGCTTGGCATCGATACGGTTATCGTCAATGCCACGCGGGCGCAGATCACGGTCAGCCGTGGGGCGGGCGGGGTCGTCACGCTCAGTTCGGCAGCAGATGGCACCGATACGCTGAGCAATGTCGAATTCGTGCGCGTGCAGGGCATTGATTTCCGGCTCAGCCAATATGCCGATACCACGGTGCCGCGCCTGAACGATTTCACCGTTGGTGCCGGCGGCTGGAGCACGCAGGATCGCTTCCTGCGCCAGATGGCCGATGTGAATGGCGATGGGCTGGCCGATATCGTCGGCTTTGGCCAGGCCGGCACGCTGGTGGCACTGGGCACGGCTGGCGGCAGTTTTGCGCAGCCGTTTGTGGCGGTGGCCAATTTCGGGGTGAACCAGGGCTGGACTTCGGACAATATCTTCCGCCGCGAGCTGGCCGATGTGAACGGCGATGGCCGCGATGATATCGTCGGCTTTGGCACGGCCGGCGTGCTGGTGTCGCTGGCGCAGGCGGGGGGCAGCTTTGGTGCACCCGCCATTGCCTCCACCAATTTCAATCCGGCCAATGGCTGGGCGACGCAGGATGGTTTTGCCCGCACGCTGGCCGATGTGAACGGCGATGGCTTTGCCGATATCATCGGGTTTGGCACGCCCGGCACCTTCGTGGCGCTGGGCAGCGGCAATGGCAGTTTCGGCGCGGCGACGTTTGCACTGGCCAATTTCGGCACCAATCAGGGCTGGAGCTCCAACAACATCTTCCACCGCGAAGTGGGCGACGTGAACGGTGATGGCCGGGCCGATATCGTCGGCTTTGGCACCGCCGGCACGCTGGTGGCGCTGGGCCAGGCCAATGGCACATTTGCGGCGCCGGTGTTTGCCTTGGGCAATTTCGGCACCAATCAGGGCTGGAGCTCGCAGGATGTGTTCACCCGCGATCTGGCCGATGTGAATGGCGATGGCCGGGACGATATTGTCGGCTTTGGCGTTGCCGGCACGTTCGTGGCCTATGGCCAGGCTAACGGCACCTTTGGCAACGCATCGTTCGATGTGGCCAACTTCGGCCGCGATCAGGGCTGGACCAGCGACAATATCTTCCACCGTGAACTGGCCGATGTGAACGGCGATGGCCGGGCTGATATCGTCGGCTTTGGCCAGAACGGGGTGTTTGCTGCGATCGCGTTCGATGGGCAGGTGATCTAGGCACGATTGCAGTTTGGTTGAAGCACCAAACCCGCTCATGCCGAGCGTGTCGAGGCACGCACCACAGTCAGAGCGTGCCTCGACACGCTCGGCATGAGCGGTTCAATCTATCTGGAATCGAGTCTAGAACCCGGCGCCGAACGCCGGTGTGACGGGGCCGTTGGCATAGCCGGAGATGAAGGGCTTTATGCCACCTTGCGCCGGATAGACGTGGCGGGGATGGCGGCCGATATCGGTGCCATAGACGTGGATGCTCACTGAGACGCCGGGGTGGGCGTTGGAGACTTTGTGGATGTCGCCCAGTTCAGGCCCGACCAGTTCGACGTCGCCGGGGTGGAGCGTGTGGCGATCACCGATGGGGCGTGGCGGGATGGTGCCGTCGGCCAGATAGGCCTGGCTGTATTCGGCGCCGCGCAGCACGCCGACGGCGCCCCAGACGCCATGATCGTGGATGGGCGTCGCCTGCCCCGGGCCCCAGACGAAGCTGACGATGGAGAAGCGCCCCGCCGGATCGGCGTGCAGCAGATATTGCTGATAATGATCCGGGTGCGGCTGGGCATAGGCGGCCGGCAGCCAATCATCGTGCGCCACCAGCCGGGCCAGCGCTTCACCCACGGCTTGGTGTGGCGCGGGCTGGCTGAGGGCATGGTGCGCGGCGGCGATGAAGCGCAGCAGGGGATCGGGCGTGTCCATGGGCGGCGAGTGTGGCGCAGGGGGCAGCCTGCGTCAAAAGCCGGCTTTCGTGAGGCGCGTTCGGGTGCCACTCTGACACGGGATTGATCAATGGGGGCAGGCATGAAGCGGTTTTTGATGGGCACGGCGTTGGTGGCGCTGGCGGGTGCAGCAACTGCAGAGGTTCGGGCGCAGGATGCCGCCTATATGCCGGTGAGCATCGATGCCACAAAAGGTCGCGTGCTGCTGACGGTGCCGGCGCTG
>Ga0209278_1000596_pt1 | contig 26678 bp, 24 predicted proteins | sample JI81BgreenDNA_FD_187504 | JGI IMG/M metagenome (GOLD analysis project Ga0209278, IMG submission 187504) | Wastewater effluent complex algal communities from Wisconsin, to seasonally profile nutrient transformation and Carbon sequestration -... | ecosystem: Engineered > WWTP > Effluent > Algae...
GGCTTCGGCGTTGTTCATCATGAACGGCAGTTCAAACACCTCGGTGCGCGGGAAACGCCCGGCGGTGTTGCCGGGCAGCGTCCAGACGATGTCGACCACGCCATCGCGCGCCTGATCGAACAGCTGCACCGGCGTACCGCCGAGCTGCATGGCCGGGTAGCCCTCAAATTTGATGCGGCCGCCCGAGTCCTTCTCCACCCGGTCCATCCAGGCCTTGTGCATGTTGAGCCACACGTTGGACTGCGGCGCCATGAAGGTGTGGAACTTCAGCGTGACGCTGGACTGGGCGAAGCCGGTCAGGGCGGGGGCGCCCAGGGCAACGGCGGCGCCGGATTGGAGCAGCGAACGGCGGGACAACATGGTGGGGGGTCTCCGGGGTGGGGGGTGGGAAGGGGCCGCGGTGGGGTGTGGGGTGCGGGTTGGTCTCAGGCCACCTGGATGCGGATGTCGGTGAGGCCGTCCACGTGGCCGTGCAGCACGTCGCCGCGCACGACCGCGTTCACGCCTTCGGGTGTGCCGGTGTAGATCAGGTCGCCGGGCTGCAGCGCCCAGCCGCGCGACAGCTGCTCGACGGTCTCGGCGATGTTCCAGATGAGCTTGCTGGTGTGGCTGCGCTGGCGGTCCTGGCCATTGACCTGCAGCCAGATGGCGGCCTGGGTTGCGCCGGGGGCGTGGGCCACCGGGGTGATGGGGCCGATCGGCGAGGCGTGGTCGAAGGCCTTGCCGATGCACCAGGGCTTGCCCTGCTTTTTCATCTCGGACTGCAGGTCGCGCCGGGTCATGTCGAGGCCCACCGCGAAGCCGAACACATGGTCCATCGCATCGGCGGCGGCGATCTGCTGGCCGCCACGCCCGATGGCCACCACCAGCTCGATCTCGTGGTGGAAGTTGCCGGTCAGGTCGGGGTAGGGAATGGTCGCGGTCTGGCCGGGTTCGGCGACCACGATGGTGTCCGCCGGCTTGAGGAAAAAGAACGGCGGCTCGCGGCCGCTGTGGCCCATTTCCTTGGCGTGGTCTTCGTAGTTGCGGCCCACGCAGTAGATGCGGTGGACCGGGAATCGCTCGGCGCGGCCAACGATGGGCACGCTGACGGTGGGCGGCGGGGTGAAGGCGTAGGTGGTCATGCCCCGCAGTGTGCCATTTCAGGCCTGGCGTTCGGGTAGGTGAATCACCATGCCGTCGAGCGCGTCGGTCAGCCGGATCTGGCAGGCCAGGCGGCTGTCGGCGGTGGGCGGGGTGGCCGCGTAATCCAGCAGATCGGCCTCGTCGGCCACCGGCGCGGGCAACTGCGCCGCCCACGGCGCGCCGATCATCACGTGGCAGCTCGCGCAGGTGAGGGCGCCGCCGCAGTCGCCGTCGATGCCTCGCACGTCGGCGCGCACGGCGGCGTCGAGCAGGCTGATGCCGGTGTCGGCGGTGATGTCGCGGGCGCTGCCGTCGGCAGCGATAAAACGCAGCTGGATCATGGGACGCGGGGCAGACTCGGGCTCGGGTGGCGATTGTCGCGCGCCTAGCGCAAGCCCGGCCCTGGCGCCACGCCGGCGGATTCGGCCGTGGAGCGCGTCGGGGTTTTCCCGAGGCGGGTGCGCCGTGGGGCGGGCCTGCCGAGAATGCGCCCCTCGCCGGCCGCATGGTCGCCGGCTGTTCACGATTCGAAAGGTGCTCTGTCCATGGCTTCCCTGTTTGATCCCGTCACCGCCGGCGCGCTCGCGCTGGCCAACCGCGTCGTCATGGCGCCGCTGACCCGCAACCGCGCCCCGAACGCGGTGCCCACGCCGCTGATGGCCACGTACTACCGCCAGCGCGCCAGCGCCGGTCTGCTGATCACCGAGGCCACGGCCATCAGCCACCAGGGCCAGGGCTATGCCGATGTGCCGGGCCTGTATGCGCCGGCGCAGGTGGCCGGCTGGCGCGCCGTGACCGACGCGGTCCACGCCGCCGGCGGCCGCATCGTCACCCAGCTCTGGCACGTGGGCCGCGTGTCACACACCAGCCTGCAGCCCGGCGGCGGCGCCCCGGTGGCGCCCTCGGCCGTGCGCGCGGCGACGAAGACCGTGCTGCTGCAAGACGGCGTGCCGAGCTTTGTCGACACCTCCGAGCCGCGCGCCCTGGCCCTTGACGAGCTGCCCGGCATCGTGGCGGACTACCGCCGCGCGGCCCGCGCCGCGATCGAGGCTGGCTTTGACGGGGTGGAAATCCACGCCGCCAATGGCTACTTGCTCGACCAGTTTCTCAAGACCGGCGCCAACCAGCGCACCGATGCCTACGGCGGCTCCATCGACAACCGCGCGCGGTTGCTGCGCGAGGTGGTGGCGGCGGTCGTGGCCGAAATCGGCGGCGGCCGCACCGGCATCCGCCTCTCGCCCGTGACGCCGGCCAACGACATCGTCGACGCCGACCCGCAGCCGCTCTTTACCCACGTGGTCGAAGCGCTGGCCCCGCACGGGCTGGCCTACGTGCACGTGATCGAAGGCGCCACCGGCGGACCGCGCGAGCTGGCCGACCGCCCGTTTGACTACGCGGCGCTCAAGGCCGCGTACCGCGCCGCGGGCGGGCAGGGCGCCTGGATGGTCAACAACGGTTACGACCTCGCGCTGGCCGAGCGCGCGCTCGCCGACGGCGCCGACCTGGTGGCCTTCGGCCGCCCGTTCATCGCCAACCCCGACCTCGTTGAGCGCCTGCGCGCCGGCGGCCCGTTCAACACCCCGGACCGCGCCACCTTCTATGGTGGCGGCGCCCCGGGCTATACCGACTACCCGACGCTGGGTGCGGCGGCCTGAGCGGCCTGCTTCAGCGCAGCGCGGGCTGGGCGAGGATCGCCTGTTTGAGTTCTTCGGACAGGCGGGTCGCGGCGCGCCGCCCCGCCAGGCCGAAGTCGCTCTTGAACTCGGCGAACTCCGCCGTCCCCCGGGCCTGCACCTTGAGTTGCGTCAGCCGCTGGGCGCTGGCGTCGGTGACGTCGCAGGTGAGGTCGATGGTGAACTCGGTGGGCGGCCAGGTGAACAGCGAAGGCGAGGCCGATTGCGTGGTGATCACGGGCGTGAAGACGACCGTGGCGCCCAGCGCCTGCAGCGTGGCGGGATCGGCGTTGGGCACCACGAACACGTCGCTGTACACGGCACGCAGTGCGTCGCGGATCGACTTTTCCAGGTCGCGGTAGGGGAAGTAACTCACCTTGTCGCCACCGCCGCCGGGCGTGGTGACTTCGCGCGCCCGGTCGGCGTCGGTCATCACGTAGGCGGCCTTCTTCGGGCTGAGGCTCGCTTCGGCGCGCACCGGTGTGTCGAGCGGGCCAATGCCGATCGGGTGGGCGCAGGCGGTGAGCAGGGCCAGGGTGGCCACACCGGCCCACAGGCGGGCGCGTTGCATCAGGTTCAGGGGGCTCATGGGCGTCTCCGGGGTTCAGGGTTGCAGGGCGGCCTGGAAGGCGGGATCGGCGTAAACGGTCTGCAGCAGCCGCTGCACCAGCCGGGGGTATTCGGCCTGGGCGCGGGGCACCGCCACGTTGGCGGCCAGGTGGATCGGAAAGCTGATCGACGCGTCGTAGGTCTTGTCCAGCCGCGTCACACCACCGCGGGTGACCAGGAGGCGCACCCGCATGTCACCGGTCCCGGTGGAAAAGCCGGAAATATCGAAGTGGTTGCGCAGCAGGGTGCCGCTGACTTGGGTGGGCGCTGCGGGGTCCAGGCGGCGCAGCTCGCCGAGGTCGGCCCGCAGCGCGGTGGCCACGTACGCCGCAAAACTCCCGCCCGGCGGCACAAAGGGCGCCCCGCGCAGGGTGACCTGGTTCACTGGCGCGGCCGGATCGAGCGGCTGAAACTCGCCCACGGCCACTGGCGCCAATGGCACCGTTTTGAGCCGGTCCAGGCTCGGGTAGTCCGGGCTGTAGCCCGGCACGGGAAATGTGGCGCAGCCGGCCAGCAGCGATGCCGCCAGGGCCGTCGCGGCCCATCGGGTGGTTCTCATGCGTTTCTCCTCCGTCTCCTCAGACGTGGCCGCATGCTAGTGCACATCACAGGGGGTACAGGTATCCTTGGTGTCCCATGAAGCTCTACAACTATTTCCGTTCCTCCGCTTCTTTCCGGGTGCGCATCGCGCTGGCGCTCAAGGGGCTGCCTTACGAGTACGTGCCGGTCCACCTCGCGCGAGGCGACCACCGCGAGGCGGCCTACACGCAGATCGCTGCCGAGGGCCTCGTGCCCCTGCTCGAACTGGACGACGGCACCCGCCTGACCCAGTCGATGGCGATCATCGAGTACCTCGACGAGACCCATCCCGCCCCGCCGCTGCTCCCTGGCGACGCGCTCGGCCGGGCGCGTGTGCGGGCCCTGGCGCAGATCGTGGCCTGCGAGATCCACCCGATCAACAACCTGCGCGTGCTGAAGTACCTCACGCGCGAGCTCAAGGTTGAAGAGGACCCGAAAAACGCCTGGTATCGCCACTGGGTGCGCACCGGGCTGGAGGCGTTTGAGCGGCAGCTCGTGGCCGGCCCGACGGGCAGCTTCTGCCACGGCAACACGCCCACGCTGGCCGACTGCCTGCTTGTGCCGCAGATCTTCAACGGCCAGCGGTTCAACGTGGACTTCACCGGCCTGGACCGCACCATGGCGGTGTTTGCCCATTGCATGGAGCACCCGGCCTTCCAGCAGGCGCAGCCCAAGGCCTGTCCCGACTTCGAGCCCTGAGCCGGGCGGCCACCGCGTGAGTGCTGCCGACGTGCCCGGGGTGTGGGTGCCGGACTGGCCGGCACCCGCCGGCGTGCGCGCGTTGTGCACCGAGCGTGACGGCGGCGTGTCCGCGCCGCCCTGGGACCGCTTCAACCTGGGTGACCACGTGGGGGATGACCCCGCGGCGGTGGCGCTCAACCGCGCCCGCCTGGCCAGCTTCACCCGCCCAGCGCGGCCGGTGTTCCTGCGCCAGGTGCACGGCACGGCGGTGTGTCGCCTCGATGGGGCCACGCCCGACGGCACAGAGGCCGACGCGGCGGTGGCGGTGGGGCCCGGCGTGGCCTGCACGATCATGGTTGCGGACTGCCTGCCGGTGCTGTTCGCGCTGGCGTCTGGCGCGGGCGTGGCGGCGGCCCACGCGGGCTGGCGCGGGCTGGCCGCCGGGGTGCTGGAGCGCACGGTGCGTGAGCTGCGCGAGGTGGCCGGCGAGCCGCGGGGCGAGGTCGTGGCCTGGCTGGGGCCGGCGATCGGGCCGGCGGCGTTTGAGGTCGGTGATGAGGTGCGCGCGGCCTTCACCGCCGACGACGCTGGCGCCGCGGCGCATTTCCGGGCCGCCGGCCGAGCCGGTCAGTGGTGGGCCGATCTGCCGGGGCTGGCGCGGCGCCGCCTGCGGCTGGCGGGGCTCACGCGCGTGGCGGGCAACGACGGCAGCGCCGCGTGGTGCACCGTCAGCCAGCCGTCACGGTTCTTTTCGCACCGCCGCGACGCCGCCCGTTTCGGCACCACCGGCCGTCTGGCCGCCGCTGTCTGGCTCGGCTGAGGTGTTGGCGGTGGCGGCGGCCGCTGCGGCGGCCTCGGCCTCAGCGGCTTCGCGGGCCTTGTTCTCGCGGCGACGCTGGGGCGTGCGCATCACATAGACGATGATGCTCACCGGCAGCAGCCCGTACAGCACGAACGTGATGATCGCGCCCAGCACCGAGCCGGTGGTGTTGGTGGCTTCGGCCACCGCCATCATCAGCACCACATACATCCACGCAATCACCACCAGGTACACGCCGCGCTCCCGCTCCAGGCCGATCCGCCGTCAGCGAGCCGGAAGCCGGCGCGCCCATACTGATGCACCGTCGGACCACCCGTCACCAGCGCCTTCCATAATAGGCGCCAGGCAATACCACAGGAGACCCGCATGACATCCGGCCCCACGTCGCCGCAGGACTGGGCGAACGCCGCCCAGCAGTTCCAGCAACAGCTCATGGGCGCCTGGAGCGCCGCGGCCCCCGGTGCCGGCGGCGCGGCCGGCCCTTTCGCCGCTTTCGGGTTGCCCTCCGGCGTGCCGGGAGCCGCGGGCCTGGCCGGCATGACGGGTCTGGGCGACCTGTTTGGCCAGGCCACCCAAGGCCTGGGTCAGGCGGTGCGCCTCGATCCGGCCCGCCTGCTGGAAATCCAGAAGAGCTATCTGCAGGACGCCGTCGGCCTGTGGAACCAGGGCCTGACCGCCAAACCCCAGGGCGACCGGCGTTTTGCGGGTGACGCCTGGGCCAGCAACCCGGTGGCGGGCTTCACCGCCGCGCTGTACCTGCTCAACGCCCGCACGCTGATGGCCCTGGCCGACGCGGTGGAAGGCGATGAAAAGGCCCGCGCGCGCGTGCGCTTCGCCGTGCAGCAGTGGATCGACGCCAGCGCACCGAGCAACTTCCTGGCGTTCAACGCGGAAGCGCAAAAGAAGGCCATCGAAACGCAGGGCGAAAGCATCGCCAAGGGCGTGGCCAACCTGCTGCACGACATCCGTCAGGGCCATGTGTCGATGACCGACGAGAGCGTGTTCGAGGTCGGCAAGAACGTGGCCACCACCGAAGGCGCGGTGGTGTTCGAGAACGAACTGTTCCAGCTCATCGAATACAAGCCGCTCACCGCCAAGCTGCACGAGCGGCCCTTCCTGCTGGTGCCGCCCTGCATCAACAAGTTCTACATCCTGGACCTGCAGCCCGACAACAGCTTCATCCGCTACGCCGTGGAGCAGGGCCACCGCACCTTCGTGGTGAGCTGGCGCAACCCCGACGCGTCACTCGCGAAAAAGACCTGGGACAACTACATCGAAGACGCGGTGATCCGCGCCATCGACGTGGTGCGCGACATCACCGGCGCCGACGACATCAACGCCCTGGGCTTCTGCGTGGGGGGCACCATGCTCGGCACTGCGCTGGCGGTGCTCGCCGCGCGCGGCGAGAAGCCGGTGCACAGCGCCACCTTCCTCACCACCCTGCTTGATTTCCGCGACACCGGCGTGCTCGACGTGTTCATCGATGAGAACTTCGTGAAGTTCCGGGAAATGCAGTTCGCCGACGGTGGCCTGATGCCCGGCCGCGACCTGGCCACCACCTTCAGCTTCCTGCGGCCGAACGACCTCGTGTGGAACTACGTGGTCGGCAACTACCTCAAGGGCGAAACACCGCCGCCGTTTGACCTGCTGTACTGGAACAGCGACTCCACCAACCTGCCCGGCCCGTACTACGCCTGGTACCTGCGCAACCTCTACCTGGAGAACCGCTACACGCGTCCCGGCTCGGCCACGGTGTGCGGCCAGAAGATCGATTTCGGCCGGGTTGACCTGCCGGTCTACATCTACGGCTCGCGCGAAGACCACATCGTGCCCATCGGCGGCGCCTACGGCAGCACGCAGTTGCTGCCCGGCAAGAAGCGTTTCGTCATGGGCGCCTCCGGCCACATCGCCGGCGTGATCAATCCCGCCAGCAAGGGCAAGCGCAGTCACTGGATCGGTCCGGCCAACCGCTTCCCCGAGCGGGTCAACGACTGGATCGCCAGCGCCACCGAGCACCCGGGCAGCTGGTGGACCGACTGGGCCGCCTGGCTCAAGCCGCTGGCCGGCAAACCGATCCCCGCCCCCAAGACCTACGGCCGCGGCAAGGCCTACGCCGCCATCGAGCCGGCGCCCGGCCGCTACGTCAAGGCAAAAGCCTGAACCCCACCTGTTTGTGATCTGGAGAATTTCATGGAAGACATCGTCATCGTTTCCGCTGCCCGCACCGCCGTCGGCAAGTTCGGCGGCACGCTCGCCAAGACCCCGGCCACCGAGCTCGGCAGCGTGGTCATCAAGGCCTTGCTGGAGCGCACCGGCCTGCCCGCCGACGCGGTGGGCGAAGTGATCATGGGTCAGGTGCTGGCCGCGGGTGCGGGCCAGAACCCGGCCCGTCAGGCCATGATGAAGGCGGGCGTGGCCAAGGAAACGCCGGCGCTGACGATCAATGCCGTCTGCGGCTCCGGCCTCAAGGCCGTCATGCTGGCCGCACAGGCGGTGGCCTGGGGCGACAGCGAGATCGTGATCGCCGGTGGCCAGGAAAACATGAGCGCGAGCCCGCACGTGCTGCTGGGCAGCCGCGACGGCCAGCGCATGGGCGAGTGGAAGATGACCGACACGATGATCGTGGACGGCCTGTGGGACGTGTACAACCAGTACCACATGGGCATCACCGCCGAGAACGTGGCCAAGGCCCACGGCATCACCCGCGAGATGCAGGACGCGCTGGCCCTGGCCAGCCAGCAGAAGGCCGCCGCCGCGCAGGAGGCCGGCCGCTTCAAGGACGAGATCGTCGGCGTGCACATCCCGCAGAAGAAGGGCGATCCGCTGGTGTTCGACACCGACGAGTTCATCAACAAGAAGACCAGCGCCGAGGCCCTGGCGGGCCTGCGCCCGGCCTTCGACAAGGCCGGCAGCGTGACCGCCGGCAACGCCAGCGGCATCAACGATGGGGCGGCGGCCGTGATGGTCATGACCGCGAAGAAGGCGGCCGCGCTGGGCCTCACGCCGCTGGCCCGCATCGCCAGTTTCGGCACCAGCGGCCTGGACCCGGCCACGATGGGCATGGGCCCGGTGCCCGCGTCGCAGAAGGCGCTGGCCCGCGCCGGCTGGAAGGCCGCTGATGTGGACCTGTTCGAGCTCAACGAGGCCTTCGCTGCCCAGGCCTGTGCGGTGAACAAGGCGCTGGACATCGATCCCGCCCGCGTCAACGTCAACGGCGGCGCCATCGCCATCGGTCACCCCATCGGCGCTTCGGGTTGCCGCGTGCTGGTCACGCTGCTGCACGAGATGCAGCGGCGCAACGCCAAGCGGGGCGTGGCCGCGCTGTGCATCGGCGGGGGCATGGGGGTTTCCCTCGCTGTCGAGCGCTGACAAGCCCGATAGGATGAAAACGCTTTTGACGTCCAAAACGTCTATTTCACGACCAACAGAAAGGTTCCAATGAGTCAGAAAGTGGCCTACGTCACCGGCGGTATGGGAGGCATCGGCACCGCCATCTGCCAGCGCTTGCATCGCGACGGGTTCAAAGTGATCGCCGGTTGCGGTCCCACCCGCGATTTCCAGAAGTGGATCGACGAACAGAAGGCGCTGGGCTACACGTTCTACGCGTCCGTGGGCAACGTGGCTGAGTGGAATTCCACGGTCGAGGCCTTCACCAAGGCCAAGGCCGAGCATGGTCCGATCGACGTGCTGGTCAACAACGCCGGCATCACCAAAGACCGCATGTTCCTGAAGATGACCAAGGACGACTGGGACGCGGTGATGAGCACCAACCTCGACTCCATGTTCAACGTGACCAAGCAGGTGGTGCCGGACATGGTCGAGCGTGGCTGGGGCCGCATCATCAACATCAGCTCGGTCAACGGCGAAAAGGGCCAGGCCGGCCAGACCAACTACTCGGCGGCCAAGGCCGGGATGCACGGCTTCTCGATGGCGCTGGCGCAGGAGCTGGCCACCAAAGGCGTGACGGTCAACACCGTGAGCCCCGGCTACATCGGCACCGACATGGTCAAGGCCATCCGCCCCGATGTGCTGGAGAAGATCGTGGCCACCGTGCCGGTCAAGCGCCTGGGCGAGCCCAGCGAGATCGCGTCCATCATCGCCTGGCTGGCCAGCGAGGAGGGTGGCTACGCCACCGGCGCCGACTTCTCGGTCAACGGCGGCCTGCACATGGGCTGACCCCGGGTCCCCGCCCGATGGCGCACCACCACCCCGCCGCGGCGGGGTTTTTTGCGCCCGTTCCGCGCCGCTTTTCCGGCGATCGCGCCAGCCTGCCCGGGATAGAGTCCCGCGCATGTACCGGCCTTTGCCCCTGGACGCGCTCGCCCTGAACCAGCCCGTGCCCGTGAACATCTGGGACGCGCAGGGCGTGTTGCTGCTGCGCAAGGGCGAAACCATCCATTCCGAGCAGCACCGCGGGCACCTGATGCTGCACACCCCCATGGTGCTGGCGGCCGACTGGCAGGCCCTCAACTGGGGCTACACCGCCACGCTGGACCGGCTGGTGCGCGACAACGCGCCGCTGGCCCGCATCGCCGGCGTCAGGGAGCTGGCGGTGGCTGCGGCCACGCCCGACACCGCCGAACTGCCCGACGTCCCGCCGGCCGAGCGCTGGGCGGACCTGCACGCCGCGCTTCATGCCTGGCTGCACCGCCCCGTGGAGGCGGCCTCTCCCGAGCGGCTGGATCGGCTCGAGCGCATCGCCGACGCGGTCACCGACGCCAGCGAGCGCGCTTTTGACACCGCCCTGCTGGTGCTGGTGCAGCGCCTGTTTGATCCGGTGCTGCCGTACAGCGCGAGCCATGCGCTGCTGTGCGGCCTGCTGTGTGATCACGTGGGGCGCGCGGCCAAGCTGCCCCCCGCGGAGCTGCACGCGGTCGTTCGGGCAGCGCTCACGATGAACATGGGCATGGCGCGGTTGCACGATGAGCTGGCGCGCCAGAGTGCGCCGCCCACCACCGCGCAGCGCGCCCAGATCCGCGAACACCCGGTGCGAAGCGTCTCGCTGCTGCGCGGTCTGGGGGTGCGCGAGGACCGCTGGCTTGACCTCGTGGCCACCCACCACGAACACCGCGACGGCATCGGTTACCCGCGCGGCGAGCGCGTGGACAGCCCCGCGTTGCGCCTGCTGCGCATGGCCGACGTGTACACCGCCTGCATCAGCCCTCGGGAAGGCCGTGGCGGGCTGCAATCCCAGCAAGTCGCGCGCGAGCTCTACACCGGCGCCGCGACCGACCCGCTGACGCCCTTGTTCATCAAGGCGGTGGGTCTGTATCCCCCGGGCAGCTACGTGCGGCTGGCCGGCGGCGAGCGCGGCGTGGTGGTGCGCCGCGGTGCCAAGGCCAACGCGCCCAAAGTGCTCGTGCTGGTGGGCCGCCAGGGCCTGCCGCTGGGCGAGCCGGCCCTGAGAGACACCGCCGACGCGTCGTGGGCGGTCGCAGCGGCGCTGGCGCCGGGCGAGGTCAAGGTCCGCCCGCCGCTGGAATACCTGCTGGCACGCCGCTGAGGCCCCGGGCGCGGTACAGTCGCCCGCCTGCCATGACCATTGACGCCCCGCTTTCCCCGGCGCCTGCCGCCCCCACCGCTCTGGCCCTGCCCGCCGAGGCGTCGCCGTGGCGCCTGTCCGTCGCCCCCATGATGGACTGGACCGACCGCCACTGCCGGTTCCTGCACCGCCTGCTGAGCCGCCGCACGCTGCTCTACACCGAGATGGTGACGACCGGTGCGCTGATGCACGGCAGCGTGCAGCGCCACCTGCGCTTCAATGCGGAGGAACATCCGGTGGCGCTGCAGCTCGGCGGCAGCGAGCCCGACGAACTCGCCCGCGCCGCGCGGCTGGGACAAGACTGGGGCTACGATGAGATCAACCTCAACTGCGGCTGCCCCAGTGAGCGGGTGCAGCGCGGCGCGTTTGGCGCCTGCCTGATGGCCGAGCCCCAGACGGTGGCCGATGGCGTGAAGGCCATGCGCGACGCGGTAAGCCTGCCGGTGACGGTGAAACACCGCATCGGCATCGACCGCGAGGAGAGCTACGGCTTTGTGCGTGACTTCGTGGGCACGGTGGCCGACGCCGGCTGCCAAGTGTTCATCGTGCACGCCCGCAACGCCTGGCTGCAGGGCCTGAGTCCGAAGGAAAACCGGGAGATTCCGCCCTTGCGCTACCCGCTGGTGCACCGCCTGAAGCAGGACTTCCCCGACCTGACGATCGCCATCAACGGCGGCATCACCACCGACGCCCAGATCGCCGAGCAGCTCAGGCACGTCGACGGCGTGATGGTGGGCCGGGAGGCCTACCACCACCCCTGGCTGCTCACCGGCTGGGACAGCGCCTTCTTCGGCGACGCGCCCCGCGCCGTGGACCGCGACGCCGTGGAGGACGCGATGGTCCGGTACATGGAACGCGCCCACGCCGAGGACGGTTGCCCGTGGTACGCGATCGCGCGGCACATGCTGGGCCTGCGCCACGGGCTGCGCGGCGCCCGCCGCTGGCGTCAGGTGTGGAGCGACCACCGCCTCAAGCCCTTGCCGCCGCGCGAGGTCTGGCGTCTGGCGCAGGCCCACGTGGGCCTGGAGCAGGGCGCGGAAGATGGCGCGGATGAGGTGGCCGCACCCGTCGCGGTCGATGCGGCGCCGGCGGTGCAGCCATGAGCGGGCCCCATCGCCCGGCCGAGCCGCACAGGCCGCTGGACATGCCACTGGACAGGCCGCTGGACGCACCGTGCCACTTGATCGACACGCCCGTGGGCCGCGTGGCCGTCTACCGCGCCGATCCGCCCGCCGGGGCCGCGTCCGGCCTGCCACCGCTGGTGCTGGTGCACAGCGTCAACGCCGCCGCCTCGGTCGCGGAGGTGGCGCCGTTGTTCGAGCACTACCGACAGAGCCGCCCGGTGCTGGCCCTCGACCTGCCCGGGTACGGCCACAGCGACCGCCCGGCCATTGCCTACACCCCGCGGCACATGACCGATGCGCTGCACGCGGTGATCGCGTCGGTCGGCGGTCCCGTGGAGACCCCCGTGGATCTGCTGGGCGTGTCGCTCGGCAGCGAGTTTGTGGTGCGCGCGGCGGTCGAGCGGCCCGGGTCCGTGCGTCGGGTGGCGCTCGTCACGCCCACCGGTCTGTCGGGCCGCCGGCGACGCCACGGCCCGCCCGGCACCACGCTCGCCATGCCCTGGCTGCAACGCTGGCTCGCCCATCCCACCCGCGGTGAATGGCTGTTCCGCCAGCTCACCCGGCCGGGCGTGATCCGCTACTTCCTGCGCCGCACCTTCGGCAGCCCCACCATCGACGAGCGCTTGTGGGCCGCGGCGGTCGCCACCGCCCGCCAGCCCGGCGCGCGACACGCGCCGCTGAGCTTCATCAGCGGCGGTCTGTTCAGCGCCGACATCAACACCCTGTACGAGCAGATCGAGGTTCCGGTGTGGGCCAGCCTGGCCACGCGCGGCGACTTCACCGATTTCCGCGGCCGCGATTCGTTGGCCGGTCGCCCGGGCTGGCGCTTTGAGACAGTGCCGGGCGGCGCCTTGCCCTATTTCGCAGATCTCGCCGCCTTCACCGCGCGGCTCGATCCGTTCTGGCGCGAGGCCTGAGGCGACCCCGTTCCCTCGTCAGGCCGCGGCTTCCAGCCCGTTGAGGAAGTGTTCGCGCATGCGCTGCGCCGCGAGCGCGCCGTCGCGGCGGGCCAGCGCGTCCATGATGGCGCGGTGCTCGGCCAGCGAGTCGGCCAGCCGCCCGGCCTTGAACAGCGAGTGGTGGCGGTTGAGTTTCATCACCTTGCGCAGATCGGCCACCATCTGTTCGCGCCAGCGGTTGTCGGCCAGCCGCAGCAGCGCAAGGTGGAAGCGCTCGTTCACGGCGAAGAAGCGGTCGCGGTCGTGGACGGCGGCCTCCAGTTCGGCGTGCAGCGCACGCAACTGGTCGAGGGCAGCGTCGTCGGCGCCGGCCGCCACCACGCCGGCGGCGTCGGCTTCCAGCAGGGCCAGCAGGTGGTACACGTCGGCCAGGTCTTTTTCCGACACCTCGGTCACATAGGCGCCGCGCCGCACCTTCATCGTGACCAGTCCCTCGGCCGCCAGCACCTTCAGCGCTTCGCGCAGCGGGGTCCGGCTGATGCCCCATTCGTCGGCGATCTTGAGCTCGTCGATCCAGCTGCCGGGCTCGAGTTCGCGCCGGAAGATGCGCTGGCGCAGGCGCTCGGCGACCTCTTCGTACAGGGCGCGGGGGGCGAGGGGGGCGGCGGACATGGGATCGACAGCGGGCAGTCAGGTGGCGGTGGAACGATATTTTGCATCAATAATTATGAATGATGTAAACTCCGCGCCGCCTGAGGGGCCCCGTGCGTCGCACCCGGAAGTCCGCCCGCCGATTTCCGCGCCGCCGCCCGGTGTCCGACACACCGACCACCGTCACGCCTTCGACCCCGCCGCGACCATGAGCGACTCGACCTCCGGAAACCGCCCCGAATTCACCCCCGCCAGCGTCGACGCCTGGACCCGCGCCGCCCAGAAATCGGCCCCCGGCGGTGACCTCGCCGCCCTGAACTGGACCACGCCGGACGGCATCGTCGTCAAGCCGCTCTACACCGCGGCCGACACCGCCCGCCTGCCGCACACCGACACGCTGCCCGGCTTTGAGCCCTTCATCCGGGGCCCGCAGGCCACCATGTACGCGGTGCGTCCGTGGACCATCCGCCAGTACGCCGGCTTCTCCACCGCCGAGGAAAGCAACGCCTTCTACCGCCAGGCGCTGGCCGCCGGCGGCCAGGGCGTGAGCGTGGCCTTCGACCTGGCCACGCACCGCGGCTACGACAGCGACCACCCGCGCGTGACCGGCGACGTGGGCAAGGCCGGTGTCGCGATCGACTCGGTGGAGGACATGAAGATCCTGTTCGACGGCATCCCGCTGGACAAGGTCAGTGTCTCGATGACGATGAACGGCGCGGTGCTGCCGGTGCTGGCCGGCTATGTGGTGGCGGCCGAAGAGCAGGGCGTGCCGCAGGACAAGCTCTCCGGGACCATCCAGAACGACATCCTCAAGGAGTTCATGGTCCGCAACACCTACATCTACCCGCCGGCGCCGAGCATGCGGATCATCGGCGACATCATCGAGTACACGGCCAAGCACATGCCGAAGTTCAACTCGATCAGCATCTCCGGCTACCACATGCAGGAAGCCGGGGCCAACCAGGCGCTGGAGCTGGCCTTCACGCTGGCCGACGGCAAGGAGTACGTCAAGACCGCCATCGCCAAGGGCATGGACGTGGACGAGTTCGCCGGGCGCCTCTCCTTCTTCTGGGCGATCGGCATGAACTTCTACCTGGAGATCGCCAAGATGCGGGCGGCGCGCCTGCTGTGGTGCCGCATCATGAAGGGCTTCGGTGCGAAGAACCCGAAGAGCCTGATGCTGCGCACCCACTGCCAGACCTCGGGCTGGAGCCTGACCGAGCAGGATCCGTACAACAACGTCGTGCGCACCACGATCGAGGCCATGGCCGCGGTGTTCGGCGGCACGCAATCGCTGCACACCAACAGCTTTGACGAAGCCATCGCGCTGCCCACCGAGTTCAGCGCCCGCATCGCGCGCAACACGCAGCTCATCATCCAGGAAGAGACGCACATCACGAACGTCATCGACCCGTGGGCCGGCTCCTACCTGATGGAGAAGCTCACCCAGGACATGGCGGACGCCGCCTGGGCCATCATCGAAGAGGTCGACGCCATGGGCGGAATGACCAAGGCGGTGGACAGCGGCTGGGCCAAGCTGAAGATCGAGGCGGCGGCCGCCGAGAAGCAGGCCCGGATCGACAGCGGCAAGGACGTGATCGTCGGCGTCAACAAGTACCGGCTGAAGGACGAGCCGCCGGTGGAGGCGCGGGACATCGACAACGTGGCCGTGCGCGAGGCGCAGATCGCGCGCCTGACGGCGGTGCGTGCGAAGCGCGACGGCGCCGCCGTCCAGGCCGCGCTGGACGCGCTCACCGCCGCGGCCGAATCCGGCGCGGGCAACCTGCTGGACCTGAGCATCCGCGCCATCCGCCTGCGCGCCACCGTGGGCGAGGTGAGCGACGCGCTGGAGAAGGTGTTTGGCCGCCACCGCGCCGACACCCAGAAAGTGACCGGCGTGTACGCCGCCGCCTACGACAGCGCCGAAGGCTGGGCGCAGCTGCAGCAGGAGATCGCCGCGTTCGGCGAGCAGCACGGCCGCCGCCCGCGCGTGATGATCGCCAAGCTCGGGCAGGACGGGCACGACCGCGGCGCCAAGGTGGTGGCCACGGCCTTCGCCGACCTGGGCTTCGACGTGGACATGGGCCCGCTGTTCCAGACGCCCGAGGAATGCGCCCGCCAGGCCATCGAAAACGACGTCCACGCGGTCGGCGTCAGCACCCTGGCCGCTGGCCACAAGACGCTGGTGCCGGCCATCATCGCCGAGCTCAAAAAGCAGGGAGCGGACGACATCATCGTCTTCGTGGGCGGCGTGATCCCGCGCCAGGACTACGACTTCCTGTATGAAGCTGGCGTCAAGGGCATCTACGGCCCGGGCACACCTATTCCCGCCAGCGCCAAGGACGTGCTGGAACAGATCAAGCAGGCGCTGGCCTGAGGGGCGGGCAGCGATGCCGCAGGCCTTGATCGACGGGGTGGCGGGCGGCGCGGGCATGGCCCAGCGCCGGGCCATGGCCAAGGCGATCACCTTGCTCGAGTCCACGCGCGCCGACCACCGCGCGCAGGCGGATGAGCTGCTCACCGCGCTGCTGCCCCACACCGGGCACGCCTTCCGGCTCGGACTCAGCGGCGTGCCGGGCGTCGGCAAGAGCACCTTCATCGAGTCGCTCGGGCTGCACCTGATTGGCCTCGGTCACCGCGTGGCGGTGCTTACTATCGATCCCTCCAGTTCGGTGTCGGGCGGCTCCATCCTGGGCGACAAGACGCGGATGGAGCGCCTGTCGGTGCACGAGCGCGCCTTCATCCGGCCCAGCCCCAGCGGCGGCACGCTGGGTGGCGTGGCCGACAAGACGCGCGAGGCCATGCTGGTTTGCGAGGCCGCCGGTTACGACGTCGTGATCGTGGAGACGGTCGGTGTGGGCCAGAGCGAGACCGCGGTGGCGGGCATGACCGACATGTTCGTGCTGCTGCAGCTGCCCAACGCCGGCGATGATTTGCAGGCGATCAAGAAAGGCGTGATGGAGCTGGCCGATCTGGTGGTGATCAACAAGGCCGACATCGACCCCGACGCCGCCACCCGCGCGCGGGCCCAGATCACGTCGTCGCTGCGGCTGCTTGGCCTGCAGGGCCGGCCCGAGCACGCCCACCACGACACCACCCGCTGGCACCCGCGCGCCATCCAGCTCAGCGCCTTGCTGGGGCAGGGCGTGGACGCCTTCTGGGCCGAGGTGAGCGCCTTTCGCGACTGTCAGCAGGCCAATGGCGCCTGGCAGGCGCGCCGCCGCCAGCAGGCCGGGGCGTGGATGTGGGAGCGCATCGACGCCGGCCTCAAGCAACGCTTCCGCGCGCACCCCGCGGTGCGCGCCGCCCTGGACGACACCACCGCCCGCGTGCTCGCGGGCAGCCTGCCCGCGAGCGCCGCCGCGCGCCAGCTGCTGGCCTTGTTTGACTGATTTTTCCCGGAGCAACCCATGCAAGACATCCTCGACGAACTCGAACGCAAGCGCGCCGCCGCGCGCCTGGGCGGCGGCGACAAACGCATCGCCGCGCAACACGCCAAAGGCAAGCTCACCGCCCGCGAGCGGCTGGAGGTGCTGCTCGATGAAGGCACCTTCGAGGAATGGGACATGTTCGTGGAACACCGCTGCGTGGACTTCGGCATGCAGGACCAGAAGATCCCCGGCGATGGCGTGGTCACCGGCTACGGCATGATCAACGGCCGCCTGGTGTTCGTCTTCAGCCAGGACTTCACCGTCTTTGGCGGTGCGCTCTCCGAGGCCCACGCCGAGAAGATCTGCAAGGTGATGGACCAGGCCATGAAGGTGGGCGCGCCGGTGATCGGCCTCAACGACTCGGGCGGTGCACGCATCCAGGAGGGCGTGGCCTCGCTCGGCGGTTATGCCGACGTGTTCCAGCGCAACGTGCTGGCCAGCGGCGTGGTGCCGCAGATCAGCATGATCATGGGCCCCAGCGCGGGCGGTGCGGTGTACTCGCCGGCCATGACCGACTTCATCTTCATGGTCAAGGACAGCTCGTACATGTTCGTGACGGGTCCCGAGGTGGTGAAGACCGTGACGCACGAGGAGGTGACCGCCGAAGAACTGGGCGGTGCGATCACGCACACCACCAAGAGCGGCGTGGCCGATCTTGCCTTCGACAACGACGTGGAGGCGCTGCTGATGCTGCGCCGCCTGTTCAACTACCTGCCGCTCAACAACCGCGAGAAGGCGCCGGTGCGGCCCAGTGGTGACCCGATCGACCGCATGGACCTGAGCCTGGACACGCTGGTGCCGGAGAACCCGAACAAGCCGTACGACATGAAGGAGCTGATCCTCAAAACGGTCGACGATGGCGACTTCTTCGAGCTGCAGCCCGAGTACGCCAAGAACATCCTGATCGGCTTTGCGCGCATGGACGGCCAGACGGTGGGCATCGTGGCCAATCAGCCGCTGGTGCTGGCGGGTTGCCTGGACATCAAGAGCTCGATCAAGGCCGCGCGCTTCGTGCGCTTCTGCGACGCCTTCAACATCCCGGTCGTGACCTTCGTGGACGTACCCGGCTTCATGCCCGGCACGTCGCAGGAGTATGGCGGCATCATCAAGCACGGGGCCAAGCTGCTGTACGCGTATGCCGAGTGCACCGTGCCCAAGATCACCGTGATCACCCGCAAGGCCTATGGCGGTGCGTATGACGTGATGGCGTCCAAGCACCTGCGCGGCGACGTGAACTTCGCGTGGCCCAACGCCGAGATCGCGGTGATGGGCGCCAAGGGTGCGGTGGAGATCATCTTCCGCGAAGAGAAAAAGGACCCGGCCAAGCTGGCCGAGCGCGAAGCCGAGTACAAGGCCCGTTTCGCCAACCCCTTCGTGGCCGGCGCGCGCGGCTTCATCGACGACGTGATCCTGCCGCACGAAACGCGCAAGCGCATCTGCCGCTCGCTGGTGATGCTCAAGGACAAGAAGCTGGAGAACCCGTGGCGCAAGCACGGGAATATTCCGCTGTGAACTGGAACACCCCCGCGCCGCTTCGCGTGACCCCCTCAAGGGGGCGACACCTGCAGCCCGGCCAAGCCGGTTCTGCGGTGTCCGCTGGATGGCGGCTTCGGCACTCCCACATTTGAGAAGTAGGACATCACCATGTTCAAGAAAATCCTGATCGCCAACCGTGGCGAGATCGCTTGCCGCGTGATCGCCACCGCCAAGAAGCTGGGCATTGCCACCGTGGCGGTGTACTCCGACGCCGACAAAGAGGCGCGCCACGTGCAGCTCGCTGACGAGGCGGTGCGCCTGGGCCCCCCGCCTTCGCGCGAGAGCTACCTGCTCGGCGACGCCATCATCGCCGCCGCCCAATCCACGGGCGCTGAAGCCATCCACCCCGGCTACGGCTTCCTGTCGGAGAACGAAGACTTCGCCCGGAAAGTGGAAGAGGCCGGGCTCGTGTTCATCGGCCCCAAGCATTACTCGATCGCGGCCATGGGCGACAAGATCGCCTCGAAGAAGCTGGCGAACGAAGCCCGTGTCAGCACCATCCCCGGCCACAACGAGCCGATCCAGACCCCGGACGAGGCGGTGACTATTGCCCAGAAGATCGGTTACCCGGTGATGATCAAGGCCAGCGCCGGCGGCGGCGGCAAGGGCTTGCGCGTGGCCTTCAACGACAAGGAATGCCACGAAGGCTTCACCAGCTGCCGCAACGAGGCTCGCAACAGCTTCGGTGACGACCGCGTGTTCATGGAGAAATTCGTCCAGGAGCCGCGCCACATCGAGATTCAGGTGCTGGGCGATGCCCACGGCAACGTGATCTATCTGAATGAGCGCGAATGTTCCATCCAGCGCCGCCACCAGAAAGTGATCGAAGAGGCGCCGTCCCCCTTCATCAGCGACGAGACCCGCCGCGCCATGGGCGAGCAGGCTGTGGCGCTGGCCAAGGCGGTGAAGTACCAGAGCGCCGGCACGGTGGAGTTCGTGGTCGGCAAAAACCAGGACTTCTACTTCCTGGAGATGAACACGCGTCTGCAGGTCGAGCATCCGGTGACCGAATGCATCACCGGCCTGGACCTGGTCGAGCTGATGATTCGCGTGGCCGCCGGCGAGAAGCTGCCGCTCACCCAGGCGGACGTCAAGCGCGAGGGTTGGGCGATCGAGTGCCGCATCAACGCGGAAGACCCGTTCCGCAACTTTCTGCCCAGCACCGGCCGCCTGGTGCGTTTCGCGGCGCCGACACAGTCGATGTGGCAGGCCGACACGCAGGCGCGTTTCGGGGTGCGCGTGGACACGGGTGTGCAGGAGGGTGGCGAGATTCCGATGTTCTACGACTCGATGATCGCCAAACTGATCGTGCATGGGAAAGACCGGTTGGACGCGATCGCCAAGATGCGCGCGGCGCTCAACGGTTTCGTGATCCGCGGCGTGCAAAGCAACATTCCCTTTCAGGCCGCGCTGCTCGCCCACCCGAAGTTTGTCTCGGGGCAGTTCAACACGGGCTTCATCGCCGAGCACTATGCCCACGGGTTCCGGGCGGAAGATGTGCCGCACGACGACCCGGACTTTCTGGTCGCGCTGGCCGCCTTCGTGCGCCGCAAGAGCCGTGAGCGCGCTGCGGGCATCAGCGGGCAACTGCCGGGCTATGGCGTGAAGGTGGGTCACGATTTCGTGGTGATCACGCTGGACACCCAGGCCGGCCAGCACCGCTACACCACGGTCCATGTGGACGAGATCACCGGGCAGGTGGGCGCGGCCGTGGTCACCATCGGCGAGCGCCGTTACGAGATCCAGAGCCCTTCGCGCCTGAACGACATCTGCATCAGCGGCGTCTGCAACGAACAGCCCTTCACCGCGCAGGTCGAGCGCGGCACGGCGCGCAACCCGCTGGCGCTGGTGGTGCAGCACAACGGCACGCGCGTCGAGACGATGGTGGTGTCGCCGCGCATGGCGGCGCTGCACCGGCTGATGCCGTTCAAGGCACCGGCGGACATGAGCCGCTTCGTGTTGTCCCCGATGCCGGGACTGCTGGTCCAGGTGGCGGTGCAGCCGGGCCAGAAGGTGCAGGCGGGCGAGCGCGTGGCCGTGATCGAGGCCATGAAGATGGAGAACGTGTTGTTCGCCAGCGCCGACGGCGTGGTCGCCAAGGTGCTGGCCCAGCAGGGTGAATCGCTGGTGGTGGATCAGCCGATCGTGGAGTTCGAGAAATGACCGGCCCCCACGCTCCACCGCCGCGCGGGTCGCTGCCCCCCGAGGGGGCTGACCCGGCTCGGGACGGCGCGGCGCCGGATCGTGCCGACACGCCGCCCCGCCCCTTCAAGGTGTTGGGTGTTCAGCAGATCGCCATCGGCGGCCCGGACAAGCTGCGCCTGCAGCGGCTGTGGGTCGACATGCTGGGCCTGTCGGTGACAGGCACCTTCCGCAGTGAGCGCGAAAACGTGGATGAAGACATCTGCGCCATGGGCGCCGGGCCATTCACGGTGGAGGTCGATCTGATGCAGCCACTCGATCCGGCGAAGAAGCCGGCGGTGCACACCACGCCACTGAACCATGTGGGCCTGTGGATCGACGACCTGCCCAAGGCGGTGGCCTGGCTGACGGCGCAGGGCGTGCGCTTCGCGCCGGGCGGCATCCGCCGTGGCGCGGCTGGCCACGACATCACCTTCCTGCATCCCAAGGCAAGCGACGAGTTTCCCATCGCGGGCGAAGGCGTGCTGATTGAGCTGGTGCAGGCGCCACCGGCGGTGGTCGAGGCGTTCGCCGCGCTGGCCGCCCAGCCGCATTGAGTGCGGCGGGCCAGGGCGCCCGCCCGCCTCACTCGGTGATCAGGTAGGTCTTGGTCACCGCCTCCAGCACCTCGAACTCGCCGGTGAAGCCCGGTGGGATCAGGATCGCTTCGCCGGGTCCGGCTTCCTCGAAGCCACCGTGGCTGTCGTGCACGCGGCAGCGACCGGCGACCACGGTGAACAGCTCGCGCTCGGTCGCTCCCATGGCGATGCGCCAGCGCCCCGGTTCGCAGCGCCAGACACCGCTGTAGACCCGTCCGGCGGGCAGCGCATCGTCCCACACGTTCCACGTCTCCCGGCGCGGGTTGCCGCGCACGAGCCGCTCGGGGCGCGGGTGGTCAATGTCGGGGGTGCCGTCGGGGTGGGCGGTGAGCTTGATCAGGCGGGTGGGGGTGTTCATGCCCGGGATTTTCGCAAAGCCCCCTCGGCCTCTCCTGGCCCCCCCAGGCAAACCCGCATCCAGACGCGGCCTGGACCGCCGATTAAGCCGCCTCGCGGCCGTCTTTTCATCGCATCGCCCGCGGCCGCGCGCGCCTACGCTTGGATCACCCCGAACCCCGTCCCGGAGCCCCCATGATCACCACCGCCGTCCCGACCCCGGAAGCCGTCACCGCGCCGCCGTTCGCCGGCGACGATCTGCTGGAGGCGTTCAGCCTGCGCATGGCCCGCCATGGCATGAGCGTGAGCCGCAGCCTCATGCGCAGCGACCGCCGGTACGCGGTGGCGCAGATGGCACAGGCGCAAACCCTCGGCGATCCCACGCTCGATTGCCTGGCCATGGAACTGTTCCGCCGTTTCCAGCAAGAGGCGTCCGGGGTGTCCGCGCTCCACTGAGCGGCCGCGTTCAAGTCTTGTCTGGGACAGTCGATAGGCCCGACAGAGCCGACCGGAGACCTTTCATGCAGTTCACCCGAGTTTTCAACCCCGCCATCTGGGTCATGCGGCGCTTGCGACTGCCGGTCAAGCTCGCGATGTTGTCGCTGGCCCTGCTGGTCCCGCTGGTGGTGGTGGCGGTTATGCTGATCCAGCGCGTCAGCGCGGACATCACGTTCACCCAGAACGAGCAGTTCGGCGCGCGGGTGATTGATGGGGTGAGCGATCTCGTGGCCGAGGTGCAGAAGCATCGGGGTCAAACCAACATGGCCAAGGCTGGCAACCCGGGTGCCCCGGCGGCGCTGGCCGACACGCGCCGCGCGCAGCAGCGGCTGCTCGGCGACATCGACCGCGAGCTGGCCTCCCGCCCCGACCTGGGTCTGGTCAGCCTGTGGGCGCCGCTGAAGGCGCGCGTGGAGGGTTTGACCCAGACCGAAGGCATGGATGCGCCGAATGCCTTCCGCACCCATTCCGAACTGGTGCAGTCGCTGCAGCGGTTTGTCTACGCCACCGCAGACCGCAGCGGTCTGCTGTTTGACCCCGAGCCGGGCAGCTACCTGCTGATGGACATGGCCGTGAGCCGCACGCTGCCGTGGACCGAGGCGCTGGGTCAGATCCGCGGCCAGGGCGCCGGCCAGCTCGCCCGCTCCGAGCCCCAGCCCGAGGTGGTGAATGCGGTGCGTCTGAAGATTGAGATGGCGCAGGGCGACATCGGCGACGCGTCCGCGGCGATCGACCTGCTCAAGCGCCACATTGAGGTGCCGCCGGGCAGCCAGACCGCCATCGCAACTTCGGGCGAGTTCCTGGCCGCGGCGCGCGGCGCGTTCGACCAACCGGGCAGTCTGGAAGCCGCGGCTTACTTCGAGCAGGGCACGCGAGCGATCGGTGCGGTGGCCGCGTTTCAGGACGCGGTGCTGAAGTCCTTGAACACCCAGCTGTCGGCGCGCCTGAGCGCCCTGGAGCAGCGCCGCTGGGTGGCGGTGGGCGCCACGTTCACCGGCATTGCGTTGCTCATGTACCTGATGGCCGGCTTCTACCTGAGCTTTGTGGGCGACTTCAACCGCGTGATGGGCGCCATGCGCGCCATGGCCGCCGGGAATCTCCAGCACGCGGTGGCGCCCCGCGGACGCGACGAACTGGCGGAGCTGACCGAGCTGCTGGCGCGGATGATGAACAACATTTCGGCCATGGTCGCTCAGATTCGCAGCAACTCGGCCTTGGTGGCCCACGCAGGCAAGAGCCTGGCCGACGGCAACCGCGAGCTGGCCGACCGCACCGAACAACAGGCCGCCAGCCTCGAACAGACCGCGGCCAGCGTGCAGGAGCTGACCAGCACGGTGGCTCAAAACGCCCAGACCGCCAACGAGTCCGATCAGCAGGCCGCACGGGTGCGGGACGTGGCCGAGCAGGGCGCGCAGTCCATGGGCCACGCGGTGGCGTCGGTCGAAGGCATCCAGCGCAGCGCGCAGCGCATGAACGAAATCATCGGCGTGATCGACAGCCTGGCCTTCCAGACCAACATCCTCGCGCTCAACGCGGCGGTGGAAGCCGCCCGCGCCGGTGAGCAGGGCCGCGGCTTCGCGGTGGTGGCCAACGAGGTGCGCACGCTGGCGCAGCGGTCGGCGGCCTCGGCCAAGGAAATCCGTGAGCTGATCGAGTCGTCGAGTTCGCAGGTCTCCTCCAGCGTGTCGCTCATCCGCGGCGCGGGTGAGAGCATCGGGCAGATCGTGGGTGGCGTGCGCGGCGTGGCATCCAACATGTCCCTGATTTCCGCCTCCAGCGCCGAACAGAGCAGCGGCCTGAGCGAGATTTCCTCGGCGGTGTCGCAGCTCGACCAGATCACGCAGCGCAACGCCCAGATGGTGGAGCGCGCCGTCCACCAGGCGAACCTGCTGGAGCAGCGCGCGGCCAGCCTGGCGAGCGCGGTGGCCTCGTTCAAGCTGCAGCAGGGCACGGCCGAAGAGGCCATGGCGCTGGTGGACCGCGCGATGGATCAGCGCCAGCGGCTCGGTCGCGACGAATTTGTGCGCCAGCTCACCGAGCCGTCCAGCGGATTCCACGACCGCGACATGTATGTGTTCGCGCTCGATCGCACGGGTGTCTATCGCGCCTTCGGCGGCAAACCCGAGAAGGTGGGCTCGCGGGTGCAGGACATCCCGGGCGTGGACGGTCAGGCCTTGTTGAGCGCCATCATCGCCCAGGCAGAGCAGGGGGTGGGCTGGGTGGAATACGACATCGTGAACCCGGTGACGGGCGCGGTGCAGACCAAGATGTCGTATGTCGTGAAGGTCGACGACTTGTACGTCGGCTGCGGCGTGTACAAGACGGCGGCGCTGCTGACCGCGGCCTGATCGCCGCCGCGAAGCCGCGGCCCGATCAGCCGCCAGCGCGGCGGCTGCGCGCGCGGGCCAGCGCGGCCTCAATCACCGCCCGCTTGCGGTCCAGCTCGATCGGATCGGTGATCGCCGAATGCGCCGGCAGGTCGGTCAGCTTGGCCGCGGCTTTGGCCTCCAGCCGGGCCTCCTGGTGCTGCTTCTCCCGCACCAACCGGGCGCGGCGGGCGTCGTACCGGGCCCGGCCTTGCGCGGCCTGTGCCGCGCTCCAGCCGTCCCACCCACTGCGCTCGCCGCTGACCACATCCAGCGAGATGCAGTCCACCGGGCAGACCGGGATGCACAGTTCGCAGCCGGTGCAGTACGGTTCGATGACGGTGTGCATGCGCTTGTTCAGCCCGACGATGGCGTCGGTCGGGCACACCTTGATGCACAGCGTGCAGCCAATGCACCAGTCCTCGTCGATCACCGCGACGGTGACGGGGCCCTCGATGCCAAAGCGCGGGTCGATCGGTTGCGCGGGCAGACCGGTGATGCGCGCCAGCCGCTCCACGCCCGCCTGGCCGCCCGGGGGGCACTGATTGATGCCCGCCTCCCCGGCAGCGATGGCCCGCGCGTAGCTTTCGCAGTCGGGGTAACTGCAGCGCTGGCACTGCGTCTGGGGCAGGGCCGCGTCGATCCGCCGAACGAGCGCCTCGTCCATCCCGGCCGGGCTGTCTCAGGCGGTCGCGGCGCGGCGGCGTGCGGGCCGCTTGGCGGTGGGCGGCGTGACCGAGGCCCCGGCGGCGGCCGCTGGCTGGTGGCTCAGGATGAAGGACTTCACCACCGGATACACCATTTCGCGCCAGCGGCGGCCGCTGAAGATGCCGTAGTGGCCCGCGCCCTTGGCTTCGTAGTGCATGCGGTGAGCCTCGGGGATGCCGGTGCACAGGTCGTGCGCCGCGGCCGTTTGTCCGGAGCCCGAGATGTCGTCGAGCTCACCCTCGACGGTGAGCAGGCCGGTGTGCTGGATGTCCTGCGGGCGCACCCGCTCGGCCCGCCCGGCGTCATTGCGCACATCCCACGTGCCGTTGACCAGGCGAAACTCCTGGAACACCGTGGCGATCGTCTCGAGGTAGTAGTCGGCGTCCATGTCGAGGACCGCGTTGTACTCGTCGTAAAACTGCCGATGCGCCTCGGCGCTCTCGTTGTCGCCTTTGACCAGATTCTGGAAATAGTCGTAATGGCTGTTGGCGTGGCGGTCGGGGTTCATCGCCACGAAGCCCGAGTGCTGCAGGAAGCCCGGGTAGACGCGGCGTCCGGCCCCGGGAAACTTGTCCGGCACCCGGTAGATCACGTTGGTCTCGAACCAGGCGTGGCTGCGTTGCGTGGCCAGGTTGTTCACCGCGGTGGGCGATTTGCGCGCATCGATCGGCCCCCCCATCATCGTCATCGACAGGGGCGTGGCTTCACCGCGGCTGGCCATCAGCGACACCGCCGCGAGCACCGGCACCGTCGGCTGGCACACGCTCATCACGTGGCAGTTGCCATAGGTCGCTTGCAGGTAGCGGATGAAGGTCTGCACGTAGTTGACGTAGTCGTCGAGGTGAAACTCACCCTCGGCCAGTGGCACCAGCCGGGCGTTCTTCCAGTCGGTGATGTAGACCTTGTGGTCCTTGAGCATCGTCTTGACCGTGTCGCGCAACAGCGTGGCGTAGTGACCCGACAGCGGGGCCACGATCAGCACCACCGGCTGCGCCTTGAGCTTGGTCAGCGTGGCCGGGTCGTCGCTGAAACGCTTGAAGCGGCGCAGTTCGCAGAACGGCTTGTCCATTTCCACGCGCTCGTGGATGGCCACGTCCACCCCATCCACGGCCACGGTGCGGATGCCAAACGTCGGTTTCTCGTAGTCTTTGCCCAGCCGGTGCAGCAGGTCGTAGCTGGCCGACATGCGCTGGGCGCCTGGCAGCTGCGACAGCGGCAGCATCGGATTGCGGAACATGCGCGACGCCACCTCCGCCAGATCGGCAAAGGGTTCCATGATGGAGCGCTGCGTTTCGTAGAACTGATAAAGCATCGCGAAAA
>Ga0209278_1000598_pt1 | contig 26581 bp, 18 predicted proteins | sample JI81BgreenDNA_FD_187504 | JGI IMG/M metagenome (GOLD analysis project Ga0209278, IMG submission 187504) | Wastewater effluent complex algal communities from Wisconsin, to seasonally profile nutrient transformation and Carbon sequestration -... | ecosystem: Engineered > WWTP > Effluent > Algae...
TCGCACCTTACTGGAATTAGGACCGAGCGTAAAGAAATGACCCCTTAGGGTCATTTTAGCAAGGGGCCAGGTTGTAGCGGTGGGAAAAACTCGATTGGGAACTCTTCAATCGCACCTTACTGGAATTAGGACCGAGCGTAAAGAAATAACCCCTTAGGGTCATTTTAGCAAGGGGCCAGGTTATAGCGGTGGGAAAAACTCGATTTGGAACTCTTCAATCGCACCTTACTGGAATTAGGACTGAGCGTAAAGAAATGACCCCTTAGGGTCATTTTAGCAAGGGGCCAGATTGTAGCGGTGGGAAAAACTCGATTTGGAACTCTTCAATCGCACCTTACTGGAATTGAAATATTTCTGCAAAGAGTGTAAAAAATATCATTTGTCACTTCAATCGCACCTTACTGGAATTGAAATATGGCTGCAGGGACTTGCATAAAAACTTACTGCTTTGAGATCCTTTCCTGTTGCCAAACCTTTCCTAAATGAAGGAAAAGATATGGAATCTTGGATGGAGGTTTTTAGCTCCAAAAGTTTCCTATGTTTAATTTAAATCTTTGACCCTATGCTTACCTAAATGCAACCCTCCTCTTCCAACAGCTAGTTTAGGGTAGTCTATTTTCTGATCAAAAAGGAATTAAATCCTGCCAATTGTATCTTGAGATTAGACAAAACCACTGTTTGTTGATGGAATTGGAAAAAGAAGTGTTCATAAATCTAACTCAAGGTGTCAATCAAGTGACCACAAAACTGAAACCTTTGATGCTACATCGATAAAGAGTTGTTGCCCTTTGATTCCTCTGCTCTTAGACTTCTGCGTCCTTCATTGATGGAAGGTTGATTTCCAAGGGACAACTGCCTGGACTCAGGTGAAGCAAGGTGTGGAGTATCTCCCAAAGGTCAACCATAGGGATTTGTGTGGGATTAGTTTCTCCCGTGGGCTGCTCCAAGCGGGTATCAATTGAACCAGGATTGATCAAGGTGACAGCTAAGTCCCTGTCCTTAAATCCAGCCCGTAAGCCTTGGGTGATTCCCCTGAGGGCAAACTTGCATGCATTGAAAGTCACCTCTGGCCTTCTTGTATTATCCAGTGCTGATGTAGAGCCAGTAAGGATGATTTGCCCTTTGGGAGAGGTAAGAAGCTTTGGCAATAGGGCTTGAATTTGAAAAATACAAGACGTGATGTTTGTATCTATCATTCGATAGAGGTGGGATAGTTCGTCTTTCAAGAAAGAATAATCCGATTCAAAAGCCCTGGATTCCCATATACCAACGTTGTAAAGAAGGACGTCCACAGGTGTTTCTTGAAGGGATGATAACACTTGTTCCCTTGCAGCAAAAGGATCTGAGAGATCTGCGGCGATCCATTGATGATGTTTTTCGGCCCACAAAGGCTTATTTCTGGAAATTCCGATGACCTTAAAATCGGGATGGCTTTCCAGCTTCGTATAATAAAATCTTCCCAGACCTTGACTGGCCCCATAAATGAGAATTGTTCGTTTGTTCATGTTATTGAAGTTGAATTCGGTAGAATAGACCCGCATGTGTAAAGGAATTCCAAAGGCCATCCCAATCGGTATCCCATGCCAAACCAAAAGAATGCGACTTATAGGAAGGCCCTACCCGGATTTTTAACTGGGTAAAGTTGTGCCTTGCACCCCAATTGGAAACCCCATGAAACTGACCGAACGGTTTCCATCCCTCTTTAGAAGGTTGAAAAAGATACCACAGGAATAGTTCACCCATTCCCGATTGGGTCGTAGCGTAGCTAAGGGCAGCGAAAAGGCTCTGTATCCTAGAAGTTTTACTGTATTGAAGTCCTAGAAACGGACTAACTACTTCATTTTGAAATGTGATGCTGGCAGAAATCCCTATTCCTTTGTAGAGATTATAGCCAAAAAAGGGGTTGACTACGCTAGAGTTTTCCCTCCCCTCCACCCGATGCCAGATCGCATAAGTGTAGTTGAAAAATTCCAGTCGCGGACTAAACCCAGGGAGAGTGGAGTAGTACCAATGCTCGAAAGTGGCAGCTTTTGGCCCAAGCTGCACTTCCAATGCACTCTGAGAAAACCCTGAGGAAGAGACTACTAGCAATAGAAAAGAAACTATCTGCCTCATGCTTTTTTTAAGCAAAGGTAGTTTGGCCACTGGCCTTAGGTCTTACAGATATTTCGGTTTTTACGAAAATGGCTTGGAGAAACGCCATTTAATTCTTTGAAAAAATTGGAAAAATGGGCGTGTGAAGAAAATCCAAGTTCATTGGCAATCTCATTTGCCGGGAGCTTGGTATGAAGCAAATAGGTATGTGAAAGCTTGTTAATGAAATGTTTGAGGTGATGAGAAGGTGGGAAATTGCTCACCTCTTTGATGGTATCAGAAAGGTGAGTGTAGGAAATGGCCAGCCTATCGGAAATGGTTCTGATTGTTTTTTGGTCCAAAGGAGTGGCCTTCAATAGGGCTGAAAAGCGTTCCCAAATTTCTATTTTTCTATCCTTGGCTTCGGATTCAGGTGAAGAGTGCCTCAATGACAAAGAGACACCCTCATAAAACTCCTCAAAAAGTGCCTTAGGTTCAGCCATAGTTTTTAATTGGAGGCTGATCTTTTCAAACTTACTCACGATAGAATCAAATTGCAGAGGAGAAAGGGGTAAGTTATTTTCATAACTGGGATGAAAGAGCCTGTACTTATTGTAGTAAAGGCTAGTGTAATTGGTTATTCCAAGTAAACGAGGAGAAATGAGGAGCATGTGTACTTCACCTCCATATTCCTGGGCCGTACATTGTTGGATTTCCATGGGTGAAATAAATGTCAGCATTGGAGATTCGCCGGTATTGTGATCATGACCACTGACACTAAAACGCATATGTTGAGGGTAAGACAAAGTAATTTCGAAAAAGTCATTTCTATATACCGGGGTGGTCTTCACCAAGGAATGGACGTTATGAGAAAATCTCACCAAAACAAGAAGACCGGAAGGATCTGAGAGGTACTGGTAAATACCTGCCATCTTAAAGTATTCTTTTATTGATTTGAAGATTTCCATATTAATTTAAATCAATGAAAATGCTATCGTTTAAACTGAAAGCTGCCACCTTCCTCATTTTCCCATATAAGGATAAATTCGTGTACTGAACATCCGGAAAAAGGTTGCCATTTGAAAGGAGATAAAATAAGGATTTGACTTAACGCTATTGGTTTGTTTCGAATCCGTTACTGTAGGTGCACTACTCCCTCAAAGTCCCATCTAGGAGTAGCATCTCCTCAGCATCTCTGAAGTTCAGTTGGGTGCTGGGTGGGATTTGCAATTCCACCCTACTAGTATTTCCAATTTGTAATTGGCTTCACCAACTCACACTAATCCTTCACTTAATCCCTGCCTGGGCGTAGTAAACTCCTCAAAGGGACTGGGTGTGATTTGTAATCCCGCCCTAATATCCTATCCAATTTTTAATCGGACCTTCCAATTTTCCCGCATACTGACAGCAATAGCTGCTTTCTGCTGATGCTTTCTTAAAGAATCGAGAACCGGCCTTGGTGGTGGCACTTCCTTGCGATAAGTTAGTAGTTGACGCTACTTTACTGGCACTGGACGTTGTTGATCTCGGACTATCTGTCTCCGTGGAAGTAGGATTTCATAAAAAAAAACTACCTCCTACCGGAATGCATACTAGACATGCTGTTAGTCCCTTTTCCCTCTCCACCTGTCACGCATCCGGGCAGTTGAATGGGGTTAATTTACTTATAATGGTCATCCGTTCGTCAAAAAAAAAGGCAGATCGTGCTTGCGATCTACCTTTTGCTACTCTGAAATAAACTGACTATTGGCTAATGGAACTCCTCGACCAACTGCAAGGGTCGCAACTCAAATTCGGAAAAATCCTTTTCGAGGTATTTTTCGGTGGCGTATTCAAGCTCGAAAATCAGACCTTTGATAAAGACTTCGTCCATTTGTAAGTCATTCTTCAGGTGGAGATTACCCCATTTGCCGCTTAATTGAATTCCATAAGACTGAAAAACTTTGGATATTTTTTTTTGGATAGTCCTACGCCCCTGTTTTCCGGGTGATTGCTTCGTTTTCATTTTTTCTCAGTTTTGAAGTATTCATTCATCAATGCCCCTGACCCTATTAAAACATAGGCGAGCAATACAAAATCCTTAAGGCTCCAGTTGCCAATCATCAATTCGGTTAGGTTCATCAACAGTGGCAACAAGCCCACAGCGATGCATCCCAAAGCAACTTTGATTTTTACTTGAATCGAGACTTCTCCGGTACTTACCCACAGCAGGTAAGCCAGAAACGCCAAGATCAAGGTGGCGGAGGCTTTGATCGAAAGGTCCAATGCCTCAAATCCAAGGCCAGTGCCGGCCATAACCAGGTAGGCCAGGTAGAGTTGAAACAGGGCCAGAGCCCGAATTCCCCAATTGAAGAAATCAGGCCTTTGCTTCGTCTTCCTCATCAAGCTATATGGGTTAGACATAAGCGGAAGCCTCAGTTTCAAACTCATTCACGGGAGTATCTTCCAGAATGATCTCCCGCTTCTTGTTTTTTCCAAGCTTTTCCAATACCCGATCAAAGAGGTAGTAGATAACCGGAACCACCACCAGGGTGAGAAACATCGATGAAATCAGACCGCCGATAATTACCCATGCCAGACTGTTTTTCCACTCTGCCCCTGCCCCACTCGCTAAAGCAATCGGAAGCATACCAAAAACCATGGCCAAGGTGGTCATCAGAATTGGGCGGAATCGAATCTTTACAGCTTTTTCCAGCGCAGTTTTCACTTCAACTCCTGCATCCTTTAGCTGATTGGTAAAATCCACCAAAAGGATGGCGTTTTTAGCCACCAATCCCATCAACATGATCAAGCCCATGATGGAGAAAATGCTCAGGGTACCTTTGGTCAATGCCAACGCCAATAAGGACCCAATGATGGCAAGTGGAAGAGAAAACATCACCACCAGCGGATAGACATAGGAATCGTAAAGTGCAACCATGATGAGGTAAATCATCAGAACCGAAGCCAAAAGCGCGATTCCCAAACTTCCAAACCCTTCACTTTGGTTCTTCATATCCCCCTCATAGGCGATCTGTACCTGATCCGGCAAATCCATAGCAGCGATTTTGGCGGTCAATTCTGCTCCCGCTGTTCCGGAGGGTACGCCTGCTACCTGTGATTTGATCGAAACTGAGGCGATGCGGTCTCTGCGTTCCAATTTGGTTGGACCCTCCGATTGAGTGACTGCTGCAAATTGTTTGAGTTTGATCAATTCACCCCGGCTGTTGGTAAAGGTGATGTTTTCTACATCAGCCAGCGATCTTCGGTCAAATTCATTGAGTCTGATTAGTATATCGTATTCGAATTCACCCTCCCGGTATTTGGAATCATCATTCCCATTGAACGCGATCTGCATCGTACCTCCTACAGCATCCAGCGAAAGTCCCAGTTCGTTCATTTTATCTCGGTCCACTTCAACCTTGATTTCAGGATTTCCATCTTCTAAGGAACTTTCAATTTTGCGAATACCCCGAACGGTATTCATTGCGGCGATGATCTGATCCGCGGCATATTTCAAACTGTCTGCATCAGGACCGGATACGATCACCTGAATCGGCGCGTCGTTGGCAGTTCCTAAAATCGAAATCGGGACAGCAGTATATTCTGCACCGATTACCTGTTCTTCGAGATAGCGCTCGACCTCGCGGGCGTATTCGGGTCCCGTCATGGTTCGCTGTTCTTTTGGAACAAGCTTTACAGAGACCTCCGCGGTATACGGAACAGACTGCGTGCCAGAAAGAGATCCGCTCGTAATGCCTACGGTGGTAAATACCTCCACAACTTCCGGCTTAGACCGAAGGTATTTTTCAACCTCTTGAGTTTGGAAATTAGTCTGCTCAATGGTGGCGTCTTTTGGAAGCTCGATGCGGACAATAAATTCCCCACGGTCACCCTCCGACACGAATTCACTGCCTATAAAGCCAAATCCAACCAACAGCAGGGAAGAAAGAAACAAGACCAAAGTTGCCACTAACGTGATGGTTTTATGAGCGAAACTCCATCTCAAGACTCCCAAAATCCAATCCACAAACCCGTCAATCCCTCGCTCAAAACCGCCAATAACTCTTCCGAGGAAGGTATTGGAACTCAAATGCTCCAGTTTGGAAAAACGGGAAGTCAACAGGGGAATCAGGGTAAAGGCTACCAGCAAGCTGATCAGTGTGGCTGCGGCAACTGTAATACTGAATTGCGTCAAAATCCCGGAAATCAGCCCTCCGGTCAAGGTCAAGGGCACGAAAACCACCACAATTACCAAGGTGATTGAAACGACTGTGCCCCCGATTTCTCGAATTCCGTCGTAGGAGGCCTGTAGGATGTTTTTGCCCATTTCCAGATGGCGATACACGTTTTCGATAACGACAATGGCATCGTCCACCAGGATACCCACTACAAGAGACAATGCCAGCAAGCTCATCAGGTTAAGGGTGAATCCTGCCAAAAACATAATCGTGAATGTGGCAATAATGGAAGTCGGAACAGCTACCATCACGATGACGGCATTGCGGATGCTGTGGAGAAAAAGCAACATGATCAAAGCCACCAGCAAAACTGCCAGGAACAAATCCTTGATCACGTCATTGGCTGCTTCAAGGGTAAACTCAGAGCTATCCTGGGAGACCTGAAAGTGAAGACCTTGTGCCGCATAAGAACTTTCGAGTTCGTGAAGGGTCATTTCCACGATTTTGGCCACCTCCACTGCATTGGCGTCGGACTGTTTTTGTATAGTCAGACCAATGGCATCTTTGCCATTGAGTCGGTTTAGGATAGCAGTTTCTTTGAAATCATCCTGGACTTCAGCGATTTCTTTGAGCTTGACAGGAGCCTGATTATCACGGTATGCCACGACCATTTCTTCGATTTCGGATAAGCTGGAAAACTTTCCTGCCAATCGGATCAACACCTGTCCTTCTTCATTTTTCAGTCTTCCGGTGGGAAAGTCCAGATTTCCCGACCCGATAACCTGTGCTACTGCCAAAGGAGAAATCCCATAGGCTTCCATCTTATTGCGATCAAGGTTGATCTTTATCTCCCGCTCATTTCCCCCTAAGATATTCACTTGGGCCACACCCTGAATTTTGGACAGTGCAGGCTGAATGCGGTTTTTTACTAGGTCATAAAAATCTGCAGATTCCAAATTGGAGTTTACTGCCATCTGCATGATGGGCAAATCACCTAGGTCAAACTTGCCCAGACTTGGAGGCTCCACTTCTTCTGGTAAATCACCAAGGATGGCATTGATTTTTCGCTGGGCATCCTGTATTGAAAAGTCCACATCTACCTTGTCGGAGAGTTCTATGGTCACAATGGAAATATTTTCCAAAGAAGTAGATTGGATAGACTTGATCCCTTCCAACGAAGCAATGGCATCCTCGATTTCTTTGGTCACCGAATTCTCCACTTCGGAGGGTGCTGCTCCGGGATAAACCGTGGAGATAGTGACGATGTTGGATGCAAACTTTGGTAGAAGTTCATAGGAAAGCTGGGAATACGAAAAGAGTCCCAATAGGGTAAGCACGGTAAAAAGAACCGCCACAAGGGTCGGCCTTTTGATCGAAAGTTTTGTGATCTGCATATTATTGTGCTTTTACTTTAATTCCATCTTTCACATTGATCAGACCTGAGGCGATGATTTCGTCACCTGCTGACAGTCCTTCGGTCACGGCTACCAAGGAAGCATTGATGGGCTGAATCTGGACAGATCGGTACACTGCCACACCGTTAGCGACGATGTATACGCCTGGATTTTTAAGACCTCCCACCAGGGACTTTCTGCTGATAAGCAATCGGTCTGCGGTATCAGAATTGGTAAAGGTTGCAGTCCCAAACATACCCGGTTTGATGGCAGGGGAAGGACTGGTGATTTCCAAAATCACTTCATATTTGAATGCTCCATCGGCTTTGTTGGAGATGAATTTTACTATCCCTTCCTGTGGCGCATTGGGAAGGGCGTTTACTTTTACGTTGACTTTTTGACCCAATCTGACGATAGCAACTTCGTGCTCGGACACGTTGAGATTCAGCTTCAGGGGATTGGTATTGATCAATTCTGCCAATGGCATTCCCGGACTGACCAAGGTTCCCGGTTCATAGTAATCTTCATTGATGTATCCCGAAATGGGCGCTTTGATCTGGGTATCTTCAGCCCTTTTTCGGATTGCCTGTAGTTGCGCTTCTGCGATTTTGAAAGCCCTTTCGGTGTCCTCAAACTGTTTTTTGGTAATGGCATCCGAGTCGATCAGATTGGAGAATCGCTGGAGATCCTTTTTGGTTTGGTCCAGATTGAGTAGGGCAACGGTCAGCTCCGCCTGAATCAGGCGGTCATCTAGTTGAAGGATCAGGTCACCTGCGCGGACAAAGTCACCTTTCCGTTTATTGATTTTGACCACTGCTCCACCAGTCTCGGCCATGAGGGTAAGTTCTTGGTTAGCTTCAAAAACACCATTGGATTCAAAGCTGATTTCCATGGTTTTGGACGCCACTTTCTCGAGTGTTACGGGAACAAATTCACTGGATTTCATGGCCGTTTCAGTGGCGGCCTCCATCTCAGTTTTGTTGGTGTAGAGGGTAAACGCCACCGCACCGGCGGCTACCACTAGCAATAGGATGATACTGATCTTTTTCATGATAAAAGAGTGGAAGTTGGTTTAGCTGATGATTTGTGAGATTTGGCCGGAAGCTCTAAGTATTTCAAGCTGTGCGATTCGCACTTGGACGAGTTGATTGTTGTAGTTGGCTTTGGCCTGCCTTTGGGTGGATTCAGCTTCCAGCAAATCCGTCAACGGGCTGAGGCCTTCCTTGTAAAGCAGAGTCGTTTCTTTGAGCACATCTTCTGCGAGGATCAGGTTCTCTTCGTTAGCACGAAGTGTTTTTAGTGCATTGAAGTACTTTTGAGTCGCGTTGTTGTATTCCGTTTTGGCTGCGTCAACAGCCTGATTGCGGTCAATCAGCAATTTCTGCTGTCTGACTTTGGATTGAGCAGCTCTGGACTTCACGGCAAAGCCATCAAAAATGGGAACCTGGAGTTTGAGCCCGACGAGAGTTCCTGGGTACCAGATTTTGCTTTCGCTCAAAAAATCAAAGCCGGTAGCAAAGGTATTCCTGTTGATGTCTGCAAACCCCACCAAACTGGGATGATTTGTCGATTTGATGTTTTTGTATTCGTAATCGTAGAGCGTTTTTTGGATATCTAGAATCTGAATATCCCTTCGGCTCTCAGGATCAAGATCCGCAAACTGGAAATTCGCGGCGAACTCCGGACTCACCTCCGATTTAGCCAATTCCAATGGTGTATCCACTGGAATCCCCATAATCAGTTTGAGGTAGCTCTTACCTCTAAAAATTTCAGTTTCAAGGTTTTCCTTTTCGCTTTCCAAGGTAGAGAGGTTGACTTTCACACGATTGAGGTCCACTTTTCTGACCAGATCATTGGCTACCTGGGCTTCTAGTATTCGTTTCAAGCCCATTAACTGATCCACGTTGGCATTTAAATTCTCCCGCTGCAGTTCCAATTGGGTAATTCCCAGGTAATTCATCGCAATGTCATACATGACTTGCTCCTCGGTTTGCTGGGACAGCGTTCTGTAAAACTCTTGGGAGGTTTTGGCGGCTTTCAGTCCGATCAAATACGAACTGCTAAAAATCAATTGGTTGACGGAAACTCCTGCTTGCATGGATTGGGGTACCCCAAGTGCAATAACCTGAACCTCATTGGGGTCTCCCGGACCAAACAATCCTCCCGGGACAGCTTGGGGAAATACATCAATAAAGTTATTGTAATTTCCATAGGCGGAAACTTGTGGAAGTCCGCTTGCACGAATTTCATTTCGGTAATATCCTGCCGATTCTTCATCCATTAGGGCTTTTTTGATGGATCGGCTGTTTTCCAGACCAAGTTGGACACAGGTCTTGAGGTCTAGGGTATCCGATGGAGTCTGGTCCTCCCGGAAAGCTTGCACACCAATAGGTGAGGTAAATAGCAACAAGGTGCTTAGGATGAAAATTCGGAACATTTTAGTAATAGTTGGTTTAGGTAGTTTATTCGGTTTGTTCTGTTTTTAAAGAACTAAAAGGATAAATTTTTTTATTCTTGCGATTTTCTAAACTCTTTAAAAAGGGCAGGCACTTTACTTTTCAAAAACTCCATAAAACTGCACAAGTCTTGGATATGGTGGTTGAATTCGGGCTTGACATTTCCTCTTTCCTTTAATACGTCTTGCATGAAGGTACTGATCTGTGAGATATCGCAAAGTTCTTTTTGCATGGCATCTTCCCATCTATCCAAAGTCAGGTAAAAATACCGTTTCCGCTCACCCGGCTTGGTTTTGTAAGCGATGTGATTTTGAAGTTGAAGGATATTCAATGCATTGCTTACGGCACTTTTGCTTACATTGAGGTAATCGACAATCTCATCAAAGGTTGCTTCAGCTTCATCCAAAACCAGAAGTAAACCGAGAATTCGTCCCATGAGCGGTTGCATTCCCCGCTGTTCATGAAAGACTCCAATTCGCTCGATCAACTCTAATTTGTTTTCGTTCAGCATTTGGGTTTAAGGTAGTTCAGGATTCTTTACGGGACAAATGTAATTTGGTTCTTCTAGTTCACAAAAAAAAGAACCAAATATTTTTATAGAGGTAAAAAAAATTTGATTAGCCGCTTTTCATCCAGTTGCACAGTAAAACAACATGTGTATCCGGAATCAGGCATGTAAGTCTCAAGTAGCGAATTTTCATTTATGAAAAATCCCCCTAGTCCCCTTAGGAAGGGAGAATCTGCCTATTTGGAACCTCAAAACCTAATTTTTATTTGTAAGGTGCCAATATGCGGATACACATATAAAATAACGTTTGGAGTCTGACTAGCGGAGCTGTGGACTGTCGTCTGAAATCAGTCGACGCATACCTGCGATCTATAAAACCGATCACCCGCCTAGTGATAAAATTGTGGCTATTCATGAGGTCCTATTTTGAAACGTTCTGTTTTATCCACCGAACTGATGTATCAAAAGGTGCAGAATCATTGGCTGAAGAGATCGTGTGACCTAGGCTTGGAAATAAAATATAGTCGAAAGGCTTCCCTTGGCCCTTAAATGCATCTAGTTGGGACATGCACATCTTGACAGGAATTTGAATGTCCTTCTCGCCGAAAAGCCAAAGACCGGGAATCGATAAGGAATTCAAAAAATCCTTTGGGTCTGTTGCCACAAATTGATAAATATCTGAGTCATTTAGCGTATGTTGAATGGCCTCCTCTTGGGTATGGCTGTCCCAAAAATCCTTGGCCCCGTTGGTATAAAACTGAAAGCGGAGTTGCTCAAGTGTGGTAATGGTAGGACCGCTAAATAAAACCATAAATTCAATTTGCGGACAGTTACTTGCAGCAATTGGAATGATCCAACCCGCTTGACTGAAGCCAAGCAATCCAAGTGGGATTTTTTCATTTCTCAAAAACAATTGCAAAGTCTTCACCCCCTCAATCGCATCCTTGGAGAGTAAATTAAGGTTAGTAGTATCAATGTTGTTTGTACCTACCGAGGGTCCCACGTAAACACCGCCGGACTCTCCTACTCCACGTTTGTCATAAGTCAATACAGCAATCCCTTCTTTGGCAAGTCGTTTTGCAAACTCAAGTTCTCTCTTCACCGGGTCAGAACCGTGGACAATTACAACTGCTGCAAGCGGTTTCTCAGGTTTCAATATAGACCCTGCAAGCGTGATTCCCTGACTTTGAAATTTCACATCCTGCATGATAAAATCCATTGATTGCGCGAATCCACTGATGGACCAAACAACTAAGATTACACTGAAGCATGCCTTTTTTACAAAATTGATATTCATTTAATTTGATAGTTTAAGATAAATTGGCAAGCTTCGCATGCACACTTGGCACTTTCTGCCGGCTAACTGGTTATTGGATTGAGGCAAAAACCTTCTTTTGTGGACAAAAGGTAGAGAATTGGATTTAATTCGTTCATCTACCCCCAACTTTCTAATTTGACCAAGAAGTTTGCTTTCTTTTCGAAAGCTGTTTAGTGGATTTTTTTAGGGGAAAGGGAGCGTTCGGTAATCTCCCATTGTTCACTGTAAACGGATGAGTAGGTGATTTTCCAAGTGAGTCCTTCCTTCAATAAACGATCGATTTCGGAGCGGAGAACCACTGATTCTTCATAGGAATCTTTTACCTCAAAAATTGAAAAAATTTCCCCTGCAGGCACCAATCTTCCGGGATAAATATTGGAGTGCAGTACATTATTCAGAGAGGAAATTGCTTCACTGTGATCTAATACAAAGGATACGATATCCTGATAGGGAGTAACTTTACCTTTATAGCTTATTTCAATTTTATCCAATACAGCAGGCCCAATTCCCTGATTATTCATCACAAATCTGTAGTTGTTGGTTTGAGATCCCTGATTGAAAAGAGTCAAATACGGATAAACAGATAAAAGCTGTTGCTCTCTCATGATGGTAGTCTGATAGATCAAAACCAAAAACGTCATGAAAGACACCAAAATCGCAGACACACTCAAGATCTTATTGGAATCCCATACTATCCTGTTTTTTGCTGCATTTTCCTCTATTTCTGGAAGAGGTTCGTTAGTTTGCTCGTTCATAGGAGACAGATTTACTTAGAAAGTGAACTAGTAAAAAGGCTTTGAATCCAAAATTTAGACAGATTAAAACTGATCAAAAAAAGGAAAAAGAGAAAGCAAATCGAAATGGATCCCAATGAAATTTGACGCTAGCTAAGCCAACAGTCAGGAACAACCTAGTTTGCCATAACCCCTATTCGCGGATACGATACGATTTGACATATTCTTCGTTGAGCTTAGACAGGTAGTTTGTAGGTTATTTTCTATTTTGATGAGACTTACCCTGATTTTGCGGGGGCTGCTTATCGCAATTTTTAAAAATCAAAAAAGGAATAAGGACTCCACTCTTCCGCTTGCTGGACTAGTGCAAGTTTATAATCCCAACTTACAGCAGGGCGTTTAAGGCTTACCTGTATGCTGTCCTGACCTCGAAAGGTGGGTTTGGGACCAAGATCTGTCCATTCAAAAATGTTTCCGAATGAAGCTATTCAAAACTTCAAACCCAAAAAAGGCTTTGTTCTCGTCACTTGGCATTTCCTTTCCAATCTATTTCCAAATCAAAAACAGGAATCAAGTCCATAATTAAGGCTGAAGTTTCTCGCCTCGATAGAATTCTTTCGGGAGCTAAATCAACTCCGAGCTTTAAATTTTTCCAAGAAGAAACCAATTTTTCAAACGTTAGATCCTTATCAATAAGTCCAAGAATAGAATGCAACTCACGAGCCGTAAGCTCATCCCCTGAGGCTCCCCAAAACTCTTTTAAAGCAGGAAAAAAAGGACGCAGCCCATCCACCAATTCGAAAGCAGTTGCCTTGCGCTCTGGATAAAACCAAGTTTGATTAGCCCAAAGGTAAGGGACTCCTGTACCCTTAAATATCCCAACTGCCCCTGCCTGTTGCATCGCAATAAACTGAGGATCGGCTGGATGGGTATCAATAAATGGCATAATATACGCTCCCTGCTCCAGAAGTATTTTTTGAACTTCCCGAATAGAGACGTTATCCAAGGATTGCTTTCGCCGGATTGCAACCGAAGCCAATACCCCGGCTGCCTGCCCAATACCCAAGACCACAGGCTGCAACCGAGTGGCCCCATTGACGATGTTGGATACCGAGATGCTTTTCTCAGCCAAAATCAGAGCAGGATGATTTTCAGGAATCAAAGCCCCCAAGGGTACATTGTAGGAAGGAACTCTGATTTTGATAAAGTCAATAGCGGGAGCATCGGGATTTTTTTTATGATGATGATCAATGGTATAATCCCCTACGGCTACTCCCGTCCTGTAAAGTGGTGAGGGGGCCTGATAGGGGTTACGCACATACGGTAGTGTAAAATCCACCAAACCCCTATACCGACGTGATTCTCTATGGTAAGGAATCATAGGCAGCCGATCGGCAGTCGGATACTCGGCTTCTACTAATCCCAACTGCTTCATACCAAGTTCATGCTGAATGAAATAGACGAATCGTAACGTTGTCTGCTTTGCCTTTTCGAGTTCTGTTTCTCGCTCTTTGGGGGCTAATTCGACCAAGTTGACATAGTGATCATTGCCACAGTTAGGCCAATTGATCATGTACTTTCCGTTGGGAAGCTTACCATAATCGAGCATTTTCACGCAATCCAGGGTAGGTGCATCGTCGGTGGTGGGGTCGGCATGTGCACAGGCGCATGCAAATTCGGCGGGGTCATAGTTTTCAGGTCGTGGGATAGTCTTGTCCGAACCAAGCCCAAAATCCTGAAGTGTGGCCACATAAGTCAAATCTTGAACAATCGAATTTGCCTCCTCGGGAGCAAAATCCTCCCCTATTTCAGCTCGCGCATCCATCCCTAATCGATAAGGTAGGCCTTGGGCGGCAGCCACATCACCCAACTCAGTTGCATCGATAAGTAGACTGGCAGAAAAACGAATTTCCTTACCAAGTTGAACTGCAATCACCTCCCAAACCCCATTTTGGTAAGTCGCCGACTTCCAATACGTTTCAAAGAATAGCTGCAGATTGGGGACTTGTGATGCCAGATTTTGGAGAATTTGATTGCCTACTTTCGGCTCAAAAAGTGTATTGCTTACCCAACCTGTCGCCAACTTATCCCTGCCTCCGTAATGCTTTTCAAGAGCACTTCTAAACTCACCCCAAAATCCGGAAGGCAGTCTATGATTCCCGTCGATAGCGGAAACTCCGGCAGACGTCAGCATCCCACCCAACCAAGAAGTGGGTTCGATGATTACCGTGGACAAACCTGTTCTTCCTGCTGCGATGCCTGCGGCGGTACCGCTTGCACCACCTCCCACAATAATCAAGTCAACCTTTTTTACTTGGGCTATTGCCGAACCAAAAGAAATCCAAAGGACCAGAATTAGGAACTTACTTTTCATAGTGAGAGTGTTTTGGTAAAAAAACCGAACTAGCCCCGATTAGCGCTGCATTTTCTCCAAGTTTGGAGATTTCGATAGGCAAGGATATCCCAAAACTTCTGAGATAAGCCTGTGTATGGGGAATAAAAAGATCACCTGAAAGCGATATTTTGCCTCCTAGCACTACTTTCTGTATTTTCATTTTGGACACGTAAGGTAAAAGAAACTCACCTAGCGTTTTCCCAAATTCAGCAAAAATGGTCCTGCAGATTTGATGGTCAATACTCGGGTTAAATAAATCCTTCACACCTTGGATTTGTATCCCATACTGATTTTTGAGTTGAGAAATAAACCAATGCGTGCCCAAGTAATCTTCTGCAATACCTGTTCGAAAAGGCGCTGTCCACAATTTGGCATCCTTGGTGACATCTTCAATCTTGATTGCCGAACCTAGCCCGGTTCCCAAGGTGAGTCCAATCAGTCTTTCGAAACCTTTACCTGCCCCTGCAAGTGCTTCGCCTATAAGGAAAGATTCCGCATCATTGGTGAACAAAATAGAATTTGAGGGTATACCCAAACTTTGGGCGAGTAAGTTCTTGACCGAAAGTCCAAAAAGGGATCTCATTTTTCCCTGCGTTTTGATCAGTGAAATTCCATTTTCATAATCGTAAGGACCGGGCATGGAAATGCCAAGAAAAAAGTCTGATCGAAAGTCTGCCACTCGTTGGATGGCCTTGGACCAATCAGAAATAATTGCGTCAGCTGATTGACTGGTATCGACGTCTTGATCGAAAGAATTGCCAACCTGAGGTCGATTTTCGCTCCAATACACCGAAGCCACCGAAATGTGCGTTCCTCCTATATCTGCGGAAATGAATTGCATAGTAATTCAAAATTAAGTTCTTACTGAAAAGAAACAATCAAAATTGCCTACAAACAACTATTTAATCTGAGCTTACACGATATTTTGCAACTGGTGAATTTTCCCATGAGTTTGGGCTGGAAGACCGTAGACAGAAGACTGAAGAACTCCAGGAATTGGCAATTACCGGTTCTTTAACCATTAAAATAAAGTAACACCAGCAAAGTTTGGCGTTTCCACTAGGGTTAATTTGCTGTTGAGAATTAGCTTCAACAGTAAAAGAAATACTGCTGAGTCCATGCGAATTCCATCTACTTTTTCGACAAGGACGACAGCAAAACGCAGAAAAAGCAGCTTAGCACAGGTGAACAAATCGAAGGGAAAATAGCCAAAAAACAACGCGTACTTCTCCGGAACACCATCACAGGACTACTAATTTAATCTTTTTTGCGATTAGACCTAAAAGAGACAATCACTTTGGCGATCATCTCAGGATGTTCATCAATTAACCATTTTGATCTAAGCTTAATTGATTTTTTCTGACATGGTCTTAAAAAAACAGAGGCCTTGAACGAATCCAAGGCCTCTAAAATCATAGGATTAAGAGAAATTAATTACCTCCATCCCACCAAGTTCTGGTAATCCAATCGTCTCCTCCCATTCTGGCTACAGCGCTATTCAAGGCATCTGCATTCAGAGAAGTTTCGCCGTTAGGGAATGGCTGTCTTCTTGGGATTTGACCGGAAGAGAAGTTGCCAGGGAAGTTAACTGGAGTAAGTGCAGGATGACCTGAGCGCTTCCAGTTGTTCCAAGACTCTACGAAGTTAGCGAAAAGGCTGGTTGTAGCCCAGATTTGCTCGTTAATCATCCTCAAAGAAGCATCAAGAGAGCTTGTATTGAGAGGATTTGCGGTCAAATAGGCTGTCGCATCGGCTGCAGAGACTGTTCTTCCACGGAATTTAGCCATAGAAGTAAATGCACCGGCTACACCGTTTCTATAGAAATCAGCAGCAGAACCCGTGGTCCAACCTCTTGCGGCTGCTTCAGCTAGCAACAACTGTACTTCAGCATAAGTCAATACAAAAATTGGCGCATTTCTGTCTCTGTAGATTCCTGTTGGTCTGGAATAGGCACCGATTGGAGCTACATCATTTCCAGAACCTGTACCTCCTGGGAAGTTAGGATGTCTGGAAATATCAAACTGTCCACCTCTAAGGTCAAAACCATTTGGAAGACCAATCTGCACAGCTGGATCACTGTTGCCGGCATTTCCGCTTCGGTTTGCTGCCAAACCTGGATTAGGTACTTCTGCTACGATAGAAAGTCTAGGATCGTTGGTTGATTTTAGGTAATCAATCATTCTCTTAGACCATCTCACTTCATAGATATCATCAGGCACATTGAGTGCGTTGGCACTTGAGTTAGAATAGCCACTGGCTTCATCACCCGGAACCAAAGCATCATCATCAGGAGATGAGAAAACCCCACCTGCTACAGCTTTTTGAACCCAAGTTCTGGCAGCGGCAGCATCTTTTTTGCTCAATCTCATTGCCATTTTCAGCATGAGGGAATAGCCGAATCTTCTCCATTTTGCGATATCCCCCTTGTAAATTACATCATTCTTGATGGCGTCTCCTGTTGGGCTAAGTGCTGTTAGTGATGTTTCCAATTCGGTAAGCATGGCAATATAGGCTGCAGACTGACTGTCATATTTAGGCTGCGTAATGCCTTCATCTGCTTTAAGCGCCTCAGAATAAGGCACATCACCATAGATATCAGAAATAAAGGAGATCGTCAATACTTTGAAAATCCCGCCCACAGCTACCAGGTTATTCATTTCCTTAACCTCGGCCAACTTTTGCATTTGCTGGATACGGGAGGCCACACTGTAGCCATTATTCCATACGTTGGCAATGTAAGAGTTGGTACTTCCTGAGATCACATATTTGTCAGCATTGGAATAGTAGTTTGCTCCCCCTGTGGAGGTAGAAGCCAAAGCTTGAATCCACATACTTTGGAACAAAATAGCACCTGAATAACCTGAAATCATATTCCCGTAGCCATTTGCTGCGATTGGGAGAATAAGATTAGGATCAAATACACTCGCTCCTGCTCTGTTTGGGTCTGTATTTAGCTCTTCAAAGTTTGAGTCACAGGAGGTAACTCCCAAAAAACTCGCTAAAAGAACCGCACTGATATATTTTTTCATAGTTAATTCAATTTAAAGTTTAAGTTGAATCCAATGGATCTTGTACTTGGAAGGCTTGTTCCTTCAATACCTAGGTAGTTGATATTGGAACCGAAGGTGGCCTCTGGATCGATGTTTTCAGCTTTTCTCATCAAGATCGCCAAATTTCTAGCTACAATGGATGCAGTCAGGCCTTTCAAAACAGGAACTGAGTTGAACATTTCTCTTGGGAAGGTATATCCCAAAGTAAGCTGACGTAGCTTGATGAAATCACCATCCACGACGCTTGTACGAGTTACGTTCTGTACCAATCCTCTGTAGTAGTTTTCAGCAGTAGCAGTGATTTCGTTGGTAGTCACACCACCTTCACGACCTTCGAGGGTATTCTGGTGCAAGCCTCTGAAGTGAGAGTAGAATTCGGTGGCTGACAATACTTTGTTGCCAAAATTGTAGTCAATCAAGAATCCAAAAGAGAAGCTCTTGTAATTGAATTCGTTATTCCATCCACCATAAATGGTTGGAAGTACAGAACCCCAATTCTTCAGCTCACCTCTTTCAGGGATACCGGCACTGTTTACCACGATGTTTCCATTGGCATCGTATTTATAGTCATAAGCACGGATCTGAGGACCTGGAAGACCTACTACATAAGCAGTAACTGCGTTGCCAAGTGTTGCTCTATTTTGTCCTAGGTTGATTGGATTGTTGTTTGGATCTGTGCTAAGCACCTCGTTCTTCACATTGGTGAAGTTAAGGGATGATTTCCATGAGAAATTAGCAGTTTGTACAGGAATACCTGAGATCAAAACTTCCAAACCTTTATTTTGAGTAGAACCTGTCGCAACTACACCTGAACCAAAACCAGAAGCGATAGAATAGTTCGCGTTCATGATTTCATTGTTGGTAGTCTTGGTGAAGTAAGCTACGTCCAATGTCAATCTGGTTTTAAAGAAGCTCAAGTCAAATCCTAATTCAATTTCGTCAGTTGTAAACGGCTTCAAGGAAAGGTTAGGCAGTCCTAGTGGAGATGCACCGGCTGGCACACCTGCGAAAGCATTTGCAGAGCTGTAGTAAAACTGGGTTTGATAAGCAGCAAACGGTTCACCGCTAGTCACAGCATAAGAAGCTCTCAACTTACCAAAGTCCAAAGAAGGCATGTTCAAGAACTTGTCAAACAAAAACGCACCTGTCACAGATGGAGAGAAGATGTTGTTATTATTGATTGGCAAGGTGCTGTACACATCATATCGGCCGGTGGTAGTCAAGGTCAAGAAGTCTTTGTAGCCTAAGCCAATAGAGTAAAAACCAGACTGCACTTCACGCTCTTCGAATCCGTATGAACGACCGAAGTTTACCACGTTGAATGGAGAGTAAAGTCCAGGGATGACAAAGCGTGAACCATTTACTCCTACAGTTTCAAAGCTGTTTTTTCGGATAGTACCACCGATCAATGCATCGATTGAAATGTCATCAGTCACCTTAAAATCACTTCCAAACAAGGCATCCACGTTGAGTTCTGTACGAGTAGAAAGCCCTCTACCGCCAAGGTTACCCTGTAGGTTTGCTGTATAAGCCAGACCTGTTGGATCTACCGAGAAGAAATCATCGTTGGAAACGTCATTACCTACGCGAAGCATTGCATAGGTTTTAGGAGTAAAGCTGTATTTCGCAGATAGCGCAGAGATGGTACGCTTTCTTCCCAAGTCATTGATACCTTTGTTTACAATGAAATAAGGGTTGGTCACGAAGATATCATCACTGAATACAATCTCATTTCCTGCTGCATTGTACCCCGGAGCAAAAATGCTTGGTCGGATATTTGGAGCCAGGAACATAAAGTTGTTCGGGTTTTTAGGTCCGTCACTCAGGTTAGGAATGTTGGTAGACTGCTGATCCACATAGTTGATCATGGCAGTTACATTCAATTTATCAGTGATATTCTGATCAATGTTCAAGTTGATATTGAGACGGTCTACACCACTGTTTGGCACGATGGAATTAGACTTCAAATTGGAAAGAGAAAGTCTGAAAGCACCGTCTTTACCCAAACCTTTTGAGATGGCAACAGTATTGGTGGTGTTTGTACCTGTTCTGTAGAAGTCAATGTATCTCTCATCTGAAGGGGCATAAGGATATTGATTGCCATCATAACCAATCACATTACCGCCCATACGCTCACCCCAAGCAAATCTGCCTGTAGTCTGCGCGTCTGTGGCAGTAAGCGGACGGGTACCGCCTGTTCCTTGACCATATACATTTTGGAAATTGGTGAAATCAACAGCCTGTTCGTTCATCACGTTGAGGTTGTAAGTCAATGACCAGTCTCCGCCTTTCTGCGCTCCTTTGGTAGTAATAAGGATGACACCATTAGACGCACGAGCGCCATAAAGTGCCGATGCAGCTTGGCCTTTCAAAACAGTCATCGTTTCGATGTCATCCGGGCTAAGGTTACCGATACCGTCACCGCCATCGCTACCTCCCCACTGACCTGCTGATCCTCGCTGGGTATTGTCCATTGGTACCCCATTGATAACGAACAAAGGAGAACCTGTACCGGAAATACTTGGCAAACCTCTAAGTACAATGTTAGAAGTTCCTCCAGGGCCACCGTTGGTGCCTTTTACCACCAAACCTGCCACTTGACCTGCAAGTGAGTTGGCTACGTTAGTTTCTCTGGCTTTGTCAAGGACGTCACTTCTGACTGTGGATACGGAATAACCTACTTTTTCTTTTTCCTTGGTCAAGCCGAGCGCTACTACTACTACTTCGCCCAAAACTTTTGAATCTTCTTCAAGAACTACATCTAATTGTGACAAACTGCCAACGGTGTACTCTTTACTTACATAACCGATAAAGGAAAAAACCAAAACGGACTTGTCCGTTACCGAAATCGAATACTCTCCATCCGCATTGGTGGTAGTACCCGACTGATTACTCTTGTCCAGGATGGTAACTCCCGGCATGGGAAGTCGATCTGTCGATGCAGTGACCTTCCCTCTCAACACTCTTCTTTGGTCCTGTGCTGTCACTGATGCAGTGCATAGCAGTACCAATGCGAAAGCGATTGATAGAAACTTTCTCATAGCAGGTAATAAAAGGTTAGAAATAATTTGTTTGAATTTTCCGGATAACCGGATGCCTTGAAGGAGAAAGGATTGAGTAGACCTTGCGCCATATGAATTTCTTTAAATGATGTGATTCTTTGAATGGGCGAGAAGACGATTTAAAAATGAATTTTAAGCCAACTCCTCAAACCAACTAGCCTGAAAGCTAGAAATTTTTAATATTGAATCAAATAGAATAAAATATTTTTTTACTTGATCACGCTCAATTATGTAAATTTTTTAAAAAACTTTCAGGTGAAAATTATCAATTTTTTTATATCAGATTCAATAAAAGATTCATTTTCACAGTTCTGTAGTCATTTACCGGAATTTGTTCTAAATAAATTAACCTAAATTCCATTTAATTTAAAAACAAAAATTGAAATAATGCAATAAAATTTATAATTTTTGTATTATTCCTATATTAAGAAACTAGGCATCCTCTGCATTAAATCAACTGATATTTGTCAGATACCTTGGGCTAGTTTAAGGTCATCACCTGTTTCAAACCTAGATAGCCTGACCGATTATTTTAACTCGCTTCCAAATTCGCAGTATTTAAAACCTGTTGATTTGAGTTAATTCCGTGAGGATGTGGCATTCCTGTTTAAATCATAGGAATCACATTGATTGAAAAATTCAGAAGTAAATCAGCGGAATCTATTGCTAAGTCTTCTCCTTTCGTAAACCTGATTCGTTGAAATCCCAACAGAAGATTCAATTTCTCTTGCTTTCAAACAGATCGAAACACGGATAAAATAATCTGAGTTTAGGATTTTAGCCAGTTCAGGTTAATCGACATGGTTTCCAGGTAGACGAATCGAGTTTTTTGACAAGTTCGATAAGCAGATTTTGACTGCCTTAATCAAACGCTCCACAAATTCTGCTTAACTGGAGTTTAAATTCGATTTAATGTGTACATAAAAATGGATTAAAAAAAAAGCCTTCCGAAGAAGGCTTTCAATAAGTTACTTAAATCAGATTATCTGATAAACAACATCTCACGGTATTTCACCAAAGGCCAGCTTTCGTCATCCACCAAGAGTTCAAGCTTATCCACTGCATATCGGATTTTATCAAAATAGGCTTCTTTTACTTCTTTCTGATAGCCTTTTGCACGCTTGATTACATCTTCTTCCTTGTTAAGCTGCTTTCTGACCTCAGTCATTTCATTTACGAAGGTTCTCAAGTTAGCGATATGCTTGGACACGTCTTTGATTGTTTCTACAGGTGCAGAATTATCCAAGCCTAGGCCTTTCAATCCATTTGCGTTTTCGATCAACTTGTTTTGATACAAGATCGCTGTAGGAATAATGTGATTCAAAGCCAAATCACCCATCACACGGCTTTCGATTTGTACCTTTTTGATGTAAGCTTCCAATTCGATTTCATGACGAGCATGAACTTCAATGTGATTGAGTACATTGTGCTTTTCGAAAAGCTCTTTAGTAGCCTTCTTTGTGTAGACATCAAGCGCTTCAGGAGTTGATTTGAAGTTGTTCAAACCCCTCTTCTCAGCTTCTTTTGCCCATTCTTCAGAATAACCATCTCCTTCGAAACGGATTTTCTTTGACTCCTTGATGTATTTTCTCAAAACATTGACGATGGCGATTTTCTTCTCTTTGCCAGCGTTCATTTCTTTTTCAATATCCTTGTAAAGCTGTTTCAATACCTCAGCAACGATCACGTTAAGTGTCATCATTGGACCACCACAGTTGGCAGAAGAACCAACAGCACGGAATTCAAACTTATTACCTGTGAAGGCAAAAGGAGAAGTTCTGTTTCTGTCGGTATTGTCTAGGATAATTTCAGGGATTTTAGAAATACCCAACTTCATGTACATGTTGTCACCCTTCTCGATTTTCACGTTTCCATTTTTCTCCAATTCATCAAGAAGTTCGGAAAGTGTAGCACCCAAGAAAGTTGACATGATCGCAGGAGGCGCTTCGTTGGCTCCCAAACGGAAGTCGTTGGATGCAGAAGCGATACTAGCTCTCAACAAGTCAGCATGATCGTAAACTGCCTTTACAGTAGCTACCAAGAACACCAAGAATTGAAGGTTTTCTCTAGCTGAGTTGCTAGGCTGGAAGAGGTTAACTCCTGTATCCGTGATCAGAGACCAGTTGTTGTGCTTACCGCTACCATTTACTCCAGCGAATGGCTTCTCATGGAACAATACTTTTAAGCTGTGCTTTTCAGCCACTTTATCCATCAAGTCCATCAACAGCTGATTGTGGTCGATAGCTTTGTTGATTTCTTCGAAAATAGGAGCTACTTCAAACTGACCTGGAGCCACTTCATTGTGACGGGTAGAAACCGGAATACCCAATTTATGAGCCTCGATTTCGAAGTCCATCATGAAATCCTTCACTCGGGTAGGAATTGAACCGAAGTAGTGATCTTCCAATTGCTGACCTCTTGCCGGCGTGTGACCAAACACAGATCTGCCTGCCATAACCAAGTCAGGTCTAGCTGCATAGAGTGCTTTGTCCACCACAAAATACTCCTGCTCGATACCCAAAGAAGGTGAAACTTTTCTAACGTTTCGGTCAAAAAGCTGGCAGATTGCCACCGCAGCTTCATTGATCGCCTCCATTGACTTCAGCAATGGGGTTTTGTAATCCAATGCCTCACCGGTGTAGGACACGAAGATGGTAGGGATACAAAGGGTCTTGTCGAAAATGAAAATCGGAGAAGATGGATCCCATGCCGTATATCCTCTTGCTTCGAAGGTAGAACGGATTCCACCATTAGGGAAAGATGAAGCATCTGGCTCCTGCTGAACTAGGGCAGATCCTTTGAATTTTTCCATTCCAGCATACATATCAAAGAATGAATCATGCTTCTCAGCAGTAGAACCGGTCAATGGCTGGAACCAGTGTGTGTAGTGAGTTACTCCTTTGGTAATCGCCCAGATTTTTACGGCAGACGCAACTTCCTCAGCGGTGGCTGGATCAATTTTGGATCCTTTGTCGATCGCTTCCATTACTTTCTTGTACACGGAAGGGGCCAAAGACTGCTTCATTTGCGCAGGACCAAACACATTGGTGCCAAAGAAGTCAGAAATTTTGTTTGAGGGCGCAGTCACACTCACTCTAGGTCTAGCCTGAACCATTGCCAAGGCTTGTTGTCTCAATGTTGCCATATCTACAATTTGTGGTTTAAGAATATACCCACAAAAATAGAAAAATATGTTTCCGAAAAAGGCTTAGGCACTTTTTTGAAGTGATTTTTGTAAAAATTTCCACTTTTTTCAAAAAATCATGGTGTTTTTACAGCCTTAACTCGAAAAAAAGTGTGTTTTCGACCGCTAATTTCGAAAATTGTAAAAAGGATGGGATTATTTACCTTTGCAATTCATTACAAAAAGGAGAAAATTGAAAAAAGTTGCCTTTTATACACTCGGATGTAAGCTAAATTTCTCAGAAACGTCTACAATAAGTAGACAATTTGAGGAAAAAGGCTACCTGAAAGTCGATTTTCAGGAAAATCCCGACATTTTCATTATCAATACCTGTTCGGTGACCGAGAATGCCGATAAGAAGTGTAAAAAGATCGTCAAAGAGGCTAAAAAAATATCCCCAAACTCCTATGTAGCCATCATTGGTTGCTATGCCCAGCTAAAACCAACCGAAATCTCAGAAATCGAAGGTGTAGATGCCGTTTTGGGTGCTGCTGAAAAATTCAGACTTCACGAGCTCCTAGGCGACTTTGCTAAAGAACAAGAGGCGAAAGTCCTTGCCAGCGAAATCACCGAAGCCCGCTCATTTAATAATGCCTACTCCATCAATGACCGTACAAGAACTTTCCTGAAAGTTCAGGATGGCTGTAATTACGGCTGTGCCTTTTGCACCATTCCTTTGGCTAGAGGAAAAAGCCGAAGCAATACCATCGAGTCAGTCTTGGAATCTGCACGTGAAATCGCAGCGACCGATGTGAAAGAAATCGTACTCACAGGCGTGAATATTGGCGATTTTGGCATTGTGGATGGAAAGCGGGTGGAACGCTTCGCCGATTTGGTGGTGGCATTGGATGAGGTAGAAGGTATCGACCGATTCCGAATTTCCTCGATAGAACCCAACCTATTGACGAATGAGGTCATCGAGTTTGTCTCCCAATCCAAGCGATTTGTCCCCCACTTCCATATCCCGCTGCAGTCCGGTTCCAACACTATATTAAGAAGAATGGGGCGTCGCTACCTGCGCGAGCTTTATGAAGATCGAGTGAGCAAGATCAAAACCCTGATGCCTAATGCCTGTATCGGCGTGGATGTGATTGTGGGATTCCCAGGTGAAACTGATGAGTTGTTTCTGGAAACCTACAATTTCCTCAACGAACTGAATATCTCCTACCTCCATGTATTCACCTACTCCGAGCGTGCAAATACTCGCGCGGTAGAAATGGACGGAATCGTGCCTCTAAGGAAGCGAAACGAGAGGTCAAAAATGCTACGAATTCTTTCTGAGAAGAAGAGAAGGAAGTTTTACGAGGAGAATCTAGGCCAAACCTTTACGGTACTTTTTGAAGAAGATGTAGAGGACGGCAAAATGCACGGGTTCACCGAAAACTACATCCGCGTTGCCGCCAAGTACGACCCTATGCTGGTCAATGAATTGAAGCAAGTTACCTTAGATGTCATCAACCCAGCCGGCAATGTGGAAGTACGAGAGCCGGAGATGGTGTATGAAAAACACTAGACTCTCCCCCTTCGACAAGCTCAGGGATCGAGCTTCGACAAGCTCAGGGATCGAGATTCAACTAGCTCAGGGATCGAGAAGTTGAAATATACTTCTCTTATAATTCCTCTTAGAAACGCTTCGCAATAATCATTGGAAGCTGTTTTTTTAAACCTCTATCTTTTTCAAAATCATCTATTAATTTTTACCAAAATGACTGGATACGTGTACATTTTACCTTGTGCAAATTGACAATGCTACACTGGAAGTACAATTGGTCTAGAACGCAGATTGGAACAGCATCAGAATGGTGAAGGGGCAAATTTCACCAAAAAACATCTCCCGGTTAAACTTGTCTATGTTGAGACTTTTGACAGAATTGATAAGGCCTTCTATAGGGAAAAGCAAATTCAAAAATGGACTCATGCCAAAAAAGAAGCCTTGATCAATAGTGATCTAGATCTTCTTGCCAAATTGAGTAAAAGCAAAAAATAACCTCCCCTTCGACAAGCTCGGTGTCCATAATGTTCGCGTTTTAGCGGGTGCACCTCGACGAGCTCGGTGACCTAGTCGAATTTTGGGGGGTGCACCTCGACGAGCTCGGTAACCTAGTCGAATTTCGGGGGGTGCACCTCGACAAGCTCGGTAACCTAGTCGAATTTCGGGGGGTGCACCTCGACGAGCTCGGTAACCTAGTCGAATTTCGGGGTGTGCACTTCGACTAGCTCGGTAAACTTGTCGAATTTCGGGGGGGG
>Ga0209278_1000599_pt1 | contig 26554 bp, 23 predicted proteins | sample JI81BgreenDNA_FD_187504 | JGI IMG/M metagenome (GOLD analysis project Ga0209278, IMG submission 187504) | Wastewater effluent complex algal communities from Wisconsin, to seasonally profile nutrient transformation and Carbon sequestration -... | ecosystem: Engineered > WWTP > Effluent > Algae...
CCGGAGCAATGTCGAGGCGCTGGAACAGGCGGGGCTGTTGCCGCCGCGCTGACCCCTGCGACCTTGGCGCGCCTTGCCATGGGCTGTGGCACGCCCGACCTTTGCGCCGCTTGCGGGCAAGCGCGGTGCAATGGCAGGAAGATGCGGATGGGACGGTGGTTCTTCATGGTGGCGGGGCTGGGTCTGACGGCTTTACCCGCGCTGGCGCAGGATGCGGCGAGAGGAGAGGCCGCCTTCACGCAATGCCGGGCCTGCCATGCGATCGTGGCCGATGACGGGACGGTGATCGTGAAGGGCGGGCGGACGGGACCCAACCTCTTTGGCCTTTTGGGCCGGGCGGTGGGGTCGCGCGAGGGGTTCGCCTATGGCGATGCGCTGCGGTCGGTCGGCGCGGCGGGGGTTGTCTGGGACGAGGCGGAGCTGGCGGCCTATATCGCCAATCCGGGGGAATGGCTGCGTGCCAAGACCGGGGATGAGGCGGCACGGTCGCGGATGGGCTATCGGATGACAGAGGGGGCGGCGGATATGGCGGCCTATCTGGCGGGCCTGAAATAGGGCGGCAGGCAGAGCGACACAGCGGCGACGGGCGGGGGTTTGCAAGGGTTTTTTCCCTGTGCCGGCAAGGGTTGCGGGGGGAGGCCCTGCCCTGCCCCTGCGACGTTTCATCTTGATCTGGATCAATTTCCGCCGTTGCCACGCCTGCCCACGCGGGCTATCACGAAACCGTCGCCCCGACTCCGCCCAGCGGAGCCGGACGCAAGGGAACACGGCCGACGGGAAAACCCGCGGACAGAGCGCAAGAACGGGAGACGCCAATGGCGGACGCAGCCATTCATGGCCACGAGCATGACGACCGGGGGTTCTTCACCCGCTGGTTCATGTCGACCAATCACAAGGACATCGGGATCCTCTATCTGTTTACCGGCGGTCTCGTCGGTCTGATCTCGGTCATCTTCACCGTCTACATGCGGATGGAGCTGATGAACCCCGGCGTCCAGTACATGTGCCAGGAAGGGCTGCGCCTTGTCGCCGATGCGGCGGCAACCTGCACGCCCAACGGCCATATCTGGAACGTCACCATCACCGCGCACGGCATCCTGATGATGTTCTTCGTGGTGATCCCGGCGCTGTTCGGCGGCTTCGGCAACTATTTCATGCCGCTGCAGATCGGCGCGCCCGACATGGCCTTCCCGCGGATGAACAACCTGTCCTACTGGCTGTATGTCGCGGGCACCTCGCTGGCCGTGGCCTCGCTCTTCGCCCCCGGTGGCGGCGGCGAGCTTGGGCCGGGCGCGGGCGTGGGCTGGGTGCTTTACCCACCGCTGTCGACCACGGCAGAGGGCGGCTATGCGATGGACCTTGCGATCTTCGCCGTCCACCTTTCGGGGGCGTCGTCGATCCTTGGCGCGATCAACATGATCACGACCTTCCTGAACATGCGCGCGCCGGGCATGACGATGCACAAGGTGCCGCTGTTCGCATGGTCGATCTTCGTCACCTCGTGGCTGATCCTGCTGGCCCTGCCGGTTCTGGCGGGTGCCATCACCATGCTGCTGACGGACCGCAACTTCGGGACCACCTTCTTCACGCCGTCGGGCGGCGGTGACCCGGTCCTGTATCAGCACATCCTGTGGTTCTTCGGCCACCCGGAAGTCTACATCATCATCCTGCCGGCCTTCGGGATCATCTCTCAGGTCATCGCGACCTTCTCGCGCAAGCCGATCTTCGGCTATCTGCCGATGGTCTATGCGATGGTGGCCATCGGGGTGCTGGGCTTCGTCGTCTGGGCGCACCACATGTACACGGTGGGCATGTCGCTGACGCAGCAGTCCTATTTCATGCTGGCGACGATGGTGATCGCGGTGCCGACCGGCATCAAGATCTTCTCGTGGATTGCTACGATGTGGGGCGGTTCGGTCAGCTTTGAAACCCCGATGCTCTGGGCCTTCGGCTTCCTGTTCCTGTTCACCGTGGGCGGCGTCACGGGCATCGTGCTGTCGCAGGCCGGGGTGGACCGCGCCTATCACGACACCTATTACGTCGTGGCGCACTTCCACTATGTGATGTCGCTGGGCGCCGTCTTCGGCATCTTTGCGGGCATCTACTACTGGATGGGCAAGATGTCGGGCCGCCAGTATCCGGAGTGGGCGGGCAAGCTGCACTTCTGGGCGATGTTCATCGGGTCGAACCTGACCTTCTTCCCGCAGCACTTCCTTGGCCGTCAGGGCATGCCGCGCCGTTACATCGACTATCCGGAGGCGTTCGCCTACTGGAACTGGTGGTCGTCGGTCGGTGCCATGATCGCCTTCTCGTCCTTCGTCTTCTTCATCGGTGTGGTCGTCTACACCCTGAAGTTCGGCAAGAAGGTGACCGAGAACAACTACTGGAACGAATATGCCGACACGCTGGAATGGACGCTGACCTCGCCGCCGCCGGAGCATACCTTCGAGCAGCTGCCCAAGCAGTCCGATTGGGACAAGGGTCACGCCCACTGAGGCCAGCCTGAAACGCCAAGAAAAACCCCGGGTCGCGCCCGGGGTTTTTTCATTGCGGCAGAGGGGAGGCGCGGATCAGCCCGCGCGCAGGAGTTTCTGCAGCTCTTCCGTCAGTTCGGCGACCTTGGTCGCCCGTGTGGCGGTTTCATTGGCGATCCGGCCCACCTCGCCCGCCACCACGGCAAAGCCCGCCCCGGCCTGACCCGCCCGCGCGGCCTCGATCCGGGCATTGATGGCAAGGATGCGCAATTCGCGCAGGACCGAGAGGATGGGTTTGGTTTCCGAAACCAGATCCTTGCAGAACAGCGTGATCTGCTGGTTGCGGGCGCGGCTTTCGGACTCTTCGATCTTGCGCGCCTCGTGGTCCAGCACGATGCCTTCGAGGAATTGCAGCTCGCCCGCCGCGTCGAAAACGCCGCCGCCCACCTCATGCACCCAGCGGGTGGACCCGTCGGGGCGCATGACGCGGTAATCCACCGTCCAATTCTCGCGCCGCAGGAGGGCGGCATCGACGGCGGCGAACATCGCCTCGGCATCCTCGGGATGGGCGAGACCGGCATAGGACCGCTGCGGCGGGACGAGGAAATCATCCGCCGGATAGCCTGTGAGTTCCTGCACCGCGCCTTCCATCAAGAGCATGGAATAGTCGCGGTCATTGCGGCAGCGATAGACGAAGCCATTCGTGCGATGAAGAATGCTACCAACAACTTCACGACCGTCGATGAACGTGCCGTCCATGCCAACCCCTATGCAACTTCGAAACTGCCTGTCCGGCGGCAGAAGACCGTTGCCGCGCGGATTTCTCCTTAAACGGGTAAGCCCATGAAGTGTTTACCACCCAAAGACCATGGCAAGAAGGATGCCAGCCCGTGACGGCAGGTATCTTGGAATGGTCGGTGCGCCCACCATGGCACAGGGGGGCGCATCTGTATGAGGGATAGGGCGCTGGAGGGCTTGGGGCCGGGGCGCGCAAGTCCGGGGCTTGCGGGGGTCAGGGCGTGGGGCGGTCATGCCGCCCGCAGCCCTGTGCTAGGCCGGGAGACGCAGGGCCCTGAGGCGGTCGGGCAGGTCACGGAACCGGGGAACGCTGCGCGCCTGCCGCCCGTAGGCCGATGCCGAGAGGCCGGGAAACAGGGTTTCCAGTTCCCGCAGCGCCGCGCGATGCAGGGCGGCAAGCGCCTGCGGGCCGGGATAGAAGCTTTCGGACCAGAGCCCCGCGCTGCGCAGGACCTGATGGCGGTCGAACATCAGATGCACATAGGTCACCCCCCGGCAACCGAAGCGCTGTCGCACTCCGCCGCCCTTCAGCCGTGCCAGATGGATGGCGCGGATCAGCCGTTCCTCCCCGTCGGGGTCGCGGAGGAGGATGGCATGCTGCGGCGAGACGTCCAGCCGCAGCGGGTTTCCGAAGGTGCCCGCCGCGATCTCCACGGGAAGCAACCGGGGATTTGCGGCCAGTTCCGCCTGCGTCAGGCGGCGGATCGCGCTCCAGCGCAGGGGTTGGGGGCCGTTGTCGCGCGTCAGCACGAGGTCGCCGGGGCGCAGCGCCTCGACCGGGACGGGGCCCGAGGGCGTGTCGATGGGCGTTCCGGTGGTAAAGCAGGGAATGCCCATGCGGTGAAGCATCTGCGGCGTCAGACCGGCAGCATCGACACCGGTGAGGGTGAGGGTTTCCCCCTGCGGGAAGACAAGGCGGGCATTGCCGCCACCCGCATCCTGCACGACCGTGTTCCAGACGGTGATGCCGCGCCCGGTGCCGTCATCCAGTTCCGAGATGTCGATCTGGTCATTGGTGCGGCCGGTGCCGAACGGGTCGCTGAAATCGAAATCCCCGATCGTGTCATTGCCGCCCGCCACATCGAGCACCAGAAGGTCGCTGCCGGTGCCGGAAGACAGCACGTCGTCGCCCGCCCCGCCGCGCAGCAGGTCGTTCCCCGTGCCGCCGAAGAGGAAATCGTTGTCCGCCTCGCCGAGCAGGACATCCGCCCCCTCCCCCCCGATCAGCGCGTCATTCCCGGCGCCGCCCGCGACCGTGTCATCCCCTGCCCCGCCATCGACACTGTCCTGCCCGGCCCCGGCGGCGATGTTGTCACCGCCGCCATTGCCCCGGATGCTGTCATTTGGGCCGTCGCCGCCATCGACCTGATCGCCATCGGCATCCGCATAGCCGGGGGCCATGACATCGCCAGAGGCGGTGCCATCCACGATGTCGTCCGTCATGTAGTGGCTGACGTCGATGGGCCCGCTGCTGAAGGCTCCGGTTCCGCTGCCATCCCCGGCCCCGACCCAGGCCACGGTGAAATTGCGGGCATCGGGGTTGTAGAGGACGCTGAAATTGCCCCAGTCGAAGCGGTCATTTCCGCTCAGGGCCTGCGCCGCGCCTGCGGTGACGATGGGCACATCCCCGGTGAAGGCATTGCCGTTTGCGTCGAAGATCCGATAGCTCAGGCCGGTTGCGCCGCCCAAGGCCTGATTGCCCGTCGCGTAGACGGCGACGAGATAGCCGCTGTCGCCCAGCGCGGCCAGTTGCGCCGGGCCGGAATAGACATGCGGCGGGGAGACGGGGATGCGGATATCGGTGGCGATCGGCGCACCGTCGGCGGCGGTGTCGATGATGTTGAGATGGGAATGGGTGCTGCCATCGGAATACTGCGCCGCATTTCCGACATGGGCGATCGCCACCCGCCCCTGCCCCAGCGATACGATGGACAGATGGTCGGTATCGAAACTGTCCGTGCCATCCACGGCAATTGCGCCGATACGGAAATCGCCGGTCGCGGGCGTGCCGTCGGCGTTGAAGATCCGCCCCTCCAGCGACATGGAGGTGACATCGTCGCTGTAGCCGTCATTGATCCAGAGCGCCATCCAGCGCCCATCTTCCAGCGCGTGGAGGACAGGCGGGGATTCCCAGGCCGTCCACTGGCTCTCGTCATCCGTGCCCTCGACCTCGGCAGTGGAAAAGACGGTGGCACCGTTCTGATCCAGCACGGTGTAGACGGGTTCGTTGAAGCCGGTTTCGGCATTCGATCGCGCCCATCCGACGACGACATTCCCCCCAGCAAGCGTCACCACCGAAAGGCCCGGCACATCCGTCCCGTCCGTCCCGTCGATCGCCACATTGCCGATGCGGAAGTCGTTCGTGACCCAACTGCCTGTCGTCGGGTTGAAGATGCGCCCTTCGACATGCATCGTCGTAAGGTTGTCCGACAGGGCATCGTTCGACCAGACGAACAGGACGTTGCCGTTGGCGAGAACCGTGGTGACGGGCGGGCTTTCCGATCCGGTCGTGTCTGACGACTGGATTTCGGTCACCGGGATGGTGATCGTCAGGCTGGAGGGGCCGGGGGTCAGGATGGTGAACACCGGTTCGTCCCCGCCGGTTTCGGCGGCGGAACGGACATAGCCAAGGATCACGCGCCCGTCGGGCAGCAGGTCGAGATCGACATTGTCCCAGTCATAGCCGTCGCTGCCATCCACCGCGGGCAGGCTGCCCAGATTGATCTGCCCAGTGGCGGGGGTGCCGTCGGCGTTGAAGATGCGCGCCTGAAGTTCCACCGCAGTAGTGTCGGCAAGGGCGCTGTCCGTCCAGACATGCAGCACGCGGCCATCGGACAGCAGCAGCATCTTGGGCGGGGACTGATCGCCCGTCGTGGATGTGTTGACCTGCGTCACCGTCATGCGCGCGCCCCGTCTGCAAGGTGGAAGGATGCCGACGCCATGGATCGCCCCTGAAGGGCGTCGCCCGGCGGCAGGCGCAGGGCGGCACGTCAGGACGAAGAGTGGCAGGAAAGGTCTTTCCGCTTTGCTAATGCCTCCGCAAAGGGCCGGTCTCGTTCACTAGAATACAACCCATCCGGAGGGGTGGCCTCGACGATGGCGGCACGAGTTCGGCGCAGGTGACGCCTGGAACCGGCATCCTCTGCATCGAACGACCGAATGTCTGGAACACAGACGAATGCGACGGGCATCCGTGATATGCAACGGCATACCGCGCCCTACAAAGTGGCGGTGGCGGGCCGTTTTCCCGAAGGTGTCAACCGGTCTGTCCGGCGGGCCCCAACGCTTCGGAGAGACTGCATGCGCAAGACGATCGGCCTTAAACTGACCCTTACCTTTGCCCTGGCCCTTGGGCTGTGGATCGTGACGATAGGGGTTGCCCTCGTCTATCTGGCCGCCTCCAACAGCGCGTACAACCAGACCGTCCAGCGCGACGTGCCACGCCTTCTGATGAACGAGGACATCATCACCAGCGAAACGGTGACCCGCAAGGTGCTGGGCGAGATCCTGATCGGCCTGCCCAATGCGCCGGATGATCACATCCCCTCTCTCATCGCGGAATTCGAGGAGAATGGCGCGACGACCCGCCGTCTGGTCGAGGATCTGCGGGCCAAGACGGCCCAGCCCGAGATCATCGCCAAGATCGACGCCTTCCTGTTGCATCACGAAGAGGCGAAGCAGATCGGCGAACGCATCATCCGAACCGATCAGGCCGGGAATGGCGATCTGGCCAACACGCTCTATCACGGGGACCATGCGGCCAAATGGGCGACGGCGATGGGTGAACTGGCCGAGTTGCGCCGCCTTGTGAACGGCATCGTGACCGAGAGCGAGGCGGCGGTGACCGAGTCCTTCGCATTTGCCCGGATGAAGCTGATCGGGACCTTCGCCCTTGCGGCGCTGATCTCGGTTGCGCTGGCGGTCTGGATCGTGCGGGGCATCACGCGCGGGTTGAAGACATCGGTCACGCTTGCCGAGGCCATCGCGGAGGGCGACCTGCGCCAGACGCCCAAAGTGCGGGGCACGGATGAGGTGGCCGACCTGCTGCGCGCCCAGAAGGCGATGGTCGAAAGGCTGCGCAACGTGGTGGGCAGTGTCTCGGCGGCGTCGCGCAACGTGGCCTCGGGGTCGAGTCAGATGGCCTCCACCTCGGAAGAGTTGAGCCAGGGCGCGACCGAGCAGGCCTCGGCCACGGAGGAGAGCGCTGCGGCTGTGGAACAGATGACTGCGAACATAAAGCAGACCTCGGCCAATGCCGAGACGACCGAGCGGATCGCCAGCCAGTCCGCCGAAGAGGCCCGCGCCAGCGGCAAGGTGGTGGCAGAGGCCGTGCAGGCGATGCAGACCATCGCCGAGAAGATCGTCATCGTGCAAGAGATCGCGCGTCAGACCGACCTTCTGGCGCTGAACGCGGCGGTGGAGGCAGCACGGGCCGGGGACCATGGTCGCGGCTTCGCCGTGGTGGCGGCAGAGGTGCGCAAACTGGCCGAACGCAGCCAGACGGCGGCGATCGAGATCGGGACGCTGTCCACGGCCACGGTCCGGACGGCAGCCGATGCGGGGCGCATGCTGGCCAATCTGGTGCCGGGAATCGAGAAGACCGCGGAACTCGTCAGCGAGATTTCGGGGGCGGCGCGGGAACTTGCCTCTGGCTCCACGCAGGTCAGCGTGTCGATCCAGCAACTGGACAAGGTCACGCAAAGCAACACCGCCGCCTCGGAAGAGCTGTCGGCAGCGGCGGTAGAACTGTCCAGCCAGGCGGCGGCCTTGGCAGAGGCGGTGTCCTTCTTCCGTACGGGGGATGAGCCGGTCACCGGCCCCGCGCGGCGCATGGCCGCACCGGCGCGAATGGCCCCGCCCCCCGCAACGGGGGCCGAAGAGCCGGACGGGGGCGCAGGGTTCGCCTTTGACCTGACGGGCGGGGAAGACGAGATGGACCGGCAGTTCAAGCGCAGCCGCGCGGCCTGATCCATCGGGCAGGAAACGGGGATGCGGGCGGGCGCTGCCCGCCTGCATCCCCTTTGGGCGTCAGTTCATCTCGCCCGCGCGGTCGGCGGCGACGGCGGCCTCGGCCGTGGCGACGGCGGCGGTGAAGGCGTCCAGCACCTCCGGCCCGCCCTGCACATTCGCCTTGAACCAGTCGAAGACCGGGGCGACGGCGGCCTTGAAGGCGGCCTTTTCCTCGGCGGTGGGCACGTAGATCTCGCCACCGGCGGCACGGAAATCGGCATAGGCCTGGATTTCCTTGCGTTTCGGGCTGGCGAAGGTGGCCTGTTGCAGGGCGGCAAAGCCATCCACCACGATCTGCTGCTGTTCCGGCGTCAGCGACTTGAACCGGTCATTGCCCATCCACCAGAAGGCCCCCATGTAGCTGTGACCGTCCAGCGTGAGGTATTTGATCCCGGCATCGGTGAATTTCATCGACATGATGTCGGTGATCCCGTTCGCCGTGCCTTCCACCACCCCGGTCTGCAACGAGGTGAAGAGTTCCGGCCACGGGATCGGCGTGGGCGATGCGCCCAGCGTGGTGGCCAGCGTCTGCGGCAGATCGGCGGGCACGGTCCGCATCTTCAGCCCGGCCAGATCGCCGGGGCCTGCGATGCGGCGCTGGGTATTGGCATAGTTGCGCCAGCCGCCCGTGTTGCCGATGGTCATCAGGCGGATCTTGTCGCCGCTGTCGGCCAGCGCCATGGCGCGCAGTTGGGCGGTGAAATCGGTGCCGGTCAGCACCTCTTCCGCCACGCGGTCATCGCTCATCAGATAGGGCAGATCGAGGACCTGGATATAGGGAAACAGCCCCGCCGCCCCTCCGGACGTGGAGATGTAGATGTCGATGGTGCCATCGGCCACGCCGGCAAGGCATTCGTCGCCCTTGGCGCAAAGCTGGGTGCCCATGAAGATTTCAACGCCGATGGCGCCGTTCGAGGCATTCTCGACATAGTTCTTGAAGACGACGAGACCGTCGTAATCCTCGTCCTGTTCGTTGGAATTGGCGGTGGCGCGCAGCATGATGTCCTGCGCCATGGCCGCCCCGGCGGTGCCCGCCAGAAGCGCGGCCAGCAGCAGCGACTTGAGGGATTTGTTCAGCATCTTTCCTCCTGTTGGTTTCTTGTTGAAGGCTGACTCGTCAATTCAGGAACCCGGCCAGACGCGGCAGGGTCAGTGAGATGGCGGGGACATAGGTGATCAGCAGGATCACGAGGAATTCCACCGCAAGGAAGGGCATCACGGCGCGGGCGATGGTTTCCACCCTGAGGCCCGAGACGGCGGATGTGGCGAAGAGGACAAGGCCCATGGGCGGCGTCAGGAGGCCCACGGTCAGGTTCACCACCATCACAACCGCGAAATGCACCGGATCGACGCCCATCGCGGTGAAGATCGGTCCGAGGATCGGGCCGAGGATGATGATCGCAGGCCCCGCATCGAGGAACATCCCCACGATGAAGAGAAGCAGGTTCACCAGCAGCAGCAGGAGGAGCGGGTTCTCGGTGATCCCCAGCAGGACCGAGGCCAGAAGTTCCGGCGTATGGGCCAGCGCCGCCACCGTCTTGAAGGCCATCGCCGCGCCCACCAAGAGCATGACGACCGAACTGGTGATACCCGCGCGGGTCAGCACACCGGGAATGTCGCGCCATGTCAGCGTCTTGAGGATGAAGATGGATATCAGGAAGCTGTAGCCCACCGCCACCGCCGCGGCCTCTGTCGGGGTGAAGACGCCCGTCAGGATGCCGCCCATCAGCAGGACGGGTGTCATCAGAGGCCAGAAGGCCGCCCCCGCCGCGCGCCCCGCATCGGCCCAGCTCGCGCGCGGCAGCGCCTCGGGCAGGCGGTATCGGTTGGCCATCAGCTTGATCGTGATCATCAGCGCGACCCCGATCAGGATGCCCGGCACGATCCCAGCAAGGAAAAGCGCGGCCACGCTTTCGCCCATCACATAGGCATAGATGATCATGATGCCCGAGGGCGGGATGATCGGCCCGATGATCGCGCTTGCCGCAGTGATCGCGGCGGCGAAGGGCTTTGGATAGCCCTTCTTTTCCATCTGCGGGATGATGATCGACCCCAAGGCCGAGACATCCGCCACGGCAGAGCCGGAGATGCCTGCAAACAGCATGGAATCGACCACGTTGACCTGCGCCAGACCGCCCCGGAAATGGCCGACCATCGCTTGCGCGAAGCCCACGATCCGCGCGCTGATGCCGCCGCGGTTCATCAACTCGCCCGCCAGCATGAAGAAGGGGATCGCCATCAGGGGGAAGGAATTCATCCCCTCGTAGACGTTGCGGTAAAGCAGGACGATGTCGCGCTCCTGCCCGTTCAGCCAGAGGAGCAGCGCGGGCGCGGCAAGCAGGCCGAAGACGACCGGCAGGCCCAGCATCAGGAAGACGAGGAAGAGGGGCAGGAAGAAGCTGAGCATCTATTCGGCCCCCGATCCAAGGATAACGGTTTCGGGAATGTCGCGCAGGCCTTCCGGCCCCCGGATCAGGGCATGGAGGTTGCGCAGCGCCAGTTCGACCGCCACCAGCAGAAGCAGGAATACCCCGACCAGAAGCGAGGCCATCATCCAGGACTTGGGCACCTTCATCCAGACCGACAGGTCGGGCGTGACCGGGACGCGCAGCGAATCCGTCTCGAACCGCCCGCCAAGGCCCGTCACCTCGGACCAGCCGATGCCCAGCGCCGTCCAGAGGACGAGGATCGTCACCACCATCAGAAAGACCGAAAGCCCCGTCGCCACGACGCGCGGCAGGAGGCGCACCACCATGTCGATGGCGACGAACCCGCCCCGGCGGAAGGCGGTGGGGGCCATGAGCGCGGTGGACCACAGCATGAGGAAGCGCGAGGCCTCTTCCGGCCATGGCAGCGCGCTGTTCAGCACATAGCGGAAGAAGACCTGCACGAGGATGACCACGACCATCAGGCCAAGGCAGGCAGCACCGATCCAGCGGCCAAGCGCCAAAAGCGCGCCGTTGATCAGGTTCAGGCCGTTGCAGATGGCCAGAAGTGCGGTCACGTCTCCTCCCCTCCCCACTTTCGCGGGGGATCAAACTTCGAATCGTCCAAACCTTCCTTTCGCGAAGACCAGCGGTTCCCCCTCCTCAAGGGCAAGCCGCAGGACCTTTCCGACGATGATCAGGTGATCGCCGCCGTCATGGGTTGCGTGTTGCACGCAATCGAACCGCGCAATCGCGCCCGGCAGGAGGGGTACGCCTTCGGCGTTGCGGCCCCAGTCCAGACCGTCGAACCCTGCCCCGCCCCGCGCGAAACGGGCCGGCATGTCGGCCTGATCCTGCCCCAGCACATGGATCGCGTAATGGCGCGCCGCCGCATAGTGGGCAAAGCGCTGTGATGCCTTGGCGGGCGACCACAGCACCAGCGGCGGGTCGAGCGAGAGGCTGGAGAAGCTGTTGGCGACAAAGCCCATCGGCCCCTCCGGCCCCGCGATGGTGACAAGCGTCACCCCGGTGGCAAAGCGGCCCAGAGCATCGCGAAACAGCCGCGCATTCGCGGCGTCCGGCACGATCCCCTCGCCATGCTGCAGGCTGCCATCCGCCATCAGGCCACCTCATGCCCCTGTGCCAGTGTCAGAAGTTCGAACCATGTCTGCCGGTCCATCGGCACGCTCAGCGCCTCCGAGATGGTGGCGATGCGCGACAGGGTGTTGGTGCCCAGCACCGGGATCACCCGCGCCGGATGGCGCAGCAGCCATGCCACCGCCACCGCCGTCCAGTCGGTGCCCGACTCGGCGGCCAGCGCATCCATCCGCGCGACGAGGTCTGCCCGCCCCTCGGCACGCAGGGTGCCGCCTGACAGCGGGCTCCATGCCATGGGGGCGATGCCGCGCTCCTGCAGGAAGGCGAGATCACCGTTGGTGAAGGGTTCCCGCGCGCCCAGCGACAATTCGATCTGGTTCGTCACCAACCGCGTGGACATGGCCGATTGCAGCAGGTTGAAATCCCACGGGCGGAAATTCGACACGCCCACCGCCCGCACCTTGCCCGCCGCCACCAGCGCATCCAGCGCGCGGCCCGTCTCGTGATGGTCCATCAGCGGGTCGGGGCGGTGGATCAGAAGCAGGTCGATCCGGTCCGTCGCCATCTCGCGCAGCGATGTCTCGACCGAGGCGGTCACATGCGCGCCAGAGGTGTCGTAATGCTTCACCCGCGCCGATGCATGGCGGCCCACCGGGGCCACGATATCGCATTTCGTGACGATCTCGATCCGGTCGCGCAGGCCCGGCGCCGCCCGCAGCGCGGCCCCCAGCAGCGCCTCGGCCGTGTAGCCGCCATAGATGTCGGCCTGATCCATCGTGGTGATGCCTTGGGCAAGGCAGGCCTCCACCTTCGCCTGCACATGGGCGGGCGAGGTGTCGGGATCGTCGCCCAGCCGCCACATCCCGTAGACGAGGCGCGAAACCTCGATCGCACCAAAGGAAACCCGTTCCATCGCCATCAGCGCCGCACTCCATTGCCAAGGGGGGTTGCGGGCATCTCCGCAGGCACGCGCCCATAGGCATGGGGCAGCGAGCAGGTCTTGATCTGCGGCAGGACCTCGGTTCCGAAATGGTCGCATTCGTCCAGATGCGGATAGCCCGAGAAGATGAAGGCGCGGATGCCCATGGCGCGGTATTCCTCGATCTTGGTCATCACCTGATCGACCGATCCCACCAGCGCCGCCCCGCAGCCCGACCTTGCCCGCCCGATCCCCGTCCACAGATGCGGTTCGACATAGCCGAACTGATCGGCCAATTCCCGCGCCCGCGCCTGATGCGCCACGCCGAGACTGATGGAATCATGCGCCCGGTCGCGGATCAGCTTGCCGTATTCATCATCCAGTTTCGACACGATGTAGTCGGCGTAGTCGCGCGCCTCGGCCTCGGTGTCGCGCACGATCATGTGGACGCGCAGCCCGTAATCCAGCGTTCGCCCATGCGCCGCCGCGCGGGCATGGACATCCTGCATGCGCTTGGCCAGCATCTCCTTCGGCTCCGGCCACATCAGATAGACGTCGCATTGCGCGCCGCACAGTTCCAGCGCGTCCGGCGAATAGCCCCCGAAATACAGAAGCGGCCCGCCGTTCTGCTGATAGGGCCGCGCCGGATCGGCGGTGACCTTGGCGATCTGATAGACCTCGCCCGAATATTCGATGTGGTCCCGCGTCCATGCCTGCCGCAGGATTTCCACCACCTCGTGGCTGCGGCGATAGCGATAGGCGCTGTCGGCCACCTCGCCCGGAAAATCCGACGAGATCACATTCAGGGTCAGCCGCCCTTGCAGCATGTGGTCCAGCGTGGCCACGGTCCGGGCCAGCATCACGGGCTGCATCTCGCCGCAGCGGATGGCGGCAAGGAAATTGATGCGGTCCGTGATCGGCGCGCAGCCCGCCACGAAGGAAAGCGTGTCCTGCCCCACCTGATAGGAGGAGGGGCAGAGGATGTTGCGGAAGCCATGCCCCTCGGCCCGTTTCACGATGGAAGAGCAATGCGCGAAACTAGACCGAAGGTCGCCATCCGGCACGCCGAGGAAGCGGTAATCGTCGGAACACAGCGCCGCGAACCAGCTGATCTCGCAGGCATCGAGATCGGACGAGGTGATCGGAACGACAGTCATTCTTCCCTGACTCCCAGATGCAACTTTCCCCTTGCGTAGCATCCGGATTGTTATAGATCAATACTGTATCAATTTTGCGGATACCCGCCTTGCCCAGCCCCGGTTCCCTGCCGCTCTATCAACAGATCGCCGAGCTTCTGATCCGCGACATCGCGGCAGGGCGCCTGATCGATGGTGAGAAACTACCGCCCGAACGCGATATGGCCGCCAGCATGGGCATCGCGGTCGGCACATTAAGGCAGGCGCTCAAGTCCCTGACGGAAAAGGGTTTGCTGGATCGGGTGCAGGGATCGGGCAACTATGTGCGCGCCAAGGCGGATGCGGCTTCGGTCTATGCGCTGTTCCGGCTGGAACTGGTGGCGGGTGGCGGCCTGCCCACGGCGCGCGTCCTGTCTGTCGACCGCTGCGACAAGGACCCTGCCCTGCCGCAATTCGGCAGCCACCCACAAGGCCACCGCATCCGCCGCCTGCGATTCCTTTCCGGACAAGTGGCGGCGGTCGAGGAAATCTGGCTGGACGCCGCGCATGTCGACAGGCTCGGTCCCGGCGACCTGCTGGAATCGCTCTACCTTTACTACCGCCAGCGCCTTGGCCTGTGGATCGCACGGGCCGAGGATTCCATCGGTCAGGGCCCCCTGCCCGGCTGGGCCCCGCCCGAATTCCCCCATGCCTCGGGCACGCCCCTGCCCCTGATCACCCGGGTGAGCTGGGCGCAGGATGGCAGGTCGGTCGAGGCCTCCTTCACCTGGTATGACCCTGCAACCGTGCGCTATGTCGCACGCCTGAAATAGGAAACCTGACCATGCTGCGTTACGGGATCATCGGCTGCGGGATGATGGGGCAGGAACACCTGCGCAACATCGCCCTTCTGGAGGATGCCTCGGTTGCCGCCATCTTCGAGCCCGACGCGGGCATGCGCGCCGCCGCCGCCGTCTTGGTGCCGGAGGCGCGGATGGTGGGATCGGTGGCCGAACTTCTGGCGGTGGAGGCGGTGGACTGCCTGCTGATCGCCAGCCCCAACCACATGCACCTTGGCCAGTTGGAAGAGATCGCGCGCCTCCGCCCGCTGCCCATCCTTTGCGAGAAGCCCCTCTTCACCGATCCTGCCGACGCGCCCCGGCTTGCCGCCCTGCGCGCGGCCTATCCGGCCCCGATCTGGGTGGCGATGGAATACCGCTATATGCCGCCCGTCGCCCATCTGTTGCAGCAGGCAGAGGCCGCCACGGGCGGGGTGCGGATGCTGACCATCCGCGAACACCGCTTTCCCTTCCTGCGCAAGGTGGGCGACTGGAACCGCTTCAACCGCAATTCCGGCGGCACGCTGGTCGAGAAATGCTGCCATTTCTTCGATCTGATGCGCCTTGTCGCGGGCTGCGATCCTGTCCGCGTCATGGCCAGCGGCGGGCAGGCGGTGAACCATCTGGACGAGGTCTATGACGGCCAGCGTTCCGACATCTGGGACCATGCCTATGTCATCGTCGATTTCCGGAGCGGGATGCGCGCCATGCTGGAACTGTGCATGTTCGCCGAAGGCAGCCGCTATCAGGAAGAGATTTCCGCCGTCGGGCCAGCGGGCAAGATCGAATGCCTCGTCCCCGGACCGGGCCGCTTCTGGCCCGCCCATCTGGGCCCCGCGCCGGTGCCCAAGGTGATCGTCAGCCCGCGCGATCCGGCCGGGCCGGTGGAGTTGGAGATTCCCGTCGATCCCGCCCTTCTGGCGGCGGGGGATCACAACGGATCGACCTATTACCAGCACCGCGGCTTCCAGCGCGCGGCGCTGGGCGCGCAGGCACCCGAGGTTTCGTTGACAGACGGCTGGTGGGCCGTGGCCATGGGCATGGCCGCCCAGCAAAGCGCGATGACGGGCGAGGCGGTCAGCCTTGCCGCGAGCGGCTTCGTGCCGCGCTGAACCGCCAAGCGACCGGCGGGACGCTGCACGATGCGCGCCCCGCCTGATCCATCAGGCGCGGAACAGGTCCTGCGGCACACCCGCCTTTTCCAGCAGATAGTCGCGGCTGGCCTCCAGCTCCGCGCGCAATTTGGCGATGTCATGGCCCAGCATCGCGCCCTGCCATTTCCGCACCTGCCCGGCGCAGATCACCGTCGAGACGTTCGACCGTTCCATCAGCGTGACCACGGCCCCCGGCACATGGTTCAGCGGCGCGACGTTCAGCGCGCCCGCATCCAGAAGGACGATATCCGCCTCCTTGCCGGGCGTCAGGGAGCCGGTCTTGTGATCCAGCTTCAGCCCCTTCGCCCCGCCCATCGTGGCCATCTCGATGACATCCGCCGCCGAAAGCAGCTTGGGATACTCCTCGCCGCGCAGGGCAAGGTCATTGGCCCACATCCGCTGCAGCGTGATGGTGGAGCGCATCTGCGTGAAGGGGTCCGCCGTCATCGTGCATTCCACATCCGACGACAGCGAGGGCAGCATCCCAAGATCGAGGCATTTCTGGATCGGCGGATTGCCGTGGCGCATGTGCATCTCGATCGGAACCGAAAGCGACACATGGGCGCCCGCGTCGGCGGCCCGCTTCCATGCCATGTCGGACATGCCCGTCATGTGGATGAAGATGCAATCGGGGCCGAACTGCCCCGCCTCGGCCAAAGCGTCGAAGGTGGGGGCCATGCCGAAGGTGCCCACGACATGCATCGCCAGCGGGATGCCCAATTCGCGCCCCGTGGCCCATGCGGTTTCATAGCCGGGCAGGTAGATTTCCGCGCCCATCACCATCGACAGAAGCTGGTCGTCGCTGGCGAAGTGCTGCGCCTTGATCCGGCGCGCGTCGGAAGGATACTGCGCCTTCTCGCCCCAGCCTTCGAAATAGCCGAAGACGGCGCGGCGGCCCGCATCGCGCAGGGCGCTGATCGCGGCGTCGGAATGTTCCGGGCTGTGGTGGATCTGGCTGACATCCATCACGGTCGTGACCCCGGCGTCGATCTGGCTGATCGATCCGAAAAGCTCGGAGATGTACACATCCTCGGGCCGATAGAGGACGCTGAACTTCTGCAGCATCCATTCATAGTAATTGGCCCCGCTTTCCGGCCGCCCGTCATTGACGAGGATCGCATCGGCAAGGATCGACCGCAGCGCCGTTTCGAACTGGTGGTGATGGGTGTCGATGAAACCGGGCATCACGACATGGCCCGCCGCATCGATCACGGCGGCGTCGCCGGCGTCGATCTGCGGGGCGACGGACAGGATCTTCGTCCCCTCGATCAACACATCGGCCTTGGCATGGTTGCCGATGGCCGGATCCATCGACATGACATGCCCCCCCTTGATCAGCGTCCGCCGTCCGGCCGCACCGATGCCGGCCGGCAGGGCCGAGGGCGCGGGGCGGGACGAGGCACCGCCCGCATCGGCGGGCGCGCGGGTCGGAACGGGGTGGGCGGCATCACAAAGCTTGCACATGGTCTTCTCCTCCCAGAGTGTTTGATGGCGGGTCAGCGCCCGTCCAGAACGGCGGACAGGGCGGGTATCCTTGCAGTGGCGGCGGAAAGGCGCGCGGCGGCGGCGCGCAGATCGGCGAGGCGGCTTTGCACCATGGCCTCGGGCGTGACGAGGCCGGTATAGCCGGATGAGTTCAGCGCCGCGACGACGCGCCCATCCGCCGCGCGGACCGGCACGGCGAGCGCGGTGATGCCGTAATCAAGCTGGTCCACCGTGGTGGCAAATCCCTGTTCGCGCGCCTGCAGGATCAGGCGGCGCAACTCGGCCTTGTCGGTGACGGTGCGCGAGGTCAGGGCGACGGGCTGCATCCGCGCCAGCACATCCTCCAGCGCCGCATCGGGCAGGCCCGCCAGCAGGACGCGGCCAAGGCTTGTGGCATGGGCGGGATAGCGCGCGCCGACCACCGCCGTCGCCCGCCGCGCGCGCTGGGTGGAGTGGTGGGCGATGTAGACGACATCCGCCCCTTCCAGCATCGCGACAGACGAGGCATCGCCATGCACCTCGACCAATTGGCGCAATTCGGGCGCCATGAATTCGTCGATCCGCGCCGCGAAATAAAAGCCGGACCCCAGCGACATCACCTTGGGCCGCAGGTGGAACCGCTTGCCGTTCTGTCCGACATAGCCCAGCGCCTGCAGCGTGATCAGGCTACGCCGCGCGGCGGCGGGGGTCACGCCCGTCCGCCGCGCAATGTCCGACAGGGTCATGTCGGGATGGGCCGCGTCGAAACATTCCAGCACCGCCAGCCCCTTGGCCAGCGCCTCGACGAATTCGGGCGGACGCTCTCCCTCCATCTCAACCGGCGGGGGCAAGGACGAAGTCGAAATGGCACTTCGCATCCGGCTTCTTCTCGGTCGGCGGCAGGGTGTCGGTCTTCTTGACCGCCTCCAAGCGCGTGATCAGCGACCGGCGCACGCCAAAGACGGCATCGTTGTCGATGTAATCCGTCCCTTCGAAGAACATCTCGGTCGTGATGGCGCGATAGCCTTCGGCGCGGATGATGTAATGCAGGTGCGAGGCCCGCCACGCATGCCGCTTGCCCGCCCTCAGCAGGCGGCCCACCGGGCCGTCATAGGGAACGGTATAGGGCTTGGGCAGCACGGTCGTGTACCAGTATTCGCCCTTCTCGTTTGCCGTGAGGATCGCCCGCAGATCGTACTTGTCCTGCCCGCTGGCCTGTTCCTGGATCGGATAGGTGCCCGCGGCATCGGCCTGCCATGTGTCGATCACCGCGCCGGGGATCGGGTTGCCCAGACTGTCGCGCACCTGACCCTGCACCAAAAGGACCGCCCCCTCGCGCCCCTTGCCCAGATCGCCGCCAAGATCGAGGCGCGGCGCATCGTCCAGATAGAAGGGGCCAAGGTTCGACCCCTCGGTCGCGCCGCCGCGCGTATTGATCATGTCCACCAGCGCGGAAAAGCCCAGCACGTCGGACAGCAGGATGAATTCATGCCGCTCGGGCGTGGAGATCTGCCCGCAATCGTAAAGGAAGTTCAGCACGCCCATCCATTCGTCATGCGTCAGGTTCGTCTCGCGCGTGTAGTCGTGCAGATGGTCGATGAAGGTCTCCAGCAGGAATTTCAGGCGGCTGCCTTCCTCGGTCTTGAAGGACGCCTTCACCGCCTCGGTGATCGTGAACTGGTTGATGTCGCGCATTGTTCCGTCTCCTGCATTCCCCCGGTTGACGCAAAGCTAGGGCGGGCCATATTGTTCGGCAAGAGAAATTATTTTCGGCATGCGAAAAGGAAGCGGCATGAGGATCGGCAAGCAGGACAATGCCTTCACGGCGATTGCCACGTCGGACGAACATTCGATCACGGTGCGCGGGCATGATCTGGTGGGGGACCTGATCGGGAAGATCGATTTCACCGATTACTTCTGGCTGCTGGTCTGCGGGCATCGCCCGACCGCGCCGCAGAAGGACATGATGAACGCCTGCCTTGTGGCGATTGCCGAACACGGGCTGGTGCCTTCTGTGCAGGCCGCCCGCATGACGCTGGCCGCAGCGCCCGAGGCATGGCAGGGCGCGATGGCGGCGGGCCTTCTGGGGATGGGCACGGTCGTGGCCGGGTCTTCCGAAGTGGCCGGGCGCTTCCTTGCCGAGGTCGTGGCGGATGGCGGCGACGAGGCGGCGTCGATCCGCGCGCTGGAGGCGTTGAAATCGGCCAAGAAGAAGGTTCCGGGCCTTGGCCACCCGCAGCACAGCGCGGGCGATCCGCGCGCCGACAGGCTGATGGCGATTGCGGATGACCTTGGCGTTTCGGGCGCGCATGTCGCGGCGCTGCGGCATCTGGGCAGGCATGCCCCCGCGATCATGAACCGCCCCCTGCCCATCAACGTGTCAGGCGCGATCCCGGCCGTGATCCTTGATGCGGGCTGGCCGCTTCAGGCGTTGAAGGCCGTGCCGCTTCTGGCCCGTGCGGGCGGCCTTGCCGCGCATCTTTACGAGGAATCGCAGCGTCCCATCGGGTTCATCCTGTCCCATCACGCCGACCTTGCGATCAGCTATGACGGAGAGCGTGCCGAATGAAACCGCTGAGGAACATCCGCGTGGTGGAGATGGGGACCTATATCACCGGTCCTGCCGCCGCGATGCAGCTGGCCGACCTTGGCGCCGACGTGATCAAGGTGGAACGCCCCGGCGAGGGCGATCCGTTCCGCGCCTTCAAGGGCGGGCTCTATTCCCCGCATTTCCAGACCTACAACCGCAACAAGCGGTCCATCGCGCTGGACACGCGGCTGTCCGAGGATCTGGCGGTGTTTAACGCGCTGATCGAACGGGCCGATGTCTTCATCCAGAATTTCCGCCCCGGCGTGGCGGAAAAGTTGGGCGCGGGCGAGGCGGATCTGCGGGCGATCAATCCGAAGATCATCTATTGCGCCATTTCAGGCTTCGGCACCTCCGGCCCCGCCCGCGACCGCCCGACCTATGACACGGTGGCACAGGCGGCATCGGGCTTTCTGCGCCTGATGACGCCGCCCACCAATCCCCGCGTCATCGGCCCCGCCATCGCGGATGCGGTCACCGGCCATTACGCAGCCACCGGCATCCTTGCCGCACTGGTCGAACGCGGCACGACGGGCGAAGGGCGGCGGTTGGACATCTCGATGCTCGAGGCGATGTGCCATTTCAACCTCGACAGCTTCACCCATTACTACAGCGTGAACGAGGTGATGGGCCCCCTTTCCCGCCCCGTCGTCAGCCAGTCCTACACCTTCGAATGCGCCGACGGGAAATGGATCGCCATCCACATGTCCAGCCCGCCGAAATTCTGGACGGGGTTCCTTGCCGCCACCGGGCAGGAGCATCTGGCCTCCGATCCGCGCTTTGCGGAGCGTCTTGCGCGGATCAACCATCAGGACGACCTGATCGCCATCATGACGCCCGTCTTCAAGTCCAGACCCCGCGCCGACTGGTGCGCCGCGCTGGAGGCGGAGGAGGTTCCCTATTCCCCCGCCTATGACAGCGACGAGGCGCTGGAGGACCCGCAGGCGCGGCATCTGGGCATCAAGGTCAGCGCGGATCACCCGCAGATGGGTGCCTTCACCACCGTCCGCGCGCCCTACAATTTCGACGGTCAGGCCGAAACGGGCATCCGTCCGCCGCCGATGCTGGACGAACACGGGGCCGAGATCCGCGCCGAACTGAGGGCCTTGTGATGAAACGTATCCTCATCATGCTGGGAAGCCTGCGCGCCGCCGCCTCCTCCGCCGCGCTGGCACGCGCGCTGGTCGAGCGGTTGCCCGCCGGGGTGCAGGCCGAATTCGCCGATATCGGCAGCCTGCCGCATTATGACGCCGACGATGACGGCGGCGCGCCCGTCGCCGCCCTGCTGGACCAGTTGCGCGCGGCGGATGGCGTCCTTTTCGTCACGCCGGAATACAACTATTCCATTCCCGGTGTGCTGAAGAACGCGATCGACTGGGCCTCGCGCCCGGCCTATCAGTCTGTCTTCAAGGGGAAATCCTGCTTCGTCATCTCTGTCTCGGGCGGTGCGTTGGGCGGGGTGCGGGCGCAGGCGCATCTGAAATACATCCTGAACGGGATGCTGGCCGAGGTCTTCCCTCATCAGGAGGTGATCGTCCCTGAGGCCCCGAAGAAGGTCACGGATGGACGCTTCACCGACGAAGGCATCCTCGCCTTCGCCGAGGGCGCGTTGTACCGCTGGCTCACCGCCGGACCGGTCGCGCCCTGACGGGCACAAGGTGGCAGATCACCCGTGAGGGACGGTGCAGGCAGGAGCGCAACTGGAACGAAGCCCTGCCTGCCCCGGCCGCGATCCGTCACGCGTCTGCTCGGTTCCATCGGCCGGTCCCCGCATGGGCAAGGCATCCGGTGCCGTCCGCAATCCGATGAAGGGGGCGTCGTTGGCCGCGCTCGCCCCCCGCAGCAGGGCCACGACCCCGTTCCCACCAAGACCCGTGATCACCTCAGGGCCAAGACCGCGCAATTCCTCGGCGATGAAGGCCGCTGTCCGACTTTCGCCGAGCCCCGTCTCCGGCATCGCATGCAGCCGCTCGACTCAGCCACGGCTTTGGGCCTGCTGTGCGCCAGTCCAGTCAGAGACGGACGGGTTCATTTCGTCGCACCAAAAGATAATCCCCTGATGCAGCCATTCCTGTGCCGCTGGATTCGGAACAAGGCAACCGGCGATACCCCGACGGTGTGCCGCCGGATCGGTCCTTGTCAGACGCCCGTTATGGCGTCGGGCGCGACGAACCCGTCCAGCGCGGCGCGGTATTCCTCGGACCGGACCCAGCGCCCCAGCCGCTCGATCTGCTCGAACAAACGCTCGCGGTCCTCCGACGGGAACGGGTCGAGCAGCAGCGCCTCAAGCATATCCGACATGACCCGCCCGCGCTGGCGCAACTCCTGACCCTTGTCAGTGGTCGACAGATGGTACTTGCGCGCATCTGTCCCGGACGAGGTGCGCAACAGAAGCCCGTCGCCGATCAGCTTCTGCAGGATGCGAGAGGTAAGACTGCGCTCCAGCCCGCTCTTTTCCCAGATCTCCACAAAGGTGATGCCCGGATTGTCATCCACGATTCGCAACACCCGGACCTCGCGGATGGAATAGCCCAGCTCGCGCAGGAAGATGGCGTCATTCCCTGCAATGGCCTCGTCCGCGATGATTTCCAGAAGATATGTCAATCGCTTGCTGGGAAAGCTGCTGTCAGGCATCGCCCACCTCCTCGCCCCGACCTTCGGCGCACAGCCATCTTGCGCGGATTGGTATCTACGTGCAATAGTTGCAAATTAATATTATCTCAGAAAGCAACATGGAAGTTCGGATGTCCGCGATCCACCCCCAAGCCCTGGTCCAAGAGGTGACGGCGCTGCCGCCGTCGCTGGTGGAACGGCGCATGGGTATCGGCTCTGGGTATCGCACCAGACCACTTGGGTATTGGACCGGCGGCACGTCACGGTGCCATCTTCGGGTCATCGAAGGACCCGAACCAAAGGCAAGAGCCGTGACCAAGATCGACCGCATAGACGCCATCATCATCGACGTACCAACGGTGCGCGGGCATGTCCTGTCTATGACCACGATGCTGACGCAGTCCGTCGTTCTCGTGCGCATCCGCTTCTCCGACGGGTCCGAAGGGCTTGGCGAGGGGGCCTCCATCGGCGGCCTGTCCTACGGCCCCGAAAGCGTGGAAAGCGTCAAACTGGCGATCGACACCTACATCGCACCGGCACTCCTCGGCATGGATGCCGATGCAATCGCCGCCGCCAGCGCCCATATGGAAAAGGCCGTAAAGGGCAACCCCATTGCCCGCGCCGCCGTTGAATGTGCGCTTTGGGATGGGCTTGGCCGCCGCAGCGGCCTGTCGGTCGCGCAGCTTTTCGGCGGACGAGTCCATGATCGCCTGCCCGTGGCATGGACCTTGGCCAGCGGCAACAGCCAGACCGACATAGACGAGGCGCTGCGGATGCTGGATGCCCGCCGCCACCGCGACTTCAAGCTCAAGATCGGCAAGCGCCCGGTCAAGCAGGACATCGCCCATGTCGCGGCCATCGCCGCCGCCGTCGGGGATCGCGGGACGATCCGCGTCGATGTCAATCAGGCATGGAGCCTGACGGACGCACGCTATGGCGCACGCGGGTTGCAGGAGATCGGCTGCGTGCTGATCGAACAACCCGTCGCCCGTGACAAGCTGGCCGCGCTGAAAACCCTGACCGACAGCTACGAGATCGCCATCATGGCCGACGAGGTGCTGCAAGGCCCCGCAGATGCGATGCGCGTGGCCGCCAACCGCTCGGCTGATGTCTTCGCCGTCAAGGTCTGCCAGTCAGGCGGCCTGAAACCCGCCTCGGACGTGATCGCCATCGCCCGCGCGGCGGGGATTGACCTTTACGGCGGCACCATGCTGGAAAGCGGCCTCGGCACAGCCGCCGCCATCCAGCTTTTCGCCACCGTGCCGGACTGGCAATTCGGGACCGAGATGTTCGGCCCCCTCCTGCTCAAGGACGAAATCCTGTCCGAACCTCTGGAATACAAGGACTTCTCGGTGACCGTCCCGCAGGGGCCGGGCTTCGGGGTCAGCCTCGACGATGACAAGGTGAACTTCTACCGCCGCGACCGCACAGTTTCGCTGCGCGGGGCTGCGGGGGTCATCGCGGGCGCGTGAATACCCCTGACGGGGGAGGAAATGACCCGGAAAGCACCGCTTCCCGGGAAGGACGGAGCCTTGCCCCGCACGGGGCATCATGGAGGGAGAGAGCCATGTTTACCGAAGCAGGTCTCGAAGAGATCAGCCGCCGCCTTGACGGCATCGTGCAGGACAAGCCCGAGGAGGGCATCTTCCGCGCCCGCCGCGACATGTTCACCGACCCGGAACTGTTCGAGCTTGAGATGAAGCACATCTGGGAAGGCAACTGGATCTACCTCGCCCACGAATCCCAGATCCCGAACGTCAACGACACGTTCACCACGCATATCGGCCGCCAGCCGATCATGATCACCCGCGACAAGACGGGGCCCTGCACGCGCTCATCAATGCCTGCTCGCATCGCGGCGCGATGCTGTGCCGCCACAAGCGGCAGAACAAGGCCACCTTCACCTGCCCATTCCATGGCTGGACCTTCAACAACACGGGCAAACTGCTCAAGGTGAAAGACCCCGAAGGCGCGGGCTATCCCGAACAGTTCAACAAAAACGGCAGCCACGACCTTAAGCGCGTGGCACGGTTCGAATCCTATCGCGGGTTCCTTTTCGGCTCTCTCAACCCCGATGTCCTGCCCCTGTCCGACTATCTGGGCGAGGCCAAGGTGATGATCGACATGGTGGCCGACCAGTCCGACGAAGGGCTGGAGGTGCTGCGCGGTTCCTCCACCTACACCTATCAGGGCAACTGGAAGCTTCAGGCCGAAAACGGCGCGGACGGCTATCACGTCTCGGCCGTCCACTGGAACTATGTCGCCACCACAAGCCACCGCGCCGATGAGGGCAAGGACGAGGTAAAGTCGGTCGACGCCTCCAAGTGGAACAAGCAGAAGGGCGGCTTTTACAGCTTTGACAACGGCCACCTTGTCCTGTGGACGAAATGGGCCGACCCGTCGAACCGCCCCCTCGCCCCGCGCCGCGACGAGTTGGTGGCGAAATATGGCGAGGCAAAGGCCGACTGGATGATCGGCTACCTGCGCAACCTCTGCCTCTATCCCAACCTGTTCCTGATGGATCAATTCTCCAGCCAACTCCGCGTCTTCCGCCCGATCAGCGTGGATCAGACCGAAGTTACCATCTATTGCATCGCCCCCAAGGGAGAGAGCCAAGAGGCCCGCACCCGCCGCATCCGCCAGTACGAGGATTTCTTCAACGCCTCCGGCATGGCGACACCGGATGATCTGGAAGAGTTCCGCGCCACCCAGATGGGCTATGCCGCAGCGCCCACCGCACAGTGGAACGACCTGACCCGTGGCGCGACCCAGTGGATCAAGGGTGCCGACGAAGAGGCGCAGCGCATCGGGATTGAGCCCATCCTGTCCGGCGCGCGGACCGAGGACGAAGGCCTCTTCGTCATCCAGCACCGCCAATGGACCGAACGCATGGCCGCCGCCGTCGAAGCCGAACGCCGGACCGCAACCAAGATCGCAGCGGAGTGATAACGATGAACGCCGTGACCGAAACCCAGCTTTCCTACGAAACCCTCTGCGCCTTCCTCTATGCCGAAGCCAGCGCGCTGGACGATCGCCGCTTCGACGAATGGATCCAGTTCTACCACCCCGATTGCCCCTTCTGGATGCCGGCATGGGATGATTACGACACCCTGACCGAAGACCCGGCCAACGAGATGTCGCTGATCTACTATCCCAACCGCGGCGGGATCGAGGATCGCGTGTTCCGCATCAAGACCGACCGCTCCAGCGCCACCTCGCTGCCCGAACCGCGCACGGGCCACAACATCACCAACGTGGAAATCCTCTCACGCGAAGGGACCAGGACGCATCTGCGCTTCAACTGGATGACGCATAACTACCGCTATGGCGTGACCGACACCTATTGGGGAACGTCGTTCTATACGGTCGATGTCGCCTCCGGCGCGCCTCTGATCACCTCAAAGAAGGTGATCCTGAAGAACGACCGTATCCATCACGTGATCGACGTCTACCACATCTGACGCAACCGGAAGCCGTGCCCGCACGGCACCCCGGCGCGGCCCTTGAGGAGGAGGCCCGCCGGGGAAAGGAGGAGCCATGACCTACAAGATCGCCCTGAACTTCGAAGATGGCGTCACCCGCATCATCGACTGCGACGCCGATGAAAAGCTGTCGGACGCCGCCTTCCGCCAGAAGATCAATGTCCCGATGGATTGCCGCGACGGCGTCTGCGGCACCTGCAAATGCAGGGCGGAACGGGGCGAATACGAGCTTGGCTTCTACCTTGAGGATGCGATGACGGCGGAGGAGGCGGCACAGGGCATGGTCCTGACCTGCCAGATGATGCCGAAATCCGACTGCGTGGTTGCCATCCCCGCCTCGTCGATCGCCTGCAAGACCGGGGCGCAGACCATCGCCGCCACCGTCGCGGGGGTCGAGGCGCTGTCGGAGACCAGTTTCCGCCTGCGCGTTGCCCTGCCCGCCGCCATGACCTTCCTGCCGGGCCAATATGTCAACGTGCAGGTCCCCGGCACCAGCGCCACCCGCGCCTACTCCTTCAGCAGCCACCCGCAGGCGTCCGAGGCCTCATTCCTCATTCGCAACATCCCCGGCGGCC